>JGI12635J15846_10004123_pt1 | contig 12553 bp, 8 predicted proteins | sample BlaSpr_A8_OM2_M2_FD_15846 | JGI IMG/M metagenome (IMG submission 15846) | reverse complement strand
GCTGCGGAGGACCAGATCCTCTTATCTGTTCTTTCGGGCCTGAATCTTTTTGATTTTCATGGCTCACGGGCAAAAAGGTTCGTTCAAGCCCAGTTGCTTAAAGGTCGATTCTTCAGGATGTTCCAGCTTGCAGGCCGGATCGGACCTTCGATGTTCCGTCGCGGGTCTAAGGAGAGATCTGGCTCTGAGTGAGCAAAGCAGCCGAGTCACCTGGCCTCCGAATTTCCGTTCGACACGTTCGTTTGGCTGCTGCATGCTGGTCACGCTTTGCGAACCACGACCATCGCTCCCAAGTGAGGAAGAGTCGGGCACGGTCCGGAAGGGGGAGGTCGGGCCCAAGGAATTCCTCGAGCTCAAAGCCGTCTTTGGGTACGCAGCCCCGGGGAAAATTAGACTCCCAGGCAACGAAACCCACCCTAGATTCTCAAGGGGACAATTAGTGCGCGCATGCCTGTAGACCTAGGCCTACTGTGAAAGTGAAATGTCTCCTTTTGGAGAAAGACTTCCGTGCAAAACGTGCCGTTTTATAGCTAACTCCTGTATTTACAGCAACATATGGCAGTATGCTATTTGGTAGTAAAATTGCACTTGCCAACGTCAGCGTCCCCGCTGCATTGCACCAGTGTACCTACGGAGAATTGGATGAAGCTCTCAAGACCTTTGTGGCTGCTAGCTGTACTCATGATCATGACGCCTCTGGCGCAGGCGGACAGCACGGCCACAATGAAGTTCACAGGTGTGAATGGCGCGAATAACGGAGTCTACTACGTCAGTCCGTATACCGGGATAATGAACTACGGGGCATCCAGCGCTCAAACCGTGGCCTTGTTTTGCGTCGATATCAATAATGAAGTTTCTATGGGCCAGGTTTGGAATGCCAACGTGACCAGTCTGGCGTCGAGCAATTTCTCGAACACGCGCTACGGGAATGGCTCCGTCAACCCCAATCTCGGTACCATGAACCCTCAAACTCTATATGAAGAAGCAGCTTGGCTCGTAACTCAATTCGCGTCTCATTCTGGGGACTACGTCAGCCTGCAGTATGCCCTCTGGGACCTTATGACACCTGGTGCAGAGCCGACGAATTTCGCCAACGCCGATGGCACTACCGTGGCACAGTGGCTGGCTCTGGCCGCAGCTAATCACGGCCAAATCAATCCAGCGACCTTTGTGATCATCACCAACACCGGGACACTCGCCTATAGAGGTCAAGTCCAGGAATTCATCGTCCAGACGCCTGAGCCGGCCACGGCCGTTCTTTTGCTAATCGGGGTCGTCTCGCTGTTTCTTCTTTTCCGGCGGAGCCGGCTGCAGTCAGCTTAATTCTGCCAAGCCTCTGCCATCTAGTCTGCCTCCGTACCTCGGTGCGGAGGCATTTCTCATTATCCGGCCGCTAGATGTTCACCAGCTGCGCCTTCGGCGGGATGGGTCTGATTGTCAGGGCGAGCGATTTTGGGAACCGGGGGGCAAAGATGTCTCTTGGGTTTCGGCAAGAAGAGCAGGACTTCCGGTTGGCATGCGATGCGTCAGAACGCTGGAACTCTTACTTCCTTCCCCGCGTTGGTGTCGTAATTGAAGGACTCATCCGGAATCGCGATAGCGCCTCACCAAGATTCTGAATGAACGCTTCCGAATTATAGACATCTGCGTCGATATGTGTGCTGCCTGCCGGTGCAGCCGGTTCGACCTCGTCGAGCTGAAATTCATGTGCGACGTCTTCGACGATTTTCGGTGAGATCGGCCGCTGCTGTTCGACGTACGCATTGATCAGTGAGTGTTCGCAAAGCAGATTTATCACACGCGGAATGCCCATTGAATATAAATGGATCGTTTCAACGGTTTTCGGACTGAAGATCAGTTCGCCGCTGGCTCCTGCAATCCTTAGGCGTTCGGCGATGTAGTCGTGGGTCTGCTCTTTCGTTAGAGGGGTTGTCTTACAGCGCAGCATGATGCGCTGTCGGAGTTGTCGCAATTGTGGCAGCTTCAGCTTTTCTTCCAACTCTTGCTGTCCGGACAATACGATCTGCAGCAGCTTCTCCGTGGATGTCTCGAGGTTGGTCAAAAGCCGAATTTCTTCGAGCACGGGGTAGGTCAGGTTCTGAGCTTCGTCCACAATGAGCACGGTGGTTTCACCGGCGCGGTAACGATCGAGAAGCCATTGATTGAATCGCATCAACTGCTGACTCTTCGTCTGAGACTCGCAGGGGATACCGAACTCCGCCAGAATGAAATCGAACAATTGATTCGTGTTCATCCGGGAATTAAATAGAAATGCAGTTCTTACCCGCCGTTGATGCAGCCACTCGACAAGGCGATTTATTAGTGTAGTTTTTCCCGTGCCGACTTCACCCGTAAGCGTGATGAAGCCTTTGCGATTCTGGACGCCATACATCAGCCCGCTCAGCGCTTCTTCGATCTCTTTGGTAAGAAAGAGGTAGCGCGGATCTGGATTGACGTTGAACGGATTATCTTTCAGCCCGAAATAGTTCTTATACATGGTCTCAGGGTTCTTATCATTTCCTAGTTTTTATATCGCATTCCACTAACTATCATTTATCAGTCCGAATTCTTGCTCGATCTTTGGACCAACTCAATAACAATTGCAGGCCCCAACCCACGCGACCATCGCCTAGTGAAGCACATTGGGCCTCGTGTGCCAGGTGAACCCCAGTGAAATCTGGTGCTGTGTGGAGCTTGTGCTGCACGCACCCGGGGTGCAAACCGTGTGCGTTGTGCCTTGAATGTATGCCGTATAGCCTAAGGTGAATATCGCATCGCGCCCCAGCGGACGGTCTAATCCGCCCCCTGCGAAGTAGGAGTCAAAGCCTACGGAATTCTGTGTTTGATTCTGCTCCACGCTCCGATTCTTCGCATAGCCAAAGTTAATGCTGCCCCGCCATACGCGCCCTAAGCCGCGATTCATAGAGCTCGATATCTGATCTTTGCTTGAACCCACCAGAACTCCGCTGCCGTTGCTTACACCGTGATTGTAGGTCAAGGACAAACCGCTCCGAGACATCGCATAGATCAGAGTGGCGCCACCGGATGCCGACACTCGCTTCGTCGCGTTAGCAATGGGAATCTGGAAAGTTGTGATGTCAGGTCCCCCAAAGAGTTGCAGCGCGAGACGCCCCGTCACTTTTCGTCCGTAGGCTACATTGACCACGTGATCGTCGATCTTCTGCGGACTGCCGCTGTACTGATACGCAGTGAAGCGATAGAGCACGCCGAGGGTGTCTTTTTTCGTCAGAGTGTAGTTGAAACCCAAATTCGCAATCTCATCATCACTGTTGATGTTTCCGGTGTCGACGAAGCGCATAAGGCCGTAGGAGCCCGCGGCGGTGATCGAGGTCCGCCGACTCAGCGCATAAACCGCCTGTGCGACAAACGAGTTGCTATATCGTGGCCCAATCGATGAGAAAATGCTCTGGCTGGGTAAATAGTTGTTCTGCAAACCTGGTACAGTCGGGGCAATGGAACCGCCAACACCCGGAATCGACAGGTTTGTCATCCCGCCGAAACCAAACTGTGACTCAGGAAGATACGAAAACTGGTCGATAAACTGGAGCTTCCACTTCTGCCCCTCAAAGGTTTGCGTCATGTCGAATTGATGCAAGTAATTACGGCCTTGAGTGCTGTCCGTAGAGAAGCCGCCGCCACCAGAATAATTCATCGAGAGCTGTGCATGGCTCCAGGTATCGAGCAGGCTGACATTTCCCGTCAAGTAGCTCGTGGAGTTCCAGCTGGTCAAACCCGGCTTATTGAAGGACGTCGACCGAATCATGTTGGCGTATTGAAAGCCGGGGACCCAATAGCTATGCCTCATCTCTTGCGTGCCCAAGGATGTCTCTTGGACACCGGTCAGCGGTCGATCGTCTGGACGCAGATCCGTAACTGTCTCTCGACTATTTTCCAGGTCTCCGCCGCCTGCAATCAGAGGTGGATACTCTCGAACAGGTGACTTCGGTTCTTGCGCATGAGCCGGTGCCCATCCAAAGGAGGATGTCCAAACCAGCTCTGCTCCTAAGAAAAATAAAGTTGTTGCCCACCGTTTCATGGCTATCCTCTAAGGCACGACGATGACGTCGCCTGGTTTCAGCATCTGGTTCTGCTCGGGCTTCTGACCGTTCAACACTTCTTTGTAGTTGAAGGGAAGCTTTTCCTGTTTTCCGTCTGTTACTCGCAGGACATAAATATTCTTGATTTTCGCGAATTGAGTGAACCCACCCGAGGTAGACAGGGCCTGCATTACCGTCATGTTGGGTAACAGTGGCATCGACCCGGGTCGCGTGACTTCGCCGGTTACGTAGACGCGCCGGCTATTGATCTCCGAGACGCTCACAGTCACCTGCGGGTTGTTTATAAACTTTTTGAGCCCTTCGCTGATCACCCCCGCAAGCTGCATCGCCGTCAGTCCTGCGGCCTGCACGTCGTTCAGTAGCGGTAGGGAAATCTTTCCGTCGGGGCGGACCGGAACTGCGCGCGAAATATCCGGTTCTTTCCAAACATCGATTCGCAATACGTCCTGCGGTCCGATTTTAAATTCTGCATCGTTTTCAGCGGCCTGCGATTGACTGGCGCTCTGACCTTTGTTTGAGACTTCTTGACCGGGGATAGTTGGTATCGCCGGTTTTTGCGCTTCCTGCGGTTGTTGCCCGCTGCCAAATACGAGCCCAGCCGCCATCAGAGTCCAAGTGGAGAGATTCATCATGCCTTCCCTTATAGTTCGCCGGCTTCGGAGCCCTGCACGGCAATCTGTTTGATCTTGTAAAGCAATGACTTGTAGCTGATCTGGAGCTCTCGAGCAGCACGCTTGCGGTTCCAATGGGTGCGTTCGAGCGCCTTCAGAATTAGCTCCCGTTCTGTGCGCCGGGAAGCTGCCCGTGCCGCTACTTTGAGCGACGATACATGCGAGCCCTCAACGGTTACGGGCGCGCTTACATGAGTCGCGCGCAGATCGCCAAGAGCCAGCATAGGATCACCAACAGCAACAATCTTTTTCGCAAGATTCTCGAGCTCACGGATATTCCCGGGCCAATCGTACGAAGCCATCAATTCGCGAGCATCGCTGCTCAATTCAGGAGTATCTTTCTTCAATTCATTTGAATGTTTNACGAGAAAGTACNCGAGTAATGCCGGCATGTCTTCCTTCCGCTCGCGCAGCGGCGGTAAGCGCAGAATCACGCCGTTAATTCGAAAATAGAGTTCCCGGCGAAAACGTCCTGCTTCGACTTCTTTTTCCAGGTTGCGCGATGTCGAGGAGATAAATCGCGAGCGCTTCTCCCCATTCCCGGCGCTCGGTTCACCGTCCGGGAGCAACGAAAGCAACGCTCGTTGACATGCGGCGTCTAATTCGTGCACGCCATCCAAGAAAACGGTTCGAGCTGCGCCCTCTATTCCGCCGGTGCGCGGATGAATCTCCTCTTGGATCTCTCCCAGCAGCCGCCCCGCCTCCAGCGAAGCACAACTCACCTTTTTCAGCGAAGCTTCGCCCAGTCCAGATAGCCGGTGAATCAACCTTGCATAAATCTCTTTGCCCGTCCCGCTCTCCCCCACCAGAAGAACGGGAATATCCGTCTTGGCGATCTCCGCAACCAAGGCATTCAGAGATTGCACACTGGCTCCCTGCCCGTAGACGAAACCGGCGCCGGCCCAAGGTTCTAAGGTGTGAATCGCCATTGTTGTCATGCTTTCCACTTCTTGATTAAGCAGGTTCTATACCACGGGTGAACAGCAATTCTGTTCACTAGAAGCCAAGCTAAATCTTTGTAAATCAGTATTTTACATGCGATTTTGGGTTTTGATGCCCGGTCTCTGAGCCAGCCGCTTGTCCCCATTTACTTCCACCAAGTGGCAAACTTCTGTCCCTGGTCAATGGTTCTCCAATCCAACACAGTTAAAGCAGAGACATTGAAAAGGTGCGGGATAATCGTCGGTTTGTAGCTGCATCCCTCGGCAAGGCCCTAGGGGGCTGTTCGTCGATGAGTAGACGCATATTCAGGCGCTGGACCGTTCGCAGCCGCTTCTACCGATGCGCCTGGGTCATGTGGAGCAAGCTCTTGGCAACTTAAGAATTGTTCCCTGGCCGCAACTTCTGCCTCGTCCCTACCCGCCTAGAAACAACTAGCCCCGCGACTAAAGCCGCGGGGCTAGTAACAATTCTTCGGCTCTTCTGTCAGCAGGCATTTCTCTGCGAAACTAGCTTCTTGCGTGACAGCCCTGCCAAAGCCAATAAGCCCATGCCCAACATCGTCAGCATCGCTGGTTCGGGCACTGCTGTCGGGGCGTTCAGACTAATCGTGGCACCTGCCACGCTTCCGCTACCCCCCGTGAACGTATTATTCTGGGTGAACGCACCATTCAGGGTGGCAGTCAACGTCCCCGTTACGTCTGGCGACAGTGGACCAGCGCCTAGAAAACTAAATAGAGCCGGATTCATAGTGCCGGCGATGAAGCTCGCAGAAAAGGTTGATTGACCAGGCGCGCCCCCGGTCGCGAGCGTCACGCTTGCGTTTTGGAAACTGCCTGTGAACAGCGCCACAAGGCCGGACCCGAGATCTCCCATTACGGTAACTGAGCCGCCGGGATTAAAGATGACCAGATTGGGGAGGACTGTGGCCGCGTCGGCGGTTGTCCAACCAATTGTTCCGTTTGTAATCCCAGTGTTCAGAGGTCCAGAGTTCAATTGCGCAGAGGTAAGGAGGGATGAAAGCGTGAAAACAACAGGTGCGGAACCGCCCATCGCCCAACTCGAGCTGGAGGATGTGTTCGAGTTAAACGAAATAGTGTCAGCCAACGCAGCCATCGGGCTGATCAACAACACGAAAAAACCTATCAGAGCCAACTTGCGCATTAGAATCCTCTCCTTGACTTCGAACAGCATACATAGCGCAATTCATCTGCCAGATTGGTTCTAAGTCTATCTCTTATGTTTTCATACGATTAGAAATTGCTGAGGAATCAAATCGCTGGCGTAAGGACAAAAAGTTGCATAATCCAGGCGTCAGGTTTCCTGCTCCACTGCCGTGGGTTTCTCTTTTAACCGCTTCTTGTCTTAGGTTTCGATATCACCCACCGAGAAGTATGTGCAGTCCGGGTGCTGAAACACCAGCGCGCTCACGCTCGCTTCCGGATCCATCATGAAGCCTTCCGTAAGCTGCACGCCAATCTCTTCCGGCCTCAATAGTTTCCAGAGTACTGCTTGATCTTCGAGATTCGGGCATGCCGGATAACCAAAACTGTAGCGCTTCCCGCGGTAGCGTGAAGTGAATCGCTGCGCCATGGTCATCTCCGCGGGATCAGGGAATCCCCAGTCCTCCCGAATGCGCCGGTGCAGCCATTCCGCGCACGCCTCCGCCGTCTCGATGGCCAGCGCCTGCAGGCCGTGCGATTTGAAGTAGTAACCCTCATTCTTGGCCTTTTCCGATCGGTTGCGAATACCTTCCCCCGCCGTCACCACGAATAACGCCAGATGATCGCGCTTTCCGCCCTTTGCGGGCAGCACGTAATCGCTCAGGCAAAGAAAATCTCCCATCCTCTGCCGCCCGAACTGAAAAGTATGCAATGGCACTTTAGCGCCCGGCGCGAAGAGGTGCAGCGCATCCCCTTCCGCTTCCGCTTCAAAAAACTGCCACACGGCTCGGATCTTCATGAACTCGGCTGCTTCCTTCTTCACCTCTTCCATGTTCTCGAATAGCTCAACGGCTTTCGGATCGCGTTCCGCCAAACGCTTCTCGAAGTCGCCGCGGAAGCCCATGTGCCGTCCGTAGAGCATGAAGGGATTGATGTAGCCCCATACTTCGCGCAAATCCGGCACCAGCCGGACTTTGCGGTCCAGATCTTTCACGGTCGGAATGGGCAGGTCGGCGCGAACCCGCGGCGATCGGGTCACCGCCGGGATCTCCTGCACTGTCACGATCGTGGACACGCCCGCGCCATTTCCGCTTGCCGTGTGATTCCGCAGCACGGTCTCGCGCGTCGCCGGATCCATCAATTCGTTCATCAGCCGCAGCCCGGTCATCGCATCTTTCGCGTAGCACACGGCTTTTCCGTAGCTTGGCGCAATCTTCGTCTGCGTGAACTTTGCCGAAAGCGCCGCGCCGCCCACGAGCATGGGAATCTCGATCCCTGCATCCTTTAAGTCGTTGGCGGTAATCACCATCTGCTGCGCGCTCTTTACCAGCAGCCCGGACAATCCAATCGCATCCGGCTTGTGCTCCTGGTAAGCCTTGATCAACTCCTCCGGCGGTACCTTGATCCCAAGGTTCACCACGTCATAGCCATTATTCTTCAAAATGATTTCGACGAGGTTCTTCCCAATGTCATGGACGTCGCCCTTCACGGTCGCCAGCACGACCTTTCCGCGCTTGGCCGTGTCCGCCTTCTCCATGAATTGCTCGAGGTGGCTTACCGCCGCCTTCATGGCTTCCGCCGACTGCAACACTTCCGCGACAATCAATTCATTCGCATTGAACAGCCGCCCGACTTCCGCCATTCCAGCCATCAATGGCCCGTTCACGATGTCCAGTGGGGCCGCACCCTCCCCGCGCTTTTTCTCCAGATCTTCGACCAGCCCGTCCCTCGTGCCTTCGATGATGTAGTTCGCCAGCCGCTCATCCAGTGGCACGTCTGCCGCGCGCGCTTTTTCCTTCTTCTTCGTCGTGCGGAAGTGTTCGGCAATGGCTGCGATGTAGTGCTGATTGACCGCCGCGCGTTGTTCCTTGCTCTGCTTGCGCCAGTCGGCGGGGACATCCCGCAACAACCCGGCATTCGAATGGTCGGCAGGCACATCCTTCGGCGGATGTGAAAACAGAAGGTTTTCCGCAAGCTCTCGCTCATTTGCAGGGATCGACGCAAACCGCTCCAGCTTCTCCGTATTGACGATGGCGAGGTCCAGCCCCGCCTTCGTGCAGTAATAGAGGAACACGGAATTCACGACTTCGCGCGCGCCTGCCGGCAGCCCGAAGGAAACATTTGAAATGCCCAGGATCGTTCGAACGTCAGGCAGCGCCTGCTTGATCAATCGGATGCCTTCCATCGTCTCGACCGCGCCGCCGATATAGTTTTCATCGCCCGTCGCGCACGGAAAAACCAGCGGATCGAAAATGATGTCCTCCGGCCCCAGCCCGTATTTTTCCGTCAGCAGCTTGTACGAACGCTGCGCGATCGCCAGCTTCCGCTCGCGCGTAAACGCTTGCGCCTGCAGCTTGTCCTCATCGATGCAGCCCACCACCACTGCCGCGCCAAATTCATGCGCAATCGGCACGACGCGTTCGAATTTCTCTTCGCCGTCTTCCAAGTTGATCGAATTGATGATCGCCTTGCCCTGGCAATACGTCAGCGCCAGCTCGATCGCCGACGGATCGGTGGTATCGATCATCACCGGCGCTTTCACTTTTCGAATCAGCTTTTCGTAGAACGGCGGAATATCTTTCTTCTCGTCGCGTTCCGTGCTCTGCAGGCACACGTCCACGATATGCGCGCCGCCTCGCACCTGACGCCGGGCAATCTCGCTCGCTTCTTCCCACTTATCTTCCGCCACCAGGTTCTTGAACAGTCGCGAACCGATCACGTTCGTCCGTTCGCCCACGAGCAGCGGCCGCGTGCTGTCCTCCGCCTCAATCGTCTCAATCCCCGAATAGACCGCCCGGTGAGCCTCTGCAGGCTTCTGCCGTGGCTTTTTGCCCTCCACCATCTGCGCAATGGCGCGGATATGCTTTTCCGTTGTTCCGCAGCACCCGCCAACGAAATTCAACCAGCCGTGATCCGCAAATTTCTCAAGCTGTGCCGCCAGCGTCGTCGGTGTTTCGAGGTATTTTCCCTCTTCATCCGGCAGGCCCGCATTCGGGTAACAAGACACAAACTCGCCCGTGAGTTGGCTCAGCGTTCGAATGTGGTCGGTCATGAACTCGGGCCCCGTCGCGCAGTTCATCCCGAATGCCAGGGGCTTCGCATGCCGCAGCGACGCCCACATTGCTTCCACCGTCTGACCCGCCAGCATCGTTCCCATCGGTTCGATCGTGACCGATACGATGAACGGCACTTCGCTCCCTATCTCCTTCGAAAGTTTGTGAATGGCGAGGATCGCCGCCTTGATATTCCGGGTGTCTTGGCAGGTCTCGACCAGCAGCAGATCCACTCCGCCTTCGACGAGGCCCTTTGCCTGCGTGTAGTAAGTGTCGCGCAGCTCGCTGAACGTCACCCCGCCTGTAACCGTAATCGCTTTGGTCGTTGGCCCCACGGAACCGGCTACGAACCGCGGCTTCCCAGGGGCACTGAATTCATCCGCCGCTTGCCGCGCCAACTCGGCCGCTCGCTTGTTTAGGAAGTGCGCGTCCGCGGCCAGCCCGTACTCCGCCAGCACAATCGGCGCCCCGCCAAAGCTGTTCGTTTCGACGATGTCCGATCCCGCCTCAAAGTATTTCCTATGAATATCCAGAACGACATCCGGCCGCGTTCGAACCAGGTTTTCATTGCACCCTTCAAGCGCGGCTCCGCCAAAATCCGCCGCATTCAGGTTCCGTTGTTGCAGCATGGTCCCCATCGCGCCATCAAGCACAAGAATCCGCTGCGCAAGCAACTCGCGTAAGGCTCTGGCTGATTCGTTCAGGTTACGCATCCGCTGGAAGATCCTGCTCCTTGTTGGTTCCCCTTTGAAATAGAGGCAACTTCAATAAAATCTGAGTTTTCCGGACATTTCCATTTTACGCGGGTTTCCCGCCAGATACGAATCACCAACCATTGAACTAGCGCTTTTTTCGCCCGAATGGCGAATACGCCACCCTGAAACCCCAGAACCCATCTGCTATACTGCTTTTCCCCGGAAGCTTGCCGCCGGGGCGATGCATCGTGGGTGTCAGTAACAATTCGAGAACAGTCATACCAAAGGGACTTGCCCCTTTGGCCAGTTTTCAATACCCTGACAAACAGTGACTACCAAACGTGCTTCTTCAAAACTTGCCGTTTGCATCCTCTCGCCGCACCCGTTGGTGTTGAGCGAGTTCGAACGCATATTGGCGAAAGCGCCATTCAAGGTATTCTCCAAGCAGCTTGAATCCACCCTCGCGCCCGACCTTCGAGCTCTGGAGCTGCCCCGGGCGCAAGTCTACGTCATTGATGCGCACGCCGCGAAACCCGCTACCGGTGCGCTACTGGCCAATCTTCTCGAACGTTATCCCGAAGCTCGCCTCATCGTCGTTGGCGAGCAGCACAACGATGCCAACAGCTTTTCGCTCCTGCGTCTTGGCGTGAAGGGCCTTCTCACTTACGTTGAAGCCCGGGACCAATTGATCCGTGCTCTTCCGCTCGTTGCCACTGGAGGGTTCTGGGTCCCACGGCAGCTTCTCTCCGGATTCGTTGATTCCATCCTCACCGGCCAGGGCCGTCGTCTGAAGACCGATTCCGTCACGAATCTGAGCCGTCGCGAGCAGGAAGTTCTCGATTCGCTGCTCGAAAATCTTTCGAACAAAGAGATTGCCAGCAAGCTCAACATTGCGGAACGTACAGTGAAGTTTCACGTTTCGAACCTGCTGAGTAAGTTCGGCGTGCGTCGCCGTGCCGACCTCATTCTTCTTACCTTTCAGCGCCGCTTGTCGCAGGCTTAATCTTTGTCGAGTTCTTGGGCCGGTGCGGCCTGCTTTTCCGCGGCCCTTGCGGTTGGTTCAGGCAACGTTGTGCACCCACATTTTGCGTTTCTAACTAACTTGAGGAGATCTTACAGGTGAATATTCTTGTTACGGGAGCGGCGGGTTACATTGGCAGTGTCTGCTCGGAGGTCTTGGTTTCTCGCGGCATGTCCGTCATTGCGCTGGACAGCTTGGTGGAGGGCCATCGCGCCGCTGTGCCTCCGCGGGCCATCTTTTGCCAGGTAGATCTTGGGAATCGCCCTCAGATTGAAACCGTCTTCGCCCAGCACAAGATTGACGCCGTGATGCACTTCGCCGCCGAAGCCCTGGTCGCCAAATCCGTAAGCGAGCCTAGTATTTTCTACGCCACTAACGTGGCCGGCGGTGTGAACCTGCTCGATGCCGTCACGCGCCACGGCGTTAAGAAATTCATTTTCTCTTCCACTGCCGCCACCTACGGCGAACCCGAAATCGTTCCCATCCCCGAAGACCACCGGAAGGCGCCCATCAACCCCTATGGAAAATCCAAGCTCGTATTCGAACAGATTCTGGCCGATTACAAGCTCTACACCGGACTCCAATACGTAAGCCTCCGCTATTTCAACGCTGCCGGAGCCTCCAGGGAGCGCGGCGAGCATCATCGCGTGGAAACTCATCTCATTCCCCGGGTTCTCGATGCCGCCGGCGGTGGGCTGCCCCATGTCGATGTCTTCGGCACGGACTACCCCACACCGGACGGCACCTGCGTCCGCGATTACATCCACGTGCTCGATATCGCCGATTCCCACGTTCGCGCGCTTGAGGAGATCGACCGCGTTTCCGGCGAAGCCTTCAACGTCGGCAACAGCCGTGGATTCTCTATCTTGGAAGTTATCGATGCGGCCGAGCGCGTCACCGGGCGCAAGATCCCTCGCAAACTCGGACCGCGG
>JGI12635J15846_10004122_pt1 | contig 12554 bp, 9 predicted proteins | sample BlaSpr_A8_OM2_M2_FD_15846 | JGI IMG/M metagenome (IMG submission 15846) | reverse complement strand
AATTGTTGCTGCGAGTTTAGGCACCTTATTCCTCCCAGATCGACTCTCGCCAAGTGGCTTGGATGGTTACGATAAAATGTCGTCGCCCGGGTTAGCGAACGGGTCTACGGTCGCGAGGGAGGGAATACCATGAATTCTGGATTTGCGCTGTGGTTGGCGTTTGGTATTGGAGTGGTGACGGGTTTGCGATCGATGACGGCGCCGGCGGCGGTAGCTTGGGCGGCGCACCTGGGCTGGATGAATCTTTCTGGCTCTCCCTTGGCTTTCCTGGGTTCTGCCTGGGCGGTGGGCATCTTTACTGTTGGCGCCTTGGGCGAATTCGTTGCCGATAAACTCCCAACCACTCCTGCCCGTACGGCGGCCGTCGGGCTCACTGCACGAATTGTCATTGGTTTGCTTACGGGCGCATGTCTCGGCGTCGCTGGGGGCGCGTCGTACTGGCTGGGGGCGCTGTTCGGGGCAATCGGCGCAATCGCTGGAGCGTTCGGCGGTTATCAGGCTCGCGTCAGGCTGGTTCGGGGCCTTCACGTTCCGGATGCTGCGATTGCCATTCCGGAAGACCTGGTTGCCATTGGGCTTGGACTGCTGCTGGTTTCCAGATTCTGAAATTCTCCGGAAGGATTACGCACATCCGAATCGCGAGCGTGCCTATGACCACTGCGCAGCAATACGATGCCATCATCATCGGCTCAGGGCAGGCAGGTACGCCTCTNTCGACAGCGCTTGCGGCAGCCGGGATGCACACTGCTCTGATCGAGCGAAAACATGTGGGCGGAACCTGCATCAATGANGGATGCACTCCTACNAAGACGATGGTGGCGAGCGGACGNGTCGCCTATCTCACAAGGCGCGCCGCCGATTATGGAGTGAACACCGGCGCGAGCGATATNAGTATCGATCTTCGAANAGTTCGCCAACGCAAGCGCGACATTGTCGACAAATTTCGCAACGGCAGCCAGGCGCGCATCGAAAAGACTGCGAATCTTGAGTTGATTTTCGGCGAGGCCAGGTTTCGTGATTCGTCTAAGGGTGCAACGACGATTGACGTCCGCTCGAACGATGGCGCNNAGCGCTCTCTCTCCGCCAAATATATCTTTATCAATGCCGGCACCCGCGCCGCCCGGCCCAAAGTGAATGGCCTGGACGACGTTCCGACTCTGGACAACGTGTCCATGATGGAACTCGACGCTGTTCCCGAGCATCTTTTGATCCTGGGCGGTGGCTACATCGGTGTGGAGTTTGGACAACTCTTCCGGCGTTTCGGCAGCCGCGTGACGATTATTCAATTGCGCGGACAACTGCTCGCCGGCGAAGACCCGGATGTCGCCGAAGAAGTCGCCAAGATTTTTCAGCAGGACGGGATTGAGGTCTTGCTGAACGCCAGAGTGAGTCGTGTTAGGCAAGCGGATGGGAACATTCGTCTCGAAGACGAGCAGCCGGGACGTTCGACAACTCTAGTTGGTTCGCATCTGTTGGTGGCTACAGGACGCGTGCCGAATTCGGACACGCTGAATCTAGCGGCGACTGGGATTCAAACCGACGATCGCGGCTTCATCCGGGTGAACGATCACCTCGAAACTACGGCGAGCGGCGTCTACGCACTCGGCGACATCAAGGGTGGGCCGGCATTTACGCACATTTCTTATGATGATTTTCGCATCATTCGCGCCAATCTTCTCGAGAAGAAAAATGCCTCGATCAAAGATCGACTGGTGCCTTATACGGTGTTCATCGATCCGCAGTTGGGACGAGTAGGTCTGACCGAGACCGAAGCTTGCGCGCAGAGGCGGAACATTCGTGTCGCGAAGCTGCCGATGTCTTCCGTGGCGCGGGCGTTAGAGACGGACGAGACTCGCGGCTTCATAAAAGCCATCGTGGACGCGGAAACGAACCAGATACTCGGGGCCGCGGTGCTCGGGATTGAAGGGGGCGAAATTATGTCGGCGATCGAGATTGCCATGATGGGAAAGCTGCCGTACACGGCGTTGCGTGATGGCGTGTTCGCACATCCTACTCTGGCGGAATCGCTGAATAATCTGTTTACGGCGATGGACAGCGGCAAGTAAGGCGAGGCGGCAGAGGTCTGAATTCTTCCCGCAGCTACAGCAGCCCGCCAGTCTGAATTGCAAGGTTGTTGAGCGCCATCTCTAGTTTGGTTATGGCCTCGCCGAGTTCTGGATGATCTCCGACCTTTTTTTGCAGGTCCTTAAGAATCTGATGAGCACTTGCAACATGCTTTGCAGCCTGGACTGGATCTTGCTTGGGCTTGGGTTCGCTCGGTGTTGGCATGGTCACTCGCTCCGCGGTATGGGTTAATTCTATACAGGATCGTCTTTAGGGCGTCAGTAATTATGTTGAGATTCGGCTCACAGCTGGTGATGCTGTTGCTGCTTTTCGGAGGCGCTTTGGCGCAGCAGGAGCCAAGTTTCACTTCCCAAGGCAACCTGGTACCCGTGCCGACGCTGGTGAGAGACGCAGCCGGTAACGCGGTTTACGGGATGCAGGCGCAGGACTTCATCATTGAGGATGATGGTGTCGAGCAGGCAGTGCATCTTGATGAAGCTGCGGACGCCGAGCCCATATCGTTGGTGATCGCGGTGCAGTGCGGGCGTCGCGCCGAGCGGGAATTTGGCAGAATGGCTGGCTTGGCGGCGATGCTCGATCCCATACTGAGCGGGCGTCAGAACGAAGCAGCCTTGCTGCTCTTCGACAGCAAACTGAATCTGGTCGAGGATTTTACAAATCAGGCGGATGTCATCGAAACTGATCTGAAGAATTTCGAGCCAGGGGATCACGGAGCGGCCATCCTCGACGCCGTGGCCTATTCGGCGAAAATGCTCGCCAAACGGCCGGCAGGACGGCAGCGCGTACTGCTGTTGATCAGCGAGACGCGCGATCATGGCAGCCACTTCGCGAAGATCGACGATGCCGTGAGGTTGGTCGGAGTTACTCACACTCTGGTTTACGCGCTGCCGTTTTCGCCATATATTTCTCAGCAACTGGATATCGCGCGGGGGAGCAACAAAGACGAGGGGAGCCCGAACTTCGATATCGTCGAGAAACTTGCTGCCGCGCGACAGGCGATGCGAAAGAATAGCGCGAAGGCACTGGCCTCGATGACGGGCGGTGAGTATGAGCTGTTCGCCACCCGCAAGAGCTTTGAGTCCGACATGATTCGCTTTGCGAATCACCTTCACAGCCGTTATCTGCTTAGCTTCGAGCCGAAAAATCCCCACCCGGGGCTGCACAGGATTCGAGTCAGGCTGAGGAATTCGGCCTCGAATCAGACTGTCTTGTTCCGGAGCAGTTACTGGGTAGCGGACTCGCTTCGGTGATGGCCAATTCTGAGAAGATCACTTGCGTCGGCGAGGGGCTGCACGCCGCGGCTGCTCTTCGAGCACGGCGAATTGTATCTTCTTCTCTACCGGATCAATCCGGTCCACTAAAACGCGCACGCGATCGCCCAATCTGTAGGTCTTGCGGGAGCGTTGGCCGATGATCTGGCGCGCGTCTTCATGGTAGGTGTAGCGGTCGTCGGTGAGGGTGTTGAGTGGCACGAGGCCCTCGACGAAGAGATCGGTAAGTTCCACGAAGAATCCGAATTTGGTCACGCTGATGATGAGGCCGTCGAAGTCTTCGCCGATGCGGCGCTCCATGAATTTTACTTTTTTCCATTCCATCAGGCCGCGCTCGGCTTCGTCGGCACGGCGCTCGGACTGGCTGGATTCGTCGGCGATGGTGTGGAGTTCCTCGAGAGTGATGGGGCCGCCGAGAGGTTCGAGCGCTTGACGGTGAGCGTTGGGATCACGACGCTTGGACCAGGGGGTAGCGCCGGCGTCCCGGTCGGGAGCGGTCGCGGTGCGCTTCGCGTCTCCCAGGACTTCTTTCAAGATGCGGTGCACGATCAGGTCGGGATAGCGGCGGATCGGAGAGGTGAAATGGGTGTAGGTGGTAGCGGCTAAGGCGAAGTGCCCTCGATTCTCTTCGGAGTAACGCGCCTGTTTCAGCGAGCGCAGCATCAGGAAACTTAGAATTCTTTCTTCCGGCTTGCCCGCGATCTTCTCTGTGAGTTTCTGATACATGCGCGGGGTGATGTGGACGTCCTTGGGTACTTCGATTTCGCGGACTCGCCTGCCGGTGCCCCGGGATTGGCGGCGGTCGGCCTTGAGCTGCACGCGCTGAATGGGCAGCGCGCCTACTCCCAGCGAGTATCCGAAGGTGGCGGCGATGATTTCGAAGTCATATACGCGTTTGGCGTCGGGCTTTTCGTGGATGCGGTAGAGCGAGGCGATACGCTTATTTTCTAAATAGTGCGCGACGCACTCGTTCGCCGAGAGCATGAATTCTTCGATGAGGCGGTGGGCGATGTTGCGCTCCGATCTCGTGATGCTCTTCATCATTCCCAGTTCGTCAAACTCGATGACTGGTTCGGGGAGATCGAAGTCAATCGATCCACGGCGTTTGCGTTTACGGTTCAAGATCATTGCCAGATCGCGCATGCGTTCGAAGTGCTCGACTTGAGTGGTGAATTCGCGGCGGGCGGTGGCGTTACCTTCGATGACGGCATTCACGGCGGTGTAAGTCATTCGGTTGGCGCTGCGGATCACGCCTTCGTTGATTTCGTAGGCAACGATCTCGCCTTCGTGGTCGATCTCCATGGTGCAGGAGAGGACGAGACGGTCGACCTGCGGGCGCAGGCTACAGATGTCAGTCGAGAGTTCCAGCGGCAGCATGGGGACGGAGCGGTCGGGGAAATAGACGCTGGTGCCGCGCAGACGGGCTTCCTGATCGAGCGGCGAGTCGGGGGTTACGTACTGCGCGACGTCGGCGATGTGGACTTGCAGTTCGTAGTTGCCGTTTTCGAGTTGGCGGACGTGGACTGCGTCGTCGAAATCGCGGGCGGTTTCGCCGTCGATGGTGACAATGGGAAGGTCGCGGTAGTCGCGGCGGTGATGTAGTTCGCTCGCGTGAATCACGTTCTCGATGGCCTGCGCCTCTTCGATCACTGCGGGCGGGAAGCGGTGGGGCAGGTGAAACTTGCGGATCATGATCTCGACGTCGACTCCGAAGTCGTTTTCTTCGCCGAGAATCTCGATCACACGGCCGCGGGGCTGCTCGGTGGCGCTTGGCCAGTCGGTGATTTCTACGTCCACGACTACGCCTTCCAGATTCTTCGCGGTGGCGTGGATTGCGGCTTCCTTACCGATTACTCGATCGGGAGAGGCTATCTTCTTCTTCGGCCTGTGTGGTGGCCTTGAAGCGTCCACGTCAAAAGCAACCACCGGGGACACGGAGGTCACAGGGGTAGAAGCCACAGGGGACTGCGGGTTCTCCATCCCTCGGGGGATTACGATTTCCTGGGTCACTTTTTCGTCGATGGGCTTGACGTAGTTGTGGCGGTGTCCGTAGTGGAAGATGCCGACTACCGTCGGATGGGCGCGCGAGAGTGAGCGGATGATGCGGCCTTCGGCTCGTCCATCGGAGCGGATGGTACCGACTTCAACCAGGACGCGGTCGCCGTGCATGGAGGATCCGATGGCGTGCGGAGCGATGAAGACATCGCCGGCGAGACGGGCCTTCAGATTGGCATCGAGCGAAGTGGCGTCGGGAATCACGAAGCCGAAGCCGTCGCGATGCATGGTCAGGCGGCCGACTAGCATGTTGCGTGGCATCAGGTCTCAGGTCCTAGGTCTCAGGTCTCAGGGTCAGTCTCCGGCGCTCGGCTGGGGCGGACGGGCGGGGACGCCCGTCTCTCCACTTACGTCAAATACTTCTCCTCGATTATCCGGCGATGATGCAACTCGTGGCCGGCGATGATGTAGGCTAGGGCTCGCACTGTCACTTCGTTCTTGTTGGCTACTCCGCGTCGGCTCCAGGCGGCCTCGTCCAGATTGCGAAATAGGGAGACGGTGGCGCGGCGGACAGCGATGTAGTCCTCGATCAAGTCAGCCAGCGGACGGCGTGCGAACGGACCATTGCGGACATAGTCGTCCTGCTCGTAGCCTTCGATGGGAGTCGCGTCGGCGCGCGAAATGCGCAGTGCGCGATAGCTCATGATGCGCTCGGTATCGTTGACGTGGCCGAGAACTTCTTTGAGGCTCCACTTATCGGGCGCGTAGCGGAGATCGCCGTCGGCCTCGGTGCGTCCGCAGAGCAAGAGCAGCGTCTGTCGGCGCTGGTCCTCTAAGGCGGCGAGAATGTCGTTGGCCGGAACCAGGGAGAGATAACGGTCGTAGTAGGGAGCGCATTCTCCGGGCTGGGGCCGGAGGGAGGCGGCCGCGGTGGAAGTAGTCGCGGCTAGAGTCGTCTCAGTCAAAGTCATGGTTTCCTCTTCCGGGAATGCACGGGGTCTGGTTGTGCTCCCAGGACTCCATAGTATCGGATGGGAGTATCGCGATAGAAGAATTACCGCAGGCCGGGCAGGGCTTACACGATGGAAGGCACGAGCTAAGNTGCGGGTGCCGCGGGGGAACCAGGGGGGGAACTATGAGAATCAATAAGAAAAGCTGGATTTCCACAGCTCNGGGCGTTTATCGGGGAGTACAATTCGTTTTGGCCCCAGAAATGCGGCGCTGATTCAGAATCCCCTAAGATTCAGAATCCCTTAATTAAGAGGAAAGGATTTCGAAGACAATGTGGAAGCCCACGAATCAACCTGCGACACCTGGCCGGCCGGCTGAGCCGGAACGTCCGACGACGAGCACGGGGATGACCGCACCCAGCATGAGCACGAGCGAGCCCCCTGCTATGCCGCGCCCGGTTGCGGCCACCACCACGTCCAGTTCGGACCAAGCCACGATTGGCAAGTCGCTGGTGATTAAAGGTGAAGTGACCGGTTCCGAGTCTTTATATATAGATGGCAGGGTGGAGGGATCGATCAACCTCTCCGGCAATCGGGTAACCATCGGCCGCAATGGAGTGGTCGCGGCCAATATCAGCGCGAGGGAAATCGTGGTGCTCGGCAAGGTGCGGGGCAATCTTACCGCGAGCGACCGGGTGGACATCCGCAGTGACGGTTCGCTTACCGGCGACGTTGTGGCGGCGCGCATTTCGATTGAAGACGGCGCCTTCTTTAAGGGTGGCATCGACATCCGCAAAGCGGGNGGGGCNGTAGGCTCGAAGCCGGAAGAAGTGACGAAGAATGTTTCGAGCGCCGCGCCGGAACCGGCGATCGCGGCGCGAGCGTAGAGCGGCTCTCAAGCCAGTAAAGTTCGGTAANGTAAAGGGCATCCTCGTTATGAGGATGCCCTTTTTTGTTTTTGCGATCATGCCCGGCCGATCGTANAAAATGCGTGACNGGGCTACGACGGGAGGCAGGTCGTGAAATCCAAAGATCGATTTATGGCCGCTTACAGCGCCGGACAATCCGCGTACCAAAATCACGCCATCTATGACATGGAGCCGGGGGGATATGGGGCCTGTGTTGCCCGGTTGGCTGTCGTAACGAGTTCTTCCGAGATTTTGCTTGAACGCTACACCGCCCTACCCTGGATGGGACGCCAAGGGAAGTCCCGTGTTGCGTTGGCGCTGGTCTGGGGCGTTATCTTCGCAATTCGAAACAGGCGGCGCGCAGTTAAGCGCGACTAGGTGTGTCCCGTTCCAAGATTTTCCTCTTCCCTCACGAACACAGCCGGAGGTACCTCACGGTTCTTTGCCGGTAGCCATGGTCTCCGCGGCTTGGCTTTCGGCTACGCTTGGGAACGCAGCCGGTTTTTTTCTGCGAAGATCTGCCGGCAAGGCCGAACGCAACAACCAGAGTCCTGCGGCGACGGCTGCAGCCCAGGTTACGGTCGCGAGCGCGAGGGCGAGGAGATCGGCGCGGCGGCTGCCATCGAGCGATATCGTCCGCATGACCTCATAGCTCAATCCGCCGGATGCGGCGCCCACCAGTGCCGCCTTTCCTAGTTCTTTCCAGTTCATGCCGCCAAACGACACCATGCCGCGAATGTGCAGGAGCAGGGCGATGGCTAGGGCGTTGGCGGCGATGCCAACGTCCGATGCGATGGCTAGGCCGGTGACTGACAGTGTTCGAAAGAACAGCGCGTAGATGGGTAGAGAAGCGAGAGTGATGAGGCTGGTGGCGATCATCGGAGTGAGCGTATTGCCAGAGGCATAGAACGCGCGGGCGTAAAGCGCCTGACTGGACCACAAAGCCAGCGAGAGCGAAAACCAGAAAAAGTAGAGCGCGGTGGATTCGGAATCCGCGAAGGTGAAGTGGCCGCGGCGATAGACGAGGTCGATGAGCGGGACGGCAATCGCCATCATCCATCCGGTGATCAGCAGGGACGCCGCCGTGATGCGATAGACCGAAGCATTCACGGTGGCGGCGAACTCGGCGAACTTTTTTTCTCCGAACAGGCGCGAAAAAAAGGGCAGCGACGCCTGGCCGGTGGCTTGTCCGAGAATGGCGATGGGAACGGCGAAGAGTCGCTTGGCATAGTTCAGCCTGGCGATGTCGCCGACGCCGCTTGAGGCGAAGTAACGGAGGATCCAGTCGTCGGCGGTGACCAGGGAGACGCCGAGCATCAGCGGGATGGAGAGCCGCACCCACTCGCGGAACGCCGGATTCTTCACATCGAACGAGGGGCGGTATCCGGTGCCGATTTTGGCGGCTCCGATCGCGTTGATCAGAAATGGTCCGGCAATGCTGCCGGCGAGGGCGCCGAAGGCTAGAGACGCGATTCCCATCTGGCGCCCGGCGACAACTCCACCGGCGATAATGAAGACGTTGTAGATCAGCGGACCGAATGCCGGCAACAGGAAGAGACGGTGTGAGAGCAGCACTGCCGAAACGACTCCCCCAACGTAAAAGAAGATCTGCGCGGGCAGCAGGATGCGCGTGAGATGAACGCAGAGCCGCATCTGCTCCTGGGTGAAGCCGTGGAACATCCAACCGGCAAATTGAGGCGTGAAGATTTCGGCCAGGATGGTGCCGGCGACCAACACGGTGGTCATCACGGTGATGATGATCGAAAATGTTTTCTGCGCGTCCTGCTCGCGCTTTTCCGCCAGGAAGCGAGTGTAGATTGAGATGAAGGTGATCGAGGCGGTGCCGCCGGCCACGATGTAGTTGAGCCAGTCGGGCAGCGTGAACGCGGCGACGTAGGCGTCGGTCTGCTGTCCGGCACCGAAAGCGTAGGCGATGTAGGCCTCGCGAATGTATCCGATGACGCGCGAGAGCGTGATGGCTGCCATCAGCAGCAGCGTCGCCGAGAAGGCGGTGTGCTGGTGTGATGGGCGGAAAAAGCGCAGCAGACGCATCCTTCGCAGATTAACGCATCTGGCGGTTGGTGGGAGAGTTATTGGCGGCTCTGGAATCGGGGAAGGCAATCTTGGCTTCGGGACGAGCGCTGAGGATTGTGAGTTGGTGTAATCGCGCTTATTTCGATTGCCGCAGGGCGTCCGCCTGGTTCGCGACGAAAATCGCTCCCTGGTTTCTGGCATCTTTTTCCAGAGTCGCCAGATGAGAGCGGGCGGTAGCGGAGCCGGACCACAATGCAATTTCCCCTAGCGCAAGACGCGCCTGCAGCTCGTAGAGCCGATACCCATGTTTGTGCGTCGTGGAAACCATGGATTCGAGTTGCTGACGCGCCTCCGCGGCCTTGCCCGACTTTGCCTGCACACGAGAATCGGCAAGGGTGGCTTCAAAACGTGGCGTCTCGCCGGCAGCTTGCCGCGAGCGGGCGACGGCTTTCGCGGCGGCGCCGCGCGCCTCCGCCAGATTGCCTGCGCTTAAGAGATTGCGCGCCAGCAAAGCATGGGCCCATGCGCTACTGGAGGTGGAATTGGTTTTATCGAACACCGCGGCCGACTGACGAGCCAGCGCTTCGCCATCAGAAAATCTTCGTTCCTGCAGCGCGACGAAAGCGAGCGCGGTGTGGATTTGGGCGGCGAAGTCCTCATCTTTGATTTCTTCACAAATGGCGAGCGCTTGCTCGTATTGCTTGCGTGCCCCCGCCAGGTCGCCCCGGACGACAAGAACGTCGCCCAAACCTGACATAGGATAGGGCTGCCCACCGCGGTAAGTGATTTCCAGCGCGAGAGAGAGCGCCTGATCGAAGTACTTCTTGGCCGCGTCGGGATTGCCCATTTCCAAAGACAGGTTCCCCAGATTATTCAGCGTGGCAGAAGAGCCGCGACGGTCGCCGAGTTCGTTGAAGGCGGCCAGCGCCTGTTGCTGCATCTTCAGGGCGCCGGTCAAATCCCCTAAGCCATCGAGGGCATTGGCGATATTTCCATAGTCGCTGGCGAGGCTGGTTGGATCGTGAACGCTCTGGTCAAAGCGCAAGGCCTGGTCGTAGTATGTCTTTGCTTCTTGTAGTTTTCCCTGCTGGTAAAGAATATTTCCGATCCGCTCACGCGAGGCGCGAATACTTTTTTGAGCCCCGATCTCCTGAAAAACCGGAAGCGCCTCCTCAACTTTCTTTCTCGCGCCTTCGAAATCGCCCTGGTCGAAGAGCACGTCCGCAGTCATGAGCAAGGTGCGAGCCGCTCCCTGTCGATAGCCAGCCGAGGAAAAGAGCTCTCTGGCCTGCGCCGCAAGTTGGATCGATTTGTCCGACTGCCCCATGCGCTCGCAGGCAATCGCTTCCAGTTGCAAGGCCTCCGCGACCAGTAAACTGGCACCCACCGCACGTCCCCGATTTGCCGCCCGGTCGGCCGACGATTGCTGCCGCTTGAAATCGCTCTGGGACATGGCAATGTTGCCGTCGCTCAGATCGATGCGCGCGGCATCGGCCTCGGAGACCGGCAGCTTGCGAATGTCGGAGAGAGTGGATTCCGCGTCGTTGCCCCGCCCGGCATTAATCTGGGCACGGATCAGCAACAAACCGTAATCGACGCGGTCCGGGAAAAATTGCCACAACGCGCGGTAGTTTTCGATGGCCGCAGGTTGCTCGGCGAGAATCTCGTGGGCGCGGCCTTCAATCAGCAAGCGCTCTTCGCGTGAAAAACTGGGAGACAATTCCAGTGCCCGTTTCGCTTGCACTCTGGCCTTGTCGTCATAACCGAGCGTCGCCCAGGCCTGGGCCAGTGCCGAGTGTGCGGGGGCGTGACCGGGATCAAGAGCGACGGATTTCTCCAGCAAATCGCGGGCCGCGAGAGCATCGAACAGGCGCAGTTTTTGCAAGCCTTCGGCGTACAGGCGAGCGGCCTCGGGATTCGACGGCAGCGATGTCCTGACCACGGCCGACTGCTCGTCGGAAAGAGCGGCGATGCCGAGCTTCGCGCGCAATTTGGCCCCCGCCTTGCCGACCAGCGTGTCGATCTCCGACTCGTTTCCTTTTTCCGACACCGTAGCGAGAGTTTCACCCGCAAGCGCATCCTGCATGCGCAGGTCGAGCCGCAGCACGCCATTCCCCAGCGGGAGATACGAACCGACAACTACGTCATCGCTGCCGAGATTTTGCCGGATGCGGTTGAGAGTCTGCTGGCTATAGCTGTCGGCGTCGGGAATCGCGAGGCTCATTCTCATTTGCGCCACGCTCTCTCCGGGAATGGTGCGCAATTCATCGCCTTGGCTGAGTTCGGTGGTCATCAGTTCCGATAGCGCGGTGGAGAGCCATGATTTCTCGGGGTTTCCGGAAAGATTCTTGAAGCCGAGCACCGCGATGGAGCGGCGCCGAATGGCGGTTGGGGGAGCCGATCCCGCGTCCTTTTTCCGGTGCATGACGAGATATGCGGCGCTCGCTACGGCAAGAAGAGCCACGATCAGAGCGCTCGCCAGGTATGGTGTAGCGCGCTTCGCTGGAGCGGGAGCGGGAAAGACCGGTGCAGTTCCAGTGGAGACTGGCAACTCGAGAGCCACGGCCAACTCGCCGCCAGTCTGATAGCGCTGCGACGGATCCTTGGCGAGGGCCTTGCGAATGACCTCGTCCAACACCGGCGGCACCTCGGGGTTTAGTCGGCTGGCCGGCTCGAAGGGCCGATTCAGAATTGCATCGATGAGAAGAGGAGCATTGGTTTGCGCGAACGGCCGTCTCCCGGTAGCCATTTCGTAAAGCACCGCACCGGCCGCCCAGACGTCGCAGCGCGCATCCGCGCCCTCCCCGCGCAACTGCTCGGGAGCCATATAAGGGAGCGTGCCGGTGGTCTCCTGCGACTTGGTCACGGTGACGGTTAGGCCGAGGTCGCTCGGCTGCGGCATGAACTGGGCCAGACCGAAGTCGAGAATCTTCAGCCGACCGTCGCGAGTGAGGCGGAGATTTCCCGGCTTCAGGTCGCGATGCACGATTCCTTGCTGGTGCGCGGCCGCGAGGCCTTGAGCCATTTGCAGTCCGAGACGGAATACTTCCGCCACAGGCAGAGGGCCAGCCGCGAGTCTGGCGTCGATAGCGATGCCTGAGATGTATTCGGTGACCAGAAAATCAATGCCGTCCTGGGTGCCGAACTCATGCACGGTCGCAACGTTAGGATGGTTCAGGCGAGCGAGGGACAGAGCTTCTCTGCGAAACTGCTTCTGAGTAGTCTCATCGGCGAGCGATCGGGAAGGCAGAACCTTTATGGCGACGTCGCGGTCGAGTTGCTCATCATGCGCGCGATAGACGACTCCCATG
>JGI12635J15846_10004121_pt1 | contig 12556 bp, 11 predicted proteins | sample BlaSpr_A8_OM2_M2_FD_15846 | JGI IMG/M metagenome (IMG submission 15846) | reverse complement strand
GCATCGGTGATGCCGCGTGTCCCGTCATGCAATACCAACGCGCCTACCATCATGGTGGCCGAGAAAGCCGCCGATCTCATCCTGAGCAATAGCTGACGGAGGAACAATCGTGCAACTCGCGCTACCCCAACCTGACGGAACGCTTCGCCCCTATTCGCTGGTTCACCCAACAGCGCCCTTCGCGAATGTGCAGCGGGGCCCGTTCAACCGCGAGGTGTACGCGGCTGCGCACGTCGTGGTCGACCCGCTGCGCTTGCACGATCCGTGGGACAGCGCGCCGGCAGTGGACTGGGATACCACCCTCGCGTTCCGCGAACACCTATGGCGCCTGGGTTTCAAGATCGCCGAAGCGATGGACACGGCCCAGCGNGGAACCGGTGTGGACTGGCCGACCGCCCGTGAACTCATCCAGCGCAGCCTCGCCCACGCGCGCACGATCCCGGGGGCGGATCTCGCGTGTGGCGTCGGCACCGACCAGTTGACGCCGACTCCCCAAACCAAGCTCGCCGACGTCCTCGCCGCCTACGCCGAGCAGATCGAAGCCGTCGAGTCCGCCGGTGGTCGCATCATCCTGATGGCGAGCCGCGCGCTCGCCTCCGTCGCGCGCGATGCTGACGACTACCAGCGCGCCTACGGCGAGTTGCTGCGCCAATGCCGCGGCAAGGTGATCCTGCACTGGCTGGGACAAATGTTCGACCCGGCGCTTGCCGGGTACTGGGGCTCGGCGGACCTGAACGCAGCAATGGAAACGGTGCTCGGCATCATCGCCGATAATAGGGAGCGCGTCGACGGCATCAAGGTGTCGGTGCTCGACCCGAAGTGGGAAGTACAGATGCGCAGCCGGCTTCCCTCCGGCGTAAAGATGTTTACCGGGGACGACTTCAACTACGGGGAGCTAATCGCTGGTGATGGCAAGTACTGCTCGCATGCCCTGCTCGGCATCTTCGACCCCATCGCCCCCATTGCAGCCCAAGCGCTGCAAGCGCTCGCCCGCGGCGAAGTGACCGAGTATCGACGCCTGATCGACCCGACGGTGGCGCTCGGGCGCGAGATCTTCCGCGCGCCGACTCGCCACTACAAGGCCGGCGTGGTCTTTCTCGCGTGGCTGAATGGTCATCAGCGCCACTTCTCGATGGCAGGCGGGCTGCAGTCGGCGCGCGACGTGACTCACTATGTGCGCGTGTTCGAACTGGCTGATACATGCGGCGCGCTGACCGATCCGGAGCTCGCGGTGGTGCGGATGGGCAAGTTCCTGGACGTACACGCCGGAGTTTAGTGGCCTCGATTACTTAAGCACGTTGTACTGCGAAACAAAGCAGACCGGATCTTCCTCGTCGCTCGACTGTTGCTTGCGCGCTTATGTTTGCTCCGAAAATGCTGTTGCGGACTCGATTGGCGCAAATACGTCGCTCCCTTGTGCTCAGCTTGAAATTCCGCCAGCGCCCCTCGTCATCATCAAAGCCTCTATCGTGACAAACGACCCGATAGCGTGCAGCGCCCAGAACTTTACTGCGCCTGGCGCAGCGTATTCAGTCGAGTTCGTGACCAGCACAGTTCTCATGAGAAGACTTCCTTCCCTATCCGCTTGTCTAAATTTGTGGGACCTCTTCTCTCCACACGCAGACTTGCCAACAAAGTCATTGCAGATACTCAAGCACAATTGATGAGGCAGGCCGCTTACGACCTCGAACGCTGATGAACTTGACGGTTGCGGACGTGACATCTACCGTCGAAGCCCGCGAATCCGGCGCTCACCATTCTGCTCGCTTAGCGAGCCTTGCCAGGGCGACTTCGCGGCCGCTGCAAGAACAGAGAGCGGCGCCACAGCCTAAACGTGAACGGCGATCTTTGAGATGAGTACTGCAGCGCACCAACGATAAGCGTCGATTGCCCTTAGTGCACCGGTATTGCACGGCAAACCACTGGATGCGACCGTGATATTTCAGTGATGTCATTGATAGCACACAGGAATACTCATAAGGCACGGCGATTGCTCTAAGCGACTAACCGTTAAGGATTCAGAGGCCGGAAATAAAATCCACCTGCTGCTACTGCGGCGCAGAGTGTGGCGCGCTCATCGAACCCGACGGCCGAAAAATCATTGGCGTGAAAGGTGACCCTGGTCATCCTTGCAAATTCGGCCGCCTTTGCACGAAGGGCTCGACGCTGCATTTAAGCACCGGAAACAACATGCGTGCACGGTATCCCGAACTGCGCACGAAACGCCTTGTTTTGGGCGACTGCGCCGACTCAGGCACCAAGTACGCGGGTGTCATCGGCATGGATTCGGGCCGGGAAATTTACTTGGCCGGGAAAGGAACATCAGGACCGGAGGTGGCGCAATTTCTTTGTAAAGTGAGCACGCCACAAAGGAAGTACTCGAGCATTCGGGCGCTTTCATTCAGCCCTACCGCGAAGAAGCGAGTCACCTTGATCGCACGGTCCATCGGTACGGCGGGCACGTGCTCAAAGATGCCGAGGGTCGCAATGCCCTCCATGCCCGCTTGCAATAGGCACTCAAAGGTGAAAAGGACCCGTGGGTGGAGCGCTCTCGGGGCGTGCAACGTCACGAGTTCGAGGCGCTCACGGTCTGAACCGCACGAGAAGTTAGGACCGATGGATCGTTAGGTAAAAGTAAGCGGCATTACCGAAATTCCGCCACTGGGAGCGCGAGTGGTGAGAAGCCTGCATGGTGACATCGCAGTGTTCGGCAATGCCGGCGACGAAGTTTGTGCGCTTCATGACCAGTGCCCCACAACAGTGGGCCGCTGTCGCGTTCGGCAGACATGTCATTTGCCGGCAGCATAGGAACATCTGTCTTGATGGCGGCGAAGCGATTGCACCCGACGAAGGTTGTGCGCGGCGCTTTGCAGAGAAGGTGGGGGGTGGATTCTTTTACGTACAAGTCTAGGGCCCGCTAAGACGTTGCGCTGCCATGGCGCTCGAGGTCCGGACGATCCAGCCGTGACTGTGTCGTTGTCTGGGGACGATAAGATTCGACAAGCGCTGGAGAGACCATGAAGTCTTCCTTTCTGAAGGCCGGCCACACGCCGACTTTGTTTGCCGCATTTCTCTATTTTGACCTCAGCTTCATGGTCTGGGTAATGCTCGGGCCGCTGGGCGTGCAAATCGCCCGCGACTTGCACTTGAATGCCTCTCAGAAGGGATTGATGGTCGCCACGCCAGTGCTCGCCGGAGCCTTGCTGCGCATCGCCATGGGCATTCTCGTCGATCATTTGAAGCCGAAGCTGGCGGGAACAATCGGCCAGATCATCGTGATCGTTTCGCTCGCCGTCGCTTGGTTCTTCGGGATCCGTACCTATGGCCAGGTACTGGGGCTCGGCTTGGCTCTGGGCGTCGCCGGCGCGGCCTTCGCGGTGGCCCTGCCCCTGGCTTCGCGCTGGTACCCACCGGAGCACCAAGGAACGGCGCTCGGGATCGCGGGAGCGGGCAACTCCGGCACTGCATTTCCGGCATTGTTTGCGCCCGGTCTGGCGATCGCCTTCGGGTGGAACAATGTAGTGGGCTTGGCGGTGCTACCTCTCACGGCGGCTTTAGTCGTGTATCTACTTCTCGCCAAGGATAGTCCCGAATGCCCGCTCGCCAAGCCCATCGATGACTACTTCAATGTGCTGCGCGACAAGGACGCATGGTGGTTCATGTTCTTCTATGGCGTAACCTTCGGCGGCTTCGTAGGGCTTGCTTCTTCGCTGACCATTTACTTCAACGACCAGTACGGCCTATCGCCGGTCATTGCGGGATATTTCACCGCGGNATGCGCTTTCACCGGCTCGCTGGTGCGCCCGCTCGGCGGCTTCCTCGCCGATCGGATAGGTGGAATCAAATCACTGTCTGCGGTGTATATGCTCGCCGCGATTTTTCTCGGCATCGTGAGCATCGGACTGTCGCAAGCGTGGATGGCGCTCTCTATCTTCGTGCTGGTGATGCTGGTCCTGGGAATGGGCAATGGCGCGGTGTTTCAGCTAGTACCTCAGCGCTTCCGCAAGGAAATCGGGGTAATGACCGGGCTAGTCGGAATGGCCGGCGGCGTCGGTGGATTTTACCTGGCTTCCTCGCTCGGTTTCTCAAAACAACTGACTGGCACTTACCAAGCGGGCTTGCTGATCTTCGCCGCACTGGCTTTGCTCGCCCTCGTTGGCTTGACGGCGGTAAAAACGCGCTGGCGAACCACCTGGGGTGCAACCCATATGACGGCGGCCAAAGTCTGATACGCACTCGCTGCAAATACTCCTAGGTTCGAACGTCGGTCGGGTTGCTGCGAGGCTACCTGTTGCGACGGTGATCACAATGCTGTCACGCAGCTTCCCAACGTGACACACATTCTTCATCCGCCCACGCCGTTAAATTTAAGGTGCGGCGCGCACCCACGTTCTCCGTATAGAATCCGCCTTTGATCAGGCGCGTCCACCACTCTTCTATCCTCCAATGCCGCTTACCCTTTCCGTCGGACAGGCCACCCTGACGGGCAAACGCAACCACAACGAAGACTATGGAGGCGCGGTGACGCCGGAAGGCGCCGAATTGGCCACGCGCGGTGCCTTGCTGGCCTTGGCCGATGGCGTCTCGGGCAGCGGCGATGGCCGCGCAGCTGCAGAATACACCGTGCGCGGGCTGCTCGCCGATTACTACGCGACGCCGGAAACATGGGAGGTGCCGCGGGCTCTCGACCGCGTGCTGTCCGCAATCAATCGCTGGCTGGCCGCCCAAGGCGCCTCGCACGAACCGCATGTCGTCATGGCCACCACATTGAGCGTGCTGGTGCTGCGCGGCAATCGCTATTATCTCGGACACGTGGGCGACAGCCGTATCTATCGCTTGCGTCAGCAGGAGATGACCCAGCTCAGCGAAGATCATGTTTGGGATCGGCCCGACATGCACCACGTTCTGAAACGCGCGGTCGGACTCGACCAGCATCTGATGGTCGATTACACCGAGGGCGAGTTGCAATCGGGGGATCGCTTTCTCATCTGCAGCGACGGCGTCTGGGAGCCGCTTGGCGACAAGCGCCTTCGCGAACTGCTGCTCCTTCATGATGAGCCGTGCGGCGCCGCCGAGGCCATTGTAAACGCTGCCGACGCGGCCGGAGGAACCGACAACGCCACCGCTTTAGTAGTGCGTATCGACGGGGTGGGAACGGAGGGCTGGCGCGAGGTGCTCGGCGCTTATCTGCGCCTGCCGGTCCCGCCACGGCTGAAGCCCGGACAGCGTATCGACGATTTCGAAGTGCTGTCTCTGCTCCACGAGTCGCGCGCCACCCTGCTCTATCAGGTGCGTTCCCTTGGTTCCGGTCAAGTGGCGGTACTAAAGACGCTGCAGCCGCTGCTCGCGGAAGACCGAGACAGTTGCGAGGGCTTGCTTGCCGAGGAATGGCTCGCGAAACGGCTTGTTTCATCATCCTTCCCGCAGGTCATTCCTATTCCATCCAACGCTCGCCAGCACCTGTACTACGTCATGACTTACCATGCCGGCGCGACCTTGCAGCAGCAACTCGACAGCGGCAAGCACTTTTCAGTCGCAGAGATTGCGCGGATAGGCATTCTCTTGACGAAGGGACTAGGGGCGCTGCACCGGCTGTCCGTGCTCCATCGCGACATCAAACCAGCTAATCTCCTATGGACGGAGGACGGTGAATTGCGCATTTTAGATATGGGAGTGGCGCTTTCCGCGGGCGTCCCTTATCCGGAATTGCAGGGCAATTCCGGCACACCGAGCTATATGGCACCCGATCTATTCGCCGGGGAGGCGGCGGGCACCGAGACCGATATCTATGCCGCGGGGGTCAGCCTCTACCATCTGCTCACCCGCAAATATCCCTACGGGGAGATCGAACCCTTTCAACAACCACGCTTTGGCGAGCCAATAGCGCCCACGCGTTATCGCCCCGACATTCCGCGTTGGCTGGAGAATGTTCTGCTGCGTGCGATCGCCCGCGATAGAAAGCAGCGATTCGAAACTGCGGAAGAAATGCTGCTCGCACTGGAGCGCGGCGATACCAGACTGGTTCCGCCACCACAACGGATTGCGCTGTGGCAACGAACTCAAACATCGCACTGGCAAGCGCTATTTCTGATCTCCTCGGTGCTAAACCTGCTGTTCTTGTATCTGCTACTCATGCGCTGAGTCGGGTCTACGCTGGACTCAGGTTCGCGATCGAACGCGGCCTGGCGCAACTATCCTTCCGTCGTGCAGTGTTGCAATTCCCTGGCCCAGGCGTGCGCGAGAATGACTTCCAGGTCGGCATACTGCGGCCGCCAATCCAGTTCCTTGTGTGCCCGATTAGCATCAGCCACCAAGCGAGCAGGATCCCCCGGCCGCCGGTCCAATTCGGTCACACGTATTGGCCGCTGCGTGACGCGACGTGCTGCATCGATGACTTCGCGCACCGAAAACCCATTGCCGTTGCCGAGATTGAACGCATCGCTGGCGCCGCCTTCAAGCAGCTGTTCGAGTGCCAGCAAATGTGCCGTACACAGATCCACCACATGGACATAGTCGCGTATGCAGGTGCCGTCGATGGTATCGTAATCGGTGCCAAACACACCGATCGCGTCCAAGCGTCCGGACGCAGCGCGTAGGACCAAGGGGATCAAGTGCGTCTCCGGATCGTGCCGCTCCCCCAACAGCCCGGACGGATGCGCCCCGGCCGCGTTGAAATAACGCAGGCAAACGGACTTGAGCCCGTGGGCCAGGTCATAGTCGGCCAACACTCGCTCTACCATCCACTTCGACACCCCGTACGGATTGATGGGCTGACGCGGATGCGCTTCATCTATGGGCGTATAGTTCGGTTCGCCGAATAGCGCTGCGGTCGAAGAAAAAATGAAGCGCCGCACGTCATGACCAACCATGGCATCCAACAGGTTCAGCGTATTGCTGAAATTGTTGCGGTAATACTTACCCGGCAGGCGCACCGATTCACCTACCTGGATATAGGAGGCAAAATGCATCACGCCATCGAAGTCGTGCTGGGTAAACAGCACATCGAGCAGGCTACGATCAGCCAGGTCGCCATGCAAGAAATCGCCACCCGATACGGCATCGCGATGGCCACTTTCGAGGTTGTCCAGGGTCACCACACGATGTCCAGCATCGAGGAGCAGCTTGACCATATGGGAGCCTATGTATCCGGCGCCACCGACCACAAGAACCTTCATTGGATCCTTTCGATAAGTATTCCCCGATACCCGTTCAAACGGCCGCGCGGCATTCCGGCGCGGGTGCGGGGGTATTCGTCAAGGATCGCGGGCTGCCTTGGAAATCTCGATCTCCCTTGCGAGGGAATCCGAAACTTTTTCCATCCGCGCTCCCCGATGCAAACGGCACGCTTTGATCAGAAGGGCCATCGCCAGCCAGGTAGCAAGCGATGCGACGGGGACTACTATTAGGAATGGCCAAACTACTGCGGCAACGGCGATCGCCAGCAATACCATACTCCCAAATAGCATGATTCTCGCCTCTGCCGCCCCGAGGGCGCGTCGGTTCGTGATTGCAGCCCCGACCGTATTGCCGACACGCATCGCACTCGCTGCGAACCGCCCGGTGCTGCCACTCATGCGATTTCTGGTGGGTCGGTGCTCGCGCGGCATGATGGGACGAACGCGATTCCGTTCGTTCAACACGATTTCCGTGGCACCGGCCAAATCTTGCAGATACATATCCTCCATATCGTCGGCAAAAGCTTCGTCCTCCACCGCAATGTCCAGCTCCCAGTTGCCAAGCCAGCTAGCCATGTTGAGATTGCTCGAGCCTACCCTCGCCCAACGACCATCAGCAACCGCCGACTTGGCATGCAGCATCGGTCCGTTCCACTCAAATACGCGCACGCCGGCTTCCAGCAATGTTCGGTAACCCGTCCGCGTAATCGGCGCCAGAATCCCGATATCACTTGCCCCGGGAACCAGCAGGCGCACGTCCACCCCGTCCATTGCCGCTCCTCTGAGTGCCTGTACGTAGCTAGTGGCACCGACGAAGTATGCATCGGTCAGCCAAAGGGTTTTCCGTGCCAATGCCGCTATCAGCTGGTCGAGTCTGTACAAGCCTGCAACTGCCGGCATGCTGGCCACCACTCGCAACTCGACATCGCCCACCTTGGAGATGGATTCTTGACTTGGTAATTCGTCGGCCGGCAATGGCAGTCCGGCTTCTGCCCAGGCGCGCGCGAAAGCCCGGGCTACGTCGGCCACCGCGGGACCGCGTACTTCGATACCGGTATCACGCCAAGGCGCAATCCCGCGTTCCGGAAAGCCGACCCACATCTGGCCGATACATAGACCGCTCACAAACGCGATACGATTGTCCACGCAAAGTGATTTGCGATGATCTCGACTCAACCAACCCATCGGACTATCGAAGCGTGGCGGGTTGAAGCACCTTACCTCGACTCCCCCGTCGCGGAGCCAGCGCCAGAAGCTCCGCGAGGTCTTCATCAGTGCGCCGAACCAATCGTAGAGCAGTCTAATCCGCACGCCTTCTTGCGCCTTGGCGATGAGTGCGTTCCCGAACTCATAGCCGATTGCGTCGTCGCAAATAATGTAGTTCTCGAAATGCACGGCATGGCGTGCCGAACGAATCGCCCCGAACCATGCGGGATAATTCTCTTCGGCGTCCTTGAGAAGCCGGATGCTATTGCCGGCGACCAGCGGCGCGCCCGCGGCGCGCGAGAAAGCCTGTGCCGCCACCAGATGAATGGGGGACGTCGCCGCCGAGCTCTGCTCGTTCAAATCCGCATTGACCATATTGCTACGTTCCATCGCCATGTCGACGAGTTCGCTCGCACGAGTTGTGGGCTGATCAGCGGCAACGCTTGGTAGGGAGGCCAAACCCCCAGCGATGTCCTGGCATCGCGATTCATCCGTCACTCCCTATCACGCCGGACTGCTAGCACATCTCGCGTACTTCGACCTTACCACCCTCCCTGTAGAATCACGATACCCGAGATCACCAGTTGATATGAAGTTACGGCGTCCAGGCAAGAGCTTCCGACAGACCTCGGGGCAGCGAAAAGCTGCAGGCTCGCGAATCGTACCGAAACCGAGGATCGGCTTGCAGTGCCGGTACGGTCTTGGATGACCTCGAGCGCATGTCGAGCGTGCCCGGATATCTGCGCTGCCCCCACGCTCGTGGGTGGCACCAGGAAGGAACCCAGCAGGAAGCCGAGTGCGCGCTCGCCACCAATCCACAATCGGGATAGGGGCAAGCCTCGCGGCTCGACCCCTCCCACACCACCGTGCATACGGGTCCGTACACGGCGATTCGGCAGGTTAAGCGGTAGGTGAAACATGGAGGCTCGGTAATCCGAGGGTGGCAAAGCGATCATTGGGTAGCGCAATGTGCAGCGCTGGGCTTTCGGCGAGACGCCAGGGACCATGAGGGCTGCCGGCCGTTTGAGCCGCCAGGTCACGATTCACCCCACGCCGGACTAATTCGGCAAAGCGCCGACGCCCGCGCTTCCATTGCTTCCACACCAGGCTGCGTAACCGATGGCGAATCCAGCTATCGAGGTCCCGTAGTACCGACGGTGTTTCACAGAACCGGAAGTAGCCTCGCCATCCCCTAAGATACAGGGCCAAGCGAGCGATGACTTCGCCAAGGGACCTCCCCTGATTGCGATCGGTGAGTTCCCGAACCCGTTGCTTGAACCGGACCAACGCCTGCGGCGCAATCTTGCGCCGGGGCCGTGCCGTCCGGGTAAAGCTAAAGCCCAGAAACTTCCGCTGCCAAGGGTGGGCCACCGCGCTTTTCGCCTCATTGACCTTGAGCTTCAAGCGTGTTGCCAAGAACCGCGTGATACCTGCCTTCACGCGCTGCCCCGCGTGTTCGCTCTTGACGTAGATATTGCTGTCATCGGCGTAGCGCACGAAGCGGTGTCCTCGACGCTTTAACTCTCGATCCAAGTCCGTCAGCAAAATATTGGATAGCATCGGCGAAAGCACGCCATGGACGCAAAAGATAACTTTTGTCGGATCCATCATCTTGCGGGGTTCCGAGCGGACCGGATGGGCCTCCGTTGCCACCGGCAAATCGCGCGGCGGTTGGGATCGAATGGCGAATGGTGATGCTGTTATCAGCGACCACGACCTCCTTGACGAGCAATCTGGCAATGCGCTGACGATCTCGTACATCGAGGGCTTGAGCATTGCTGTGCAGACGCGCCAGGAACGTCGATAGGTTCTCCGCGAGGCGCAGATAAGCCGCCTGGTCTGCGAGCTGAGCACTGAGCGATTGTAGCTCGCCCTGCAGGCGTTGCTCGCGCTGTCGCAGTACAGGCATTCTTCGCCGCAGTTCGTCGAGGGAGAGCAAGTCCTCCTGATAGGCAGTGAGCAAACGGTCCATGCGCTTGCGGGCTTGCGTCAAATCCCGCGTGAGGCTTTCCTGCTGGCGCTTTGCCGGACTCGAATTGCGCGCCGCTTCCAGGCGCCGATCAAGTTCAGCCTGGATGAGCGTCGGGTCCTCGATCAGCCGCACAATCTCGTTCCATACGATGTGCTCCAGCAGATCCAGCCGGATCGGTCGCTGATCACACTTCGCCTTGCCCTCGTAACGCCAGGCGTCGGAGCCCAAGCAGCGGTAGTAGTAGATCTTGCGCGCGCTGCTGCGTGTGGACGTCCGGTACAGCGCGTAGCCGCAATGGCGGCAGTGCACGAGGCCCTGGAGAATGCTCGGGTCGAGGGTTCGGCGTGACGCGTGCTTCTTGTTGCTCTCCAGGCTTTCCTGAGCCAGCGCGAAGGTGTCCTCACCGACCAAGGCGGGCACAGGAACCTCGATCCATTGATCGCGCCCCAACTCGTGGCTGGCGCTGTTACGTGTGGGCATACCACCGCGCCGGCGCAAAGTCCGATTGTTGGTCCGTTGGCGCATAGCCGTTTGCGTCTTGCCGAAACAGGCCATGCCCCGATAGGCGGGATTGCGCAGCATCGCCCAGATCGTCGAGCGACACCAACGCGCTGCTCCCTTCCTCGTGGGCACACTCCGTTCATTCAATCGACGCGCAATCGCACCGATACTCAGTCCCGACGCCGTGTACAACTCATAGACCTGGTGCACCACTTGGGCCTCGGCCTCGATCACCTCGTAGTAGGCCGCTTGCTCCTCGGTCTTGCGCACGTAGCGGTAGCCATAGGGCGCGCCACTCAACACGCTGACCTCGCCCTGCTTGGCCCGGTGCCGCTTGCCTCGTCGCGAACGCTCGAGGATCTGGGCACGCTCGTACTCGGCGATCATGCCCTGGAACTGCAGCAGCAACTGATCCTCCGGCGTCCCCGATTGTGGAGCCTTGATGAATACCGTTTCCACCCCGTGGCGGGCCAACTCTTCGATGAGCAGGACCTGGTAGGCATACTTGCGGCTCAGCCGATCGGGGGCGAGCGCCAGCACTGCCTGAATCTGGCCTTCCGCGGCCAGATCCCGTACCCGCTCCAGCCCCGGCCTGACCAGGGTTGCACCGCTATAGCCCTCGTCTTCGAAGATCCATTCATCCGGTACGCTGTAGCTTTCGCTTCTGGCAAACTCCACCAACGCCGCGGTCTGGCTGGCAATCGTCTTCTCCTCCTTCTGCTGGTCCGACGAGACCCGGGCGTAAATCGCGGCTGTCTTCATGAGACCCTCCTCTCAGCGCAGCAGGGCCGCCGGTACGGCGGATGCAATGCGGCGCCACGATGTCGTAGACCTGCGACAGTTTCGTTGCCAGCAGGCGGTCAAAGGTATATTCCAGGTACAGGTCATGGCGTCGCCCACGGCGATCAGCCATGTCGACGCGCCTTGGCGAGGAAAGCCGAGACGGCACGTGCCACCGTCTCGCCGATCGTCAGGCCGCTCGTCTGCGCGTACGCCCGAAGCTCGACCACGACGTCTCCAGGAACCTTGATCGTGATGGGAATAGTCGGCGCGGAAACTGTTACCGGACGCTTGAGTCTGTGCGCCTCCTGCAGGTATCGGTACGCCTGGCGCAACGATAAACCGAACTGCTCGACCAACGCCTCGGCGGCCTCGTTGAGGCTGTAGCCAAGGGCGATTAAATCGAATGCAGCGTTCAAGCGCAGAGCCCTTTCGGATTGGGTAGATCGGGCCATATGACGCAAACATATTACTCCTTACGGCGCAAGTCAAGTAACGACTCCGAACGGCACAGCGCAATCTGCCGCTCAAACTCGAAGTTATCTTTTGCGTCCATGGCGTGATTTCTCCCTTGTTATCCAACATCATGTTGCATGAGTTCGATGAATGGATGGAAGCAAACTACCTGAGCAAGAAAGTGCGCAAGGACCGCTGGGCGTGGAACTTCGGAATACTCAAGCAGCGGCCCATCGCTGTGCGAGAAGGTCGGCAGTGGAAGCCAGCGGTTTCCTACTGTCGTTACGCGGACGATTTTGTGGTGGTGGTGAAAGGGACGAAGGCCCACGCGCAGGCAGTACGCGAGGCTTGCCAGACCTTTCTGGAAGAGAAGCTCAAGCTCACACTCAATATGGAGAAGACCCATATAACGCATGTGAACGACGGTTTCGTATTCCTGGGCCATCGCATCATTCGCAAGCGAGGA
>JGI12635J15846_10004120_pt1 | contig 12556 bp, 7 predicted proteins | sample BlaSpr_A8_OM2_M2_FD_15846 | JGI IMG/M metagenome (IMG submission 15846) | reverse complement strand
CTGCAAGCTACGCTGACTTTAGTCCTGACTGTCGTCATTTGTAACCGGTTCTTACCTTTCGTTTTTTTCTCACGGACGAAGGGGCAATGGCTCATCCGATGGACTCTTTTGTTGCGCATCCTGATCTATCTGGCTTTGCCTGTGACTCTGGTGTTGGGTTTTTTACAGTCAGTAGCGGCTCTGACCAAAGGCCACTCGGATGAACAACCCGAAACTCAGGCGGAAGCCGTGGATGCGCTGATTGAAGCTGGTCAGGAGGAAGGAATCCTGGACGAGAGCAACCGCGACATGATTCAGTCGGTCGTGGAATTCGGCGAGAAGACGGTGCGCGAAGCGATGAAGCCGCGGCCCGAAATCGTCGCCGTCCCTACCAATACCACCGTCGAACAGTTCATCGAGTTGCTGCGCACAAAGCCGTTTTCCAGAGTCCCGGTTTTCGAAGGAACAATCCACAACATTAAAGGAATCCTTTACGCACAGGATGTTCTGCAGGTGCCGGATACCGAGGCGCACACGCGAACCGTGGACACGATTATGCGTAAAGATGTGTATTTTGTGCCTGAGAGTAAGCTGGGAAGCGAACTTTTGCGCGAAATGCAAAAGCACAATATCCGTATGGCGATTGTGGTCGATGAATACGGCGGAGTGGCCGGAGTGGTCACGATCGAGGATCTGATCGAAGAGATCGTAGGTGAGATCGCCGATGAACACGAGAAAGCTGAAGTCGTGCGCGAGAACGATCACTCCTATATCGTCCCCGGGAACATGGATGTCGACCGGTTGGATCAGTTGCTGGGTGCGCGCCCCGAAGGCAAAGAATCGGCCACGGTGGCGGGATTAGTGAGTGAGTTGGCGGGCCGCATTCCGCAAAAGGGCGAAGTGATCGAAGAAGACGGTCTGCGCTTCGAAGTGCTGGAGTCGACCGAGCGGCGAGTGCAACGAGTTAGAATTTCGGCAGTCGAGCCGAAACAAATGAGATTGATTTAGACATTGAGTAAATTAGTAAATTGGCTCGACTTCCAAGTTCCTAAATTACTAAATTTAAAATTACCCAGTTTCTCAATTATTATGTCCTTTCACTCCGGATTCGTTTGCATACTCGGCCGTCCTAACGCCGGCAAGTCCACCTTGCTGAACGCCCTGGTGGGCCAAAGGCTGGCCATTGTCAGCCCCAAGCCTCAGACCACGCGCAACCGCATCCTGGGAATTATCCAAATTCCCAAGGAGAAAAAAAAGGCGGCGGGCCAAATCGTACTCATCGACACCCCGGGCGTGCATAAGCCGGACACTTCACTGGGTCGGAAGATGATGTCTGAGGTGCGCGAAGCGCTGGACGGCTGCGACCTGCTCTTGCTGATTGTTGACGTGACTCGGAAATTTGATCGAGTTGACGAGTCTGTCCTCGAGATGGCGAAGAAATCCCGCACGCCGGTTTTCCTGCTGCTCAACAAAATCGATTTGTTACGGAACCAGAAAGATAAGCTGCTGCCCATCATTGATGGATACCGCAAGCTACACGCGTTCAAAGAAATTATTCCAATTTCGGCGCGCAAGCCCGAAGGGTTAGACGTCTTAATAAAAAAGATAATTGGCGACTTGCCTGAAGGGCCACGCTATTTCCCAGACGATCAAGTCACCGATCAACCGACGCGTTTCATGGTGGCCGAGATTATCCGCGAACAGGTGTTAACCGAGACCAGCGAAGAGGTTCCATATGCGACGACAGTGCTGGTCGAACAGTTCGAGGAGGGCGAAAAGCTCACGCGAATTGCGGCGGCGATTTACTGCGAGCGGGAAGGCCAGAAACGGATACTGATCGGCAAGCAGGCGCAGATGCTAAAAAAAATCGGCACGGCTGCGCGTCTGCAAATCGAAAAAATGGTCGGCACTCGCGTGTTTCTCGAGTTGTTTGTGAAAGTGAGCCCGGATTGGCGGGAATCGCGCTCGTTTATCGACGAACTCGACTGGCGTCGCCAACTGGAATTGCTAACCCATGCCGAAAGAACTTGACACTGCGAACGTTACCCTGGTTTTGTGCGACTGCTTTTCACGTTGCCGGTTCGCCGCTTCGTCTGTAGAATCGCATGGCATAAGGCTGCAACCGCCATCGGAAACGATCCTCAATTAATGTCCCCCAATTCTGAAACGACCTTCGACTTTCTGGCTGACAAGCTGCTCTTCAAGCTCCAGGTCACGCTAGCTGCCGATAAAGCGGCTGTGGATTCCGTCGTGCAGCGAGTCATGGAGTGCATCCGCGCCAAAGATTGCGCCACCGGAAAAGAATCGGAGATCGAGCTCGCGCTTTCAGAGGCCCTGGCCAACGCGGTTGTGCACGGAGCCAAATCGGACGCCACGAAAATCGTTGAATGCGATGTGGCCTGCGATGCAAACCGGAGCCTGCTGATCGTGGTGCGCGATCCGGGAGACGGCTTCGATCCCGCTGCCATTCCAAGCCCGGTGGTCGGCGAGAATCTCTTTTCCGGCCACGGTCGTGGCGTTTACCTGATTACCCAACTCATGGACGAAGTGAAGTTCCTCAAGAACGGCACTGAGATCCACATGATCAAGCGNTAGANGCTNGANNAGCGAANCCTANTCCTTGGCGGCAATGCCCAGCGTCTTCATTTTGCGATAGAGGTGACTACGTTCGAGGCCTAGCACTTCCGCNGTGCGGGTCACGTTGCCATGATTCTCGTCCAGTTTTTTTAAAATATAATCGCGCTCGTAAGCCGCCCGTGCTTGGTGCAGGGTAGAAAAGTCGTTGCCGGCGGCGCGCCGCGTTCCATCGCGATGAACTAGCGGCGGCAAGTGTTTGCGCTCGAATCGAATCGTCGTCGGATTCATGATAACGATGCGCTCGATCACGTTGCGCAGTTCCCGCACGTTCCCCGGCCAGGAATAGCGCATGAGTGTATCAATGGCGTCATCAGTGATCTCGCGCGGTCGGCGGCCATAGGTAGCAGAGAATTCCTTCAGAAAATGCCGGGCAAGCAATGGAACGTCTTCTTTGCGCTCGCGCAGTGGCGGAACAGAAAANGGGATCACGTTCAGTCGGTAAAACAAGTCCTCGCGAAAGTTTCCTCTAGATATTTCTTCTTCCAGATCCTTGTTAGTCGAAGCGATCACGCGGGCATCTACTGTGATCGACTCGTCGCTTCCGACTGGGACAAAGCGCTGCTCATCCAGGGTCCGCAAGACCTTGGATTGCGTTTTCAGGCTCATGTCGCCGATCTCATCGAGAAAAAGCGTGCCGCCATGAGCTTTCTGGAATGTTCCTTCCTTGTCTCCCGTCGCCCCGGGAAACGATCCCTTACGATGGCCAAAAAGTTCGCTCTCGATCAAATCTTCGGGAATCGCGGCACAATTTACCTCAACAAACATCTCATCCTTACGCAGGCCTTGCACGTGAATAGCATGGGCCACCAATTCTTTTCCCGTTCCCGACTCCCCATAGATGAGAACGCGCCCGTTGGTCGGAGCCATAATCTGGATCTGCTGGCGTAGCGCCTTCATGGGAATGCTGTCGCCCACGATCACACTCTTCGGGACTAGTTGTTTTTTGAGATCCCGGTTCTCCTCTCGCAATCGCTTGGCATCGATCGCGTTCTTGATGAGGATGAGGGTTTTATCGATAGACAGCGGTTTTTCCAGAAAGTCGTAAGCTCCGAGTTTGGTGGCGCGGACAGCGGTTTCAATGGTGCCATGCCCGGAAATCATGATGACTTCCGGAGCGTTCTCTCTCTCTCGAATTCTCCCCAGCGTTTCCAGACCGTCAATCCCCGGTAGCCAAACGTCCAGCAGCACTACATCGAATGCGTGTTTGCCTATAATCTCCAGCCCAGCTTCGCCGCTCTCGGCCATCGAAGTTTTGAAGCCTTCATCTTCCAGCACACCCTTCAGCGACTGGCGAATCGTGGGTTCATCGTCAACGATGAGAATATTATGCATGCTGATTGATAGCGGGCGTGGAGACCGCATCCGGGACCATTGGCAGTTCGACTACAAAGCGAGCACCTACCGGTTTGTTTTCTTCCACGCGAATGGAACCGTGGTGGTCTTCCACGATGCGGTTGACGATGGCCAGCCCAAGTCCGGTGCCGCGTTTCTTGGTAGAGAAGTAGGGTAGGAACAGACGTTCCTTTAATTCGCGGGTTACGCCATGGCCGGTGTCGGCGACAGTGATTTCGACTACGTCGCGGCTCGCGATCATCGCGGTGGAAATCTGAATTTCGCGAAACAGTGCCTCCTGCATGGCTTCCGCGGCGTTGTCCACTAGATTGGCCAATGCACGCTTAATGGCTTCGGGATCGGCCATTACGCTCGGCAAATCCGGAGCCAGAAATGTGCGCACGCGGATGTTGTCCAGTCGCCCGTTGAACATGGCGAGCGTGCTTTCCACAATGGAGTTTATGTTGGCGGGTTGCGGTCGCGCGGTAGGGAAGCGCGCCAGAGTGGAAAATTCGTCAACCAGCCTGCGGACAGTTTCTACAGCGCCGGCGATAGTCTCAGCGCAGTTATGGAGTACTTCCACTGAAGCTGCATCGGGACGTGCGCCACGATGAAGGTGCCGACGGATGCGTTCAGCGGACAATGCAATCGGAGTCAGGGGATTCTTGATTTCATGCGCCACTCGTCGCGCCACTTCGCGCCACGCCGCCTGCTTTTGTGCCTTGAGCAACTCGGAGAGATCTTCGAACACGAGGACGTATCCCAGGCCTTGTCCATCGTGTTTGAGAGTGGCTACGGTGACTGCAACATTCAGAGTAGCCCGCTGTACCAGCATTTCCATCTGCGTGGTCGTGGTTCCCATGCGGTCGGCACGGCGCAACAATGGCTCAAGATCTTCGAGCACGTCGGCAGCGAAGACGTCTTTTAAGGACGCTCCGATCAACACACCGGGCGTGCCAGACTCCGCGGCCGCAGGATGGAACAAGCGAAGCAGCGCGTGGTTGGCGTGCGTAATGCGCCGTTCCGCATTCAATGAAAGCACGCCGTTAGGAATGCTTTCGAGAATAGTTTCGATGTGCCGGCGGCGTTGTTCTAAGGCAACATTGGCCGCGCTAAGGTCGCGACTGGAAGCTTCAATCTGGCGTCGGCTGGATTCCAACTCCTCCGCCATCCGATTGAACGAATGCACCAGATCGCCGATTTCATCAGCCGCACGGACTTCCACGCGATAGTCGAGCCGCCCGCGAGAAATCTCCTGTGTCGCTTCCGCAAGCGCGACCACCGGACGAGTGACGAGCTTGGAGAGAAACAGGGCAAACCAGGTCGTCGCAAAAAGTACCATCACGGTGAGCAGAAGCAGCACTTCCATGTAGGTCCGGCGAACCAGCCTTCGTTCTCGCGCCAAGTCGAGATAACGCTGCTGGCTTGCTTCTACTTGCTTGACGGTCTCAGAGAATTGTCTGGGCAAGGGTATGCCGACCAGAATCAGACCATGATCGCCCGCGGGTGCGCTGCCCAGAATGTAATCGATTTGCCCCCAACTGAAAGGGGTCGGGATGTCCGATCGTAATCGCGGAAGCTTGGCCTTCAACTGTGGCCACGGGGCAGGCGCGCCAAAACTGGCCTCCGCCTCACCGTCGAGAATTGCTAGAGCAAATCCGCCTTGCAAGGTGGCTGCATGACGCTCGAGTTCATCGGTGACGGCGGAAAAATTGCCGGTTGCAAAAGCGGATTGCGTCGCCGGCGAAGTCGCAATCGCTTCGGCCTCCGCTCGTGTGTTTTGTGCTGCATAGTTTGCAAGTAGCGATGCCATGGTCGCCGTGTCCCGACGTACTTCCTCCACCGGAGTCGAGAACCATTTGTCGATCGATCGGTTCATCAGCACATAGGCAAAGAAAAACATCCCAATGACGGGAAGGAACGAAAGCAAAAGACTGCCCACCACCAGACGCGTACGAAACTTCGACCCAAGAACGCCCAGCCTTCTTTCGGCAAAGAGCTTCAGCAGATTTCGAGCGAGAACGAACGTTAGCGCTACGAACAGAAGAAAAATCAGTGCGGAAAGGGAAGCAAAAAACAGCAGTTGCTGATTAGTGCCCGGATTGAGCGGCAGGTCAAAAGAGGTCAGCGAAAGCAGCACCCAAAAAAGCAGAGCAAGGCCTATCGCCAGCGGAATTATGACCTTCTTCCGGCTGGAAGGCTTTTGATCGAGTCGACTTGTATTGGGAGTAGACACGTTAGCGGGTAGCAACTTAGAACTACGAAGCTCGCACCCTTCTTCGGCTCATTATATGCAAATGCATGGTTAATTGGACGGATAACCCACTGTTGTCGAACAGAGCATCGTAATAGGCGCTAATCGATGGCATGTACATCCGGGCTTACCGAAGTGCATGCCCGTAAGAACGCCCAGGCTTAGCAAATGGGCATCTGACGGCCATTTCGTGGGCTACAAAGGCGTTATGGGTTTCCCTTCGCGCGGTACACGCACAAAAGTAACTGGTGAAGTAACGCATCTGCTGTGACAATTTGTGTCAACGCGATAGGCTGAAATTTCTCCCCCAACAAGCAGCGTCGCGCGAGCAAAGTGAAATCGACGTCATCCCTCTGCCGCTCAGATAGGAGATCGAGGTATGTCTCAACGGCTGGGTGATCTTCTTGTCAAAGAGAAGGTCATAACCCCAGAGCAGTTGGAACAAGCAACCAAGGCTCAGAAGGAAACCAATGTTCGCCTGGGCGCAGCCCTGGTCAAACTTGGCTTTCTGACTGATGAAGACGTCACGAATTTTCTTTCCCGGCAGTACGGCGTTCCCGCCATCAATCTTTCTTATTTTGAAATTGACCCCGCGGTGGTCAAACTCATTCCCTTTGAAACCGCGAAACGCTATCAAATTTTACCGCTAAGCCGAGTCGGCGCTTCTCTGACCATTGCGATGGTGGACCCCACCAACGTATTTGCCATGGACGATATCAAGTTCATGACCGGCTTCAATATCGAGCCGGTAGTAGCGTCGGAAAGCTCGATTCTCGAAGGCATCGATAAAGCATACGGCGCCACCAAGGAAGAAGACCTCGAGCAAGTGATGCTGTCGATGTCGGAGATGGATGAGTCCGACGTCGAACTGCAAGCCGATCAAGCAGAGCTTGGGCTGGCGGACCTGGAAAAGGCGGCCGATGAAGCTCCAATCGTCAAGCTGGTCAACTTAGTGTTGACCGACGCCGTGAAACGGGGAGCCAGCGACATCCATATGGAGCCATACGAAAAAGAATTTCGCGTGCGTTTCCGTATTGACGGCGTGCTGCAGAGCATCATGACGCCGCCGTTGAAGTTGAAGGACGCAATTATTTCGCGCGTGAAGATTATGTCGAAGTTGGATATCAGCGAGAAGCGGCTGCCGCAAGACGGCCGCATCATGCTGAAGATGAACATCGGCGGGCGCAAGAAGCAACTCGATTTCCGTGTCAGCACACTGCCCACGCTGTGGGGAGAGAAAATCGTGCTCCGCTTGCTCGACAAAGAGAACCTCCGGCTGGATATGACCAAGCTCGGTTTCGAGCCGGAGTCGCTGGTCAAGTTTGAAAAAGCCATTCTGAAGCCGTATGGCATGGTGCTCGTGACGGGACCAACCGGATCCGGAAAAACCAATACTTTGTATTCCTCGATTTCTACACTGAACAAGCCCGATACCAACATCATGACTGCGGAAGATCCGGTCGAATTCCAGCTGGCCGGAGTCAACCAAGTCCAGATGAAGGAGCAGATCGGATTAAACTTCGCGACCGCTCTTCGCGCTTTCTTGCGGCAAGACCCGAACATTATTCTGGTCGGCGAAATCCGAGACTTTGAAACCGCCGAAATTGCGATTAAGGCTGCGCTAACCGGGCACTTGGTTCTCTCCACGCTTCACACCAATGGCGCTCCGGAAACCATCACCCGGCTCATGAACATGGGCATTGAACCCTTTCTGGTGGCGACCTCCGTTCACTTGATTTGTGCTCAACGCCTGATTCGCCGCATATGCAAGGAATGCACCGAGACCGTCGATGTCCCCCATCAAACCCTGATCGAAGAGGGCTTCACCCCGGAAGAGGCCAAGACGGTAAAGATCCAAAAGGGTAAAGGCTGCGGAGTTTGCAACAACACCGGATACAAAGGCCGCTGCGGTTTGTACGAAGTTATGGAAGTGGATGACGAAATCAGAGAGCTGGTTTTGGTCGGGGCTTCGGCGGTGGAACTGAAAAAGAAGGCAATCGAGCGGGGCATGATTACCTTGCGCCGCAGCGGGCTGATCAAGGTTGCGGCGGGCATGACCACGCTCGAAGAAGTAGCTCGCGAAACCATTCACTAAGTTTGCAACGAGGAAGAAAGGGAATAAAACAGATGTCGCTCGCATTAAGTGATCTGCTGAAAAGAATGTTGGAGATGTCGGGCAGCGATCTTCACCTTACAACGAACTCGCCCCCGCAGATCCGCGTACACGGGCACCTGGTGCCGCTGGATTTGCCGCAGATGACGCCGGCTGAGACCAAGCAACTCGCCTACAGCGTCATGACCGATTCACAGAAGCATCGTTTCGAAGAAAATCTGGAACTGGATTTCTCTTTCGGCCTTAAAGGTCTGGCCCGGTTCCGCGCCAACGTGTTCAACCAGCGCGGCGCGACATCGGCCGTTTTCCGTTTAATTCCTTTCGAGATCAAATCCTTCAACCAGCTTGGACTTCCCGCCGTGGTCAGCAAGATGTGCGACAAGCCTCGCGGTCTGGTATTGGTCACCGGGCCAACCGGATCGGGCAAATCCACTACGCTCGCCGCCATGATTGACAAGATCAATACCGAACGGCATGACCACATCCTCACCATCGAGGATCCCATCGAATTCGTGCACATGAACAAGAATTGTGTGGTCAATCAGCGCGAATTGCATGCCGACACAAAAAGCTTTTCCGACGCGCTGCGAGCCGCACTCCGTGAAGATCCGGATGTGGTGCTGATCGGCGAAATGCGTGACTTGGAAACTATTGAATCGGCGCTGCGTATCGCCGAAACCGGTCACCTCACCTTCGGCACGCTGCACACCAACTCCGCGTCGTCCACGATCAACCGTATTATCGACGTCTTTCCCGCCCACCAGCAGCCGCAAATTCGGGCGCAGTTGTCGTTGGTGCTTGAAGGCATCATGTGCCAAAGCTTGCTGCCCAGCGCAGATGGCAAAGGCCGCGCGATGGGTATGGAGATTCTGGTACCGAACGCCGCCGTTCGCAACCTGATTCGCGAAGACAAGATCCATCAGATTTATTCGTCCATGCAGTCAGGTCAGGACAAGTTCGGGATGCAGACGTTCAATCAGGCGCTGGCCACACTTTTCCACCAGAAGCAGATCACTCTCGAGGTCGCCATGGCTCGCTCCAGTAACGTCGACGAGTTGCAGGAGATGATCAACCGTGGCACCGGGTTGCTGAACCGCAACCAGTCTCCCGCGGCGGCCAAGGGTACAGCCACTGGAAAGCGCTAAATGATTGTCGAACGAAGAATGTAAGCCAAGTCTGATCCGGTGCGCAAACGAACCAGCGTACCGGAAGAAACATAGGAAGCAAGGAGAAGTCCACCATGCCAGTCTTTACATATTCTGGAAAGAGCGAAAACGGAGAGAAAGTCAGCGGCGAGAGGATCGCGCCGAATAAACAGGCTTTGGCCACGCAGTTGCGCAAAGAGCGTATTAACGCGGGCGCGATACGCGAAAAAGGTAAAGAGTTTGCCATGCCGACCTTTGGCTCGAACAAGGTCAAGACCAAGGAGATCGCGATCTTCTTTCGTCAGTTCTCGGTCATGATCGATGCCGGCTTGCCTTTGGTGCAGTGCCTGGAGATCCTGGGCGCAAACCAGGAGAACCAGGCATTCCAAAAGACACTCACGGGCGTGCGAACCACCGTGGAAGGTGGCTCGACCCTGGCCAACGCCATGCGACAGTACCCCAAAATCTTCGACGATCTGTCCACCAACATGATCGAAGCTGGCGAGACTGGCGGTATTTTGGACATCATTCTGCAACGCCTCGCGCAGTACGTCGAAAAAGCGGTCAAATTGAGGGGCGCCGTGAAATCGGCCTTGATCTACCCGGTCTCGGTCATCGGCATGGCAGTTCTAATCGTGGCCGCGCTGCTGAAGTGGGTGGTTCCCATTTTCGCCAACCTGTTCGCGGGCTTGGGCGTAGCTTTGCCATTGCCGACCCGCATTGTAGTTGGGCTCAGCGCATTCGTGGGTCAGTTCTGGTGGTTCTTCATCGTCGGCATTGCAGCCATGGTTTTTGGTGTGAAGCAGATTCGTAAGAATCCCAAAGGCCGCTACTACATGGATTATGCAATGCTGAAGATGCCTATCATTGGCTTGTTGCTGCGCAAGATCGCGGTCGCTCGCTTTACTCGAACCCTGGGTACGCTGATCACCTCGGGTGTCCCTATTCTTGAGGGCTTGAGCATCACCGCTAGAACCTCGGGCAACGCGGTGTTGGAAGAGGCGTTGATGAAGGTGCGCAAGGCCATCGAAGAAGGCCGAACCATCGTCGATCCCCTGCGCGAATCCGGAGTCTTTCCCAACATGGTGACGCAGATGATCGGTGTCGGCGAAGCTACGGGCGCCATGGATGCCATGCTGCAAAAGGTCGCCGATTTCTACGAAGATGAAGTCGATGCCGCGACCAAGGACATGCTGGCCATGCTGGAACCAGTTTTGATTGCGTTCCTCGGTCTTGCCGTCGGCGGCATCGTTATTTCGTTGTATATGCCGCTGTTCTCGCTGATCGCCAAAATGGCGGGCTAGCCACGAAAAATGCTGGGCGGAGTATCGGCTGAAAGCACAACGCAGCCGGCTCCGTCCAGCGAAGACGCTCCTCACGCGAGCACCAAGGCGGATGCGACCGCAACAATTCGCCAGTTGAAGAGCACGGGAATTGGGATCAGGCATGCAATCCATGTTCGATGAGCGGCTGTGGCTGGCCTGGCTGGTCAAGGTTCGCATCCTCATCCTGACGTTTCTCTTGGGCATTGAGTTGGCGATTTCGCGGCTCACTCCCAATCCTCTGCCCCTACGGCTATTTGTCGACGCCATCCTGCTCTGGTACGCAATCTCACTCTTTTATGTTTTGCTGCTGTCTTTTTGGCAGGACTACCACATTCAGGCGGTGTTGCAAGTACTTACGGATCTGGCGCTCGTCAGCTTAGTGGTCTACGCAACCGGGGGCGTGGATAGCTCGCTCAATTTTCTTTATCCCCTGGTCATCATCGTAGCTTGCATTCTCTTGCCCCGGGTCTGGGCATATCTTACGGCTGCTCTGGCCTTCATCCTGTATGGAACGGTTCTGGAGCTGACCTACTTCGCAATTATTCCTTCGTACTCGACCACCCACCCCGAAATGAAGGCGCTGCAAGCCATCATTTTTGTAAACCTGTTCGGCTATCTTGCGGTTTCTTATCTTGCCAGTTTGCTGGCTAACAAGCTGCGACAAGTGGATGTAAAGCTGAAGCACACCAGCGGAGCGCTGGAAAATCTGCAGGCATTGCATGAAAATATCATTCAGTCGATTACCGGCGGGTTGATCACCACTGGGCTCGATGGACACATTACGCTGGTCAACACCGCGGCACGGAAACTACTGCATCGCTCTGAAGAAGACCTGCTGGATCTGCCGGTCAACCAACTCTTCCTGGACCCTCTGCCTCGTGTTGAGGCTGAACCGGCGCACGGCGAAGTCCGGTGCCTCGCGCCCAATGGCTATCGCAAGACCTTCCGCGTGCTGGTTTCCGCGCTGGCAGTGCCGGAGCGGGGCACGCTGGGCTTCGTATATACCTTCGACGATCTCACTTTAATCCGTCGCCTCGAGCGCGAAGTCCGCATGCAGGATCGTCTGGCCGCGGTAGGACGATTGGCCGCAGCCATCGCGCACGAGATCCGCAATCCTCTGACCTCGATCGCCGGCTCCGTCAGCATGCTTTCAGAAATTCCGGCATTGGGGGACGAGCACCGACAGCTCTTGCAGATTGTGACCCGGGAATCGGAGCGGCTCAATACCATCATCACCGATTTTCTCGCCTATTCTCGTGGACGCCAGTACCGTTTCTCGAAAGTGAATTTGCTGCCGCTGCTCGAAGACACCCTCACCCTGCTGGAACATCGCTTGGCGGCACAAAGCGCGGGAATTCGCGTGGAGCGAAAGTACGGTGTTGAAGAAGCTTGGGCTTCGGCTGACGGAGACAAACTCAAGCAGGTCTTCTGGAATTTCTGCGAGAACGCCGTGCGCGCCATGAAGAACGGAGGAACCCTCACCGTCTCGCTGGAATCCAGCGGTGAAGACTGGCAAATCAACTTCGCTGACACCGGTCCGGGAATGAGCCAGCAGGTGATCGAGAAGATATTCGAGCCGTTCCAGTCGCAATTCGAAGGTGGTACTGGTCTTGGTTTAGCCATTGTTTACCAGATCGTTCAGGCTCACGAAGGCAAGGTCTGGGCCCGCTCCAATCTTGGACAGGGCAGCGTGTTTGTGCTGCGCCTGCGTCGTTACACGGCGGGAGAAACTCTAAGTGCTCCGCAAACGGGAGCCGCGTATCAGTCGCAA
>JGI12635J15846_10004119_pt1 | contig 12558 bp, 4 predicted proteins | sample BlaSpr_A8_OM2_M2_FD_15846 | JGI IMG/M metagenome (IMG submission 15846) | reverse complement strand
ATGACCGGTCACGCGATGGCCACAGGGATCGAAGACGTGGTCGCGATAAAGGCTCTGGAAACCGGTGTGGTGCCGCCTGTGGCCAACTTCAAAGAAGTTGATCCCGAGTTGGGTACCTTGAACTTGTCGAAGGGTGGCGGATATCCGGTCGAGTACGCGATACGCCTGGGCGCCGGATTCGGCTCGCAGATTAGCATGTCGCTTTTGCATTGGATCGCACCCAAGAGTGGCATCCGTCCCCGCCCCAACAGCCTCGGCTATGCCTCTCGGATCGTTGACGAAAATATCTGGAAGGCTTGGCTTAGCCAAGTCGCAGGGTATCCAACCGCCGATCTCGAAGTCGTACACCGCACGCTGCGTGTGCGCGATCAACGGCCCGCGGCGCGCTTGGCAGAGATTGCGCAGAAGCTCAGCGAGCCGACTGTCCCCACTCTTTCGTCGGCTCCAGTGGTCGTTGCTCAGCCTCCCGTAGCGCAGAGCAAGATCGGCGCAAAGAAAGTGGAAGCCATGAAGCCTGCGCCCGCGCCGCCAATAGTCGCGAAGCCTGCAGTTGAAGGCGATCCGGTCAAGGAGCGGGTGCTCGCACTTGTCGCTGAGAAGACGGGCTATCCGGTGGACATGCTCGACTTGGATCTCGATCTCGAAGCCGACCTGGGCATTGATACCGTCAAACAAGCCGAGGTGATGGCCACGATCCGGGAAGCCTATGGCATCGTCCGCGACGACAGCATTAAGTTACGAGATTTCCCCACACTCGCTCGCGTAATCCAGTTCGTGCACGACCGCAAACCGGAGCTTCGTGCCTCACAATCCATCCCGACGCCGACGGCAAAAGCTATGCCAGCGTTGGTGGTCAAGGCAGTACTTAAAGAAGAGCATGAAGTTGAAGCCATCCCGCCGGCGCCTAGAGCGATCTTTGCAAAAGATGAAGATAATGATGCCGTAAAGGAACGCATCCTCGCGCTGATGGTCGAGAAGACCGGATACCCGCAGGACATGCTGGACCTGGACCTCGACCTGGAAGCCGACCTCGGGGTCGACACCGTCAAGCAGGCGGAAATGTTTGCGGCCATCCGCGAGATCTACAACATTCCGCGCGATGAGAATCGCAAGCTTCGCGACTATCCCACGCTGGCGCATGTGATTCGATTCGTGTACGAGAACAGGCCTGAGCTTCGTCCTACAACGCCGATACCACCAGTGGCAGAAGCTAAGGAAGAGCCCGTTGCAAAATCCGTTCCAACACAGCCCGCAGAGATTTCCGCCAACGCTACCGATGCCGTGAAGGAGCGCATTCTCGCGCTGATGGTCGAGAAAACCGGATACCCGCAAGACATGCTGGATTTGGACCTCGACCTGGAAGCGGACCTCGGCGTCGACACCGTCAAGCAAGCGGAAATGTTTGCGGCCATTCGTGAGATCTACAACATTCCGCGCGACGAGAATCGCAAGCTTCGCGACTATCCCACGCTGGCGCATGTCATTCGATTTGTTTACGAAAAGCGCCCTGATCTGGCGGCGAAGTCAACGCCGGTTCCGGCCTCAGCTTCGGCGGTCTCTATTGCGCCCGCGCCCGAGGCAGTCGCGCCTTCTACAACGCCTGTTCTGTTGCCCGACAATTCCGATGATCCGATCAAGAAGAAAATTCTGCAGATCGTAGCGGAGAAGACTGGCTATCCGGAAGATATGTTGGACTTGGATCTCGATTTGGAAGCCGACCTCGGCGTCGATACCGTCAAGCAAGCGGAGATGTTCGTGGCGGTGCGCGCCGCTTACAACATTCCGCGTGACGAAAATATGAAGCTGCGCGATTTTCCCACGCTGGCTCATGTGATCAAGTTCGCGCACGACCGATCGGTGCCGGTGGCAGCCGCTCCCGTGTCTTCCGTAAAAGCTGAGCAAACAAAGACGAAGCCGTCTTCGTCGTCACCTTCGGTCGAGCGTCCAACCGCCGTTCTCGCCAGCCTCGACGCCGCGAATGGCATTCCGCGACGCGTGCCAGTGGCAACGTTGCGTCCTCCGCTCGCCTTCTTTAAGGCAACGGGTGTGAAACTTGAAAATAACAGCCGTGTGGTAGTCATGCCCGACCGAGGTGGCGTGGCAGAGTCTCTCACAAAAGCACTGCGGGCGATGGGCGTAGAGGTGCTTCAGATCGACGGCGCGCCCGATGCCGAGAAGCTGGCCAGTCTTCTCAAGACCTGGACTGCGACCGGTCCCGTCCAGGGAGTTTACTGGCTGCCCGCGCTCGACCACGAAGGAGATCTTCGTGAACTCGATTCCGCCGCCTGGCACGAGGCCGTCGGCGTGCGGGTGAAATCACTCTACGTCACCATGCGCACCTTATATGAGCACGTCGCGCGCACGGGCACGTTCCTCGTAACCGCAACGCGTCTCGGGGGACATCACGGCTACGACGACGCTGGAGCTCTATCCCCGCTCGGGGGCGCTGTCACCGGCTTTGCCAAGACCTACAAGCGGGAGCGCCCGGAATCTTTGGGCAAGGCAGTCGACTTTGAAGCGGGTCGCAATGTCGCGGAAGTCGTCGATCTGCTAATTGAAGAGACGCTGCACGATCCCGGAGTGGTGGAGATCGGCTACACGGCAGACCAGCGCTGGGCCGTCGGCTTCGAAGAACAGTCCGCCGCCGATGGCCAACCCGGCATGGTGCTCGACAAGAACAGCGTCTTTGTGATCACCGGCGCGGCGGGCAGCATCGTCTCGGCGATTACAACCGACCTGGCCGCCGCATCGGGCGGCACGTTCTATTTGCTCGATCTGGTGGCCAAACCCGACTCGGACAATCCTGACCTGAAGCGCTTCGTCACCGATAAGGAAAATCTCAAGCGCGATCTTTTCACGCGTATTCAGACTCGCGGCGAGCGCGCCACTCCGGCGCTCGTCGAAAAGGAGCTTGCGAGCCTGGAGCGAGCGAACGCCGCACAAAATGCCATCGAAGCCGTCCGTGCCGCGGGAGGCACGCCACATTATTTCAGCGTCAATTTGGCGGATGCGGACGCAGTTGCCAAGGTGATAGACGAAGTGCGGCAGCGCAATGGCCGCATCGATGTGTTGTTACACGCCGCCGGCATCGAGCGAAGCCACTCTCTGCCCGATAAAGACCAGCGGGAATTCGATCTGGTATTCGATGTCAAGGCCGACGGATTTTTCAACCTGCTGCGCGCCATCGGCGAAATGCCACTCGCTGCAACGGTTGCGTTCAGTTCCATTGCCGGTCGCTTCGGTAACAACGGCCAGACCGATTACAGCGCTGCCAACGACCTGCTCTGCAAAATCACGTCGAGCTTCCGCACCACGCGTCCCGCCACGCGCGGCATTGTGATCGATTGGACGGCGTGGGGCGGAATCGGCATGGCCACTCGAGGCTCCATCCCGAAAATGATGGAGCTTGCAGGAATCGATATGCTGCCGCCGGAGGCGGGCATCCCGCTGATCCGCCGCGAACTGACGGCGGGAGGCACGCAAGGCGAAATTGTGATCGGTCAACGCCTCGGCGTTTTGCTGAATGAATGGGACACGACCGGCGGGCTCGATGTGGCGGCCGCAGAAGCTTCCATGAAGCCCTCGCCGCGAAGCGGACCCATGACGGGAAAGATTGCGTCGGTCAGCGCATCCGGCTACACCGTCGAAACCGTTCTGGATCCCCATGATCAGCCGTTCTTGCATGACCATCAGATTGACGGCACTCCTGTGTTGCCCGGTGTGATGGGTATTGAGGCCTTTGCGGAAGCTGCCCTGCGGCTGCTTCCCGACTGGCAGGTCGAAGCTATTGAGAACGTAAACTTCCTGGCGCCCTTCAAGTTCTATCGCGGAGAAGCTCGCGCTGTAGAAATTGAAACGCGCATTCATCCCCTTGGCGGCGAACTCGTGGCAGATTGCAAGCTCATCGGCCACCGGTCGCTGCCCAACCAGACAGAGCCGCAACGGACCATCCACTTCACGGCGCGCGTGCGACTCGCGAAACAGCTCAAGCAAGCTCCGGCAGTTCACGCATTCGGCACGCCCGAAGGGCACGTCATCGATGCCGCCCACATTTATCACCTCTACTTCCATGGGCCGGCGTACCAGGTCATAGAGAAGGCCTGGTGGGATGGCAAGCGCGTCGTGGGCATGATGGCGACGGATCTGCCCGACAATCACCATCCGTCCGAGTTGTTCACGGTCCTATCGCCACGGCTGGTCGAGCTTTGTTTCCAAACCGCCGGGGTCTGGGAACTGGGTGTCGAGAGCCGGATGGGCTTGCCGCGGCATGTTCGCGAGCTTGGCCTCTATCCAGCACCGACGTCGGCGGATGGCGGCCTCTATGCAGTTGTGACTCCCAACGAAGCTCAAGGAAGCTTCGACGCAGAAGTTCTGGATACGAAAGGGAATTGCTATCTGCGTCTCACGGGCTATCAGACGGTGGCGCTTCCCAACGCCGTTGACACTAAGCCGCTGAAGGCGCTGCAGGAGATCATGTCAGGAGATGCACTCCTGGTGGCGTGACGAAATGCAACCCGAATAACCCACGACGCTTTATCGGGGTATCTATGCAAAATGAATTTCAACGCGTTGCGATTGTCAATCGCGGGGAAGCTGCCATGCGTTTCATTCATGCAGCCCGCGAGTTCCGACACGAGCACGGCGTGCCATTGCGTACCATAGCGCTCTTCACCGAGCCCGATCGTCATGCCATGTTCGTTCGGGAAGCCGACGAAGCGGTATGCCTGGGTCCGGCCCAATTCACCGATCCGGAGACGCATCATCTTAAGAGCAGCTACCTCGACTACAAGCGGCTCGAACAGGCGCTTGCTTCGGCTCGTGCCGATGCCGTCTGGGTCGGCTGGGGCTTCGTGGCGGAACACGCCGCGTTCGCCGATCTCTGCCGCGAGATGGGAATCGTTTTCATTGGGCCACCGGGAGACGTGATGCGACAGCTGGGCGACAAGATCGCTGCCAAACGGCTTGCGGAGCACTCCCAGATCGCGGTCGCTCCCTGGAGCGGTGGGCCGGTGGAAACCTTGACAGATGCGCTATCCCAAGCCGAACGTATCGGTTTCCCGTTGCTCATCAAGGCGACAGCAGGCGGGGGCGGTCACGGGATTCGCCTCGTGCATGCGGCGAACCAATTGCCGCACGCCTTCGAACGCGCCCGCGCCGAAGCAATCAAGGCGTTTGGCGATCCCACTGTTTTTCTCGAGCACCTCGTCCAGGGTGCGCGCCATGTCGAGGTGCAAATCATCGCCGACAATTACGGCACCACGTGGGCGGCGGGCGTCCGCGATTGCACCATTCAGCGCCGCCATCAGAAAGTGCTCGAAGAAGCTCCCTCGCCTGCGCTCTCCCCGGAGGAGGATCAAGCCCTGCGCGACGCCGCAGTTCGTCTCAGCCATGCCGCGGGATATCGAAATGCCGGCACGGTAGAGTTTCTCTATGAACCAGACGCCCGGCAGTTCTTTTTCATGGAAGTGAACACGCGACTGCAGGTAGAGCATCCGGTCACGGAATGCACCACCGGCATCGATCTCGTGAAGCTACAAATCCACGTGGCGCAGGGCGGGCGTCTGCAAGCGAATCCACCGTGCAGCACCGGTCACGCCATTGAAGTCCGGCTGAACGCCGAAGATCCAGACAACGATTTTGCGCCTGCGCCCGGCAAGATCAAACGGTTCCGTATGGTCACAGGCCCCGGGGTGCGTGTAGACACTGGTGTCGGCGAGGGGGACAGCATTCCTCCGGAATTCGACTCCATGATCGCTAAAGTGATCGCCTACGGGCAGACCCGGATCGAGGCACTGTCGCGGCTTCGACGGGCGCTGGGTGAAAGCGTTATCGTCGTCGACGGCGGCGCCAGCAACAAGGCGTTTCTATTGGAAATGCTGGGCCGTGAAGAGGTGCAGCGGGGAGATGTCACCATCGGCTGGCTCGACCACCTCGCGGCAGAGGGCGGTCATCTCTCCAAGAAATATGCCGACGTGGCTTTGCTGCAAGCGGCGATAGATGCCTACGACTCTGAGTTGGCCATCGAGGAGGCTCAGTTTTATGCCTCCGCAGCGCGGGGGCGGCCACAGGTGCGCAGTGAGATTGGTCGGGTTCTGGCGCTCCGCTATCGGGGTCGCCTCTACTCGATGAAGACCCACCGCCTCGGTCCACAGGACTATCGAATCGAGGTTGACGGGCTGACGGTCGAACCTCACATCGACCGCACAGACAAGTTTGAACGTTGGCTGACCGTCTTCGGCCGCCGCTTTCATATTATCTCGGTGAATCAGGGATTGAGGTCCCGGATTGAAGTGGAAGGTGTATCGCATCAGGTGGATCGCGATGACGGAGGTGTCATCCGTGCTCCGGCGCCATCTGTGGTCGTTTCTATCGCAGTAAAAGTTGGCGACATTGTGGAAGTCGGAGATCGCCTGGCCGTGCTCGAGGCCATGAAAATGGAGACTCAGGTCGTCGCACCTTTTTCTGGCAAGGTCCGGAAGGTGATGGTGATGCCCAATGTGCAGGTCGACTCCGGCGCTCCACTTCTCCAAATTGAAGGCTCGGGAAGCGATAGCGCGATCGGCCCGCAGGAGCGTGTGGTCTTTGGTGAACGGCAGGAGAACGAAAAGGCGTGCACCTCGAGGCTCACCGAACTTCGCCAAGTCATGCTGGGTTTTGATCTTGACCCGGCCGACATCGCCCGCCAGTTCGCTGCGGGCCAGTCCGATCCCGCGCACAGCGATGGAATCGCGCAGCAAGAGGACGAGATACTCAGCATCTTTGTGGACATCTGCTCTTTGTTTCATCGCGAGCCCGAAGTCAACCATCGCGCCTCCGGGGAAGAGCCGAGCGCCGAGTCCTACCTCTTTTCTTATTTGCGGATGGTCGAGACCAACGGAGAAGGACTCCCGCCAGCCTTCGTGGTTGCACTGCAGAGCGCTTTAGCGCATTACCATGTGCATGCGCTCGATAGCTCCCCTGCACTGAAAGAGAGCTTGCTCTGGATCTGCAAGTCGCACCAGCGGATGGAGCGCCAAGTCGCATCGATTCTAAGCATTCTCGAGCGGCGCTTGCATCGTGAGCACACCGCGGAACAGCCCGACAGCCCAGCCTACCGAATGCTTTTGGATCGCATGATCGCGATTACTCAAGGACTCTATCCTGCAGTTAGCGAACTCGCGCGTGAAGTGCGTTATCGCTACTTCGATCAGCCGCTTTTTGAAAGGGTACGAGACCATGTCTACCAGGAAGCAGAAAGCCATCTCAACTATCTCGCGGCACATCCCGGCGCTGCGGACCGTCCGAGCCGCCTGCACGAGTTGATCGAATGCCCCCAGTTGTTGGCGGGCTTGTTTGCCGGCCGATTCGCTTCCGCCGATCCTGCGCTGCGCAGCACCATGCTGGAGGTGCTCACTTGGCGGTATTACCGCATTTGCGCGCTTGTGAACCCACACTCATCGTCCGCCGATGGACGCAGTTATTTTTCGACGGAATATGACGAGGAGGGCAAGCGTATTCACGTCTTTGCTGTGTATGCCGAATACGATGAACTCCCCGCAGCGGCGCAGGCCATGCTTCCTTTCATCGCCGACGTCGCGCCCGATCACCACATCGTTATGGATTTTCATGTCTGCCATGCCGGGAAGCTGGGCGATCCCGACTCCACGCAGCGCGAAGTGCAGGCGATGCTAAACCAGGTTGCATTTCCTCGTCCCATCGAGCGCATCGTCGTCTCAGCCGCGAGTGTAAGCCCGGGTGCGCGACTCAGCGCTCTGCAGCACTTCACTTACGAGCCCAACGGAAATGGGTATGAGGAAGCGCAGTTCTACCGCGGGTTGCATCCCACGATGGGGAAGCGGCTGCACTTGTGGCGGCTGCTAAATTTCAATATCGAACGCCTGCCGTCGGTCGAAGATGTCTATCTGCTTCACGCAGTTGCTCGCGACAATCCCAAGGACGAACGTCTGTTTGCGGCGGCGGAAGTGCGCGACGTGACTCCGGTGCGCGATCAAGCGGGACGTGTCGTGCAATTGCCACATCTCGAACGCATGTTGATGGAAACGCTCGCCGCGATCCGATTGGTCCAGTCACGCCGACGTCCGCAGGAGCGCCTCTTCTGGAATCGCGTATTTCTATACGTCTGGCCTCCGTTTAATCTCAAACCCGACGAGTTGCGTGACATTGTGCGCCGGCTCATCCCGGCGACGGAAGGGCTGGGGCTGGAACAGGTGGTAGTGCGGGCCCGTATTCCGAATCCATCCACGGGAGAATTGCGCGATCTCGTCGTGCGCATCTCCAGACCTGCCGGAAGCGGTATGCTCATCACGTTCCGTCCTGCCGACAAGATCCTCGCACTCAAATCGCTGTCGGAATACGATCAGAAAGTTGTTCGTGCCCGTCGGCGCGGTCTCGTCTACCCGTACGAGATCGTCAAGATGCTCACGTCCAGTCGGGAAGACGTGCGCAGTGAATTTCCACCCGGCGACTTCGTGGAGTACGATCTCGACGCCCAGGGGCGACTGCTCTCGGTGGATCGTCCCTACGGCAAGAACCGTGCCAACATCATCGTCGGAGTGATTCGCAACTTCACTTCTCGATATCCGGAAGGCATGACCCGCGTCCTGCTGCTGGGCGATCCCAGCAAGGATTTGGGAGCGCTTGCGGAAACGGAATGCCGTCTCATCATCGGAGCCTTGGACCTAGCGGAAGAGAAGGGCGTTCCTCTGGAGTGGTTCCCCATTTCTGCGGGCGCGAAGATTTCGATGGACAGCGGCGTCGAGAACATGGACTGGATCGCACGCGTCCTGCGCCGCCTGGTTACGTTTACGCAGGCAGGTGGTGAGGTCAATCTTCTAATCAACGGCATCAACGTGGGCGCCCAACCCTACTGGAACGCCGAGGCGACCATGCTTATGCATACCCGCGGCATTCTGGTGATGACTCCGAAGGCGGCGATGGTACTTACCGGCAAGCGCGCCTTGGATTACTCAGGCGGCGTTTCTGCTGAGGATAATCAAGGAATTGGCGGATACGACCGCATCATGGGGGTGAACGGACAGGCGCAGTATTGGGCTCGGGACATCGATGAGGCCTGCCATGTTCTGTTTCGCCATTACGACCATACTTATGTCATGCCGGGCGAGCGCTTTCCTCGCCGAGCGAAGACGACCGATCCAATCGACCGCGATGTTCAGACTTTTCCTCACAATGAAAATGGCGAGGATGGTTTCGCACTCGTGGGCGAGATTCTGTCGGACGAGACCAATCCCGGCCGCAAGAAACCCTTCGACATTCGCAAGGTGATGATGGCAGCCATCGATCAGGATCATCCACCGCTGGAGCGTTGGGCAGGAATGCGGGCCGCGGAAACTGCCGTCGTGTGGGATGCTCATCTCGGTGGTTATCCCGTTTGTCTCATCGGCATCGAGTCGCGTTCCGTGCCGAGAATGGGATTCGTCCCCGCCGACGGTCCGGACCAATGGTCGGCAGGAACGCTCTTTCCGCAGTCCTCGAAAAAAGTGGCGCGCGCCGTCAACGCTGCCAGCGGCAACCGTCCGGTGGTGGTGCTGGCGAACTTGTCGGGCTTTGATGGTTCTCCGGAGTCCATGCGCCGTTTGCAACTCGAGTATGGCGCGGAAATCGGCAGAGCCGTCGTCAACTTCAAAGGTCCCATTGTGTTCTGTGTGATCTCGCGCTATCACGGCGGTGCCTACGTGGTTTTCTCCCGGGCGCTGAACGAGCAGCTTGAAGTTGCTGCCCTGGAAGGAACCTACGCCTCTGTTATTGGCGGCGCGCCGGCCGCCGCAGTCGTTTTCGCTGGGGAGGTTGAGACCCGGACTCGCAACGATGAGCGCCTGCAGGCTTTAAACCAGACCATGGTGCAGGCCGAACCGGCCGAGAAAGGCCACCTGCGTGCCCAATGGAACGAACTTTACAACGTCGTGTATTCCGAAAAACTAGGTGAGATGGCCGCCGAATTTGATCATGTGCACAGCGTCTTCCGTGCGCTGCGTGTTGGCGCGCTGAACCACATCATCCCGCCGGCAAATCTCCGTCCCTATCTCATCGACGCAGTGAAACGTGGAGTGGAACGCGAGGAGAATGCTGTACAAGAAGGACAACTAGAGATCGTTGCAGCGTAGCGTGTCAGCCGCATGGAGTTAACCGTAGCCGTACCAGGTGTAGCCGCGAAGCGGCGAAAGAGTGCAGCCCACCGCGTAAGCCGTGGGTGACAAAGCGGAAGATGAAGCGAGCCCCAGCGGGGCGAAAGAATGCTTCATGCACACATTCTTAGCGACCTGTTCCGCCGTGGCGACAAGAAGTTTCCGATGAACATCCATTGGCTGGAACAAACCGAAGCCGACATCCCAGCCGAGAATCAATGGCTGAACGCAAACGAAATCCTTCGTCTAAACGCCCTGCGCATTCCCAAACGACGCGCGGACTGGCGTCTCGGGCGCTGGACCGCGAAGCAGGTCGTAGCTGGCTGCCTCAATCTTCCGACTGAACCTTCCAGCCTCGCGAACATCGAAATACGCGCCGCGACCTCGGGTGCACCAGAAGTTCTTCTGCACGATGAGCCGGCGGAGATTACCATCTCTCTCAGTCACAGGTCCGGCACAGCCTTATGCACTCTTGCACCACCGGAAATCAACTTCGGCTGCGACCTGGAAACAGTTGAGCCCCGGAGCGATGCCTTCGTCGCCGACTACTTCACCGTCGACGAAAGAAATTTCATCGCGCGGTCTTCCAAGCAAGAGCGTCCTCTATTGCTGGCTCTGCTCTGGAGTGCAAAGGAAAGCGCTCTCAAGGCACTACACGTGGGGCTTCGGTTTGACACCAGGTGTATGTCCGTTAGCCCGGTCGACGACTGGGAGCTGACTAACAATCTTGAGGCCTGGCGTTCGCTGAGTGTTCGCTATTCCGGCGGCACGGTATTCCATGGCTGCTGGCGAGTCCAAGATCACTTGGTCCGAACGGTAGTGTCAGATCTGTCGCTGCCAAATCCTGTGCGTGCCCGAGCAGCAGATCTCTCCATGGTGTAGAGACGTTGCTTGCAACGTCTCTACGAGAGCGGGCTCATCTACTGAGCCGGTGCAGGTTGAGGATTCGCCGGCGCAGTCGACGTGCTGGGAGTCGAGAAATTCACCTTAGGAACCTCCCGCGCGCCCGGAGATGCCGTGAAGTAAGCTTCATTCGGCTTGAACCCTGCCCATTTCGCAAAAATGCTACTCGGGAACTGCTGGATGTAGGTGTTGTAATCCTGCAGTGTGTCGTTGTAACGCTTGCGCTCGACAGCAATGCGATTCTCGGTACCCGCAAGTTCGTCCTGTAATCGCAGAAAATTTTCGTTCGATTTCAATTGCGGATAATTTTCCACGATCGCAAGCAGGCGGCCGAGCGCTCCATCCAGTTGTTGGTTGGCGGCAATCTTTTCTTGAGGACTACCCGCCGAGAGCAGCGTCGAGCGGGCCTTGGCAATGTCGCCAAACACGGTCTGCTCCTGCTTCGCGTATCCTTTCACGGTGTCGACCAGGTTCGGGATCAGGTCGGAGCGCCGTTGCAGCACGACGTCGACTTGCGACCAGGCGCTTTTCACCGCTTCATTCTTCGCTACGAGCGTATTCTTCACGCTGACGTATTGACCGAAGATCACAAGCGCCAGTACCAGCAGAATAATAATGACGATGACCCCTTTACCCATAACCGCCTCCTCAAACCTTGAATGGAACTCCGTTACACCCGGCCCGATGCATCTGAGTCTAACGCCTCATCGACAGCAGCGGTAACTTTCTCGATCGCTGCGAGGTAGCGAGCCACCAGATCGTTGATGTCGATCTTTTTGGGCGCCGCCTTGTGTTCCCGAACGTCCAAGACCTGGTTCAAAGCGCCAGGATCGAATCCCACCCGCGTCGACAGGGCCTGCACGGCTTCGCGTCTTGCGGGTGGCGCAGTTTCCCCCAGCGCGATCAGAGCATGGCGAAACAGCGTCCCGAACGATGGAACAGAGTGCAGCAGCAGGTCCCACAATCGCGAATCGTTTCCCGACGCCAAAAGGATTTGCTGGCGAAGCAGGATCAATTTTTCTCGCAGCTCATATTCGACCTGCACGCGGTGAACGCGCATGGAGATGCGTAAATCCTGCACCACATCTTCTCCAAACAGAACGCGGTGATGTTGCTGCATGTCCAGGAGTTCGATGGTGAAGACATCGGTGGACCGCTGCAGTTCCTTGCGAGTCATGCAAAGCGGCGGCGGTTGCTTCTGCCGGTCCCACCACTTCGCCACCGGTGCCAATGCCTGCAACGACGCGAACGAGCTATCGCGCAGAACACAGAACAGATTCAGGTTCGACAGACCGGAATGAAAATCGCCGGACACCGCAGAGCCAAAAAGAATCACGCTCTCCAGGTTCGATCCCGCCGCCTGGCGAACCCGTTTCACAAAGTCATTGATCTTCTCTTCAGGAACCATTGCGTCCTCACTCGTTACCAACTGCTGCTGGCCCCGCCGCCCCCCGAACTTCCGCCGCCAAAGCCTCCGAACCCACCACCGCCCCCGAACCCGCCGCCACCACCA
>JGI12635J15846_10004116_pt1 | contig 12564 bp, 13 predicted proteins | sample BlaSpr_A8_OM2_M2_FD_15846 | JGI IMG/M metagenome (IMG submission 15846) | reverse complement strand
GTCTCCCATTTTTTATCGTGAATGCCAGCCGCATTCGCACCGAACCGTGCCGTCATCCCCGGCACTCGGCGACCACTCCCCCGTGTCACCGCCCCCAAAATGTAAACCGATTACTAATTCATTGCAATGACCTAATCTATCTCGCGCCGCCGCCGCCGCTCCCTGCCGCTGAGCACCGCCTGGCCATCGCGTTTACTGCGGCCCTCAACGTACAATCCGCCCGGTGAAATCCCTGTACGAGAAGACCATCGCGTTCGTGCTGCAGTACATGGACGAGCACAAGCTCGGCGCGGGCGATCAGCTGCCCACCGAGGCTCAGCTCTCCTCGCTCGCGGGTGTGAGTCTCGTCACCGTGCGGCGCGCGCTGTCCGAGCTCGCCGCCCAGGGCGTGGTCCGCCGCGAACAGGGACGCGGCACGTTCGTGGCGCGCCCGCGCGTCAATGCCGAGACCACGAAGGTCGGCGGCCTGCGGCACGGCCTGCACCTCGACTCGCGCTCGAGGCTGCAAACGAAGATCTTGAGCTGCACGCCCCGCGCCGCCACCAAGGAGGAGGCGCAACATCTCAGCCTGTCCTCCGGTGCGAGCGTGTGGGAGATCTCGCGCCTGCGCTTGCTCAACAAGCGGCCGATGATCTGGGAGACATCCGTCATCCCGAAGATCCTTGCTCCGGATCTGTCGCAGCAGCTGGCCGGACGGGACAAGCCCTCGCTCTACGATTTGCTCGACGAGCTGTACGGTCTCAAGGAATCCCGCGAAGAGCAAACGCTCATGTCGCGTCCGGCCTCGACACGCGAGCACGAGTTGCTCGATCTGATGAGCTTCGAATGGGTGGTAGAAGTCTCGGGCGTGAGTTTTTCGACCCGGCATCAGGCCATCGATGCCTTCCGGATGGTATTCGTCGCCAAGGCGTTCACGTTTCGGCTCGAGACCGCGCCCTCGTTCTTCGTTCAGGCGGTCGAGGTCACCGAAAGCGCCCGGGCTCGACGAGTTCAATGACGGTCGCGCTCGGATGCCGGAGGAGGCAGGTCGCGGGCCACGCCGGGTCCTGAACTCCTCGAACGAATGCCGCCTTGGCGGCGAGCTTGCGCGGGCCCGAGATGAGCAGCAACGCCTGGCGGGCCTCGAGCACGTTCTGAATACCGAGCGTGAGCCCGTGGGTCGGAACCGGCCTGGGACCGTCGGCGTCCGCGTCGATTCGCGCGCGGGTCGACTCCGACAGCTCGACGACGCGGGTGCGCGTGTCCCAGGCGGACCCCGGTTCGTTGAACGCGATGTGGCCGTTCTCGCCGAGACCCAGAACGCAAAGATCGATGCCACCGAGACCTGCGATCGTCTTCTCGTAATCTTCGCACTCCGCCGCGAAGTCGGGCGCGTCGCCGCGCAGCAAGCGCACGTGGTCTTCGGCCAGCGCCAGGGGCTTGGTGAGCTGATCGCGGATGAATGTCGCATAGCTGCACGGGTCGCCGGCCGGCCGGCCGCAGTACTCGTCCAGGTCGAATATCCTCGCCTCGGCGAGACTCGTACTGCCGCCGCGCGCGCGCCGCACGAGCTCCGCATAGAGTCCGAGCGGCGTCGAGCCGGTCGGCAGCGCCAGCACCGATCGAGGTTTGGACTTGAGTTGAGCTGCGACCAAGTCCGCGGACGCCCGGGCGAACTCCGCCGGCGTGTGGGTACGAATCACTCGCAACGCGCGGCCCTGACCAGATACTCGGCGTAAATCGCGCGATAGGCATCCGCCGACCTCGCGACCGGTGCGACCGTGCGTCCCGATCGAGCCGCGCGGCGAAGGGTCGTAGGATTCCCGCTCACAAGGCGGGCCGCTTGCCAGGCCGCGCCGACCGCGGCGGGCGAACGCTCGGCGGCTTCGCTGACCGGAACGCCCAGGATGTCCGCGAGCATTTGCATGCTCGAGGCGGAGTGCACGATCTTGCCGCCGACCCGCACCGATTCGATCGGCGTGGTCTCCGCCAATACCTCGACGCAGCGCTTCACCTCGAAAAAGACTCCCTCGAGATAGGCACGTGCGATGTCGGCGCGCGAGTGACCCAGCGAAAGTCCGAACAGGGCGCCGCGCAGCCGAGGATTCCACAAGGCACCCTGCTCTCCTCCCGCCAGATAGGGCGGGAAGAACAGCCCGCTCGCGCCCGGGGAGGATCGCGCCGCTTGCCCGTCGATGTCCCCTTCCGCCCAGCCGAACAGCGAGCTCAGCCAGTGGTATCCCGTACCGCTCGCCAATAGATCCATCTCTCGGCCGTACCAAGGCGCCTCGACGTGCGGAGTCACCAGGTATCGGGCGGCCGGATCCAGGCGTGGGGCCACGCTCGCCCCGAGAATCACGGCGCTCGAACCGAAGCTGATCGATATCACCCGCTCGTCGAGACCGGCCATCGCAAACGAGGCCGAGACCGAATCCGCCGCACCGGTGCTCACCGGAATTCCCTCGGGCAGACCGAGAAGCTCGGCGCCCGGCCGCGAAACCGGTCCCGCCAGAGCGTTCGCCGGCCGCACCTGCGGCAGTACCCGCTCGGGCAGATTCCAGAAAGCGCATAGATCCGAGGCGAAGCGCTGCTCGTTCAAATCATAGACGCCGTAGCCTGCGGCCGTGGACGGCTCGGTCAGCGCGAGTCCGGTCAGGGCATGCAGGAGATAGTCCTTGGCCGACAGCACGGTACGGACCTCGCCCGCCCGTCCCGCAAAATGAAATTGGAACATGGGGGCGAGATACCGGCCATCGATGGGCATGCCCGTGCGCGCGTAGTGCCGGCCGCGCTGTCCCTCGAGCCGCGAGGCAGCCCAGGAATCCGCCCGTCCGTCCTTCCACGTGATGGCAGGTCCGATGGTGCCCTGGTCGCCCAGGCATACCAGCGTCGGCAGTTGACCGGTCAGTCCGATCGCGCCGACACGGCTCGGCCAATCGCGCTCGCGCGAGCGCAGAGTTTCGTCGAGCGCTTGCATCGCCCGGCGCGTCGCCTCGAGCCAGTCGGCCGGCGATTGCTCGGCTTGATGCGGCAGCGCCGAGTCGGTGAAGAAATCGGCCGACCCTTCTGCAACCACGGCGCCCGCCGACGCCTGACCGGCCGACGCCTCACCCGCCGACGCCGCGACGCCACGCGCCGCGCCGCCATCGACCGCTGCCACCTTGACGGCCGAGGTGCCCAGATCGATGCCGAGCAAGAGCCTCGCGTTAGTCATGGATCGCCGGATTACACCTGCCCGGAGAGGTCGCGGGCAACGATGTCGGCCGCCTGGAGCGTGCGCTCGACATCCTCGTCGGAGTGCGCGAAGGAAACGAATAAATTCTCGAACGCACCGGGATGGAAGAGCACATCGTGCTCGAGCATGCCCTCCCACCAACGGCGAAACAAATCGTGGTTGGCATAGCGCGCGGCGTCGCGATAATTGCGGATCGGCCGCTTCGCGAACCACACCTGGGAGACCGGCCCCACCCCGACGACATAGGCAGGAAGGCGGTGCTTGTCCAGGAGTTTACGGAGCCCTTGGTAGAGCTTCTCGCAGCGCACGAACAGCTCCTCGTATTTTCCGGGCGTCCCCAGCTCATCGAGCGCCGCGTTGGCGGCGGCGACGGCGATGCCGTTGGCACTGTAAGTGCCGGCCATCGACACGGTCCCGTTCGCGACCAGACTCATGATCTCGCGCTTTCCGCCGAGCGCCGCCACCGGAAAGCCGCCGCCCAACCCTTTCGCGAACACCGAGAGGTCGGGTCGGATGCCGTACAGAGACTGTGCCCCGCCGAAACCCAGCCGGAAGCCCGTGATCACCTCGTCGTAGATCAGCACGATGCCGCGCGCAGTGGCGAGCTCCCGCATCGCCTCGAGATAGCCCGGCTCGGGCAGGATGCAGCCGGTATTGCACATCACCGGCTCGGTCAGGATGGCCGCGATCGAGTCGCCCTCGCGCGCGATTGCATNGCGCAGGGCATCGGCGTCGTTCCAGGGCAGGATGATGAGATGCTCGCCCGCCGCCTTGCTGAGCCCCGGTCCCTGAGGCACCGCGACGGGGCGATGATCGGGCCCCGCTTCCTCGAGACCGGGATGCTTGCTCCAGTACACGCCGTCCGAGAAGCCGTGATACATCCCCTCGAATCGGATGACTTTCTCCCGCCCCGTGAATGCCTTGGCGAGCCGCAGGCTGTAGATGACCGCTTCGGTCCCGGTGTTGCACAGACGCACCTGCTCGACGCTCGGCACCGCGGCCATGATCTTCTGCGCGAGCACCGCTTCCGCGGCCGTGGGCAACGCGAACACCGTGCCGCGGTTCTGAATCTGCTCCACCACGGCGGCCGTCACCTTGGGCGGACGATGCCCAAGGATCATCGGGCCGAGCCCGAGCAGATAATCGATGTATCGATTGCCGTCCACGTCGTAGAGATGGGCGCCCTCGCCCCGGTCGACGAACAGCGGGTACGGGTCCCAGCCGGACCACGTTGCGCGCGCCGTGCTGTTGACGCCGCCGGGAATGGGACCGCAGGCCGCTCGATACAGTTGGGCGCTGCGCGCCGAGCGCGCGGGATCTCGATACTTCATGGTGCCTCTAGTCCTCGGCGCGCCGTGAAGAACGCCGCGCCCTTGAATCGTAAAATGCATGCCACCGCCCCGCCGACGGCAATGGAGCCGAGTCCGTAGACGAGGACGGCTGGAGTGACCGCTCCCGTCACCAGGCTTCCGACCAATACCCAGACGCTGAAAAGAACGCCGATCAGCGGAAATATCTTCCCGAGGATCAGATCGGTGCGGCTTGCCGCGCGTACCGCCCGCTGCTGGCGAAGCGCCGCCGCCGCGGTGATGCCGTAGAAAACGATCGAGACCAGCCCCAAGCTGCTCGCCGCGTTGGTGAGCGCCGCGCCGGTCGTGGTGGTACCGAGCGCCAGCGCCAGCAGCGCCAGGTTCACGGCGCTCATGGTCAGGGTGGCCGCCCAGGGCGTCGACCCATTGGCCCGCATGCGGCCGAAGAACGCCGGCATCACACGGTCCCGCGACATGGCGAGTCCCATTCGGGCCGCCGAGACGACGGCCGCCTGGAGCGTCGCGAGCGTCCCGAGCAACACCACCAGCGCCATGAGTGCGCCCCAGGGCCCGTGCAGCAACCTGGCACTCACCGCGGAGAGCGCGTCGCCCGCGTGCGCCTGCAATTCATCAGGCCTCAGCACGGCTTGAAAGGAGAGCGTCGCGAGCGAATAGATCGCCGCCAGCATCGCCACGCTGGCAATGGCCGCCTTACCCGGGTTATTGGCCCGGTCCCGGGTCTCTTCGTTGACGTAGATGGCGGCGTCCCAGCCCGAGTACATGAAGCATGCGATGAGCATTCCGCCCATCAATCCCTTGGCCCCACCCATGCCCGACGGCGAGAACCACTGCCAGGAGAAATGCACCGCCGTCAGTCCGTGTGCGAGCGCATGGAGCGCCACCGCCGCGACTACCACGAGCACGGCATACTGAAACAGCACGATGGCCCACTCGAAGCGCACCACGAGCTTCAGTCCGGTGACTGCAAACACCGTGATCAAGACATTCCATGCCGCGCCCGCGGCGAATACCGCCCAGGGCCGCTCGATGAGCGAAGGAGCGAGAAGGTCGAGCGTATAGACGCCGGCCGGAATCGTGAGGGTGGTCGTGCCGAGGGTGTAATAGAGGAGAATCATCCAGCCCGACAGGAACCCCAGGTACGGATTGAATACCCGGGCGACCCAGGTGTAGGTGGCGCCCGCGCTTTGATCCCAGCGGTTCAGACGTTGATACGCGAACGCGATGCCGAGCATGGGGATCAGGCAGATCAGAATGGGGACGGGCCCGCCGTAGCCGCTGACGGCCACCAGCCCCGCCAGGCTGACCGCGAGAGTCTGCGCGGGCCCCGAGCTCGAAAGGCCCATGACGATCGCATCCCCCAGCCCTACCCGCTCTCTCGCCTCCATGGATGTCGTCACTCTGATCGCCGTCGCGGGTTGAGGATACCTTAGGTCATTATAATGAATTCGCTCCGCTTAGTCCAAGGAGTCGAACAGGTGGCCGATGACATGGATGCCCGCCGCGACCAGATCGAGGCTCAGCCGTGCCCCGCTCCCGGGCGCGCCGGCCATGAATATGCGCTCGCTGAGACCCGACGCGGGCGAGGCGGATTTGTCGTCGTGGTGAAGTTGCAGCCCGAGCATCGCATCCCCCACCGCCTCGGGCGTCGGCCCGAGACGGCGGCGATCCTCGGCGCTGGACCACATCTTGACCGCCTTCTCCACGGCGTCGGGGTCCAGAAAGGAGACCGGCGCATGGCAGTATTTGCATTCGCTCGAATGCTCGAGATCGATGGGGGCGCCGCACTCGGAGCAGGTGATCTGACGCACCTGCGTCCGGAGACGCTTCAGCTCGGCCGCGTTCAAGCTCCGAACGAACTGCTTTTCCCGCAGGAACTGGGAAAAGGGCGTGAACCGCCCGTCGCCGACGGAGCATCGAAAGTAAGAAAATCGGCCGGCTTTGCTCAAGTCGAAGCTCTGTACCAGAGGCTCTTCACAGCGCGGACATTCAAGCTGGCCCGCCCTGGGCCGGCGCGCGTCGTCCTTGTGCGCATAGATTTCCTTGAATAGGCGGATGACGGCGACGGGTGCCAGCTGCACGCTCGCCAAGTGATCGAACCAGATGCCGGCGCAACCGAAGCACAGATCCACCCGCACCTTCCCATCGTCGTGGCGCTCGAGCTCTTGCGGCTGCATCGCGCCACGGCAGTTCGGGCAAAAGATCTCGCCCGATGAGGCGGCACCGGGCACGGCGCTAACGCCTGGCACCAAGCTCGGCCGGCACGAAGTGCTCGAACACGGCTTTGCGCATCAAACTCAGTTGCTGGGGCCCGGCTTGTTGTCGGGCTGAGGCGAGGGAGGTCGCGGCGCCGGCTTGATTGACGGTCGCGGAGCCGGTCTCGTCGCTCCGCCGGACCCCGGCCCGCTGGAATTCCCCGGTCCGCCCGAATTCCCCGGGCCGCCCGGCCGTCCCGGCGACGTACCCGGATTCGTGGGCCGGTCAGGCCGCGGACCCGGAGTCGGTTTCGTCGGACGCGGTGGTGCCGGACGCGGTGGCGGCGTCGGTCTCGACGGAGGAGGACGTCCGGGGCTGGGGCGCGGCGGTCCACCCGGTCCGCCGTGCGGCGGCCTGCCCGGTCCATACGGAGGCCTCGGACGCAGTGGCGGGCGGCGTGGGGGAGGCGGCCGGTTGATCCAATAGGAACGCCGCGCATACCACGGGCGGCCAACGTAGTAACGGCCCCAGTAATCGCCGATATTGAAGGCGACGATCCCGATTCCGAGCGCCGCACCGACGTCGAGTACGGGTACCCGCCGGCTCTGGTAGTCGTAAAACAAATAGCTGCCGTAGACCCAGCCGTGGTTGCCTTCCCAGTCCACGTCGCACCACGTGAAATCGTCGAGACATCCGTTGACAGCCAACAGGCTGTTCGGGGGAATGCTCATGACGGTGGGATATTCGGTGCTCGGCCCGGCTCGAAGATGCACTTCGCCTTGTGTGTAGGCATTGCCGGCGACAGCCGCGGAGCCGAACCCTGCGAGCAGGGTGGCCAACAAGGCGAGCGACAGCCGTTTCATCTCCGCCCCGGCGCGATCGAGCAACAGCGCGACGCTAGGCATAGTCGTCGATGAGGGACTTCGGAGGCCGCGGCGACTTCGGGTCTTGCGGCTGTCCGGCAGTGGGGGTTGCGCCAGGGCGCTTGTCGGCGGGCAGCTGTTGGTTCGAGCCGTCCTTGCGACTCCGTTTGTCGGCAATCGGCAAAGCGGGATATAGACCCGAGTTACTCACGCGATCAACTTCGCTCATGGGTGACCTCGCTTATTCGGTCGTGGGCGCTTCCTTATCCTTGACCGCATCCGCCTTCGATTGATCCTTCATCAAAACCGTCTTGCTCAACTCAGCGGGCTGCACGCGCCATAGTAGCCGATTCTCAGCGTCGCCTGCATCTGCAATCGCTACATCGGGCGAACCGGGCGCCGCCGCCGGTTGCTCGTCCGCCCTCACCGTGACCGGATTGCCGGGAGCGACCGATTCGAGAATCAGGATCGCCACCCGGCGGTTCGCGTTGCGCCCCTCCACCGTATCGTTGGATTGACGCGGATGGAACTCGCCGAAGCCCACGATCTCGAGCCGCAACGGATCGATGCCTGCCTTGGTGAATTCGTGGACAACGCTCGCGGCTCGCGCCGCCGACAGCTCCCAGTTCGACGGGAAAGACGAGGTCTTGATCGGCCGGTTGTCGGTGTGGCCTTCCACCCGCATGGGATTGGGAAACGGCTTCAGGACTTCGGCCAGCTTGTCGAGCACCGGCGCCGCCTGAGGCGAGAAGTCGCCCGCGCCGCTCGGGAACAGAATGTCGGTGTTGATTTCGATTTCGAGCCACATGCTCTCGCGGCGAACCGTGACCAGCTTGGCGTCGATCAGCGCCTGCATCGCATCCTGCACCTGGCGCTCCATGCGGATCAATGCGCCCGGGGCCTTGGTCGGCTCCTGCATGGGCGTCGCCGCATCCGGGTCGCGCGGCGACTGATCGGCGTCCGGCCCGCTCTTCTGCTCATTCCTGATCTTGATGAACGCCGTCGGCTGCACGCCCACCAAGGGCTTTTCGCCCCCCTTGCCCGGCTGCTTGTCGCCGATGTTCACCGGTTGAACGCTCTTCGGCGCACCGTGAAACGCCGCGATCAGCGAATCCGACAGCACACGGAACTTCCCCTCGTTCACCGACGACATGGCGTACATGACCGTGAAGAGCGCGAACAGCAGCGTCACGAGGTCGCCGTAGGGAATGGCCCAGGCCTCCGCGTTCACATGCTCTTCGTGCTTTTTCTTGCGGGCCATGTACCGGACAGCTCAATGATGGAAATAGCCTTGAAGCTTCGATTCGATGTTGCGCGGATTCTCGCCCTGCGCGATCGCGATGATTCCCTCGATGACCATGGTCCGGACCTGCGATTGTCCGTGAATCACCGATTTCAACTTGTTGCCCATCGGCAGGAACAGGAGGTTCGCGAACGCGATGCCGTAGATGGTGGCGACGAAGGCGGCGGCGATGCCGTGCCCCAGCTTCGACGGATCGGCGAGGTTTTGCATGACGGCCATGAGGCCCATGACGGCGCCGATGATGCCGAGCGTCGGCGAATACACGCCCATGGCCTCGAATACCTTGGCAGCCTGGGTGTCGAAGTGCTCCATGGTGTCGAGCTCGATCTCCATGCTGGAGCGGATCGCCTCGGGCTCGCCGCCGTCGACCAGGGACTGCAGCCCCTTCTTGAGGAACTCGTCCTTTTCCTGTTCGACCGCCGATTCGAGTCCCAGGAGACCCTGTTTACGGGCGATATTGCTCCACTCGACGATCTTCTCGATCACCGCGTTCGGATTGTTGACCGGCGGCATGAAAACCCATTTGACGATGCTCCACGCCCGGATGAAGGTGGACATCGGTGTCTGAACCAGACTCGCCGCCATCGTACCCAGCACCACGATCACGAATGCCGCGCTGCCGACCAGCGCTCCTGCGCTCGAGCCCTTCAAGATGGCTCCGCCGATGATGGCGATGAGGCCGAGCACCACGCCTATGATGGTCAGGATATCCATGGATTAATCGGGCGCGAGCCACTCCGACAGCCGGGACCTGAGCCGCACCAGCGCCTGTCCGTGGATCTGACAAACTCTCGACTCGGAGACTTCGAGCACCTCGCCGATCTCGCGCAGGTTCATGTCCTCATCGTAATAGAGCGACAGCACGAGCTTCTCGCGCTCGGGAAGCCCTCCGATGGCTCCGGCCAGCGCGCTCCGAAAGCCCGCATCCTCGATGTGGTCGAACGGACCGGGCCGCTCGTCACGCGCATGGTCCGCCGGACTCGACTCGTCGTCGTTCGAGCTCATCTGATCGAAGCTGAACACCCGGCAGCTCGCCGCGTCCTGAACCAGCTTGTGGTATTCGTCGATGGTGATTCCCAGCGCTTGGGCGATATCCGATGGACTCGCGTCCTGACCCTTCTCGTTCTCCAGCTTGCGGATCACATCCGCCATTTCGCGCATGTTTCGATGCACGGAACGCGGGGTCCAGTCGGACTTTCGCACCTCGTCGAGCATCGCCCCGCGGATGCGTATGCCCGCGTAGGTCTCGAAATTCGCGCCCTTGTTGGCCGAATAATGCTTGGCCGCGTCCAACAGGCCGATCATCCCGGATTGAATGAGGTCATCCACTTCCACATTCGGCGGCATCCGGCTCACCAGGTGATAGGCAATCCGTTTGACCAGATCCGCATGCTTGAGCACGAGCTCTTGCTGGGGTATCTGGTCGACCGGAATCCCGTCGTCCACCAGCGGCTTCGGACTCCGTTTCTGAGTATTTGAGTACTGTGTGCTTGCTCTCATTGCAATACCGTCGAAGGACCGATCCGGGCCCCCACCATGCGTTCAACGAAGAACTCCAGGTGACCTCGCGCACCTTGTGGCGCAGACCACTTATCGGCCTTCATGGCGAGATTCTTGAGGGCCACGGACGAATTTGAGGCCGGGTACGCATCGACCACGGCGGTTTGCCGCTGCACAGCACGCCGCAGATAGTCGTCAAACGGTATCGATCCGGCAAACTCGAGGCCGACACTGAGAAATCGGTCACAAACCCGGGAGATTTTCTGGAACAGCGCCGGTCCCTCGCCCGAGCGGCGGGTCTGGTTCGCCAGGATCTGGAAGCGCTGCACCCCGTGCTCCCGGCTCAGCACCTTGATCAGCGCGTAGGCGTCCGTGATGGACGCCGGCTCGTCGCAGACCACGACCAGGACGTGATGCGCCGCCTGGCTGAAAGTCATCACACTGTCGTTGAGCCCCGCGGCCGTGTCCACGACCAGGACCTCGACTTGGTGATACAGCTCGCTGAACGCCCGGATGATGCCGGCGTGCTCGGCCTGCGACAGGCTCGCCATGCGCTTGACGCCGGAGGATGCCGGCACGATCTGCAGGCCATGCGGCCCGGTCACGATCGCATCCTCGAGCGAGCATTCGCCGCTGATCACGTGGCCGAGATGGAACCTCGTGTGAATGCCCAGCAGGACGTCCACGTTCGCGAGTCCAAGATCCGCATCCACCAGCATCACGTCCCGGCCCTGCGCCGCGATGGACACCGCCAGATTGGTGGAGACCGTCGTCTTCCCCACGCCGCCTTTGCCGCCGGTTACCGCGATGACCTTCACCGGCCGCGAAGCATTGAGCTGTTCCAGCTCTTCCGCCTGAGTCTTGGAGAGTCGAAGGTCACGCATGGATTTGAGCTCGGCCGAAGTTACGGGCGTAGTAGGCGTCGTCGCGCTTGAGCGGCGCATGCTGCATGAGCTTGTGCGCGGCGCGCACCAGCCACACCCGCCGCTGATGCGCCGAGTGCAGGTCCTCGGGCACGCGTTGGCCGTTGCACAGGTAGGCGATCTTCAGCTTGTGGCGGAGCGTGGTCGAAATGACCGCTCCCAGGCTGGCGGCCTCGTCCACTTTGGTGATGATGCACGCAGCCGGCGATATCGGATTGAAGACGCGGATGATCTCCTCGAGCGCATGTCCCTCGCCCTGTGCCGGCAGTGTGAGAAGCACCCGCGCCCCGGCCGCCCCGAGCTGCAGCGCCTCGAGCTGCTCGCTCAAGCGGACATCTCGCGGCCCCATGCCGGCCGTGTCGATCAGGATCAAGCGCTTCGATTTGAGCCGTTCGAGCACCCGGGCCAGCTCCCGCCCGGAATTGGGGGCGTGCATCGTGGCGCCCAGAATGCGGGCGTAAGTCATGAGCTGCTCCCGCGCGCCGATGCGGTAGGAATCGGTGCTCACCAGCGCGAGACTGTCGCTCCCGTGCCGCATGCTCCAGCGCGCGGCGAGCTTCGCGATGGTCGTGGTCTTGCCCGCTCCCGTGGGTCCCACCAGGGCGAAAACCCCGCCGTTGACCGTACTCAGCTGATCGACCACCGGCAGATGACGCAGCAGCAGAGCCATCGGAAGCTTCGAGGTGTCCTCGAGGCTGGTCCGCGAGGGCGTCATTTCGGCCAGAGCCGCCGCGACGTCCGGCGCGATATCCATCGCCGACAGCTCTTCGAGGACACGTGCCTTCAAGGGCTCGCGCACCCGCTTGTCGTGCCAGGAAATGCTCGCGAGCTCACTCTCCAACAAATGGCGCAGGTCCTTCAGCTCTCGCTGCACCGTGGCGAATCCACGGTGCGGGTCCTCCGAGACCGCGACGGCGGCCAGATCGCGGGCCAACGCGGACGGGGCGCGCCGCTGTGCCATGCGCGGCGCAGGCACGGAAGACGACATCTGCGAAGCGACCGGCCGGGCGGTTCCGGCCTTCGGACGGACTGCCGGCATCGAGGCGGCACGCGGGCTTCCCGCGGCGACGGCACTCGGGAATAGCCGAGGGGGGCCCGCCGCATGCGCGCCCCTGGCGGCCGTCGCCGCAGTGGCCGTTGCGGCTGCAGTGGCCGTTGCCGCAGCAGTGGCCGCTGCAGTCGCGGTGACCGCCGTAGTCGCAGCGGCCGCCGCAGTCGCAGTCGCCGCTGCAGTGGC
>JGI12635J15846_10004111_pt1 | contig 12577 bp, 9 predicted proteins | sample BlaSpr_A8_OM2_M2_FD_15846 | JGI IMG/M metagenome (IMG submission 15846) | reverse complement strand
AGCTCCAGCGGCAGTCGACGAAAGCGGCAGATCTTCTCAGACATTCCTCGTCGAGGCAGTCGCGCGCCTAGGCAATGCAGAACGCCGCGCAACCGCACGAGGCCAGGATATTTACGCCACCACGGCGCCAATCGTCGTGGAAGCCATGGAACGAGTCATCAACCTGCGGGGTAAGGAGCCCGGCGTGTTCGCTGCTGGCGAAATCTTTGACGCAAGGGATTTCTTGGAAGCGCTTTGTCCTGCACATCTCTCGGTCGAGATGCAGTGATGCCGCTCGATCCGCGATGCCGTCCCGTGGTTCGCTGGTTCGTTGGAATGGTTCGTTGGGATATAAGTCACTGTCAAAGCGGCGTGCTACCCTTGGATCTGGCTTCCAGCTTCTATCCTCGAAGGAAATTCGCTCATCCGATTCGGTAGACAGTATGGCGTTAAGGAACGAAACTAGACCCGTCCCCGAGTTTGTTGTTGACTCATTGCTCAGCTCTCCGGTCGTTACCATTCGGGACACATACTGCAGGGGTACCTGCCGTCACCAGAGCGCCGAAGAGTGCACGACGACCACTCAATTGGTGTTTCCCTACCGCGGCGTATACGTGCGGCACGCTGGGGTTGACCAAGCCGTAGCCGAAGCAAACCAAGTCCTGTTTTTCAATGCTTTTGAAGGCTACCGCATCATTCATCCCGTGCCGGGTGGTGACGCCAGTTTGACCTTGGTTATCAGCGAAGCGATGCTGCGTGAGTTAGCGCCGAGGACCCTAATGCGCGATGGGGCGAACCTTTTGTTCCGGCAGCCGCGCCTGCGGATCGACGCACGGACCCAAGCACTGGTGGCGCTGTTACGGCACAGTCTGCGCGAGAAAATCGCGGAACCCCTGGAAGCAGAGAGCTTATCGTTGACTCTCGTACAAAGGGCTCTGGGCCCGCGCACCACTCACGCTCCGGGAGCTAGTTTCGGACGGCAGCGTTTGGTGGACCGAGTGAAGCTGGTGTTGGCGAGCGATCTGGCGCGACGTTGGACGTTGGCCGAAATTGCCGCTGAGGTGCGCGGTTCTCCCGTCTATCTGACACAAGTCTTTCAACAGGTAGAAGGGCTCCCCTTATATCGCTATCAGTTGCGCCTGCGGCTTGCACGGGCGCTGGACCTTCTCGCCCACTGTGACGACCTGACAGAGATGAGCCAGGAGCTGGGCTTTTCCAGTCACAGCCATTTCAGCGCCGCATTCCGGGAGGCTTATGGCCGCTCTCCTTCCGAATTCAGGCGGTCGGCATTGAATCGCTGACACCATTCGCTGCAAACGGCAAAAGGCAGATTACCAAAACAACCTGAGAAGCATCAGCAGCAGGATCAACCAAGCCCTAAAGCTTTATGTTGGTATTTCTAGCAACCGGTCTCGGTCGCGCCTCAATCGGCTGTGCCTGAGAGGTTTGAAGCAGGTGACGCAGGCGAATCGATTGGACCTGAGGAAGCCATTCACTCGATCAGGAGACATTGGGTGGCGAACATTTACTTCGCCTGCTTTGGGCGAGCAATAAGCCATTGGGCTGCATCGAGCTCGTTGCGATGGAACACTCGTGGACGCTGTAGACCGGTTCGCGCATTGTCCGGAAAAACAGTAGAGCGCATTCGTGGTGTTTTCGGGAAACGACGGAGCGCCAAGCGTAGCGGAAGACAGGGCTTTGCGATACCCTGATCGAGAGCAGCGCTCGCTGTCTATGTTCTTGCCAGGTTGTTCCGCCTGAGGTATTGAGATGTATTCGTGCCGCTATGCTTTTGCTCTGCTTGCCTTCGCCGCAGCTCCGATTCACTCCCAAACTGCGCTTCCTGACTCGAGTCATGCCGCGATGCCTCCCCCGATTCAAGCCGAGGTCCGGGCTGTGGTAGTGGACGTCGTGGTGACAGACGGCAAGGGAGAACCTGTCAGCGGTCTGCGCAAAGGAGACTTCAATATCTTCGAAGAGGGCAAGCCGCAGACCATCGCGACTTTTGAGGAGCACCACGGCGCATCACCCACGCAAGTAGAGCTGCCCCCTTTTCCGCCTCACGTTTACACCAACTTCCCCCTCACCCGGACGGCCGATTCGGTGACCGTGTTGCTCCTGGATGCCCTGAACACGCCCTTAAGGGACCAGACCTACGTGCACGAGCAGATGATCAAATATCTCGGGACGATCCCGCCCGGTACACGGCTTGCTATTTTTACGCTCGCTTCGCGGCTACGGATGATTCAGGGAGTCACCACGGACTCCGCGGAATTGCTGGCCGTGCTCAAGGACAAGAAATGGGCCGATCCGCAACCGTCGGCATTGCTTCCTTCCAGCGCGGAAAGCGATGCCAACCAGCAACTCATCGACTTCCTGACGGCCGAGCATAGTTCGCGGAGTCAAGACCCTCTGGCGGCGATTCCCCCGACCTCGGCGCGAGCAGCGATTGATCCTGTCATTTCCATGAAGCAGTTCCTGGCCGACACGGCTGCGTTCCAGACCGAGTCACGCGTCCAAATTACGCTGCAAGCCCTGCAACAGCTTGCGCGCTATCTCTCCGACATTCCCGGGCGTAAAAACGTAGTCTGGTTCTCGGGATCTTTCCCCACTGGAATTCTTCCTGACCCGGACTTGCCGGACCCAGCTTCGGTTGTGCGGGATTTTCAACAGGACCTACGAAGGACTACTGACTTGCTTGCCTCCAGCCAGACCGCTATCTACCCAATCGCAGCCGAAGACCTCGCTTCGGATCCCGTCTACGAAGCCAATGGCGGGGCAATTGGACAGACGAGACCTTCACTGGCTGCCCGGGACCAAATCAAACAGATGCGAACTGCGGGCGCAGATCGCGATTCGAACCACATCGCCATGGAGGAACTGGCCAAGGATACTGGCGGCCAGGCTTTCTACAATACCAATGGACTGAACGATGCCCTGACTCACGTGATCAGCAACGGCACGCGCTTTTACACCCTCACCTATAGCCCAACCGACAAAATTATGGACGGGAAATTTCGCCGCCTCCGGATCAATCTGCTCAACAGCAAATACAATCTCGCGTACCGACGCGGCTACTTCGCCGATGACTTTGGCGCCTCGCAGGCAGCCGAGCAAAAGCCGGACGTCGATCCGCTGTATGCTCTCATGGGGCGCAACCTGCCCGACCTCGCTCAGGTTATTTATAAAATACGCGTGTTGCCCTCGAACCCGCAGCCCGCGCCGGACGCAGCTCACAACGGCGGCAACGTGGAACTAAAGGGACCGGTTACACGCTACAGCGTGGACTTCGCCATCTCGGCACAGGACCTCAAGCTTGATCCCACTCCCGACGGCGGGCGACACGGTCACATCGAAGTGATGCTCGTCGCCTATGATCGCGAGGGTAGACCACTCAACCTTGTGGAAACCGAAACCCAATTGATATTGCCCCCCAAGGTCTATGCCGACGTACTGAAGGTGGGCCTTCAGATCCACAAAGAGATTGATGTGCCCAAGCAAGATGTCTACCTGCGCACTGGCATCTACGACGTGGGCTCGGATGCCGCTGGAACGCTTGGAGTTCCGTTAAGCGAAACCACGGCTCCACAGCCAACAGGCTCGAAGTAGAGCGGGGCCCCGATGTAGCTTGGCAGTTTATCGCGCTCCGTCCCTTTCCGCTGCTCCGTCGAGAATCAGTGCGATCTCTCGATGGCCTGCCTTTCGCGCGATCTCGCTCAGTGTCTCGCCTTCGGGCGACCGTAACGTCTCAACCGCGCCGCGTTCGATCAGCGTTCGTACGATCTGTTCACGACCGCGCGCAACGGCGTAGACCAGCGGAGTGTTCCATGCCTCAGCATCCCAGGGAAACAATCCGTAGTCGCGGAAAGCCCGGTTCAACGCTGCGGGGTCTTCTTCTAGGATTGCTTTGACGCGTTGCGCCATGTCGTATTGGATCGCCTCGATGATGTCGATCGGCCCGCGCAGAATCAGTTCGCGGGCTTCTTTGTTGCCGGCGTAGTCGGCCCATCCGGCCGGCGTGCCGTGATACTTCTCTTCGCGCGCGCGGACATCAGCGCCGTGCTTCATCAACACATCAATCGCGCTCACGTTCCCGTACCATGCAGCTGCATGCAGCGGTGTGTATCCGCTCGTCGAGTCGATCGAGGTCTTCGGATCGTCGTGTACATTAACCGACGCTCCATTGCGGATCAGCGTCTCGATCACATCGCCCGGCGCGCGTTCGCTGGCGCGAAGGATCAAATTGCCCCATCGTCCGCCGGGCTTCAGTGTACCGGGATCTCTACGCAGCAGTGTTTCGACGTCCGCGGTTCGATGCAGAGCCACGGCGGCCGGCAGCCGCACCTTCGCTCCGCGCTCCAGCAGCACTTGTGCCAGGCCGTGCCTGCCTTCGAGCGCCGCCAGATCGAGCGCAGAGAAGCCGGCTTCGTCGAGCGACTCCGTGTTAGCACCGAGGTCGAGCAGCGTCGTCGCCGATGCGGGTTGATTCTTGATGACGGCAAGATGCAACGGCATGCGGCGCATTCTGGTTCCGTTCATCCGCCGCTCGAGATCGTTCGGCGTGCGCGCGACCAGCTCACGAATCACCTTCGCCTCTCCCAAAGCGACCGCGGAAAAGATACTGTGTCTCGCGCCGTGCGCCAGCAGATACGCAACGATCTCGCGATTGGGCTGGATGTAATCCCACGCCGTCGCCCACCCCATCACGCCCAGCTCGTGGTAGTCGCCTTCGCCGATCGTATCGGCCCCATGTTCCACCAGGAGACGAGTGATGGGGAGGCGATGCTTCTCCACGGCGAAATGGAGCGGATACGCGTTGTCACCTTCGCAGCGGATATTGGGATTGGCGCCGCGCTCGAGCAGCAGCTTGACTGCCGCCTCGCTGTTGCCGAAGACGGCCTGGTGCAGCGGCGTTCTCACGCCCTCCCCGCCGCGCTCGTCAATGAGCTCTGGATGCGCATCAAGCAGCGCATTGAGTCGCGCGAGGTCACCTCTTCCAGCGGCGTCGCGCAGGGACGCGACCGCCTCTGCGGTCGAGCTGACTGCCTCCAGCGTCTTGACATGAGACTGCAGCTTGGACCAGGACGCGAATCCATATTCGCTCGCAATCACCAACTGCGCATCCGCAAGCACGAACGGCGACGCGGCGACCTGTCCTTCCGACAGGTTTCTCCAGCGCGGATGGTTCTCGCGAATGCGGGTCAAAGCCTCGGAGTCCGCGGCCTGCTGACGCTTCAACAGGGACTTGGCTTGTTTCTTCAGTTGTTCGAGACTGGGATTCGGCGGGAGCTGTCTTGACATGGAAATCTCCTTTCCGTTGGTGGCCTGAGTCCGCACTGCAGGCAGAAAGAAGATTTGTCAGATTGTAGCCGTGCAATTCCTGCAGGGTGGGCTTGGCCCTTTCCGCGGACTGGATGCGCCCCGTGCGCCGAAAGCCAACGATAATTCCTGACTCATGGCCAAGTCAACAGCCGCCTGGCCACTTCAACGCATGGTACCGGCTCCGCAACGCTTGCCGCAGACATCGTTCCCGAGCAGACCGAACGACGAGGTCTACTGTTTCGAAGTCAACCCGTGTCCTGGCTTCAGCTACTACGAGGCGAACACCAGCCAACCAATCTCAGCGGCGGTCGCTCGCCGCCTGGCATCAGGCCGTCCCGCCCCTCAAGCTTCTCTTGCTTAGGCATGTCGGGATGAACAAAAAGCTAGGCATCAGAACGCGCTTGGCGGCGCCGTCTTCCTTGCCGCACTCCGGTCTCCATACCTAACGCAGCTCACGCCACCTTCTCCGGCTCGAAATCGTTAGCCCTAGCTTTCGACCCATTTGATATAAAGATAAAGCACATGCCTAATATTGTGCTAAATTGTTATACATAATAAGCATAATATGTTAAGTGTGCTTATTTATTGCAGACAGGCAAAATGCCGTACCTGGATACAAAACACGGGGTGCTCAAGAGCCATCTGGGGGGCGAGAAGGCATTCACAGTGGCCGACGCTCAACGCGCCCTGCAGCTCAAGAGGAGCTCGATTTATTGGATTCTTTACAACCTCACTGAACGCGGTCAACTTGAGCGCATCGGGAAGGGATATTACAGGTTCCCACCGTTGTCGCAATTATCCATTCGGTCCGGAACGTACTTGTCCGCCACGGCTCAAAGAGTGTTGGACCGCCTGGAAAAAGAGGGGCTGAACTTCTTCGTCACAGGTCTCGACATTCTCACATCGTACTTCGACCAGCTGCCGTCGTCGTACGCCCCTCTCGTCTATGTAGAAAAAGGTAGTTCAGATTGGGCGACTCGAGTACTCCAAAGCCTTGACCTTCCAGTTTTGGTCGATCCGAGATCAGGAGATATAGACCTCGTACGAAGGGTGCGTCCAGGTGTCGAACCGATCATCGTAAGAGAAACAGCCGAATTGGGGTTTAGCCAGGGACACTTGGCGACCCGTGAAAAGGCATTGGTAGACATCTATTTCGAGGTCAGCCGCGGCTATTATCCGTTTCCACTGAGTGAAGCCGCTCATGTGTTAGTGAACTTCTCTTTTCACGGCGATCTCAACATTGTTCGGCTGCTAAACGCAGCACGACGGAGAAGGATTGAAAAAGAAATGCGATACATACTGATTCGCGGGCTGGGCTTGCTCCACGAAGCCTCTGAGGTGGAAGTAAGCGAAGGCGTGCGTGAGTTTAGCAAAATGGTGAGGCAACTCAGAAACGAAGTGGTTCATGGAAAACATTTTTAGTGATCGCCTGATCCACTCGGCAGAGTGTTTTTCGCGTGACCAATTGGAGAAGCGCCGGGTCAAGCACGGATTTGCTCACTTGAATAAGGTCGAGGCGTTTGCGTGGGACCTGGAGATCTATGGGCACTTGCAGCAGCACCTGGGAGATGCGGTAGTCTTGAAAGGAGGCGCGGCAACCCAATTGTACTTGCCAGTCGAACTTCAACGTACCAGCGTTGATATCGACATCATCTGTACGGCTGCAATCCAAGAGTTCGATCGGGTGACGGAGGAAATCCTTTCAAGACTGTCACGCGACCGCAAGCTGTTACGTTTCCGCAAGTATGTGCCAACTCGTCCTACGCCCGGTCTGGAACTGAGCACCTATTTTGTCACCACGCCGTCCGTGTGCACCCCTGCGGAAAACTTTGGCAGCCAGGACCCGTCGATCCAGCAAATTAAGGTAGATGTTCTGCACGATCATATTGACAATCACAAATACCTGCCAAAGGGGACAGCAACTTTCGCCTTGGACGTCGCTTTCGAGCCAGGGGTGTTCACCGCGGATTCGCTGTTCGGTGACAAATTGCTGACGCTTGCCACAACAACGGTTGGCATTCCCGATTCGCGCGCATCCGACAGGTGCAAGCAGCTTTATGACCTTGACAAGTTGTTAGGTCAGGGACTACTGACCAAGAGCTCTGAGATGCAGCAGGCATTCGATTCAACGATGGAGTGTCAAAGAAAGATCCCGGGGAGAGAACAGTTCACCGCGGATGAAGCCTTGGCGGACACAATTCGGTTTCTCGGTGACGCAACGGAAATGGACGTCGGGAACGATCCGCTGGGATTGTGGAATGCGCTACAAGGGTTTCAAACCAACTTCGTTCGGCAGAGCGCCCGGAGGACAAGGGAAGGGTGGGCAATCGGAATGGAACAACTTCGGTTTGTAGCTCAAAGCTTAAGAGCACAGAAAAGTGGAGGGAAGGAAGATCCCTTGACGATATACAAGAATGCGGTTGCTCTGGAAACTCAACTGAGCGGTGAAGGTGCCGATAACAAGGGCGAGATTATACGAGCCTCTCAGGCTAAGCTGTTGGAGTTTGCCCGGAGCCAGGATGCTACGCTTGGGAAAAAACTGCGAGGAAAGTCGCCAGCACGAATATTTTGGTACCTGGCGGAGGCAGAGAATTTAGGTGATATTGGTCATGCGGTCCAGTAACCCCAACAGTCTACGTCAGGAAGGGTTTCCGGCATCATCAGCACTTTCGCGCGATTACACATGGCTTTCCTAACGGAAGCCTATACGTGCCGTCGGTACGTCCTGCCCAAACTCTATGCTGCGGGCTGGACGGACGATCAGATAAGTGAGCAAGACAACCGTAGAGCAGGGGCGGGGCTCAATCAACGAGGGCCAATGAACTAAAAGTAAGTTGTCACCCGGCGAGAGCGAGAAAAAATGAATCTAATAGATTTATCGTGGCCGAGACGGAAAAGAAAGGAAAAGCTTGTTCATTGACATGCCTATTCCTCCCACGTAAGATTTGCCCGCGACGCAACATGGCTACCAATTAGTTTGAGATCTGAGCGGAGAATGTCCCAATGAGACTACTTAGAATCTGTTCTTACTGGATCCTCTTGCTCCCGCTGCTTGGCATCGATAGTTGCACCGGCGGCGATCGCAACCAGGCGATACCAGGGAACTGCGATCCGACTGCCAAAAATTGCAGTGTGACGATCAGCGCTGATTGCAGCGCGCATCCGGACCCGGCCGATGTTGTATTAGGCTACACAGTCACCTGGCAGGCACCCGACACTACCTATTCAGTACAGTTCCTCAAAGCCAAGACTCCCTTCCAACCCTCAACCGGCAAGGTGACCAGCGTTACTGCCGGGTCGCCGAGTACACCAGTAACGGGGGACAACTCGTGCGGCAAACCACCGAACCCGCCACCGACTGCGAACAATGCCGGTTGCTACTTTTACTACGATGTGAAGCATAACAACCAAGAGTGCAGCGATCCAGGAATCCACATTCTGAACTGATTAGTTGATAAGGAGCGCTCGAAAACGCTGATCGTCCTTGAGATGGTCAAAATCTGGCGTGTCGCGAATCAAGGTTCTCGAATAACCGGCGGCAACCGACTTGGTCAGGAAATCCAGCGTCTTCCTCGAATCCCCGAAGTGGTTGCATAGAATGGCACCGCGAAACAGAACATCTGCGTCCTCAGGCGCGGTTTGTAGCGCTCGCGCCATTTGTTCCCGCGATTCACGCTCCTGGTCGAGCATGGCGTAGTAGTCCGCGATAAAGGCGAGAATGGTGGCATCCTGCGGATTAACCTCCAGTCGTAGCTTGGCCAGTTCAATGGCTTTTTGATACGCTGACTTTGCCTCCGCGCGACGCTCTGAAATCTGGAATAGCGTGTCGCCCAGATTACCCCAGTTCAGCCAGTCTTTGGGATCGATCTTAAGAGCCTGCTGCAGGTTCTCAGCGGAATCCTGGTAGCGGCGCATGTAGAAGTAGGCAGCTCCCAGGTTTCCATACACTTGTCCGGTGGGCCGCAAAGCGATGGATCGGTTGAAAGCGTCCACCGCTTCCTGATACTGGCCGACCATAAGGTCCGTGGCACCCAGGTTGGAATATCCTCTGTAGTTCAGCGGCGCCAGTTGGATCGTCTTCTTGAACATTTCAGCTGCATCGGAGTAGCGGGCTTGGTCTAAGTAGAAAGCTCCAAACGTGTTGTACACGCGCCAGTAGTTGGGTCGGAGCGAAACCGCCTTTCGATAAGCATCCTCCGCCGCCGACGCTTTCCCTAATTTTTGATACGCGGCAGCCAGAGAACTCAGAGTCTCGTCACTATTGTGATCGAGATCGAGCGAGTGTTCGAGTTCCCGCACCGCATCTTCGTACCGCCCTGTAGATAAGAAGACGTTTCCCAGGCAGGTGTGACCTTCTGCCAACTGCGGCATGAGGGCAAGAGCGCGATTGCAGTCCGTCTTTGCCTTGTCCACCCAGTCTTTGTCCCGATTCTTCCATACAAAGCCGGTGTTGTATGCCAACCCCATGGCTGCATATGCGGGAGCGTAGTTCTGATCGGCGGCAATGGCGCTCTGAAAATCGGCAATAGCATTATCGATGTTGTCCTGACTCTTGTAGTCCTCCAGATATCCGCGGCCTCGCAGATAGAAGTCGTACGCGACCGGTTTCGTATCGGGACGCTCCTCCAGTTCCTCCTGCGGTCTGGGTCTCGCCGCCGGGGGCAATTTTGCAAGCACATCATCGAAGATGGTGTCCTGCAATCCGAAGATGTTATTCGTGTCGCCCGTAATGGTGTTGGCCGCAATTTGAGTATGCGTGCGCGGATTGACCAGGCTCCAGTTGATCCGGATCCGCGCGCCATCCTGTTGCAGGCTGCCTTCGAGCACGAGATCGGTGCCGAACTCACGCTGCGCCTGCTCTGAGGTCTTCACGCCGTGCTCGACCAGATCCCGAGTGGAGACCAGTTGAAGCTTTCCGCCATCAGCGGCCTGCACCAGTCTTGCAGTCACGGTCTCGGTCAGACCGCGTCCCAAGGCGTTCGTCGGGGCATCGCCTGCTACCGATTCGAACGGAAGAACCGCCATCATCCTTGCATCGAGCACCTGTACTTCGCTGCGATGACGCAGCCACAAAGCCCCCAGACCGATGACCACGAGCGTCAATATCGCAATCGCCGGCCAGAGCCACGAATTGGGCGACGACGCTTGCTTCGGGTAGCTGGGCGCTGTGCCTGTCGCCAAGTTGGCAAGGTCGATGCGCAGATCGCCGGCGGATTGATAGCGCTCCTTAGGATCCTTCTGAAGGGCGCGCAGGATGACCCGCTCCAACCCTTCGCTGATCTTTGAATTCGCCACGCGTGGGAGCACTGGTGCTTGTTCAAGAATGGCGGCAATCAAATGCGCTCCCGTCGAATTTCCAAACGGAGTCTTGCCCGTACTCATCTCGTACAAAACGATGCCGGCCGACCACAGATCCGCGCGCTCGTCCGGCGTTTGCCCTTTGACCTGCTCCGGTCCCATGTACGGCAGCGTCCCCGCGTCCGAATAAGTTTCGGCTAGCGGAGCCGTCTCGCTCACCTCGGTCTCGGTTCTCAATATATAAGCGAGCCCGAAATCGAGAATCTTGAGCCGGCCATCGGGCGTGATCTTCAGGTTGCCCGGCTTCAGGTCGCGATGAATCACTCCTTCTTTATGCGCTGCTTCGAGGCCTGCGGCGAGTTGCTTTCCAAGCTGGAGAACCTCCCCTTCTGGCAGCGGACGCCCCGCCAGCTTGGCGTCAAGCGTCAGTCCTGGAACATACTCGGTGACGAGGTAGGTAATTCCGTTGTCCTGTCCGAAATCGAATGCCATGGCAACGTGCGAATCGGTGATCCTGGCGAGGCTCAACGCTTCGCGGCGAAACTGCCGCCGCGCTGCTTCGGTCAGCAGCACTTGCTTGGGGAGAATCTTGAGAGCCACATCTCGATCGAGGCGTTCATCGCGCGCGCGAAATACCACGCCCATGCCGCCCGCACCGATCTTCTCGACGATGCGGTAATGGCCAAGCACACGACCGATTGAGGGAGTCGCGTCCGCCATTCACCGGATACTAGGCTGGCAAATCGCAAAGGTCAACATCAGGGAAACGGCAAATGCCCGTTGCTCGAACGGCTCTTGCATCGTGCCGAAGACGGGCACGGCTTCTGGCCTGAGGGCTTGCTTGGCGTCAGGACCCGTCTCGCATGAAGTTAGTCGTTCTCGGCGTCCGACCGCGACACCGTCGCCACATCAAGGGCGCGAGGCCGCGGGCCTTCGAACGAGCATTCACCATTCTCTGTTTGTGGTCTCTGGTCGACGCGATCGTTAGCTCCGCGGGCGGCTGGCTCTCGCTGGCGAAACTCTATTGCAGGGTGCCGTTCAACGCCGCGAAATGGAGAATGCAGAGCGGACGGATGCGTGGGCTGACGAACCACAATAACGTGTTGACGCTTGGAGTCAGCCCGGAGGGGTGTATTTCCGCATGTCCCTTTTTCGGTTCAGAGCTAGGGCCGGGAGTTCGACTACGTAATATTCACGATGGAGCACGAGTTGGCAATCCCTTCCCGAATTCGCGAGTAGCTGGCGGTTGAGCTTCGGGAGTCGCGGGAAGCTATTGGCCGGTTGAGGAGACCTGAGCATCAAGCCTGACTGCGCGATCACTTTTCGTCCTTAACGGTCTGCTAAGCTCATTGAACATGACCGACAAATCTCATTCGACGCGAATTCCGGAGACCCGCTGTGATCGTTGCGCCCGGATCACCCCGAGCTACGAGATCATCCACTACGGCTCCATCGAAGAAGGATATAAAGGTCTCTGTAGCCTATGTTTCAACGAGGAAATGGCAGAAGCAGCTGGGCCGGCAGGATTCGAAAACGCCAGGTTCGAGCCGGTGCGTCTCAGTGACGCTGCTGGAGAGGCCCACGAGTTTCACTTTCGCATTCGTTTGTTCGGACCTGGAGTCGCGCTCGACGCCTTCGAGCACTGCGACGGACATCCGGCTGGCTACCGCTTCCAAATCATCGGCGATCCGGAAGAAGACCAACTGGCTCTGCTCGGGCGATTGATCGAAAAGATGCGCCGCTCCTTATCCACAAAACATCTCACGAAAAGCGAATACGGACTGGAAATCTCGGAGGAACGAGTCGTGCGTGGTCGGATTGAATGGGACGATACTCATCAGGGTGACCTGCCGCTTCTCGTTATTGATGGTCGGGAGATCGACTGGGAGCAGTTTGGCCGGATGTTGATGACCTTTGAAGGGTGGCAGTTCAAACTGATAATCGCTGACAAGAGCGAGGAGTTATGAACCGAGCAATG
>JGI12635J15846_10004108_pt1 | contig 12581 bp, 7 predicted proteins | sample BlaSpr_A8_OM2_M2_FD_15846 | JGI IMG/M metagenome (IMG submission 15846) | reverse complement strand
GCCTGCCACGATGACGCGATTTTCGCAGGAATCGAAAATGTGACGGATGCGCGCGGCGGGCGTCGCGACGTCGATGGGAACGTGCATGCATCCGGCCTTGAGAATGCCGATCATGCTGACGATGGCTTCGGCCGACTTCGGCATCAGGATGCAGACACGGTCGCCATTCTGGCAGCCCGCATCTTGCAGGAGACGCGCGAGCTGATTGCTCGTGATTTCGAGCTGGCCATAGGTCAATGAGTCGGCGCCCGAAACAATCGCGACGTCAGTGGGCCTAACTTCGGCCTGCTGCGTTACCCAACTTTGGAGTAGACGATCCATGATCAGGCAGTCCTCGAGAGAAACGTAGACTTACGAAGAGAACACTCTATTTTGCTGGAAGTTGCTGAGTTTTGGCTCGCTGGGCCGGAATTAATCGATCGGCTGGTGGTGACCGATGCGGCCATTCTGCTCGCCGGCGGAAAGCGGTCTTATAGCGAGTTTGGTCAAGTCGGATTCATCGGGCTGATAGATCTGATAGAGCGGAAGATCCTGTTCACGAACGACGTATGAGCCGTGCTCGAGATCGAAGCCCGATGCAGAGACGATGCTGCTTCCGGTCGGTGAAAGACGCACGCGGAACTGCTTCGAGCCCGGTTCATAGTTGGAGTAAGCGAAGCAATGGCCGATACAGGCGCGGTCGACGAGGTGCCGTGAATTTACGCGGCTGGATTCGCCGAAATCGATCGTGTAAGCGACCTTGCTCCCAAAGGGCAGACCCGCGACGAGGGCCTCTGTTTGGCGTTCCATGGAGTTCAGGATGGCGGTATTGCGATACTGCATTGCAAAGAAAATCAACGCGATTGCGGAGAGACCGCCGAGAATCCACTTTCGCGGGGCAACGGCACCCAAAATACATAGCCCCAAAATAGCAGTCAGCGAGCTGAGGCGGCTGTTGATGGCGCTTACCGCGGCAGTGTATTCGGGGAGCCAAATCGCCGCCGGCACCAAAGGCGCCGCGATGAGCAAGATTGTCCAGAGTTCGAGGGGCGTACGAATGCGCTCGGCGAGACTTTTTCGGTTCTTATCGAGGATGGCCGACACCACGAACGCATAGGAGCCAAAAACAATCGTCGCGAGTGCCAAGTAGATGTAGGAGCGGCCAAAGAGAACCAACTGATCCGCACCGTTCATCGCCAGAGGGTTTGTGCCTCGCCAGTTCTCTGTGTGATAGAAGTGCGGCAGCGCTAAGTGAACGCCCACAACGAACAGCAGTGCAGCGACTAGAACGAGCCAACGGTAACGACCGACGACGGCCTCTGCCAAATGGATGTAAGTAACGAGCGCCAGAAGCAACGCGAATCCCAACGGGTGGGCGACGAGTGTCAGAGCGGCGAAAACAGCGCCGAGGATCCAGTCCGTCCGCGTTCCACGCCAGGTGATCGCGGCCGCGACAAGCGCCAATCCCAGTGAGAGATAAAAATTGAGGAAGCCCGCGTAGAACGTGAAACCGTACGCGATCATCGCGATGGCGGGAGCCACGGTCCAGGGAACGCGGCGCGTCGAGGCCGCGACAAATGCGAACGCGCCCCAGAAACATGTCAGCACACAAACCGACACGACAATCTTGTCGGCGGTGTTGAAGCCGAGACGCGGTCCAAGCCAACTCAATCCCAAATCAACGGGAATATTGTTCCACTGGTGCGCGATGAAGAGGCCGGGTACGCGGCCTTGCTCAACAAGGTTGGCGAGCCAGGCGATGTAGGTGTGGCTTCCGAGATCCCCGGCTTCGATGTGGCGGTGCCAGAAGCAGGGAATCAGAACGAGCGCTGAAACGAGAAAGAAGGTCCCCCAATGTTTGCGAACAAAATGTATTGCGTGAGCAGCCTCGGATGGCCGCTGCTCGACGCTTGCAGCTTCCAGTTCTAATACGGGATCGAGTGTCGCCAGACTCACGTAGCGGCGCCCTTCAGGGCGTGGTCAAAAACGGCTTGTGAATGTGTGAGTTCTTCCTGGCTGGGCGGTATGTCGAGGATGAACGATTTAAAGCCATTGCGCATATAGCGCGCGACTTCGTCCGCAACCTGTTCATAGCTGCCTACGAGGTAAGGACAGAAAGTCTGATAGTTCTGGAATGGCCACATCCAGTACACGCCTTGGACCTCGCCTGTTTCTTTAATCATCTCCGAAAGCTGCTTGTGCCAAACAGAATCGGAAACACGCATAGCCATTTGATGCGCGAGCTGGCCCTTCCGGTCGCCGGGGAAACGCTCATTTGCGACACGCCACGCTTCTTCGGAGGTTGGACGCGCGACGATGCCGACGCGGACGCCGGATTTCTCGGTTTCGGATTCGATATTGGACTCGGTGTCTTTTGCCGGCTTGGGATATTTCACGGCGGTGGCTCCGACGGCGCGCGCAGCGGCCAAGCCTGCATCGGATGAGCCCGACATCAGAATTCCGGGAAATAGTTCGGGCGGCAGAGGCGGCGTCATCCGCAGATTATCAATTTTGTAGAACTTGCCCTCGAAGCTGACTGGCGCCGCTGTCGAAAGGAGCAACTTGATAATGGTGGTGTATTCGATCAGGCGCGTGTAGCGCTCGTCGTGCGGCGTCGTGTCGTTGAGCGCTGCGAGATCGTTTTTGAAGCCGCCAGCCACCATGTTGAGGTACATGCGACGTCCGTAGAGGTGCGCGAAGCTGGCCACCATTTTGGCGACGGAGTACGGATGCATGTACACGGGCTGAATGGCGACGAGCGGGCAGAGCGATTTGGTGTTCTGCAGGATGATGTCGGAGACGAGCCATGGATCGACGATGGAATTGTCGGTGTAGACAAGTATCGCAGTGCAACCCGCTTGTTCGCTCCAACGCGCGACATTGATGACTTGCTGGACGTAGATATCGCGCGGGAAGTCCTTGGACTGTGGAGTGGTCGAGAAAATTTCGATCTGTGAGCGGTCGAATGTAGGCATGGGTTACTACTCTCCCACTTAAGACAAAGTTGTAACGCAAAATACCCTAAAAACCCTAGTGGCCCTTAGTACAAGTCGGGTACAGGGTCTGTACCAGTACCGATTGGTCTTGCACACCCGTACTTAATCTGAACTGCACAACGGTTGGCGGCATCGAGTACCAAAACTACGATGGGACCAGCCTGATGCCCCCCTCCCTCAGGTCGCAGAAAACGGTGGATTGACAACAAAAAACTGAAGTTGCAGTAGGGAGACCGGATCGACATGAAAGTGTTGAGCGAGAATCGAGTTCTAGTACTTTCGAGCCTCCTAGCCCTTGGTGTGGCTTGGATGGCGGGTTGCGCGGGAATGGCCGAACCAGCCTCGACGCTCTCTGTGGCCCCATCGACGTTATCCGTGAGCACCAAGGTCGGATCGTCGAATACGGTGCCCGTCTCGGTGATCAATACGGGGACCACCGCAGTTACGGTGAGTCAGGTCGTCGTGAGCGGCAAGGGATTCGCCCTTTCCGGCGCGACGACTCCCATGACGCTGGCGACCAATAAGTCGGCCAGCTTCAACATTGTATTCGCTCCCACAGATGCGAGCAGCGTGTCGGGCTCGGTGGCCATCGTGACCGGCGCGGGGCATCGGCCGGCGATGTTGCCGCTCAACGGCTCCGGCTCGAATTCGACGCCGATGGTGAGCACGGTGCAGGTCTCGCCAGAGGTCTCAACACCCGCTCCCGGCGGCACGATCAAGTTCGCGGCTTTGATTCAGGGCGCGACAGGCAACGATTCGGTTACGTGGTCCACGACGATCGGCACGATTACACCGGCGGGCGTGTTTACTGCGCCGATGGCTGGCGGAGTCGGCCGGGTTACGGCGCAGAGCGTTGCGGATCCGACGTTTTCGGCCAGTGCGACGGTGGCAGTCGCGGGCGGCACCACCGGCAGTGGCGGCAACTCGCCATTGGGTGGCAGCGGCAGCAGCAGTGGCTCGGTGACGGCGGTTGTCGTAACTCCGTCGGCGGCAGCTTCAGTGACCGGCGGAACGCTGCCGTTCACGGCGACGGTACAGGGCACAACCACGAATACGAGCGTGAACTGGACGGCTCAGCTCGGCACGATTACGTCGGCTGGCCAGTACACCGCGCCGGCGAAGGCAGGCACGGATGTGGTTACGGCGACCAGCGTTGCAGACTCGACCAAATCGGCGTCAGCAACGGTGAAGGTCACGGCAGCCGGGGCTTCGTCAACAGTTACAAGTGTGACGGTTTCACCGGCGACTACCTCGGCGGTGACCGGCGGCAAAGTGCAATTCTCGGCGTCGGTTCAGGGAAGCGCCAGCAATAAGGCGGTTAACTGGACGGCGGCCCTCGGCACGATCACTTCGACGGGTGCTTATACGGCACCGTCGAAGGCGGAGACGGACACGATTACGGCCACAAGTCAGGCTGATTCGAGCATGTTGGCGACAGCGAAGGTTACGGTCTCGGCCGCATCCTCACCATCGACGCCATCGTCACCTTCCGCGAATTCTTCGTCGGGTAACTGCCCGAGCTCAGGCTGCCCAGCGTTTCCGGGAGCCGAAGGCGGCGGCGCAGAGTCTGTTGGCGGCCGCGGCGGCGTGGTTATGTATGTCACGAACCTCAATAGCACCGGTACTGGTAGTCTATCCGGGTGCGTGGCTGCTTCCGGTCCACGTACGTGTGTATTCACTGTCGCGGGCATCATCGGTAACGCAGGCGTAGCAACCAATCCATATCTTACGATCGCGTGTCAGAGCGCTCCTGGCGAAGTAATCATCGGCGGCCCAGTGGTTTCTGGTGGGTTGCGTATCTCGACACATGATGTAGTCGTCCGCTACTGCACATTTAGTCCGGACAGTACCACCACGCCGTCAGGCCCTGATACCGGAACAGTGGGTATCCTTATTGCTAACTGCGGCGGCGACGGCACGTTACAGGGTGGCGGCTGCTACAACATCATTACCGACCACGTGACCACGCGGTGGAGCGGCAATAAGAGCTGGATAGCCGAATCGAACTTCACACCGGGACTCAACGGCAATGGCAACGGCGATGGGCCGAACCACAACATCACCGTCCAATGGCATTTGGACTACGAACCGCATGAGGGGCATCCGGTGGGCTACGGCACGGCGACAGATGAAAGCTGCGTCGGCACTCGCGCCAATCCGACCTGCTTGTCTCCGTACGAGACCAATATCGACTTCCACCACAACATGTTCGTCAACGTGAACCACCGCATCCCGGAGAACTCCAACGGTTCAACGCGATGGATCAACAACATCATTTACAACTGGGGTTTCTACGCCAATGAGTGGCTCGGTGCGGAAATCATCGACGACATCAACAACAAGTTCATCCAGGGCAACTTGAACGGGGGAGCGCAAGCGCATCCGATTCACTTCACCACCAACAGCCCGGAGATGAGCGGCGCGCCGTCGGCGTACGTCTCGGGCAATATCTTCGGCAGTGTCGGCGCCAACTCGGTGAACTCGGATCAGTATGGTTCACTGGTGGCGGAGATCACGGGCGAAAACGGTGACGAGAACGGGGCGATCCCGAGCAGCTGGGAGCGTAGCGGCCCGATGGCAGCGAGCAATTCGTTCCCGATCGTGCCAGACCCCGCAGATAGCCTGGATTCGATCCTGCTGGGGACGATCGGCAACTCGCAGCACGTGGATTGCAGCGGCAACTGGGTATCACACCGCGATGCCGCCGACACGCGCATCGTCCAGCAATATCAGAACGGTGGTAACGGCGGGTTCTGGCCGAACGGAGTGACTTACACGGGGGGGAACCCAAATGGTGGCGGCGATCCCGCCCCAACCACTAACTGGCAGGATAACCCGGTTACGAATTTTTCGGCATGCACGGAATCGCTGCACGACGGAATTCCAGACATCTGGAAAGCGTCGAAGGGCCTGAGCACGACTGACGGTACGGTGTACAAGACGGTCGCGCCGAACGGCTACACCTGGCTGGAGAACTATCTGAACGGACAATAAGCTCGCAAACAAGCGGCATCGCCCCCGATTTTGTGCAGTTTGCCGGCGCGGCTGATGACTGCTTCCGAAGTCTTCAATGCGTAAAAAGCTTGGTGACGTTTCTTTGCAAAGGGCTAAAGAAAGGGCCTTGAGTTGGGATTCACTTTGAGCTAGCGGCTTACACGGGGAAGGCACGTTCTGAGTCCGGAACTCGCCGCTGGAGAATTTCCTCGCGCTCGAGTATGGAAGCCGGTTTTTTTTCGACCGCGCCCAATTCAGGCCCGGGATTCTCGCCATTCAATGATTCGGTACCGGTATACCATCCAGGTAGTGCTCGAGAATTGTGTAACCGTCTGTTCCCACTTTCTTGAATAGATCGCGGTTTGTCGTGCTCAGATTTTGCAGCTTCTTCCATTGATCCGGAATGCCATCGTGGAGCGACTCTGAACAAGGTGCTCCAACGATTACAGGCCGATCTTGCCACGGCGCTTCGGGGCTTGGCAGGGGAGACGCGGCAGAGCCCGTAGCTGTAATGTCATTAGGCCAAAACCCTCCAGGACTGTTCGATTGATATTGCGCGATGATTCGCTTATCCGCATCGTCGCGGTGAAATACCCACGCCCCATTACAATCAAGATGTTGTGAATTGCCGACCGTGGGCAGAAGGATAGTGTCCAAGCTCGTCGCGCTGTCGACGACAATGGGAAACTTAGTTCCTGGCATCGGGACACGCCGTCTCCAGCCCTCGGGTATCGGTCCATCCTCACGCCCGTTCTCTCCAGTAATACGTGACACCATCAGATATTGGTCGCCATCTGGATCCGGCTGATTCGGACCTACGTTGCCCGAGATGAATACTGACGGATTGCCGAGAACGTCCGGAGTCTGTTCGGTAACGTGAATCTCGTGAGCTTGCGCGGATGCGTTCAGATTGCCGCGGACCCACTTGTTGGCGATGAGGTCCAGAGTTTCGCCGCCGAGACCTGCGAAAGCATAGAACGCCCAGTTGAAAGTCAGATTATTAACCCAACGTGTGGATTTATTATCGATCTCAGGGATTCGATGGCTGATGTTGACAAACACGTTGTGATGGAAATCTATGTCGGTCTCGAGTGCGCTGAAACACGGGTTTTCGAGGCTAGGATCAGGCGGAGCATTGGGACATCCGATCGGGTTTCCTGCTGTGCCTGGACCCACCGGGTGACCCGCGTGTGGCTCGTAAAAGAGGCTCCATGAGGTCGTGATGAGGTGGTTGGGTCCGACGTAGTTGCTGGTCGTAATCCACATTTTGTTGCCGGCCCAGCGCGACGTTACGTGATCGAGAATGATGTTGAAATTGTTGCCATTAATGACTCCAAACCCCAGCGTTCCGGTCGATGGACCGGGCACAGCGACGAAATCGTCAGGGCTAATGGTTATGTACCGGATTACAACGTCGTGAGTCGAGATCCGCAAGGTGTAACCCCTGTTGGTCGGCCCACCAAGAATGATCTCACCCGGCGCGGTCTGCCCGGCAATCGTGAGAAAGGGATTGCTGACGTTAAGGTCGGAGTGCTGAGTAATCACGCCGGCCACCCGGAAGACGCAGGTTCGCGGTCCTTTGGCTGCCAGGCACTCGCGCAGGCTGCCGGGACCTGAATCCTGGAGATTAGTGACTTCCTTGACCTCTCCTCCGCGCCCACCGACTGATGAGGCGCCGCCACCCTGGGCTTCTGGGAATGCAGGCTTCTGGGCCCAGCTAGGCGGTGTGGCGAATGCTATTAGGATCGATCCAATTGCCACTCCATTGCGCGCAGCGGTCAAGATTTGGTCGGCCGTGAATTTTGCCCAGAATCGCATCGGATGGCAGTGCCCCTGGTTAATCTCTCGGATATAAGAGTTTCGGATCGAGCTAAGCAGCGATGGGTCGTTCAGGAGCCATCGCGAGAATTGCAGCGGCCGCGGCATCGTCAGGAACGGACCATTCGAGTGTTCTACCGAGAAACTGCCGTCAGCAGGACGGGCAGGAAGACTCGAATGAGAGAGCACTACGATGAAGTCGATCTCAGTCGTTCGACTCTGAGGTGCGGGGACGATAGACCTGAAATTGACCGTCGACACGATCGAGCTGATAGTTTTGGTGGATCGCTTCAAGTACAGCAGGATGCCATAGGATGGGACTTGAAATGATGACGAGCGGAAATTCTCTCGCTTTAACACGATTGAGGAACGGCTCCTGATCCCACGTTCCAGCAAGGGCCATATAATACAACCCAACAGGATCGAACACGATGTCCTTCCGTGCACGCAACAGGAGAACGGTATCGTCGGATAGGATTGGCCCGGGTGTGGCTTCCAACAATGGAATCACTCGGTTGTAGTCGAGTAGGCTGCTCCGTTCCTGGGCGCGCACGCTCCGTGCCCCAATTAACTTGTAGAGAGGCTGATCGAAAGCGAACACAGCAAGCAAGACCGGAAACGCGAGGGCGCCTGCGGTGAGGGGTGTGAGCCGCCGACTCCTAAGGGCATGCCAGAGCGCTAAGCCTATCGATATTCCAGCCACAGAGCAGAGCGCCGCGGTCCATTCGAGAAAATAGTTGAGGTTCGAGCCGATCTTGCCGAACGTGAAGGCCATGGCGAACGAAAGAAGCAAATGGATGGACTCAAGAGTGAGTGTGAGAAATAAGGGCCTCTTCAGCAAAAGCAATTTCGCGGCTCTCCATCGTGCACTAGACCATTGCCGCATAAATGTGAGTACGGCAAGGCCGACGACAGGGAGAAAAAGAAGTCGGACGTCGAGCATAGCCAGCCAAATGCCCGCGACGGCGCGATGAATGGAGAACTTGTGAACGTTGTAGGTCACCAGATGCCGCAGGAAACCACCGTGGGTCCAATGCATGCCAAGCCAAAATGTGAAAATGCCGACCGCCACACATATGAGGACTGCGCGGAGGGCGCGGAGCGGCGCGGTGACTAGCATCACGATCACACACGACAGTGGCGCCGCGAGAAAAGTTTGTTTTGTAAGGATCGCTAGTATGAAACACAAGAAGGCAGGTACGGTTTTCCAGGGTGCGGTTCGCGCCGAAAGGAAAAAAAACAAGCCGAGATAGGCCAGGAAAAGGCCTTGCCAGTCGACGCGCATTAGGGGAAACCAGGCCACGGAAGACGCGGATGTAAGAAAGAGCAGGCCGGTGCCGGAAGCGCAAAGACGGATTCTGGCACCAAATCGCTGAGGGAGAGCGCGATAAGTAATAGTAAACAGCAGCGTAACCACGCCGAGTCCACAGAAGAGTGAGACAAAACGACCGGACCAGAGAAAGTCACCCTGCCAATTCGAAAGGGCTCGGACAGCAAATAAATATCCGGGCGTGTAATTCCAGATAACCAAAGGACCGTTATCGAGTAAGGCGTAGGCGTGAGTCGGGTTGAACAGGTTGGCCGCCTGCCACATGAGCGGGCCTTCGCCGTAATCGATCAGCGTTGGATTGCTCAGGTCGTAAAACCCAATGTAGAGAATTGACACCAGAAGGCCGAGACTGATGGCAGCCCAGAGTAAGAACAGTGGACGAAATGCGTCGTTGGGGGTTGGGCGATAGGAGCGCATTGAATTATTCCTTGTACGTGCCCTAAGTTTCCAGGAGATTTCGACGAACTTGGATGTGTTCAGTGACTTCTTTTCATCCTATTTGCCTGGCGCTCGCTTGGAATGGCCTGGTAAGCGCTCTTCGATCTCGGAAACCGATGGATGATGACCTAAGCGCCCGTTTTTCTCGCCAGGAGCTAGCTCGCGGACGGCCAATTTCGTTAAGTCTGCTTCGTCGGATTGATAGATTTGTGCCATGGGCAAGTCCTCGGGGCGAACCACGTACTCCCCCAGTTCCATGGCCAGGCCTGAGTCCGAAACCAGCGGACTTCCCGGTGGAGTAATGCGAATACGAAATTGTCCGGTCCCGGGTTCGTAGTTCGAGTAGGCAAAGCACTTTCCAATGCAGGCGCGGTCAACCATGTGGCGAAAGTTGATGCGACTGTCCGCGCCAAGATACATCGTGTAGGCGACACGGCATCCGTGAGGTAGGGTACCCACGAGGGTCTCGATTTGCTGCTCCATGCGGTTAAGTGTGGCGGTGTCTTGATATTGGAAGGCGAAGAATAAAGAAGCGCAAACCAAGAGTCCGGCAAGTATCCACTTTCGCGGCCGAACGGAACCAAGGACACACAATCCGACGATCGCAGTGACGGAGCTCAAACGAGTACTGATCGAGCTGACGGCAGCGACATATTGCGGCAACCAAATAGCACCGGGCATCAAAGCGGCAGTGACAACCAACAAACTCCACAGGGTAAGCGGCGTCCAGATTTGTTGCATCGAAGAAGAGTTTTTTCGGTCCCGGTATGCGGCAATGAGGAAGCTCACGCTCCCAAAGGCAAGAACGATCTCGGCTAGGAATTTGTAGCGCCTGCCGAACAGCAAGAGCTGATCCGCGCCAGTCATCAACAGACCACGCATTCCGAGCCATACCTCGGTCCTATATCTGTGGAGATACCAGTGCAGCGCAAACAGTAGCAGTAGAGCTCCCGCTGCCAGGAGCCAACGATATAGCCCACGGATATTCTCAGCCAAACGGACATAAACGATCAGAGCAAGAAGTATCCCGAAGCCCATTGGGTGGGCGATGAAGGTGAGGATGACGAAAAGGGCACCGACGAGCCAGTCAATTCGTCTTCCGCGCCATAGAATCGCCGAAGCCCAGAACGCCAATCCCAGTGATAAGTAATAGTTCAAGAATCCACAATAGAAAGTATAACCATACGAAATCATGGCGATCGCCGGCAGTAGGAACCATGGCGCTCTCTTTGTCGCCACCGCAACAAAGGCGAAGGCACCCCAGAAGAAACACAGGACACAGACGCAGACCACGATTCTCTCAGCGTTGACGAAACCTAGACGGCTGCCAAGCCATGTCATGGCTAGGTCCGCAGCTACGTTATTCCATTGCCAAACGACATGTAGGCCCGCTGCTTGGCCTTTGGAGATGAGAAGAGCCAGCCAAGCATTGTAAGTATGACTTCCAAGGTCCCCGGCTTCGATCCGGCGGTGCCAATAGCAGGGCAGCAGCACGAGAACCGAAAGTAGGAAAACGAAAATCCATCGCTTGCGGATGAACCGAAGGGCGCAGATCGTGAAAGTTTCTGTCGTGCGAGGTTCGCGCGCTGTCATCGTGAATTTTGCGCCAGGCCGCCTTGTCGGCGACAATCTCCTTTCGAGAATATTTCGAATCAAATCGACTACGCTCTTTGCCGGTCTCGAAGAGACAGCAGGAACCCCACCGGAAGCGAGGTGGCTACCAAGAGTCTCGCGGTCGTCGAGTGAAGTTCTTTCAGTTGCGACGACGGGCTGATGCCCAAGCCGAATGAGTAGCGGCTGAAATTGATGGCCGACTTGAAGATACTGGCCGGGGCAACGCGCAGCCACGAGATCAGCTCGTTCAATACATACCGGTGAAAAGTGAGCCGGCCGGACAACGTTTTTGCATTGAGATGGGATAAGTGTTCGCCGCTGGCTTCATCGAAGTAGATGATCAGCAAAATTTCGTTCACGTAGCGTGTCTTATATTTGCGGGACAAAGCGAACCAGGTAAGGCTCTCTGGAATAAATTTACCATCGTGGTCCGTAGCAAAAGGGAATTGCTTCAGGACGCTTGTTCGCTGGAAGCCCCACTTATCACCCCAAACCTTATATTTCAGGGTGACCTCGATGGTGTCGGAATCCATTATGTCGCGCGGGAATTTATTGCCGGCGAGCTTGCCGTCGGCGTAGCGGCATAAGGCCGTGACAGCCGAAAACTGGTCCTTAACACTCGGATCGATGCTGTTCCAGTGATAGAGAAATCGCTCCAATGAATTGGGCACGAAGGCGTCGTCGGAATCGACGGTTAGAAATAACTCTCCCTGAGCTTGCTGCACTCCCCGGTTGAAGGCAGTGTGTTTGCCCTGGTTTTGTTGATGAATGTAGCGGATCGGAAATTTTGACTCCGCTTGCCAGCTTTCCACCAACTGCTTCGTATCGTCACTTGAACCATCGTCGACGATAAGCCATTCAAAATCGCGATAGGTCTGCGCGAGCAGACTCTCGTAGACGCGAGGGAGCGTTCGCGCGCGATTGTACGTGGGCGTAAAGACCGTGAAGGTATATCGATAGCTCATATAGCGTTCGACAAGGGCGAGCGGCCCTCGAGTGGCTCATTGAAGGTACCGGAAAGCGCCAGCGTGGATCGGTAAACGCCGATGATCAGGGCCACGGGTATAAGGACGAAGAGTACCGCGGTGTAGCGCTGGTCGCCATTGGGATAGAGGAAGTAGCAGATGACGCGTGTAACGAGCGTAGCGACTACCATGTCAGAGCAAACGGAAGCGCGATTCAGCCAAACTGCGAGGCCGCCGAGTAGGAGATAGAGCGCAAAGCTGCCGCCGATAAGCCACATGAATGCGCCGCGCACGACCTGGTGAATGTAGAGGGATTTGGAGACGTGAAGGATGGCCTCTCCGGGCGCGGTGACGCCGCCGAGGAACGAATTGAAGAAGAGGACCGGCCAGCCGTAGTTGCCGGCGAAGTGGTTGATGGCGAAGTAGCTGCCGAGACTGAGGACGCAT
>JGI12635J15846_10004107_pt1 | contig 12585 bp, 12 predicted proteins | sample BlaSpr_A8_OM2_M2_FD_15846 | JGI IMG/M metagenome (IMG submission 15846) | reverse complement strand
TCGAAGCGGATGCTCGACCAGTACCAGAACAGAACCGAGGCGACCAGGGTAAGCGCAGTGAAGGCGACGGCCTTGCCCGAGGTGACCAGCGCAGTGTAGGTGCTTTCCTTGAGCTCGCGGCCCTCGGCCAGCTCTTCGATAATCCTGCTTACTATGTAGATGGAATAGTCAATTCCGAATCCGACGCCCACTGTGACTACCGGCAGAGTATTGATGTTAATACCTATGTCGTGAGCACCCATGTAGGCATTGATTGCCGCATTGGCGAGCGCCAGGGGGAATAGCAAATAGATACCGGCCATGAACGATCGATAGGTAGCCAGTAGTATTATGTAGATAGTGGCGAACGCGAGCACGTTGAGCAGCAGATCGTTGTCGATGATCTCCTGGTTGGCGGCCGCCAGCTCGCCGATTATTCCGGCGGCCAGCGCAAAGTGGACGCCGGACACCTGATGCTCCGGCTCGTCGAAGAACCTCTGCGTGCGCAGCACGACTCGCTGGACATTTTCACCCTCGCGGTCCTTCGTGTAGACCGTCATCTGAGTAGCGTCGCGCCGCGGCGTGATGATGTACGCCGTCGAGAGCGGAGACGCGCCCGCCAGCAATCCACCGAGCAACTGTCCAGTGCCGCGCGCTGTCGTTGGTAGCACGTTCCACTTGGGCTCGAATTCTCTAAGTGCGGATCCGCCGTTCGACAGCAAGTCCGCCACCGAGAACGTACGCCCGACCGCCGGATCGCGCTCCATGTAGCGTTCGTACTCGTCCATGACGTGGTACAGCTTGGGATCGTTAAGCGAGTCGCGTTTGGACAGCTCGGCGACGACCACGAACTGTTCGATCGCGCCGAACTCCTCCTGGATCGAGGCCATCGCGCGGTTATACGGCGAGTTGGGCCATAGGATTGGCGATGAAGAGGACGGATCGCCTACTTTGAGCCCCGTCCAGAAGAACGCACACAGAAGAATCACCACGATCGTGCCGGCGAAGGTAACTCTGCGCCCGGTCAACTCGAGCATCGGCCTGGCGATCGCCTGTAGCATCCGTTTGAAGATGCCATGCTCGCGTTTTTCGATCACGTCGATGTGCGGCGGATCAAGGTAGTAGTACACGATCGGGTTGAGTATCAGCTCACTCACGATGATCGCGGCGATCCAGAAGCTGGCCGTGACCGCCAGCTTTTGCAGAAACAGCACCGGCACCAGCAGGATGACGAGCACGCCGAAAGCGTCGGCCAGGATTCCCGACAGCGACGGCACGAACAACTCGGAGAACGACGACAGGATGGCCTTTTGCTTGTCGCGCAGGCGGTAGAATTCCTCATAGTACCGATCGTGCATCTGCACCGAATGGCTGACGGCGCGCGCGGTTATCAGGAACGGGATGACCAGCACCAGCGGGTCGAGCCCGTAACCCAGCAGCCGGATGAAGCCGAGGCCCCAGATGGCGCAAATCACGCCGGAGATTGTCGGCCGCAGCGCGCCCCGCCAGTCGTGGAAATAAAGATAGAGCAGGATCCACACCGCGAGCACCGTTGCGACGAAGATCCAGAGAAACTCAGGTGTGTAATGATACACCCAGCCGTAGAGGATCGGCTGTCCGCCGTAGTAGATGTGCACCGTCTCATCGCGCTCGGGTTTCACGACGATCTTGCGAATCTCATCGAAGATGCGCGTGTAGTCGAGCCGCGATTCGAGGAAGCTGCCCTCGATGACGGCAGCGCGGTCGTCGAGCGAGACGAAGCGGCCGAAAATCACGCCGGGATTTTTATGGACGTTGCTCTCGAGTTCGTTGAGTTCGGACTGGGTTTTGGGAATCTCGCCGTTGGGCAGCACCGGTGTATTGAGAATCACGCCGGCGGCCAGCGGGCGGAAGTAACTGGCGGTGGCGAGCGATCGCACCGAACCGTGCTGGATCCCGTAAACGAGATCCATGTTGTTCGTCATATTGACGATCTTTCTGATGATCCCGGGCGTGTAGATCGTCCCCTCTCGCGCCTCTATCATGATCGTCACGTTGTTGACGCTGCCGAAGTACTCGTCGTACTTGTGCGCGATCTGGATGAACGGGTGGTTCTGCGGAAGCAAATCGCCGAAGCTGGTGACCAGCTGAGTCTGCGCTGCGAAATAGCCGAAAAATGCGGTGAGCGCGCCGACCACGGCCAGCACCAGGAAGCGCCAGCGCAGAATCCATTCACCAAAGCGGTACCAGGTCATTGCGTTCTCCGAAGTCCCCCTGCTCGCGCGCTCGCGCTCATCCCTGACAGTAGCGCCACGTCTTGCCGCCGTCGTCGGTGTAGAGGATCGTGCCGTAGCCGACGATCCATCCATGCTGTGCGTCGAAGAACCGCACCTGGCTGAGCGGGAACGGTACCGTCGGCACCGACGGATCGTGCGCCCACGCGCCGTTGGGCTGTAGCCGCAGCACGGTCCCGGTAAGTCCGGTGGTCAGGCCCTGGTCTCCGCCAAACAGATCGATCGAGAACAGGGGATCGCGCGCCGGACTCTGCTCCGCCCCCGGCACCAGCGTGTCAGGCGCCGCGCCGGGCTTGTCCGCCTGATGCGCGAAGTTCCAGGTCTTGCCGCCGTCGTCGGTCTGGATCACCCAGCCCTCGAGTCCGCACGCCGCGCCATGTTTTTGATCGCGAAACGAGACGCTGAAAAAGCTCGGCAGCAGAAAATCCAGGAAGCGCGGATCGTCGTTGATGCCGGGCGCACGTTTCCATTGCGGCAACAGCGATTGCTGCTGCTCCTGCCAGGTTTTACCGCTATTTTCCGTCGCCCAGATACGCCCCTCCTCGCCCACCACCCAGCCATGGTCAACGTCGACGAAACTCGCACTGTAGAGCACCGGCTCAATGTACGGGAGCGCGTAGTCCGAGAGTTCCGGCGGAAAGACCCGCTGCAACTGGCGCTTGACGAACGTCTCGCCGCCGTTGGTCGTGCTCTCCACCAGCGCCCGATCGCCAACGAAGAAGCCGTGATTCGCGTCGGGAAACGACAGGCCGAAAATAAACAGATGCGTGCGCGAGTCCAGCCGCTTCCAGGTCTTGCCGCCGTCGCGTGTGCGCATTATCAGCCCGTCCTGCCCGCACAGGTAGCCGTTCTGATCGTCGGTCATCTGGATTCCGAACACGCCGAGCTGGGTGCCGATGTCGATGCGCTTGAAGGTACGGCCGCCGTCCTCGGTCAGCAGCACCTTGCCGCGATCGCCGACGATAAAGGCGCGCGTCGGGCTGGTCGGCCATANGTCGAAAAATTTGTCGCTGAGCGTGATGTTGCGTAGCGGTAGCGGCGGCATCGCAACTTCGCGATGACACCCGGCGGTCGCGAGCGCGATCAATGCGAAAAGCGTCCTGATTATGCTGTATGCGCGGAGTTTTCGCTCCATTCGGCCGATCCCATGGAAAAATTTGCTCTATACTCAAGCAAAGCCGCGAGCTTAGCAAGCCGTATTTTAAGGGCGAAGAATCGTGCCGGCCCGACTGCCTTAGCCTTCAGTTTCCAGATAATAGTGTGCCGACATGGCGACACTGGCCCTTGCGACGCTTGTCATAATCGCGGTTCTGCTCGGACCCGTCCTGATCAAACCGATCGAACGAAACGTCGAATTCTTTTTTTTGCTGATCGGAATACTGACCGCCGCCATCATGGGCCAATTCAACGCGGCGTTGGTGCGTGGCGCTTTGGTCGAGCCGCTGTCGTTCACCGCCGCCGTGATGGTCTTCGGCGCCGCCTTTCGCCTCTCGAAGCCGTATCTCGACGAGATGCTGGCCGCGGTGGTCGAACTACTCGAGCCGCGCACCCTGTGCTTCTTCCTTGCGATCATCCTCGGGGCGCTCGCGCCATTCATAACTCCCGTCGTATCCGCGCTGATCTTCGTTGAGGCGATCACACTGCTTCGCCGCGATCGAGCGGCCGAAATCTCGGCGACTGTGTTCGCATGTTTCGCCATCGGCATCGGCGCCGGCCTGACGCCCCTGGGGCTCCCCGGAATTGCAGTCGTACTTCGGTCGTTGCACGCCGACTTCTGGTATCTGACGAAGCTCCTCGGTCCCTTCGTCGCCGTAGGCATCGTGATCGCCGCCGCTCCGATACTCCTTTTGCCGTTCGATCCTGGCCAGCCGCTCACCGAAATCCAGGTCGAGGATTCATGGAACACCGTCCTGATAGCTCGTCCTGGCAGGGTTTACGTCTTTATCGCGGGACTGGTAGCGCTCTCCGACGGCTTGCGGCCGGTGGTCAACGCATATGTCCATCGCGCGCCGGAAAATTTGCTGTTCTGGGTCAATACTCTGTCGGCGGTCGTCAACAACTCGACTTTGGCGGTCATCGAGATTTCTCCATCGATGAGCGTCAGCCAGCAGCGCGCGGCCTTGCTCGGTTTGCTCATCAGCGGAGGAATGCTGATCACCGGCAACATACCCAATGTGGTGGCGGCGAGCCGACTCAGAATAGGCAGCCGCGAATGGGCCAGGGTCGGCGTCGGCCTCGGCGTCATAATGCTGCTCGTGTGCTTCGCAGTCTTGCTCGTGGTTTCTCGCTGAACTACAGGTCCGCCAGCAGCACTCCCGTCAGGTACTCGCCCTCGCCATGACCGAGCAGCACAGGATGGTCCGCACCGGGGCCCAGATGCGCGATCAAGCGAAGCGTGCGGCCCGCGTTGGACGCAGCAAATCGCACAGCGCGGACAAAATCGTCGGCGCGGAAATGGGTCGAGCATGAAAACGTCATGAGACGACCGCCCGGCGCCAGCGCGCGCATCGCGACCGTGTTGAGCTCGACGTAAAGGCGGCCCGCGCGCTCGGCGTCGCCGCGGCTGCGCGCCAGCGGCGGCGGATCGAGGACGATCAGATCAAAGCGATTCGCCGTGTCAGCCATGAACCTGCCGGCTTCGCCATGAACCAACTCGACGGCGCTCGCTGGATAACCGTTCAGCTCGAGATTCTGCCGCGCGATTTCGAGCGCCCGCGCCGACGTATCGACGGCGACGACCTTGCTCGCGCCGCCCGCGAGCGCCGTGAGCGAGAACCCGCCCTGGTAGCAAAAGCAGTCGAGCACGCGCGCGCCCGACGCGATCGCGCCGACCATCGCGCGATTGTCGCGTTGGTCGAGGAAATAGCCGGTCTTCTGCCCATGCTCGAAATCGAGCTTGAGCTTGATGTTGTTCTCGGTCGCAATCGTCTCTGTCACCGGTTCGCCGGCGAGAACCGCAATACGGTCCTCGAAGCCCTCCTGCTTTCTCACCGCGCCATGGCTTCGTTCGAGGATCGAGCGCGGATGAAGCAGATCGTTCAGCGCGGCGACAATCGTCGCGCGCATCCGGTCCGCGCCCGCCGTCAGGATTTGCACGACGAGCACGTCGCCGAATCGATCGACGACCACGCCCGACAGCCCGTCACCGTCGCCATTGACGAGCCGGTACGAATTCGTGTCGTCGCGAATGAAACGCCGACGAAGTTCGAGCGCGCTCTTCAGCCGGCGCGCGACCAGCTCTTCGATTGCGGGAGTCTCGCCCCACGCAATCATCCGGATTGCGATCGTCGTCGCGGGATTGCAGTAACCCGTACCGAGCAGCGCGCCCGACGCGTCATGCACGGTAACGAGAGCGCCCGCCTCGACCGACGGTTCAATCCGCTCGATTGCCTGCGAAAAGATCCACGGATTCCCCCCGCGAACCGGCCCTTCCCTGCCCCGCTTGAGGATCGCGCGCGCGAGCGTCGCGTTCACTGCGGTGGCCAATCCCCAGTGCGGCCGCCAAGTTTCGAGACCAGCCGAATCGCGCCGATTTCCATCGCGCGATCGATTGCCTTCGCCATGTCGTAAATCGTCAGCGCCGCAGCACTCACCGCGACCAGCGCTTCCATCTCGACGCCAGTGCGCGCGTCGGTCACAGCGCGAGCCTGGATTTGCAGCACGGAGTTGGCGGCATCGGGACTGAAATCGACTTCGACCACTTCGAGCGCGATCTGATGGCACAGCGGAATCATCTCATGCGTGCGTTTCGCCGCCATGATTCCCGCGATCCGCGCCGCCGCCAGCGCCTCGCCCTTCTTGAGTTTCCCGCCGACTATCGCTTGCAACGTCGCCGGCGCCATCCTGACCTCGCCGCGCGCGATCGCCTCGCGCCGCGTGACCGGCTTCTCGCCGACATCGACCATCCGGATTCGCCCGCGGTCATCAAGATGCGTCAGCCGCGCGCGCGGCGCTCGCGATTTTGTTTTGCCCGCCATCAAAGGAAATTCGCTCGCAAGCTCCCATCAATCGAACTAACGTAGCGCGACGAAGGAGCGCGGCACTAGAGCACGATCAAAATCACTGGGTGCAGGGGTCGCCCCTGCCTTATGTTGACCGACCGCGCATATACAATAAACTCTTGATTCTCGGTTCCACCAAACTTTTCAAACCATTGCGCAGACGGTTCATATGGCTGACGAAATCAACAAGGTCGTAATTCTCGGATCCGGTCCCGCCGGACTGACGGCGGCGCTCTACACGGCGCGCGCCAATCTGAGTCCGCTGCTAATCGAGGGTCACGAACCCGGCGGCCAGCTCACTATCACCACCGAGGTCGAGAACTATCCCGGCTTCGAGCACGGTATCCAGGGCCCCGAGATGATGGACGTGTTCCGGCGCCAGGTGACGCGCTTCGGCACGCGCTTCATGAGCGGTGCGGTGACCGAGGTGCACTTCGACAAGCGGCCGTTGGAGCTGGTCGCCGACGACAAAGTGATCAAAGCCGATTCGGTGATCATTGCGACCGGCGCGACCGCGAAGCTGCTCGGAATCGAGTCTGAGAAACGCCTGATGGGTTACGGCGTGAGCGCATGCGCCACTTGCGACGGCGCATTCTTCAAAAACAAGGATGCGATCGTGGTTGGCGGCGGCGACACTGCGATGGAGGAGGCGAATTTCCTGACCCGGTTCGTCAACAAAGCTACCATCGTGCATCGCCGCGATACGCTGCGGGCGTCGAAGATCATGCAGGATCGCGCGCGCAAGAATCCGAAGATCGGTTTCATCTGGGATTCGGCGATCGAGGAAATAATTGGGGGGCAGAAGGAGGGCGTCAGCGGCGTCAAACTGAAAAATCTCAAGACCGGCAAAATCAGCGACATGAAGACCGACGCCGTGTTCGTCGCTATAGGCCACAACCCAAACAGCGCGCTGTTCAAAGGCCAACTCGAGATGGACGAGATCGGCTACCTGAAAGTGAAACCGGGCTCGACCTACACCAACATCGACGGCGTCTTCGCCTGCGGCGACGTGGTGGACAGCGTCTACCGCCAGGCGGTCACCGCCGCCGGCACCGGCTGCATGGCCGCCATCGACGCCGAGCGCTGGCTCGAAGCAAACGACGAATAGCCAACGAGGATCCTCTCCTCTGTTCTGAGTTCCCTCCTGCGAAGATGGAGGAGGGTCAGGGTGGAGGACCAAATCGCGCCGCGCGATCTCTGTCGCGCAAGCGCCTCGAAGCGAGCAGGAACCTATTTTACCCTATCCCTCAAAGGTCAAGGGAAGAAAAAATAAACCGGGATTCTTCGCTGCGCTCTGAATGACACAAGACATTGGGTGCAGGGGTCACCCCTGCCGAAGGAAGCGTGAAACCCACCGCGGGTTTCACATTCAATAGAGTGATTCCCCTTTCTTACGAGTGTGGCGGTTGAGTCTTACGAGTGTGGGGTTGAGGGGCATGTCGCTCTTAAATTTTGTGCAGGCATCGGAGTGTGCGGCGCAACAGGCAATCGCGCCGCAGTAGTCCTCCACCCTAACCCTCCTCCAACGGACGGAGGAGGGAATCAGAACAGCGTTTGTTCTTCTCGCGGCGAGACGTTGAGGCAAGAACGGGGGGTCGCCAAGGTGTTATCTTTATGATAACAAAATGCTCTATGGCACCGATTTCTTTTCCTAAGGACTTTCTGTGGGGCACTGCTAGTGCCTCGTATCAGATCGAGGGCGGGTGGAACGAAGACGGCAAAGGCGAGTCTATCTGGGATCGATTCTCGCACACGCCTGGCAAGATTAAGCAGAATGATACCGGCGACGTTGCGTGCGATTTCTACCATCGCTACGCCGACGATATCGCGCTGATGTCCGAGCTCGGGCTCAACGCGGCGCGAATTTCGCTCTCATGGCCGCGGATCATGCCGACCGGGAAAGGCCCGGTTAATCAGAAGGGACTCGACTTCTACAATCGCGTCGTGGACGAGATGCTCAAGCGCAACATCCAGCCGTGGGTGACGCTCTATCATTGGGATCTGCCGCAGACGCTCGAGGACGCCGGCGGATGGCCGAATCGCGACCTCGCCGAATATTTCCGCGACTACGCCGCCGTCGTCGCCGACGCACTGGGCGATCGCGTCAAGCATTGGATGGCGTTCAACGAACCCTGGATCTTTACGATTCTCGGGTACCATCTCGGAATTCATGCTCCCGGACGCCATGAACCNGACAGCGCGATCAAAGCGACGCATACCGTCAATCTNGCGCAGGGCATGGCCGTNAGGGCGCTGCGCGAATCGAAAAACCATCCCGANGCAGTCGGCACCGCGTTCAGCATGTCGCCGGTACATCCGGAAACCGGATCGCTCGAGGATCGCACGGCGGCCCAGCGGTGGCATCGGTTTTACAACATGTGGTTCCTCGACCCGGTGATGCGCGGCAAGTATCCGGAGGCCTACCTGCACGGTACGGTCGAAGATCACGTCGAGATTCGCGCCGGCGATATGGACCTGATCAAGGCGCCGCTCGACTTCATCGGAATCAACCTCTACACGCGCGCGGTGGTCGCGCACGATTCGAGCGATCGCCATATGGGCGTGAAGCAGGTAAGGCCGGGCGGCGAAGAAGTCACCGAGTTCGGTTGGGAAGTCTATCCGCTGGCGTTGTCGGAGATGATACTGCACGTCAGTAAGGACTACCCCGGGATCCCGATGTATGTGACGGAGAACGGATGTTCATACGGCGACGGCCCGGGGGCTGACGGCAAGGTGAACGACACTCGGCGCGTCAGCTTCCTGCGGCGCTTTATCGCCGAGGTCGGGCGCGCGATGAAAGCCGGCGCCGACGTGCGCGGCTATTTTCTGTGGACGTTCACCGACAACTTCGAATGGGCCGAGGGCTTCAAGCAGCGTTTCGGAATCGTGCACTGCGACTTCAAGACGCAGCAGCGAATCGTCAAGGAAAGCGGGCACTGGTATGCGCGACTCGCGCGCAGCGGCGCGCTCGATTTCGATCCAGTTATCTGAGGCAGGGGTGACCCCTGCACCCAGTATTTTTGGTTTCTGCACCTGCCCGCTCCGTTGTCGCTCTCGCTGCGATCACGATTCAGTTGTTGGGATGGGAATCGGGGATAGAATTGTCGTTAGTCATTGGTTGAGATTCGCCGGAGTGGCGCGATGAGTGGCGGCGAATTTCTGATGTGGCTGCATCTGTGCGCGATGGCGTCGTACGTCGGTGCGCAGTTCGCGGTCATCTATATGCTGATCCCGGCCGCCGAGACCGCGCCCAACGAACAGTCGCGGCGCGCGAGTCTGATCGCGGGTTTCAAGTTCTACAACCCCTTCACGATCGGCGTACTGGGAATTATTGTGATTAGCGGCGCGATGCGCCTGACGGATCTGAAAGCGTCGATGAAGTTCGATTACTTCGCGCGGATCGGATCGGCGCTGGAACTGAAGCTGGCACTGGCCTTCGTTCTCATCTTCATCCAGACCTACATCACGTTTGGACTGGCGTTCAGGATCGGACGCCAGGAAGAAGTGGCCGCACACGGCGACGGCGAGGCGTTCACCGTCGAGCGGATCAACTCGATGCTGCGACGAATCCGCGCGATGGCGTGGTTAACGATCGTGCTGGCTGCCGCGGTCATCTGGGTCTCTCTCACCATGGTCGCGCGCGCAGCGGACGAGCCCGTCACCGCGCCTCGCATCTCAGCGCGCGCCACATCGAGTCGTGCATCGCGGGTACTGATGCACCCGGTGACCTCTGCGATGCTGGCGGCGCGCGTCATGACTTAGTGGGCCAGCGCTACGAGCGAGCCGACGATGTACGCGACGGTGATGAGGCCGAACAGCGCGCCCGGAATTTCGTTCAGCATGTTGTACTGCGCGAGCCGGGTCGCGTCGCTGACTTCCGCCGCTTCGTTGATTGCCGTGATTCCTGCGAACCTTGCTTCTGTGGTTGATGCGTTCATTTTAATTCTCCCCGTAAAATTCTTTGGATGACGTTAGGCCAATGCGATCAGCGAGCTGATGACGTATCCGAGCGTGATCAGGCCGAACACGATGCCGGGCAGTTCGCTCAGCAGGCTGTTCTGTGCGAGCCGGGTTCCAACGGTGGCTTCTGCCGCTTCGTTGATGTGGTTGATTCCGCCGAGGGTTGCTTCGTTAGTGGTTGCGTTCATTTTCAGATCCTCCCGAGTTGATTGACTGACTTGGGTAAAGCAAGCCATGTGCCATAGGAGAATCTCTCGATTTAGCAACGACTTTTCAATCCGACGCTCGGACGGTCATAGTCGAATCTTAAAGAAAAGTAAGGCAGATCAATAGGTTAAGGCTAATCGCAGAATGCGAGATGAAATCGGGTCAGCTTCTGTTTTCGCGCTAAGTTTCTTTTTTCGCGAAACAGAGCAATGCATNGGCCGCAGCTATTCTACTGCGGCACTGCTTCCACTGCGCTCCTCTTTGATCACCTCGTCGCATCTGCGAAAGTGGCGTTATGGCGAGTGAAATCGATCGGGACGAATCTCAATCCGACGGCAAAGCGACCGGAGGATTGAGGCCCACGACTGCGATGCTGCTCGCCAACGCCCTCGCCGGGCCGGGCGAGCAGCCGCATTTCATCCACAGTCTCCCGCTGCGTTTCGCGGAGACCGCGATTTTCCTGGTCGCCGTCATCGGCGCGATTGCGCTGGGACTCGGCATCACGGCCTACTTCGGCGAGCATCCCTACGTGGTCGCGTTCCTGGTCGCGTACGCGGGCTTTCGTTTTTCGGATTTGATTGTGCGCGAGGACGCCGCGGACAGTCCGCCGCGCGAGGAGCTCAGCCGGCGCATCGCGGCGCAACTGCCCTGCTGCTGGCATTTGCCGCCGCGCCGTTCGAGCGCACCTATGTTTACGGAGGTTCGGCGTCCCCGTTCGTCGCGGCGTTTGGACTATTGCTCGAGCTGTGCGGGATGTGGCTCGCGCTGGGGGCGCGAATTCAACTCGGATTTTTCACTTCGGGCCGGACCCCCGAGCATCCGGTGCTCGTGAAGCGCGGCTTCTATCGCTACCTCCGGCATCCGATCTATGCGGGGACATTCCTGGTGACGTTCGGATGGACGCTAATCTATGGGGCGCCGGTCACTGCGATTCTGACGTTGATTATCGGAGCGATTTTCGCGCAGCGCCGGATGAAGTCGGAGGAGGCGATGCTGCGGGCGCGATTCGGTGAAGAGTACGACGCCTACGCGCGCGAGACCGACGCGTTGATCCCGGCTATCTGGTAGCTTCAACGGCTGCGCGCGTCGAGCTGACAGCGGATCTGCGAGCAGTAGTCGTCGTCGCCGCTGGTCAGAAATTTCGAGCCGCATGCCTTGCACTCGCGAATCGATTCTCCCGGCTTGAGCCGCGTCGCAATTTCTTTCAGTAGTTCGGCAGTAGACGATTTGCGCTTCGGGTTTGATGCGCCCTCGGCGATGAGCTGTCGGTTCGATCCCATCAATGCTAGTTCGTCGGCGCGATTGTTGGTCGCGTCGACGCCGTGTCCGCGCACCCATTCGAATCGCACGCGCCTCGACTTTGTTTCGGCATCGAGCAGCGCCCACAAGTCCTGATTCGCGTTGCGCTTCCAGTTAAGCGTCATCGAATTTACGACGTACCGGCTGTCGCTGCGAAGGATAACCTCAGTGCCGGAGGGAGTTATGCGCAGGCCCTCGATCGCGGCCATCAATTCCATCCGGTTGTTGGTGGTTGAATCTTCGTGGCCATTGCCTTCCGTCACGACGTCATCGGGATCGCGTACGACGACGCCCCATCCGCCGGGGCCGGGATTGCCGAGGCAGGAGCCGTCGGCGTAAACGAGATATTCGCGAGATTGAAGCGCCACGGGCCGGATTCTAGCTGAGGCCGCGAGCTTTTCGCAGGCGCGCGAACCACTCGACGTATTGGCGGGCCGCGCGCTCCCACGAGAAGTCCGACGCAAAGCAGTTTGCCATCAGCGTCCGCCACGCCGCGCGGTCACGGAACATCGCGACCATCCGGTCGAGCGTTGCGACCATCTCAGCCGCGTCGAACTGGTCGAACAGGAAGCCGTTGCCAGTGCCGCGCGCGGGATCGAACTCGCTGACGGTGTCGCGCAGTCCGCCGGTCGCGCGCACGACTGGGGCGGTGCCATAGCGCATCGCGTACATCTGGGTGAGCCCGCACGGTTCGAATCGCGACGGCATCAGGAAGCTGTCGCTGCCGGCCTGGATTCGATGCGCCATGGTGTTGTTGAACTGGATTATCGCGCGAAGTTTTTCCGGGTAGCGCGACTCCGCGTCTTTGAAAAATCTCTCGAGCACTTCATCGCCGCTCGCCAGCATGACGAGCTGCAAATCCAGGC
>JGI12635J15846_10004105_pt1 | contig 12588 bp, 8 predicted proteins | sample BlaSpr_A8_OM2_M2_FD_15846 | JGI IMG/M metagenome (IMG submission 15846) | reverse complement strand
GAGCAAAATCGTCATCGATAGTACGCGAACGGGCAATGGTCAGCCTACACCATGAACCTGAAATGGTTCTGAAAGCCCGGATCAGCCTCGGATCGGACTTGGAAGCGTTGTCGTCCGGCCAAGGCTACAGGATCGACCCTAAACGCTTTCCCGTAGATCCCCTGTCTTCCTGCGGTGTTCCACCGATATGCCTTAGGTAGAACTATTTAGATAATCTCGGTCAGGAGCCATCTTTCGCGCAATGCGGGCCATTCTTAAGACTTAGTGTTCGGCCGAGTGGAGGGCCACGGTTGTGTCTACTGGAACCTCGAAAGCAAGCACCACGCTCCCAGGAAAAGTCGAAAAGGTAATCGACGCTCATCCCGCTACCGGCGAACCGGAAAAAGCTCAGATCGCGGTCGAGGGCGCCGATCATCTCTATCGCGAGATTCGGGTCCCAAACAGCCTCACTGACGCCGATGGGAAGAAAGTTAAGCTCCAAGAGGGAGCCGAGGTCGAAGTAAAGATCGAGGCCGACCCGGTGGTTACCAAAACGGCATTTCAGCAAGGGCAAGGCAGTAGATCGAGCGCGTAATCCGTTCCGACGGTGCCGTCTCCCGGAGAGACGCGCATAGGAAGTACCTTCTGTCCAATTCCCTGGAAGCTTATTTTGGTGGCCCCTTCGGTTCTTCCGCCGCGGGCTTGGCAAACTCTGCATCATCCACCGCGACGTTCTGCTGGACGTCATTGACTTGGATCGTGAACCGTCCACTGGGGCGAGCCAAGGTCCAGCGGTATGGAATTTTCACTCCATGGGTGTCGCGATAATCCGCGTAATCGATCTGCGTCGGTAGCAACCCCAAGGCAGTATCCCCGAACCGCAGCAGTCTGACCAGCAATCCTGATTGCTGGTCAAAATACAACCGAATCGGCGGCTTCCCTTCGCGCTGGCCCACGACAACATAAGCTTCCTGATCCCCGACTTTCTCCGTACCGTGCACCTGCATGTCGCTGAACATCGGCTTGAAATGCGTGGCGAGGTGCAAGTCGGCGTCAATGGCAGCTCCATCCAGATCGCTGCCGTGCATCTCGCGCAGGGGGTGCCCCGGGGTCCCCAGCCATCCCTCATGGCCATTGAAGGCGGTAACGCTATCGCCGCCGGGCATGTGAGTGAATGAAATGCGCTTCTCCGGATCCTTCGAGTAAATATCGACAGGCAGCGATTTGCCGCCAAGATCAATTGTCCCTTTCATAACGCGGGTGGTGACCTTGTCAATCGCTGCCGTTCCGCCCACCGCCTGCACATACCTGTCGAGCAGTTGATCCGCGGTCGGACCCGCGTTTTCCTTTTTGTCCGTACCCTTTGGACTGGCCATCGCTTCTTTGGGCTGAGCCTCTTTCGGTTCTTCGGTCATCACCGCCGGGATGGCTTGCGGGGCCGGAGTCCCGCGATGGCAGGAATAGCATGTCACCTCGCGATGACCCTCGAAATCATCTTTATTGATGGCAAACATCATCTCCATCATCTTGCGAGCAGTCTGCTTGGTTTTCTTGTCGTCTTTTTCAAACGCGTTTTGCACATGGCAGAACTCACATTCCACCCCCAGCGATGCCGTGATGAACTGCATGGTGGGAAAAATCTGCTCGGCCGGAACGCCCTTGAGCACTTGGATATTCTTGAACTGCTCCTCGGCTTTCTTGGGCCCGGCAGCAGAGCTAGGAGCTTGAGTGTGTGGCCCCTGCGTGGCGATTCTTGGTTGTGCCTGAGCTGCGGCGATCATGAATCCAGATACCAGGACAAAAGCCATCATAGCCAGAACGTCGCTCCACTTTGCATTCATCAGTCTCTTCCCTCGCTTCAAAATTGAACGGTTCTAGATTCTCTTCGCGAACTTCGCGGGCATTTCTTAGCGATCTCAGCGGTGTAAGATTTGAACGGCTAGCCGAGAGTTTAACAGTCGACAAAAGCGACTCAGGGCCGGTTGCTGTAAACGTACTTTCCCGAAACTTCTGCCACGACGTTCTTGCTGGGCAGAAGTGCATCCACTCGAGCCTTCAAATGCGGTGGCACAAACAGAAACACCCGCCCCTGCCCACTCCAATCCCGCTGTAAATCCGCATCACTCAGATAAATCTTCGGAGCGTCGGGAAACGTCGATCCGAACCACATCGAAGTGGTCCGCCCTTCCACTAGTTCCACCGGTCGCTGCAAGTAGAACAGTAACGACGATCCAAATGCCTGGTCGCCGAAGATCATCACCCGATCCTCGGGACGTGCCCGTGGCGCAATTTCGCGCGCCAAATCCTTCGAGGATAGATAGGGCCCAAACCTTCCCAGCGCAACATGAGCCGCTACCAGAAAAACCGCCATCCCTGCAGCCAGCACCCAAGTCGCGGCGTAGTGTCTACGCCGTATCCGCAGAAGGAAAGAAAGCAGCGGAGCCACCATCAACACCACTGCCGCCAATATGGCCGGCAAACGCAACGCCGCAAAAGATGCATAACTCAAATCCAGCATGTGCGAAGTCGAAAGCGTGTCCGTGTCCATATTGTGGGTGGCGAGCACATTCCCGATGTCGGGCTCAAAGGGCAGATGCCGCGATTGCCACAGCAAAGCCAGCAGAGTCGCACTCGCAGCCAATCCCACCACCGCCAGGGCTCCCGCTGAGATGCTGAGCCATCCTTTGCGCACACCCGCACTGCAATCGCTCCATTCACATCGCGCGATTCCGTCCGCCAGCAGCGTCAGTAAAGGGAAGTAGGCTGGGAAAGTGTAGTACTCCTGGTTGGTCGAGATGGCAAAAAACACCAGAATTAAACCTGCCAGTATCCAGCACAACAATCGTGTGCGCCCAGCAAACCCACCGGACCGCTGCCCTCTCCGTTCGTCAGTAGCCGTGCGGATCGCCGCTGGTAGATAGAAGCTCCAGGGAAACAGCCATACCAGATGCAAAGACCAGTAAAGAGCCCAGGGAAGCTTGTTGTAGTCGCGGGGATAGCGCTTCCCGAGAAACCTCAGAAAGTGTTCGTTGACGAAATAAAACCAGAAGAACCCATGTCCTCCCTGACCGCCCGTATTTCGCAGCCCAGCCAGAATGTGCCACGGCGCAGCAATCAGCAGAAATAGCGCTAGTCCCGACGCTAACCGGAACTCGCGCCACCGCCGCCACTCGCCGGTCACAGCCAAGTACAGAAATGCTGCTCCGCCTGGAAACGCCAGCGCAATCAGCCCCTTCGTCAATACGCCCAGAGCCATGCACGCATATCCCGCATACCAGCGCCAAGTGCGCCCGTTCGGCTCCAGTGCAGTCAGGAAAAAATATAGGGACGCCGCGATGAGCAGACTCAGCAGCACGTCGGGAATTAAAACGCGCGTGAACAAAAAAAACCCCGCGCTCGTGTAGACCATCAATCCCGCATAGATTCCTGCCCGCTCCCCAAACGCGCGCCGCCCCCAAACCACGGCCAGCACTCCCAGCAGCAGAACAGACAATGCCATGGGCAGCCGCGAGGCAAACTCGTTGACTCCGAAAAGGCGATAACAGAACGCCACCATCCAATAAGGCAGCGGAGCCTTCTCCAGATATCGGACGCCGTTTACATGAAGCGTGATGTAATCTCCGCTTACGAACATCTCGCGGGCCGCCTCGGCGTGCGTGCTGTCGACGTCGTCGAGCAATGCCGGCGAGAAGAGCGATCCGAAATACACCGCCACAAAAACGACCGCGAGCGCCCAGTACGACGCTTCCCGCAGCCGTTGGGGCACGCGATTCGGTGCTTCAGAAATTGTTGGCGTGGAAATAGCGCTCAATTGGCGTGAACCCATCCAAGTGTTACAGAGTACGACCCGCGCGAGCAAGCTACTCCGCACGAGGCCTACCGTTTCTGCTCGCCCTCCGGCTTCACTCCCCCTTGCCGTACAAAGAACTTCCACTTATCCATTCCCGCCGGCACTGCCACATCAAAGAAGCCGACCATCATTTCGTCGGACGTCTGATCCCCCCAAGTTACCGTCTTGGTTGGATCCGGATTGTGTGGATTGTTCTTCGAGTTGTCATACCACGCAATCGCGCGCAGCCGCGTCCCCGCCTTCAGCGGACGCGGCTCGGCTAGCCGGTAACTCAGCTGCCAGTGAAAGTGATAGTTTACCCGCAACAGCACTTCCACGCTGCCATCATCGTGCACAATGTCGTACTCAAAACGCTTTCCGCGCAGATGCATGTGCGGAAACAGGCTGAGCAGGGTGGCATCGTTAGGCAGCGTGCCCTGCACTTCCACGCGGAAGTCATCGGCGCCCGGCGGAATGATCAGCGCATGATTGTTCAACTGCAGCGTGATTACTCGCTGCTTCGGTGGCGTCTTGGCGAACACCAGCCCAAGGCTGGTCTGGTCCTGATCCGCCGATCCGTTGGTCGTGTAGTGCATCTGAAACACAAGATCGGATCCCGCGGGCACAAACTTCGCCATACCTTCCGGCCACTGATCCGGAGAACTGCCAGGGGCATAGACCAACAGCAGATCGCTGGTCGTCTCGTGTGCCTCGCGGCGCTCCAGCGGATCGTTCAGCGTTGAAGCGGTAAAAGGCTCCCCTACCGGCGCATGCCGCAACCACTGCGAATCCGGGGGACGAATGTATACGACTGCATGATGCACATGCGCGGGACTCCCCGGCCGAAATTCCGACATCTGTACCCAGCGATCCTCCGTGAAATGCGTGGGCACAATTTCGTAGGTGTATTCCACCTCTCCTCGCGCGGGAATCGGGACCGGCCTGGGCATCTTCACAACCAAGTCGGGCTGCTGAATATTCCATCCCTCAGCCCACTTTCGCTGCGCGGGCGCATCGTGCGCATCGCCCGCAGGGACTCCTCCCGCAGCCCACGCAGAAATCGTCGCAGTCTGCTCCGGCGTCAAGGAAACATCGTTGGCAAAGTGCCCGAACCGCGGATCGGCGAACCACGGTGGCATCATCTTCATTTCCACCGCATGCGCCATCGCCCCCGCCCACGGCCGCGCCTCCTCGTACGTCACCAGAGGCATCGGCGCAACTTCGCCTGCCCGATGGCAACTCTGGCAGTGATCCTGCAAAATCGGCAGCACATCCTTATCGAAGGTGGGGGCAGGCCGGCCCTGTGCTCCCGCGCTCGGCAGTTGCCATACTGCCGCCGCGGGCAGGAGCGCAATCGCCGCCAAGAAGATTACAACTTTAGTCACGAGAACAAACACCTTAAGGTCAATACCCACGCTTGCCCAGTATTTCAGTTGCTGTTCTCAGTCTCGCATAAAACCGTCGACGCGAAGGCCCGATCACAGCACGCGTCCTCTAAAAATGCTACATTCAACACTTCATGTCAGCTCCAAATTCCAACTTTGTTCGCGCCTGCAAGTCCCAGCCGGTCGACCGCACTCCCGTCTGGTTCATGCGTCAAGCTGGACGTTACATGCCGGAGTACCGCGCGGTCCGCAAGCAGCACTCGCTGCTCGAGATCTGCAAGAAGCCCGCTCTAGCTGCCGAGGTTACAATCACCGCTGCGGAAATCCTCGGCGTCGATGCCGCGATCATTTTCGCCGACCTTCTATTGCCACTTGAGGTCATGGGTCTTCGGTTTCATTTTTCTGCGGGCGAAGGTCCTGTCATCGAGAAGCCCGTGCGCAGCAAGGAAGACATCGCGAACCTGCGCACCGATCGCGCCGCTGACCTCGGCTATGTCTCCGAAGCCGTGAGCCTGGTCGCAAAGCATTTCGCCAATCGCGTTCCGGTGATCGGCTTTTGTGGCGCTCCGTTCACTCTCGCCAGCTACATGATCGAAGGCGGAGGCTCGCGCAACTACGTCCACGCCAAGAAAATGATGTACAACTCTCCCGCCGACTGGGACGCGCTGATGCGCAAATTGGTTGTGGTCACCTCGGCGTACGCGGCCGAGCAGGTGCGCGCTGGTGCCGACGTGATTCAGATTTTTGACAGTTGGGTCGGGTGCCTCAGCGTGGAAGACTATCGCCGCTACGTGCTGCCTCACGTGACGGGCATGGTGAAGCAGTTGCAGAAAACCGGAGCGCCTATCATTTATTTCGGCACCGACAGTGCCACACTCCTGCCCGCCATGAAAGAAACAGGGGCCGGAGTGATTGGACTTGATTGGCGCATTCCTCTTGATGAGGGCTGGACTCGCCTCGATCATCAATGCGCCGTGCAGGGCAATCTCGACCCCGTCCTGCTCTTCGCCGACTGGAAGGAATTAAAGTCGCGCGCGGAAGACATTTTTCGTCACGCCGCCGGACGCCCCGGCCACATCTTCAATCTGGGGCACGGCATCCTGCCGGAGACGCCGGTCGACAACGTGAAGAACTTGGCCCGCTTCGTGCAAGAGTATTCTCTGCCGGCGTCGGACTCCCGCGCTTCGGCCTCGGGAAGCAGAAAGCCGGAAGCCGGAAGCCGCAGTTCATGAAACGCATCGCAATCATTGGGGGCGGCATCTCTGGCCTCGCAGCCGCCTTCGCCCTCGAAGAGCGCCGCCGCAGCGGCACCGAACTCGACTACGTTCTCTACGAGTCTTCACCGCGCCTTGGCGGAGTCCTCCGCACCGAACACATTGACGGATGCCTGGTTGAGGCTGGTCCTGATTCTTTCATCACCGAAAAACCCTGGGCCACGGATCTGTGCCGCGCACTCGGCCTCGGAGATCAACTCATCGGCTCGAACGACGGTGACCGCAAGACCTACATCCTGACGAACGGGCGCCTCGTCGTCATGCCCGACGGCTTGATGTTTATGGTCCCCACCAAAATTCTGCCAACCGGACTGTCGCCGCTTTTTTCGTGGAAGACCAAACTGCGCATGACGCAGGAGTTCTTCCATCCGCCGCGCGCTGCCGATCACGATGAGTCGGTGGCTGCCTTTGTCGAGCGCCACTACGGCCCCGAGATGGTCGATCGCCTCGCCGACCCGCTCCTTTCTGGTGTCTACGGAGGAGAAGCGGCTAGTCTCAGCGTCCGCGCCGTGCTCCCTCGCTTCGCCGAGATGGAACGCACGCACGGCAGTCTCGGCCGCGCCATGCTGGCCGCTCGCAAAAAAGCGTCCGCTGGCCCGCGCAAGCCTGCGCCGCCACTTTTCACTTCGTTGAAGAATGGCATGGAACACTTGGCGGAGACCGTCGTTTCACGCCTCACGCTAGCGGCGCTGCTCACGAATACGCCAGCGTACGCCATTCAACCCGAAGCCGGCGGATGGGTCGTCTCGGCAGGCATGCAATCCGATCAATTCGACCGTGTCATCGTCGCCCTGCCCGGACCCGCGGCAGCGCAGGTGCTTCGCATGGCCAGTGCCGAGCTTTCCGCGGAACTGGGGGCGATTGAGTACAGTTCTTCGATCACCGTGGGCCTCGGCTTCGATCGCGATGTCCGCCAGTCTCTTCCACCCGGCTTCGGATTTCTCGTTCCTCGTAGCGAAGGCAAGAAGCTGCTGGCCGCAACNTTCGTTCATAACAAATTTCCGCATCGCGCCCCCGAAGACCGCGCCCTGCTGCGNTGTTTCTTTGCCGGAAGGAATGCGGAAGAAGTCTGGCCCCTNGCCGACGAGCAGATCGTCGGAATCGTACGCAACGAACTGCAGCAAATCCTGGGCTTGCGGGCCGAGGCTCTCTTCGCCCGCGTCTACAAATGGAAGTCTGCCATGGCGCAATACGGCGTCGGACATCTCGATCGCCTCGACCGCGTTGAGCGTCTGCGCCACCAGTTGCCCGGCCTCGCTCTTGCCGGCAACGCCTACCGAGGTATCGGCGTCCCCGACTGCATTCGATCCGGCCGCGACGCCGCAGAGCAGTTGCTCACATAGCGACAGCCGCCTCGGCTGTCCCAGCGGGGCAAGCCTGCCGGGCCGAACACAAGAGTTTGCGCCTGACTTTGCTCGAAATAAATAAGGGCCATCAACAGAAACGAATGTTGATAGCCCTCGTCTTTGCTTTCAAGTCAGCACCTTGACTCGTTACGCGCGGACCTGCGATGGCGGCGCAGACGCCTCTTCATACGAGACCTCGCCCCCGGGATTCGGTGGCCGTCGCGCTTTTCGTCCAAAGACCGCTTCCTTCACCAGCTTGAAAATGGTATGCCGATTCTGAGCAATCACCTTCAACCAAGCCAGCTTATTCATCATGGGGAAGTAAATCCCGCGGAAACACAGTCGCGCCAGGAAGATGTTGATGCGGTATCCCAACGGCTGGTCATCGAGCGAGTCGACGGCTTGGGCCAGCGCCTCCGGACTATAGGCATGCGCCCAACCGTACTTTACCTCAGCGTGAGCGTCCTCGATGCTTATCTTCAGCGGCGTGTGCGCCATGGCAAACGGAATAAATTCCTGCCAATGTTTAGCGCGCGTCAGTCGCCCCGCAGCTTCCAGCCGCGTATACAGCGGCGTTGCCGGCAGCGGAGTCAGCAGTCCGAAGATGGGAAGTCCCGGTGGCCAGGTGCGCACCTGCGCCAGAGTTCGCTCGGCCACGCCAGTGGTGTCATTGTCCATACCAAAAATAAAAGACGTGATTGCGTAGACGTTGCGTTTCGCCAGGCGCTCGAGTACTTGCGCATATTCTCCCGGCTTGTTGAATCCTTTGTTGACGTCTTTCAGGTTGGCCGGGTCGATCGACTCCATGCCGATGAACACCCACTTGCCCCCGGAGGCCGCGATTAGATCGATTAATTCCTCATCGCGCAGCAGGTTGGCGCTGATTTGTGCCACCCAGTGCACTTGGGCCCCGGCAGCAATGATGTCGCGCAGCAGCGACTTGGTGCGTTTCACGTTGATGGCGAAATTGTCGTCAATGAAGAAGACCGCCATCTGTCCTCTTTCTTTGCGGGCACGTGCCTTCAGAAGCAGCAGTTCGTTGACTACGCTCTCGTTGGTACGAAATCGGATGGAATCGCCAAAGAATCCGGTCACCGTGCAGAACTCGCAGCCGTAGGGACAACCTCTTCCAGACTCGACGGGGATAATGCGGAAGGTTCCCCAACCTTCGCCAACCTTCTGCAGCATTGCCTTCGCCGCTTGGGGTACCAGGTTGAACTGGTCGAGATCAATCGACTGCCAGGGAATCACGGGATATTGTTTGAGCGAGGGCTTGCGCTCTTTGCCGGTCTCGTCGACCGGCACATAGATTTCTTTCAGCTGGCCACTAGCCGCGTCGTTCACCATCTGCGGCCAGGTTTCATCGGCTTCGCCCAGAGCCACAGCGTCCGCATGGCGTGGCCCGCCGTCGCGCCCCAGGGCCTCGTCGGCCAACTCGGTGACGTGCGGTCCGCCCATCACGACTTTCACACCGGTGGCGCGGATCGCGTCCGCGATGCGGTAGGCCTTCGCGATCATGCGGGTCATGGCGCCGATTCCGACCAAGTCGATCTTCTCGTCGCGCACATACTGGGCGATCTGATCCTCGTTCATGGGCTTGGCATTGCCGTCTATCAGCAACACCTCATGCCCCGGCGGAGTCAGCGATTGGAGCAGAAACATCCACAGGTGAGGCATGAAATTGCGGGTGACCCCATTGTCGGGGTTATAAAGCAGAATTCTCATGACAGCTCCCTCCTCGGAGAGCGAACGCGCTTCACCGCACGGATGCGTCACGAGCGATGCCAAGAAATGGCAACATCTACTTATTTCGAGGCTTGATTTGAGATTTAGAACCCAACCGATTGTACACCCAGGCAAAATTGCGGCTTGAGATGCGGCGCGGAATCTAACGAGTCCGGCTAGCTTGATCTGTTCCCTACTTCGGCACTCAATCGAAACCGCTACGTCTCATGCTGAAATCGCTGTTTTGCTGTTACCTCCATCTTTCCTCATTTTGGCGACGACTAGACGAATTTCGTCATAGGTAATCTCCGGCGGCAGTGCGTCTTTCAATGTCTTGAGTCGTTCCAGTCGCTCGAGACCGAGGCTTACGCAAGCCGCCTCGATGACGGCCAATTTGTTTCGATCGATCCACTCCGGACGAAATTCCACTTCGCCTTTCTCGACTAACGCAGCGACCCCGTTTACCACCGTGCCGATCTGCCTTCCGCGAATTCGGGCAATGTCCTCGAAACTCTTGCCTTCTGCCAGGAGTTGCAGCGTCTCCAGAGCGGGCGCGGTTTGTTTTTCTGGCAGTGCGGCTGCACGCGCACCTTCGCGATACTGCCGCAGCGCCGACAGAATTTCCTGGCCGTATAGATCCGCCTTGCGTTCACCAATGCCAGTAATTGTCAGGAGGCCGGAAATCGACGTCGGCTGCAACCGGCAAATCTCATCCAGCGAACTATCATGCAGCACCACGAATGCGGAAACGCGTTGCTCCTTGGCTGCTTTACGTCGCCACTCGCGCAGGTACTCACGTAAACCCTGATCTACTTGAGCCGCCGAACCAGTAGTTGCTCGCACCTCTTTGGAAGCCGCGCTCACCACGGCTCTGCGCACCGCAGCCGGAGTCACAGTTCCCGTCAGCCACACTGGTGCTGCTCCGCAAACGTCACAGCTTCCACACGACGCCCACTTTGGTGTCTCGCCGAAATGCGTGCAGATCTGCCGGTGACGACATTTCCCAGATTCCGCAAACGCCCGAATCGTGTGATATCTCTGCCATGCGCGCTCGCGCTCGGCTGCATCCAGAACCTGGTTCGCAAAATATCCGAGCAGGCCTGCATCCTGCTTGCGCCAGAGCAGAATGCAATCGGCAGGATTTCCGTCGCGCCCGGCGCGGCCCGCTTCCTGATAAAACTGCTCCACCGACTTGGGTAGCGCCAAATGGATGACGGCCCGTACGGTTGCCTTGTTGATCCCCAGACCAAACGCGATTGTTCCCACCAGCACGCGCACTTCGTCCGACATCCAACGCTCTTGATTGCGGCGCCGTTCGCCGGTATCCATCTTGGCGTGATAGCCCACGGCGGCGATGCCCTGGTCTCCCAGAAAGTCCACGGTCTCCTCCACCTTGTTAATGGTGGGCGAGTAGACGATCACATTGCCTTCGTCGTAGTGCCGCAATGCGGTCACCAGCATCGCCGTATGCTCCACGCTGTTGCACTCGCGCACCAGATAGCGCAGGTTGGGACGATGGAAACTGGCGATGTACTTGTCGGGATTGCGCAACTCGAGTTGCGTGAGGATGTCGTGCCGCACGTGACGCGTCGCGCTCGCGGTAAATGCCGCAATGGGACGATCCGGAAACTTTCCGCGGAGCCGGCTCAATTGACGGTACTCGGGGCGGAATTCATGTCCCCACTCGGAAATGCAATGCGCCTCATCAATCGCAAAGAATGAAATGGGCACCTGCTGCAGCCATCCCAGCGTGTCGGCGCGTTGTAGACGCTCGGGAGAGAGATACAGCAGGCGGAAGGCACCGTCTCGCGCCTGCCGCATGACCCGGTTCTGTTCTTCATTACTCACGGAGCTGTTGAGAACCGCTGCGGGTATTCCCATTTGCGCCAGTTGCGCCGCCTGATCCTGCATCAGGGCAATCAGCGGAGAAATCACGACGGTAGTTCGCTCGGAAACGACTGCGGGCAACTGGTAGCAGAGCGACTTGCCACCGCCGGTCGGCATCACCACGCAGGTGTCGTGTTCGGCGAGCAGGCTGCGGACAATGCGCTCCTGCAGAGGGCGGAACGAGTTGTATCCCCAGTAGCGACGGAGCGGGCTTAGCAGGTCGGTTTCTGAGGTCATGGAAGAAGTATATGTCGTGCCAAGGAAAGCCGATTTTTACCGTGGCGCTTTTAAGGCCTCAACTCCCAAACGGAAACTACGAGCCAGATCATCCTGTCGACAGCGGCGGTGCAGAAATCGAGCTGGCCTTGGGATAGACGCGATCGAACACAATCCAAAGCATTGCGACAGCGACGAAACAGAGCACGCTGCCTTCGGGCCCTACCGATCCGCCGCTCAGCCATGGCGCGCCGTGCAGTGACGAACGCAGCAGGTGACCGGGCCACACCTCTCCACTGTCGGGCACGGAGTAGAAGAAAGTCTCTCCCCAGTCCCAGAGAGCGTGAAAACCGACGGCAAACCAAAGATTTCCGGTACGCCGCAACGTCAAGCAAAAGAAGAATCCGATGAACGCCGCGGCGAGCAAGCCTCGCCACTGCTCGCCTTCATTCCCCCGATGAATGAGTCCAAACAGACACGACATGACCACGGCTGCAGGCCAAAAGCCGATGCCGCGAGCCAGTGTGAACTGCGTATAACCGCGCAGGAGGAACTCCTCGAACAGCCCTACCATCAGAAACATGACTGCCCAGAACGAAGCGAAGCGGAACAGGCGCGCTCCATGCAGCATGATTTGACCGAAGGCAAAAGCATGTAATCCGTAGAGTGCGAACATCAGCAGGCTGATCCCGGTAAAGCCCCATAGCGCACCGGTCCAGAACAATCGTCCGAAGGCTTGCTTGCCGGGCAAGCCATAAACTTTCCAGGGACGACCCTCGACGCGAGCTAGAATCACTGCCGGAATGACTGCGATGACGAGATTCCCCAATTCTTCGAGCATCATTGACCAGAGGCCGCCGGCGCCCAAGTTCCGCGACCATGCCAGTTGAACAACGAACTTCTGCAGAACGTAGAAAGTCGCCACATAGAAAGCGAATCCCCAGCCT
>JGI12635J15846_10004104_pt1 | contig 12591 bp, 14 predicted proteins | sample BlaSpr_A8_OM2_M2_FD_15846 | JGI IMG/M metagenome (IMG submission 15846) | reverse complement strand
TCGACCCGACCACCTCTTCGCGCAGGCAAGGGCGCAAGCCTCGGCCCTGGCCGCGGCGACGTCGATGCTGCTGATCGCCGCCGGCAGCGCATGGCCGCAAACCGCGCCGCCAACACCCTCGCTCGGTGTTCAGGAGCCTGCCCAGCAGAGCGCGCCGCCGCTGGCCGCTCCTGTGCCGCCATCGCCCGCGCCGGCCGGCCAGGAGAATCCGGGCCTGATCAACGAAATCGGCAAGATGTTCGAGAAATCCCTGTCGATCCTGCCGCCGTTGAAGAGCCCCAGCGAGACCATCGACGATCTCAACGCCCGCGCCAAGGATGCGACGAAGGATGCTTCCGAAGGCCTGTCGCGGCTGGCCAAGCCGGCCTCGATGGTTTCGGGCCGCGCGATCTGTCCGGTTTCGGCAAACGGCGCGCCGGACTGCAAGCTCGGCGCCGACAAGCTTCGCCAGAGCAAGGGTTACAAGGAGGGCAAGAGCCTCACCACCGATTCCGCGGAGGCCTGCTCCGCGAAAGTGTTGATCCCCGGCCGCGCGCGAAAACCCGACGACTGCCGCACCGATAATTACGTGACCCGCGCGCTATGCCAGCAGTGACCCTCGCCGGGCAAGGTTGCCTTGTTGGTATGATGTCTGGCATCCTTAGCTCCATGCGCGCTTCCCGCTGAACGACGAGAAGGATATTTGCGAATGTCCATGCCTGCCTTGTTCAAGGGCCGTCTGTCCTTACCCGTGATCGGTGCGCCGCTGTTCATCATCTCGGTGCCCGATCTCGTGATCGCGCAGTGCAAGGCGGGCATCGTCGGATCGTTTCCCGCGCTGAACGCGCGCCCGCCGGCGCTGCTCGACGAATGGCTGGTGCGCATCAAGGAAGAACTCGCAGCCTACGACAAGGCGCACCCCGAGCGGCCGTCGGCGCCGTTTGCGGTCAACCAGATCGTGCATCGGTCGAACAACCGGCTCGAACACGATCTGGCACTGTGCGAGAAGCACAAGGTGCCGATGATCATCACCTCGCTCGGCGCGCGCGAGGAGCTGAATCAGGCCGCGCATCAATGGGGCGGCATCGTCTTCCACGACGTGATCAACCAGAAATTCGCGCACAAGGCGATCGAGAAGGGCGCCGACGGCCTGATCCTGGTCTCCGCCGGCGCCGGCGGCCATGCCGGCGAGATCTCGCCGCTCGCTTTCGTGGCCGAGACAAGGCAGTGGTTCGACGGGCCGATCGCGCTGTCGGGCGCTATCGCCACCGGCCGCGCCATCCGCGCGGCGCGGATCCTGGGCGCCGATTTTGCCTATATCGGCTCCGCCTTCATCGCCACCAGGGAGGCCAATGCGGTGGAGGGCTACAAGCAGATGATCACCACCTCGACCGCGGAAGATATCGTCTATTCCAACCTGTTCACCGGCGTGCACGGCAATTACCTGAAGCCCTCGATCGTCGCCGCCGGCATGGATCCCGACAACCTGCCGGAGTCGGATGCCTCGAAAATGAGTTTCGGGACCGACGCGTCAGGCGAGCGGGCCAAGCCGAAAGCCTGGAAGGAGATCTGGGGCAGCGGCCAAGGCGTCGGCAGCGTCGGCGGAATCGTGCCGGCCGCCGAAATGATCGCCCGGTTCAAACGAGGATACGACGAAGCCGTCGATCCGCCGCTCTGACGCGGCGCATCCGGGGACCCTTGCGGCAATGATGCCGCTACTTACTCCAGTTCGATCGGCTGGTACTTGCCGCTTTCGTCGAGCGTCGTTCCCCATATCTTGTGCGACGCCTGATGTTCGGCGCGGCCGAAATTGAGCGCGGTTCCGAGGCCCAGGTCGAGATTGCGCATGCTCTCGAGGTTGTCGATCAGCCGTTCGGTGTCGAGCTGCGGACCCGTCCGTTTCAGCGCCTGGATCAGGACGTTGGCGGCGACGTAGCCCTCGAGCGAGACGTAATCCGGCGCCTCACCCGGAAAATATTTCGCCAGCGCATTCTTGTATTCGAGCACCACGCTCGAATAGCCGGCAACGGCGGGCACCACCTGGGTCACGATGACGCCGGTGGCAAAGCGCGGCCCCAACAGCCCCAGCTCTTCGGCCAGCGAACTGCTGCCGACGAAGGATACGTTGGTGTAGATCATCGCGGGATAGGCGTCGCGCGTCTTCTCGATGAATTTTGCCGCCGCGCGATAGGCGGCAACCATGACCACGGCCTTGATGGCCGGCTTCTGCGTCTTCAATTGGTTGACCGCGTCGTCGACGTCAACGGTGTTGCGCTTGTAGCCCAGCCGGACAATGGCGGAGTCGCTGACGCCAAGCGCGCGAAACGCCCTGGCGACGCCGGCGAATCCCGCATCGCCATAGGAATCCTGCTGGGCGAATACGGCAATCTGCCGGGGCTGCAGCCGGCGCAACTTGATCAGATAGCGCACGACGGCATCGGTTTCCTCGGCGTAGCTCGCACGATAGTTGAATACGTAGCGATCCGGGGGATCGTTGCGCAGCAGATTGGCGCCGGTGAAGGCCCCGAAGAACAGGGTTCGCCGCTCCAGCGCAAAGGGCACGGCGACAGCAGCGGTCGGCGTTCCGACATTGCCGATGAAGCCGAACACCTGGTCCTTGTCGTAGAGCTGCTTCATGGCCTCCGGCGTCCGCGCCGGTTCATAACCGTCGTCGGCCGCCAGCAGACGGAGCATTCGGCCGTTGACGCCGCCGGTGTCGTTGACCCGGTTGAAAGCGGTGTCGATCCCGAGCTTCATCTGGCGGCCGAGTTCCTTGGCCGGGCCGGAAAAGGGTGCCGCGATGCCGAAGCGGATTTCGGCATCGGTGACGCCGCGCACCGGAGGACCAACCGGGACCGGGGCAATCGAGGTCGCGGCGACCGCGGCGGAGGGACCGATGACGCCGGTAACGCCCGACAGGGACGGTCCGGGTCCGCCAATCGAGCGTTCAAGATCGGCAAGCTGGCGCTCGGCCACCTTGCAGTCGGTCTTTCCCATCGTCACGGCGGTGCGGCCGTCGGCGGCGCTGCGATTGAGCAGCTGCGTAAGGTCGTCCCGCTCGGCCTCGTTGGCCGCGGCTTCCTTGATCACCGCCGCGAACTTGTCGACGATGGTCTGAATGCGGGGCCGCGCGATGTCGGTGCAGGCCAGCGCCGAACCGACGATCGGTCCGACGCGGGCCGCCAGGTCGCGGACAACATCGGTGTTGCCGCCATATGCCGTGCCCGCCGCGCTTGCAAGCCAGGCACCCAATAGTACGGCGATCAAGCGAGGTGTCATCGCAAGCTCCCCACCAAGGCCGTATTGGACTCTTGATCAGGCATCTTCGATTCTCCTCCCGTAGGGTTTGTCGTTTCCACTATTGAGGCGCCTCGGCCGAGTTGGGCTTTTGACGCCATTGCACGAACTGCTGAAGCAACTGCTCGGACTCGGCGTGCGTCGCAGGCTGGGTCGCGGCCTGNGCGGGCGGCAGGATGGCCTGGAACTCGGCGATCGCGGGNTTCGATTCCTCCCGCTGGCCGGGCTGAAGCAGCGCGGTCTTCAGCGATCGCAGGATTCCGGCAGAGGTCGTNCCGGCGCCGTCCGGAAGCCGTGACGCAGGCACCATGATGACGAAGAACAGCGCCACGATCGCGGAGACGCCGACGGCCGCAGCGAAGCGGCCGACCACGCTCATCAGCGCGGCGCGGCGGTCCAGTTCGTCGGCGAGCCCGGGGGGTTCCTGAATAACCTCCGGGTCGAGCGGATGCCACAGTGCATCGGAGACCGCGTTCTCGAGCTGGGTGTCGAGCGAGGCCGGCGAGAAGATCGGGTCTCTCGCAGGTTCGGATTTCATTTCGCGCGAGGCGGATGATCGTTGCTCCGGCTTTTCNCGCATCCAGCGCGGTGCATAATAACTGGGGTCGTTTGGATTGAGATGGTCGAGCTCACTGACGCTACTCATACGCTACTCCTCATGACGCTTGGGAATCGTACCGCGGTCACCGGCCGGCGCCGCAGTAACTGACCTGTTGACGTTTCTCTGAACGTATCGGACCAGGTTTCAAAGCAGTGAGGGCGGCCGTCCCGGATCATCCCGGATCGGCCTGAAAGAGATGCAAAGTCTGAATGGAGAATTTGAATCAAACAGCGGGATGCAAAACCTGCATCATGCCTCGTTTGCATCGGCGAGCGATTGGAATCGCAAGACCGTGCCGTCCCCACCACTTCCATTGCCTCTGTCCCCTGTCCCCTGGCAACTACCGCCCGCGAACGGACGGCGGAAATCCCCCCAGCGAGCTGGCGAGATGACAAAGTTTTGATGGTACCGCGCGGAGACATTACTAAGCCCGAAACTCGACGAAATTGAGGTTAAGTTTTGTTAACCATCACTGATGGTTAACGCCGGTTAGGGTAGCTTTATCGGTCACTGACGGGGCGGCGGCGTTTGTTTCCGGAAACGACGCTGCCACAAACTCGACAAAATAACTCCACGGTTGGCCCGGCCGCCTCGCTCCACCAGCAAAAGACCGAGGACGAATCGCTCTGCGCCCTTGGCCGCGCCCGATCGGCGTCGAGGGCGTAATCGGCGGCGCCGTTAATCAGCCGTTAACTATAAGCGCCGATCTTTAACCATTCGATAAGAAAGGCGAGTCGATCCCCCATGGACGCAATCGCGAAGCCATCCCATCAACTGGTTCGGATGCGGGGCCGCTCCTACGTTGCGTTCGTATTTGCCCCGGTGGTTCCGATCGCAGGCTGGCTCGAGGAAATCGACGCAACGCTCAATCGCTCGCCCGGCTTTTTCGTCGGCAAGCCGGTGGTGCTCGACCTCTCCGCCGTGGACCTGAGCCAGTCCGCCATCGCGCATCTCATCGCAAGCCTCGAACAGCGCAACATTCGCATCCTCGGCATCGAGGGCGTGGACGAGGCCCGCCTCACCACCAGCATGCCGCCGCTGCTGACCGGCGGACGTCCCTGCGTGCTGATCCAGAATGAACCGAAAAAACCCGAGGCCAAGCCGAAGCCGAACTCGCTCGTGCACGACAGCCCGGTGCGTTCCGGCCAGTCGATCGTGTTCACCGAAGGCGATGTCACCGTGCTGGGCTCGGTCGGCTCCGGCGCGGAGATCGTCGCCGGCGGCTCGATCCATATTTACGGGACGCTGCGCGGCCGTGCCATGGCCGGCGTCAACGGCAATTCGGCGGCGCGGATTTATTGCCAGAAGATCGAAGCGGAATTGCTGGCCATCGACGGCTACTACCAGACCGCCGAGGACATCGACGCAAGCTTGCGCAATCGGCCCGCCCAGGCATGGCTGGAAGGCGACATCATGAAAATCACAGCGCTGAATTAATCGGCAAGGAGGCAAGAATGGCCAAAGTCTTGGTCGTGACGTCTGGTAAAGGCGGCGTCGGAAAGACCACTTCCACCGCGGCCCTCGGTGCGGCGCTCGCGCAGATGGGAGAGAAGGTGGTGGTGGTCGACTTCGACGTCGGGCTGCGCAACCTCGATCTGGTGCTGGGAGCGGAACGGCGGGTCGTGTTCGACCTCATCAATGTGGTGCAGGGCGTCGCCAAGCTCACGCAGGCGCTGATCCGCGACAAGCGGCTGGAGAATTTGTGGCTGTTGCCGGCCTCGCAGACCCGGGACAAGGATGCCCTCACCGACGAGGGCGTCGGCAGCATCATCGCCGACCTCAGAACCAGGTTCGACTGGATCCTGTGCGACAGCCCGGCCGGCATCGAGCGCGGCGCGACGCTGGCGATGCGCTATGCCGACGAGGCCGTCATCGTCACCAACCCGGAAGTCTCCTCGGTGCGCGACTCCGACCGCATCATCGGCATGCTCGATTCCAAGACCGTCAAGGCCGAGAAGGGCCTGCGTGTCGAGAAGCACGTGCTGATCACCCGCTACGACCCGGTGCGTGCCTCGCGCGGCGAAATGCTCAGCATCGACGATATTCTCGAGATCCTGGCGACGCCGCTGCTCGGCATCATTCCCGAGAGCCAGGACGTTCTCTTGGCGTCGAACGTCGGATCCCCGGTGACCCTGAACAACGCCGCCAGCGCGCCGGCCCGCGCCTATGTCGACGCGGCGCGCCGTCTGATGGGTGAGACGGTGGACATGGTGGTGCCGGTCGAGCGCAAGGGCCTGATGAACCGGTTGCTGGGACGGAGGGCTGCATGATTAGTCTGCTGCGGCGCTTCAGCGGCAGACCTGCCACCGCGCCCGTGGCACGGGAACGGCTGCAGATTCTGCTGGCGCATGAACGCGGCTTGCGCGGCCAGCCCGATCTCCTGGGATTGCTGCGGGCGGAGATCCTCGCCGCGGTCTCGCGGCATGTCGTGCTCGATCCGGACAAGGTCATCGTCAGGATGGACCGCGGCCCGAATGTATCGACGCTGGAGGTCGATATCGAAGTGCCCAACGCATTCGAAGGATCGCTCGCGGCCGCCGGCTGACGATCGGACAAGCAGGCAATGAACTTCCCGCCGCGCTCGCTGGACGCCATCTATCGCGTGGAAGGCGATCGCGTCGTCACCGGCCCCAACGCGGCCGGCCCCTGGGATGCCGGCATGCAGCACGGATCGGCACCGGCGGCTTTGGTCGTATGGGCCGCGGAAGCGATCCCCACTCCCGAGCCGATGGCCATTGCACGTGTCACGATCGATCTGATGCGCCCGGTGCCGCTGGCACCGCTGACGCTTCACACCGAGGTGCTGCGGCAGGGACGCAAGATCCAGCTTTGCGCCGTCAGGCTCATGGCCGATGCCGTCGTCGTGGTCGGCGCCACCGTGCTCAAGACCAGGACGCAGGCGCTTGAATTGCCGTCCGAGGTCGAAGATCTGCCGGTCGAACTGCCCGGACCCGATCAGTCGCCGCCGGATCCCGCGACCTTCTCGAGCAGTCCGTTCGTCACCGGCATCTCGCTGCGCGCCGCGCGCGGCCGGTTCGGCGTGCCNGGGCCGGGCGCGATCTGGTACCGGGTCGACCGGCCGCTGGTCGAGGGCTCGGAAGTCTCGCAGGCGACGCGCGCCGTGGTCGCCGCNGATTTCTGCAACGGCACCGCGGCGGCGCTGGATTTCCGGCAATGGACCTTCATCAATGCCGACCTCACCGTCAGCTTTGCGCGGCAGCCGTTGGGAGAGTGGATTCTGCTCGATGCGGAATCGTGGATCGGCCGCGACGGCGCCGGCCTTGCGATGGCGCGGCTTGCGGATAGAAGCGGCTATTTCGGCCGCGTCGTGCAGAGCCTCGTCGTCGAGAGGCGCTAGACCGCGCATCGCATCAAGATAGGCCCTCTCCGCGCGAAAGATTTTCGGATAGTCTCCGATCGAAGTTTTGATCGGAGCCATCATGACCTCGACGCGGCCCGCACTTCCCATGACCGGTGGCTGTTCATGCGGCGCGATCCGCTATGAGATCACGTCGTTTCCGCTGCTGCTCTACACCTGCAATTGCACGAATTGCCAGACCGCGTCCGGCAGCGCGTTCGCGTTGAACATGCCGGTGCTGGCCAGGGATTTTCATATCCGGCAAGGCGAACCGAAAGGCTGGCACCATATTTCGCCGATGGGCGTTGCGGTCATATCCTGGTTCTGTCGGGATTGCGGCGGCAGGCTCTACGGCGATCGGGCGGGGCGCGAGAACATTGTCAACCTTCGCGCCGGCACGCTCGACGAAACCACGTGGCTGGTTCCGGTCGCGCATATGTACATGAAAAGCGCGCAGCCTTGGGGGCTCCCCGCGGCCAACGCCGAGTGCCACGCGATCGGCCCGAACGATTTTCAGGAGATGGCCAAAACCTGGCGCGCGATGTGGCCTGAATTCTTTCCGTAACAATAGTCCGCCTGGCAATTCACCCGCATAATTGTTGCGGCGCGTTCCCCCCTTAACGCGCCATTAACCATCTCACCCCGACAATCGATGCAGCGCTTTTCCTCGCGGCCGGCCGCGGCGGACAGCCACAGACCGGCGTGACGGGGGTGCGACATGGATTTCGAGACGCTTTTTGCGAAAACTCCGGCAACCATCGAGGAGATCAGGGCCCGGGTCGCCTATGCGCTCGAGCGGCATCCTTTGTGCCGCAACGTAAAATTCGACATCGTCAGCGTGCCCAGGACCGCCAAGGGCGGCAACTGGACCATCAGCCTGCGGTCGGTCGCGTCCGACGCGCTGTGGGAGGCCTCCGATATCGTCGCCGATATCCAGGAGGCCTACGAACTCTCGGTCGCGGCCTGATTTTGGCGTTCTAAGTGATTGGCGGAGCCTTCGAATTTGCCGCGCCGCCATGCCGGCACGGTTAAGCCTTAATTACCGCCCAGTTGTCGGGAAACTGACCAAGCTCGACCCGATAAGGAAGACCTGCTTGACGAGAGCCATTACCATCATCGCGCTGACCTGTTTCCTGGTCGCCGGCGCGGCCGCCACCAGCATCCTCGGCCGCGACAGCGTGCCGGCAGCGCGGGTGGAGATGGCTTCTCCCGTGGTCAAGAGCCCGGTCGCCAACAGGGCAAGCAAGCAGGACAGGCTCACGGTTGTGACGCTGGCCCTGGCGTCGTTCGCTCCGCCGCGGACCGATGCCTTGAGCGAGCCGCTGCGGCAGGCTTATGCGTCCGCAGCCCCTGCCGACATCGACGTGCCGAAGTTCGCTGCCCCGCTGGCGAGCCCGCCGCAACCGGCGAAGCCGAAGCTCGCGGCAAAACCCGCCCCGCAGAAATCCTACGCGTTGCTCAGCGACGTGCAGATCGCCGGCATCAAGGAGCGCCTGAGACTTTCCGCCGACCAGGAATCCTACTGGCCGGCGGTGGAAAACGCGCTGCGTGCCGTGGCCCGCAAGATCCACGCCACCCGGCAGGGCAATCCGAACCCAACCGGCGTGCCGATCGATCCCGACGCCGCCGAAGTGCAGCAGCTGAAATCGGCGGCGATGCCGCTGCTGTTCCAGTTGCGCGAAGACCAGAAGCAGGAAGTGCGCACGCTCGCCCGCCTGATCGGCCTGGAAAAGGTCGCCGCCCAGATTTGAGGCGCTCTAGCCTTTTGTAATCGGATCCCAGGCCACCCCTTCAAACAGATTGACCAGGGGTGGGCCATGATATTGGGCCGGCAAATCCCGGGGATGGATGAACTCATCTCGGAACCAGGGAAATACTTTCGGATCGAAGTTTTCGAAGATCCAGTCGATCATGCGCCGCACGCGGGGAACCCGCGCCGCGTCGGGATGATAGGTCAGCCAGATATCGAACGGAAATACCAGGTCGAGATCGAGCGGCACCATCTTCGGCCCCATGACGTGAATATAGGTCGGCGACCAGCCGATTCCGGCGCCCTTGATGATGGCCCACAGCAGCGCGGTGGAGTTGTTGGTGCTGAACTTGACGAGCTCGCTGAGAGCGATGCCGGGAAAATAAGTGTCATAAATTTCCGGGCTCTTGGTTTGATCCGCGATTTGCACGGCAAGGCGATGGTGGCGCAGGTCGTCGACCGTTTTGGGCGTTCCATAGATATCGAGATAGGAAGGGGCTGCCGCGGGCATGGAGTGAATCCGGCCGAGCCGCACGACCTTGACGTCGGGATTGGTCGGGCGTGTCAGCTGGATGGCGATGTCGGCCTCGAGCCGCAGCACGTCGGCGTTTCGCATGGCGCAGGCGAGGTCGACCCCGAGGTGCGGGTAGGCGCGCTGGAACTCGACCAGGCGAGGCCCGAGCCAGAACGTGCCGAAGGCCTCGGTGACTCCCAGCCGGACTTCACCGCTCATTTCGGGAAGCGCGCGATCCCGGGCCCGCACCAGACCGAAGGCCGCCTCTTCCATTTTCTTCGCGGCCAGCAGAATCTCGGCGCCCTCCGCGGTGGTGCGGATGCCGTCGACATGCCGGGTGACGAGAATGGTGCCGAGGGTACGCTCGAGATCGTCGATCTTGCGGCGAAGCGCATTGGGCGAAAGCCCGAGGCGTTCGGCGGCCGAGCGAAAGCTGCCGCAGCGAACCAGTTCCAGGAAGGTGCGAACCGTTTCCCAGTCAGGCGCGGCCGGGCTCGCGCCCGGATGGGCATCTTGCGGACCACCCCTGTTCGCAATCGTATGCATACGTTTTCCTACCACCCGCCCTAACTTCGCAAAGAACGGCAAGTTTGGCAACCGGAGCGCGCAATGACCATCCATGACCGCCATGCTACGCGAACCGCGACCACCCTGGTTAATCCGTCCAGAATGGCCAAACGCGCCCTGGGAGCCCCGGAACTGGTCGGTCTTTCCCAGCGACTGGTTGTATTCCATGCCACCGCCGCGGACATCGAAACGCTGCTGCCGCGCGCCCGCCGGGAGATGGGCGGCGGCGCCTCCAACGAGGTGGTGCTGGCGGTTGCCCGTCACAATCCGGATTCGATGTGGGGCATCGCGCGGCGCGATCGATACACGGCCGGGGACACTGCCGCGGAAGGGTATAACGCGTTCCTGATGCTCAACGACGAGGGCGCCGATCAGCTATTGAGCGGCAAGCTGGATCCCAAGAATCCGCCGCTGCATCTGCTCACCCGCCAGCACGAAAAACCCGCGGTGGTCTATGGCTGGGGCATCTATGCGCCAGGTGCGCTGGTCGGCGGTGTCCCGCTGGCGTTCGAGAAGGCCTCGACGCCGCTTTACCGCGACGCGCCGATATTGGCGCGCGCGGCAACGCCGGCCGGCCATCGCCTGCTCACCACCATCGGCTTCAACCGCGGCGCCGTATTCAAGGGAAAGATCGCGCCGCATCTCTACATGTTTCCGCGCGGCAAATCGATCAAGGAGGGACGCGCGGTCTATGACACCCATCTCGGCAACGAGGGCGAAGACGACGACGATATTTCGATCACCGTGGTGCGCTCGATCGAGGATTTCATGCGCGTCGTCACGATCCGCGGCGCAACGTTCGTGGCGGAGCAGGATTGTCCCTACGACGAGGAGTTCGACGGCAACGATTTTTCCGCAGGCCATCTTCTGTGCTACGTCGGCAACGAGCCCGCCGGTTGCCTGCGCATCCGCTATTTCGCCGATTTCGCCAAGCTCGAGCGGCTCGCGGTTCGTCACGAATTCCGCAACCGGAACCTCGGCACCCGATTGATGAAGGCCGGCGTCGAGCTGTGCCGGATGAAGGGTTATCGCCGCATCTATGGCAGGGCGCAGAAGGACCTGCTCGGCTACTACCTCAACATGGGATGGAAGCAACTGGAGGGAAGTTCCGAGTTCTTCTTTTCCGACTACGCCTACATCGAGATTGTTTTCGACACCGAGCCAAACCCGAAGGCCGTCAGGCTGGGAATGGACCCGTATGTCCTGATGCGTCCCGAGGGCCGCTGGGACCGGCCGGGAATCCTGGACCGCTCCGCAACCCGAAACACCCGAAAGCCAGCAACGCAGAAGAAGCGCGCATGAGAAACGTTGTCAACCTACGATCCTACGCCAACAAGTCGGTGGTTCCGACGCTGGTGCTGCTGGACCTGCAGCAGGAATATGTCGCCTCGCCACGGATGTTTGCGATTCCCGACGTCGAAGCCGCGCTGGAGAATTGCCGTTCCGTGCTGCGCCATGCGCGGCGGGTCGGATTGCCGGTGGCCTTCCTTCGCATGGTGGGCCGCTCGCCGTTCTTCAATCCCGTGCTGTCCTATTCCAGATGGATTTCCGGGTTCGAACCGGTGAGCTCGGACATGGTGTTCGAGCGCAGCAAGCCGTCCTGCTACGCCAGCCGCGAATTCGCCAATGCAATGACCGAGGGCGGCGGTCATTTCGTGCTGGCCGGTTTTTCCGGAGAGGCGGCCTGTCTGTCCACGGTGACGGAGGCGTTTCATCGCGATCATCACGTGACGTATCTGGCGGATGCATCGGCCAGCCACGGCCTCGACCAGATCGCGCCGCAGTCGGTGCATGAGACCGTGATTCAGCTGATCGGCCTGTTCGCCGAGGTGACGACGGCGAGCCAGTGGATTGCCGGCCATACTTCCGGCGCTGCGTACCGGGTGCGCTAGATGGATTACCCGGCCGACACCCAACTGAAGTCGATGGCGCTGTCGCTGCAGGAGCACATCAGCCTCGCCAACGAACTGGAATTGAATTTTACCGCCCAGCTGCTCGCCATGGCGGTGATGGAAATCACCACCAAGATCCACGGCATCTCGCAGCAGGAACTGCACGCGCTGTGCGAGCGGATCGAGGAAAAATCGTCCTGCGACCGCAAGCAGGCGATCGCCTCGGTGCTCGGCCTGCGCAGCTTCGAGCGGCGATCGCGGTCGCGGCGAAGCCGGATGTAGCACGGGGCGACCGTTCGCCGCACGAACGGTCGCCCTTTTCTTCGCATTCAAGTATCAAGATTCCATTCGCTCGCGGCGAAAGCTGATCTCACCCGCCGTGGGCTTCGACCACACGGCGGCAGGGGACGGAGAGGAAGCCCAGACCCAGTTTGCGCCATCGAGCAAGTGGTGCCAAACTGATACGTCCACCCTTGGTTTATCTGTGAAGTTCACCTTGGGACATTGATACATGCTGGCGAAGATCGTGGCAGACATAGTTGTTGCCTGCAGCATGCTCGGTGCGGCATTTGGACTGCTGGATCTGCTGTTGAGCAGCGAGCAAAAAGCCAAATTGTCGGATGCGTCAGTGCG
>JGI12635J15846_10004103_pt1 | contig 12591 bp, 13 predicted proteins | sample BlaSpr_A8_OM2_M2_FD_15846 | JGI IMG/M metagenome (IMG submission 15846) | reverse complement strand
ACTGGCTGGTTCAGATACTGGCCCGTATCTTCGACGGCGGCGAGCAGGTCGAGATAGTCCGCGAGCTTGGATGCATATGGCAAGAACACATGCAGGCGGGCTTCACGAGCCTGCACGCAAAGCGCCGGCCGGATCAGCTCCGGCGCGGTTTCAGCCGTGCTCGATAAAGCGGGCAGCGGATCGGCTGCGGGATTTTTCTGGAAGAGATCCATCCGCCGCGTTGTGCGTGACGGAAGTTTGATTCGATCTGCGAACGGCGCGGCCTCATGCTCATATGCGATCTCGTCGGGCGCTACCCATGGCATTGACTCGGTCGATATACGGTATCCGATGGGGGAATCGCCCGGCGAGAGCAGCAAACGTTGCGGGCGAGGGAACCATAATTGACTCGACCAGATTAACCGGCCCTCCGGTTGACGGCGGCGAATGGGCAAAATGTACCCGGCGGGCTCGGTCCCAGCTTCGCTGTTGAAGGCTGGCAGTATGTTTTCGATGCTCACCTGAAGACGGCGCGTGAGGGCTTCCATGAATTTCGACGCATCTGTCGTGTCAAACTTCTGCTCGCTGTTCTCCCGAGCGATGAGTTCGACATTTTCCCAGATAGCAACGCCGTCGGCGCGCCAGGAGCAGCTCATAGCCCAGCGCGGCAAAGGTTCGCCAGGGTACCACTTGCCTTGTCCGTAATGCAGCACTGCGCCCGGGGCCATCCTTTCCCGAAGGCGCCGGATAAGAGCTAACGCGCGCGTTCGCTTGATCGGCCCCAGAGCATCGATGTTCCATTGCGGGCTCTCGGGTTCGTCGATGCCAACGAACGTCGGCTCGCCTCCCATGGTCAGGCGCACATCCTGCGCTTCCAGGTCCGAGTCAACGCGATGCGCCACTTTTTCAACTTCCTTCCAAGCCTGATCGGTGAACGGCTTGGACGTCCGCGGCGCATCGTCATGCAACCGGCGAATGGACATGGAGTAATCGAAATCCACCTTGGCCGGTTCGACTGTTCCATCGATGGGCGCCGCGGTGGAAACGTTCGGGGTGCAAACCAGCGGGATGTGACCTTCGCTGGCGAACAAGCCCGAGGTCGGATCCATGCCGATCCAACCCGCGCCCGGTAAGAACGCTTCTGCCCAGGCATGAAAAGCCGCAGAATCGGTTGCCGGAGCCCTGTTACCTTCCGTTGATCGATCCTCCGGCGATCTCTCGTCCGGCGACAACTGAATCAGGTATCCAGAGACAAAGCGTGCCGCGATTCCCAAATGCCGGAGAATCTGCACCAGCAGCCATGACGAGTCGCGGCACGATCCTTTGCGCTTTTCGAGTGTCTGCTCGCACGTCTGCACGCCCGGATCCAGCCGAGTCTCGTAATCTATTTCGTCCCTCACCCTCCGATTTAGATCAACAAGAAATCCGATCGTTCCTCGCTTTTCGCGGGGAAGTTTACCCAGAAAANCCCGGAGCAGAGGGCCGGCCGGATCGAGCAAAAGATAAGGTTCGATATCCGCAGCAAGCTCCCGAGGGTACTCGAACGGGAAATCTTCGGCTCCCGGCTCCAGAAAGAAATCGAACGGATTGAACGGAGACAAATCCGCGACAAGATTTACTTCCGCCACAAACTCGTCAGTTTTGTCCGGGAAAAGAAGACGCGCCAGGTAATTGTTNTACAGATCGAACTGCCAGTTGAGAAGGTGCGAGGAGGGTGCGATGCTAAGCGAATAGCTAAGGATCGGCGTTCTGCAATGCGGGGCCGGGCGCAACCGCACAACCTGCGGACCGATAGAAACCGGTTTCTCGTAGCGGTACTTTGTACTGTGATTGAGACCGACCTGTATACTCATCCACCCTCGCGCAGCAAAATGGCTGGAGATTCCGGCTCGTTCTCGCTACAAACGCGTAAGGGGCCGAGGCTCTCGCGGAATCTGGCTACTGCAAAGCTACCTTAAACGACGGCGCCAAGAGGGTGAAATTTTCTGATCGCTGCAATACGTTCCGGCGTTCTTCAGGACAAAACTCGCCCGGTTCAGAATTTTCTTTCGCGCATGGGTAGTAAAGGGAGTCACCGTCCCGGCGTTTCTTCGAAGGTAGATGCGGTCTGGTTCACGGAGGGCACAAGGCGAATGCAAGGCGATCACAAAGCGGGGGTTCGACCTCAGCGAGTTGACTTTTGTCAGCGCCTTACGCCGAGTTCGGCGCGTCCCATAAGCACCCTTATCGGGTGACACTTGAATATCCTTCTAAACAAGAACCAGCAGATTAGGACCGAGTCACAGGCTGCGTTCCCATCGCATACTGTCGGCAATGTTCGAGGTACGCTAGTTCGTGACTGGCGACGAGCTGAACCACACTCCTCCACAGCCATGACGGGACCTCCAGACTCTTGGTGCGATTGCGCCCGAGTTCTCTTCGCCATTGTTGGCGCGTAGCAGTACGCAGCATCAAGGACTTTCACTTTGTCGTCATCTTCGCGATCCTTGAGTGAAGTGATCAATCGCCGTACATCTTTCGCTTGAAAGAGTTTGTCGATCTCCGATCGCTCTGCTTTGAAAAGGGGCCAAAAGCACCGGCCTAATGGAATCACTGGAGTCACATCTTCAATGCGCTCTTCCGCCAGATGGCGCCATCTGCGTTTGACGGTGCGTTTAAGAACGTCGCGTACAGATGCAGGCACTCCACCAGGCTGCTTGTGAGTTTCTTTGTTCGATACCAGTTGGCTTTCATATCCTTCGATCATCTGCTCCAGCATCAGAGCCGTGGTAACACCAGGCAGATCAGAACCACGAATTGCAGTAGCCAGCGAAGTCCGAGACGAATGAGGTCATGAGCTGGATTTCCGATCACAGTCTGGTCGAGGTCTCTGATGGCTATTTTTACTTTCCCCTTGGCGTTTGCGACAGGGCCTAAGTTTCCCAAGTGGCAGTCACCACAAATCCAGACCGGCGGACCCTGCGGAAGCGTCCGCGCTGTCGAGGACTCCAGCCATTCGTAGAATTTGAGAGTATTGCCGCGCACATAGGCATGAGCCGAGCGGGCCATTTTCAGTCTTCGCCGTTCGGTCAGCATCGCCTCTCGATCCTCGGGTTTGCAGATGCCATTTCGTGGAGCTTTCATCGGATTTCATCATATATCCCCTCGCCTGTTTCAATTGAAATTAGAGAATCTTCCTCTAAATAACTGACAAATCTAAAGTTAATGAGCAACTGATCCTGACTGAAAGGAGTCTCAGTGTCGTACTTAATTGAGGAGGCACATATTGGCGGCACAATCTTTACCGCGCTCGGCCGTAGATCGGGAGATACCTTTAAGCGTCGCGAAAAACGAAGCCTACTCTTCGGGCGTGTCATGGGCAGCGGTAGTTGGAGGAGCTTTTGTGGCCGCAGCTCTTTCGCTCATCCTGTTGTCCTTGGGAACGGGGCTTGGGTTCTCGGCCGTATCACCTTGGTCGAATAACGGAGTTTCTGTAGCAGCGATTGGAAGCGGGGCCATTGTGTGGCTCATCCTGACTCAGATTCTGGCTTCTGCTCTCGGCGGGTATCTCGGAGGCCGACTGCGAACTAAATGGACTGGGATTCATACCGACGAAGTGTATTTTCGTGATACCGCGCACGGGTTGCTCGTGTGGGCGGTCGGAATGGTGATAACAGCCGGATTCCTGGCATCCTCAGCAGCGTCTTTCGCGGGCACCCAGAAGAGTGTGGGCGTGACCAGTGCCACTCAGGAATCCTCGATCGATCCCACCGTGTATTTCGTCGACACGCTACTTCGTGGCAACGGTTCGGGCATCGAGAAGCCAGATGGTTCCGAGCGAGCTGAGGTATCTCGGATATTTGCTCACGATCTCCAGCAAGGATCTCTGGCAAGTGGGGACCAGTCGTATCTGGCGCAATTGGTATCGGCGCGGACTGGGCTCAATGCATCTGACGCGGAGAAGCGAGTGACCGAGGTCTTCGGCCAAGCTCAGGAATCGGCCGATCGTGTGCGAAAAGCGATCGCGCATCTCTCACTCTGGCTATTTGTGGCTCTGCTTAGTGGCGCATTCTGTGCGAGCTATGCGGGTACGATCGGTGGAAAGCAGCGGGATCACGTTCTTGCTTAGATTCTGCATGAGGAACTTAATTAAGGAGGCCGTATGCGTTCAATTTTGCTTTTGCTTCTGGGTGTGCCAATACCGATCGTGATTCTTATAGCTCTTTTCAGCCACTGAAGATTGATCCGGCTTTCAGCCACTGAAGATTGATCCGGCTTCGCATAAGTCGACAGTTTCAGGAACGACACACTTCAAATGCGCGCACCCTAACCGGGCGCGCATCACTTTGCTCTTAGGGAGATCCATGCCGCTTAATCGAACCTGTGGTTGTGTAATTGTATTAGGCCTGTTTGCGTTGGTCACAGCGTGCAACAACGGCAGCAATACAGACATGAGTTATAAAGCTGCAATTAACGATCATTACAAGGCATTTCCCGTTTGCATATGGTCGCAGGCAAAGAAGTTTCCTGTCCAAGCCGCAACTTCGGATGATGCCAAGACAGAGGGATACGACGCGCTCACTCAGGAAGGCTTGTTGACGCGCACGACCGCTGAGAAGAAAGTGCTTATCATCGCTTCGAAGCAGGTAAACAACTACGACCTGTCGGAGAAGGGCCGTACATCGTGGACACCGGATTCCACACAGCCCGGATACGGCAACTTCTGCTACGGAAACCGCGAGGTCACATCGATCGACAATTCGACCGTAGGCACTAACGGTGAAGGCGCGAAAACCGTCGTAGTTTCCTATCACTACCAGATCGCGAATGTCGCGGGGTGGGCGAATTCGCCCGAAATGAAGACCGCCTATCCTGGAATTTCCTCTGCACTCGGCTCGAATCCTTCGGACAATGCGACGTTGGTCATGACCGGGGATCATTGGGCATATACGAAGTAACAGGCTCTCACCGGCACCGCATATGCCGCGCCTGCTTGGAAAGCCAAGCCTGCCAATCAACAACCTAGTCCAGTAGATGTTCCGGGCAGGAAGTCGCCTTCTTGTGAAGCTTTGCTTAAAAGTCTTCGGCTCCACAGGCGCCACTTGTTGCGTTTCCCTGCGCGGGTAACAGATACTAAAATGGGTTCAATTCCCGCAGCTTCTCGGGGGCCTGGGATAACCGATATGGCGAGATCGGTGATGTTTTTCTTGTTGGTTTTTGTGATCAGCGTCTTATTGGTCCTACTGTATATTTTTGACCTTCCTCGGCTCTTTTTCTTAATCCTGAGCGCCGTCACGCTGCTCATCCTCTACATGTTGTTTCATCCGCGCAACCAATGGCTGGTAGCTAACCGGTCGCGGGTAGATGGCCTCGGTTGCGTGGCCCTGACATTCGACGACGGCCCCGATCCGGTGGATACGCCCAAATTACTCGATCTACTACGGGAAAAAGGTGTGAAAGCAACGTTCTTTGTGGTGGGGAAGCGGGCGGACCAGTATCCGGAAATAGTGCGCCGCGCCTGGGCAGAAGGGCACCTGATCGCCAATCATACATGGTCGCACTATTCTCTATTTTGTTTTCTCATGCCCCGTCGTCTGCGGGCTGAGATCGAGCGTGGCACGGAGAGCGTTCGCCGCAGTTGTGGTTTCCGGCCGCGTTTTTTCCGCTCGCCAGTGGGCCTGCGTCACCCTCTTCTAGCGCCCTATCTTCAGGATGCGGGACTGGAGTATGTTTCCTGGACGATTCGGACGCGTGATACACTCACTGCAAATTCCAGCGTTCTTGCCCGGCGCATCTTGAATAAGGCTGCAAGCGGGGACATCATCCTGCTGCACGACCGTTTGCCCGGGGGAACGGATGCCATGCTGGAAGCCCTCCCTGGGGTCATCGATGAGCTCAGGAAACGTGGATTCGAATTCGTCCTGGCCGGCCCACGTGAGGATGCCGGCGGAACACTGCAACCGGCCGCATGCGAACCTGTGCTCTAATTCCGGCATTCAACGAAGCCCCTTACATCGCCAAGGTTGTGGAGGGGGCGCGGCAGTATGTGGAAGAGGTTGTGGTAATCGACGATGGATCGACCGACGGGACGGCGGAGCTTGCCCGGGCTGCCGGTGCTACTTGTTTACAATTGCCAAGAAATTGCGGCAAAGCTTCGGCCCTGCGCGCTGGCATCGATTTCGCGCGCGAACACAACTTTCCTTATCTAATCACCCTCGATGGCGACGGCCAGCATCTGCCGGAAGATATTCCGGTCATGCTTCGCGTCGCCGAAGAAACCGGAGCGGACCTGGTCATCGGTACGCGCTGTTTCGATCGCGCCCTCATGCCTCGCTCGCGTTATTTTTCGAACATCGTTGGCAGCCGGTTGGCTTCGGCCCTCGTCGGCTGCAAAATCCGGGACAGCCAGAGTGGATTCCGCTTATTCCGATTGGACAAGCTTGCTGGGGCCAAACTGCGGAGCCGTTTCTATGAACTCGAGATGGAGATCCTGATTAAGATGGCCCGGTCGGGCTGCACCATTGCACATGCTCCCGTCCGTATGATCTACGACGATGGCCAGGCGCGCTCCAAGATGAAGCCGGTACGAGACACGGTGCGCGTCTGTCTCTGGTCCCTGGCCTTTCGCTTTTTGGGAGCGTGAATGGTATCGGCCTGATCACGCACAATGGAAAGACTCCCGGATGATCCGAAGATTTGAGGCTCGCGCGCGGAAGTTTGTTACCCCGTTGCTGAAAGAGGGGCTCGACCCAGGCCGCGCTGCCGCAGCCGTATTCCTGGGAATTTTCATTGGCATTGTGCCCATCTATGGACTTCAAACTCTGGCGGCGGTGGGTGTGGCCTTGCTCTTCAGACTGAACAAGCCGCTGACCGTGGCCGGCACTCTCATCAACAACCCGATACTCCTGCCACTGATTATTTTCGCCTCGGTGGAATTGGGCTGTCTGCTGCGCGTCGGCTCGTTCCGGCCTCTCAACTTGTCCAACATGATTGACGCGGGCACCCACATTAATAAGGAGCAGTTTTTCATCTGGGTGATTGGCAGCGTGGCACTGGGTATACTGGCTGGCGGTATTGGAGCGGCGATTACTGCGGTTGTAGTCCATCTTCATCTCAAGGCATCAGCCAATCGGCGCTGCGGCAGCGAGTCCGTTTTGTGAAAGCGATGTTTACCCAATGCACGCGAACGGCTCGCTTAATGCGCCACCAAGCCAACCGGTTTCTGGAAAACACGTTGACGACCTATCATGATTGGTGGTTGATTGCTTTTAACTCTTGGCCGGTTGCCTCGCTTGACTGATCCCCATAAAACCATCGTCGTTACTGGTGTCGGAGTCGTCAGCCCCTATGGCATTGGGCTGGATGGCCTCCAGGCCGCGATGTTATCGGGCAAGAGTTGTCTGAAGCCCACGAAGGATGTGTATCCCGGCTTCGAAGGATCAATTGCCCAGGTCCCGGGATCGGTGCTCCATGCGGAAGATTTTAGTTCCCGATACTCGCGCACCGATCAACTCGCGGTGCTGGCGGCGCAGGATGCAATCGCGAACTCGGGTTGTGATTGCTCTGTCTTTCGTGACAGCGGCGTCCTAATGGCGAACACGGTCGGGGGTCTGACCGAGATCGACACCGGAATCGCCCAAGATCCGGCCGCTTGGTTTCGGCGTCCCGGCGGTTTGTTGCGGGGCTCCTCATTTCCGGTGGCACACGTTGCCGACGCGGTCGGTGAGCATTTTGGGATTCGCGGACCGCGCTGTGCTATTTCCGTGGCTTGCGCCTCCGGAGCGATGGCCATCGCGCTCGCCGCCAACATGTTGCTCGACGGGGCTGCGCCCATAATCCTGGCCGGAGGAAGCGACCCACTGTGCCCATTCACGTTGAGCGGATTTAACTCCCTGCGAGCGTTGGACCCAAGCCCTTGCCGTCCCTTTGACCAGAATCGCAACGGGGTGAACCTTGGCGAAGGAGCCGCAGTTCTCATCCTCGAAACGCTAGCTGGGGCCATCGCGCGCAATTCCAACGTTCTCGCTGTGCTGCGCGGATGGGCTATGACCAATGACGCATTTCACACCACCGCACCACATAAAGAAGGAAGCGGCCTGGCCGATTGCATACAACTTTCCATGGAAATGGCGGAGGTCAGCGGCGATGACATCGGCTATGTGAATGCTCACGGCACGGGCACTCCGCTGAACGATAGTGCCGAGGCGAACGCCTACGAAACCGCCTTCCACGGACGTCACCAGCCCATTCCCGTCTCTTCGACAAAATCATATTTCGGACACTGTCTCGGTGCGGCTGGCGCTCTGGAGGCAGCCATCACGATCATGGCCGTTCGTTCAGGGACGCTGCTTCCGACGCTGCGGCTCACCGATCCCATCGAGAGCCCTGGCATTGACTGGCTGCGGCGAGAAGTCAAACGCCAACCTCTGCCGCTCGCCATGTCGGCTTCCAGCGGCTTTGGCGGCAGCAACACCGTGCTCATATTCGGAAGTGGCCGCCCATGATTTCGAATATGACTCCGAATTTTTCGCCTGTCACTATTACCGGTATCGGTTCTGTGAGTCCCTACGGCCCGGTGGCAGGACTAATTCCACAGTGTGCCTTGGAACCCAGTGCTATCACCGCCTGGATAAGCACCGGGCTGCGTCGGGCGTTTATAGTACAGCCATTTCGTCCAGCCAGCGTGGTGCCGGGCCTGAAGACCCGGCGTCTCGATCGCCTGTCGGCCTGGGCCTTAGTAGCTTCTTCGCTGGCTATTAAGGATGCTGGGATCGACCTAAGCCAAATAGACCGATCCCGGGTTGCAGTGGTCTTCGCCACCGCCTTCGGCTGTATTGAACTGACGGAAGCTTTCTACCTCAGCGCCGCCGCAAATGGCTGGAACGGAACCGATCCCAGTACCTTCCCGGAAACTCTTGCCAGCGCTCCGGCCAGTCACGTGTCTTTGTTTCACGGCCTGCGTGGCCCGAATGTCACGGTCAGCAATAAGCACTTTGGCGGCGAGAACGCACTCATGCAAGCCGCGTCTCTGCTTCGCCACGGCCAGGCTGATTTAGCCATTGTTCTCGCGGGTGACGCGCTGACGCAAAGCCTCTATTCATGGTATGAAGTTGCAGACCTGCTTTCGCCGGCGTGCTACAACTCGGATCNCTTNCCGGAAGCCGGCGGTTTTATCCCCAGCGGCGGTTTTATTCCTGGCGAAGGCGTAGCGGCATTGGTAATGGAATCGTCCGTCCGGGAAAATGTTCGCTCCGGCACCCGCTCTTATGCCCGAATCCTCTCGGGCCGCTGGGCCGCAGGCGGTCAACCGGTGGAGATCATCCGGCAAATGTTCGGCGGGTCCATCCCGAGTATTACGATCTGTGCAGGGAATGGTGCGCCCTGTGCCACTAGTTCTACAACCGCCTTGGCTCGCGAGGTTTTGGGCGAGGACGCAGTTATCATGCCTGCACAGCCGTTTGCCCAGGGATTGACCGGTACAGGCGCTCTTTTTCACTTGATCCTCGCCTTGAGCAGCCAGCTAAAGAGTGGGCCAGCCCTGTTATTAGGAACAGCCGGCGACAATGGATTTGCGGCGCTTGAACTCGAGCTGCTTTGAATATGGAATTGCCTTGAATATGAATGTGCGCATTGCCGCCGCGGCCTACGCCGTTCCTCCCGACGATGAGGCTGTGGAAGCGGTCTTCGATCGGGAAAGAACTCGAGTGGAGGCAGCACTTTCTCCGTTGTGCCCGGAGGTGAGACGAAAGGCTATGGACGGTCTCGGACTGAATCGGGTCCGTATTTGCAGCGACAAGCAACTTTATGACTTGGTTCTCGAAGCCGCTTCCAAGGCAATAGCCGAAGCGGGGATAACCGCGCGCGACATCAATCTCATCCTGGATTTCAGCACCTGGTCCTCCGAAAGCTGGTCCAGCGAAAGCTTGCCCGGCGAAAGCTCACAAGGTCTCTCGTTCGCGCACAAACTCAGCGCCGATCTGGGTGCTGAAACTTCGATGATCCTGAGTTTCAAAGTCGGCGGGTGTGCAGGACTTCACGTCGCCATCAAGACCGCACTGGGCTGGATGGCCACGGACGAAAGCATTCAGACTGTCCTGCTGATCACCGGCGACGCCGCGCCCCCAGGCAACCGCTCGCTGCTTCCAATTACTATGCATGGCGACGCCGCCAGCGCCGTGATCCTGCGCCGCGAAGGCACGAATGGCCCGCTGCTGTTGGGCGTCGAAGCCATGACGCTCGGCCATCTCCAGAATGCTATTACTATGGTAAGAACGAATGGCCACCTCGATATTGTTGTCGATGCTCTATGCATGGAGCGCGAGGTCATGCCGGTCTACTTTCTCAATATGCTGGTGATGGTGAATAAGGCTCTGGCCGCGTCTTCGTTGAGCTTGAACGATATTGACCACTTCATCTATTCCAACATCAGCCGGCGGGACCGCGAAGGTTTCTGCAAGCTGGTGGGACTGCCCAAGGGCAGCCTGCCGAAAACTCCTATGGAAGAATATGGTCATACTTTTGCCAGCGATCTGGTGATCAATTATGTGCATATGCGGCGCGAGGGGCTGATTCGTCCCGGACAATTGTTGCTGTTCGCATCGGCCGGGATCGGCTTCACCTGGGGTGTAACGATTGCCCGAGCGTGAAAGCTTGCTAGGGTAGTGGCTCAGTTTGAAAATTCTACTTTGGAAGTCATCCCGAACGGAGCCGCTTTTCAGGCGCAGTGAGGGATCTCGCGTGTAGCAAAGCGGGATGGCCCGCGCGAGATCCCTCAGCCGGCTGAAGTACGCCGGCTTTCGGGATGACGCCATTGAGGTGGAAACTCAAACTAAACCACCACCACTGTGGCGTTGAAAAACCTTTTTCGCGGATGTGGATGAGAATGTCCACACGGTACTTACCAAATTGCCATGCGTCGCGTACAGTTCATCGAACTCCATGAACAACCGTGGTTCCCGTCCTCGCTGCGAGCGGACGTTACGGATGCGCTTCAGTTTGGGTTCAACCTCTTACACGCGTATGAGCCCATCGCTCCGCTGCTGCAAAACGTGATCGACTCCAGTGTGAATGGGTCCAACGCCACACAATCGATTGTCGATATGTGTTCTGGCGGAGGCGGTCCGTGGCTGGACCTTGCTCGGCAGCTTCGGTGCCGGGACACCGAAGAAGATTCCGCGGGCCTTCAAGTTTGGCTCACGGATAAATATCCGAATCTTGAGGCATTCCAAAGTGTCAGCGCATTGTCTGACCACCACATTACTTTCTATCCGGAGCCGGTGGACGCGATGAAGGTTCCCGGTGCACTGAAGGGACTGCGCACGATGTTTACCTCGTTCCATCATTTTTCGCCGGAGGACGCTCGCGCCATTCTGCAAAATGCCGTCGATGCCGGCGAAAGCATCGGCATATTTGAGGCCACCAAGCGCGCTCCATCGACGATCGGCCTAATCTTCGTCGGCATCCTCCTGATGTTCCTGCACACTCCGCGGATTCGTCCGTTCCGCTGGTCCCGATTGCTGTGGACGTACTTGATTCCGGTCATTCCACTGGTCCTCCTATTCGATGGAGTAGTGTCTTGCCTGCGGACCTATCGCCCACAGGAACTGCGTGAGATGGTAGAAAAACTGACTTCATGCCAATACCAGTGGGAGATCGGTGAGCTTGCAGGTGGAAGGATGCCTATTACGTATTTGGTCGGATACCCAAAAAGTAGGTCCGCGTACTTGGCGAGACCGTAGGACGGCCCCAGGTTCTTGATCTTGGTGGCACAAGTGAGAACACGCCGCAATCAAAGTTCTTATTGCGCCTCGCGAGGCTCTTGCGTGAGAATCGACGCATGCACGATCAAGAGACACCTGAGGAAAGAGCGATAAGGCTGCTGAAGGTCCAGATCAAGGAGATAGACACGAACATCTGCGGACTCAACGACGACCAACATCACGACTTCAAGGCGTGGCGCGACACGACGCGGGGATACTTGGAGAAGTTTCTGGGTAAAGAAAACCACCATGCCACGAGGTTCGTCGGAACCCGGTTCCACGGTCATTCCTACCTTAGGAGCGATTACCCGGGGGTACCGCAGGGGCCGTCGCGGCGCGAGATCGAAGAACATGTACAGGCGTTCCAGACGGGATGCGCCACGGCTACGGCGACGCTCAAGGCTGCTATCAAGGAGATCGAGGAGTTCGGGCTTCACGAAGAACAGCCCAGACCCGGCCGAGCCATGCGAGGGAGGGCAGCAGGCGGCGGAGTGAGCCAGACCTTCAACGCGCCCGTGAGTATCCACAACCTCGCAATAGCAGCGGACAGCGCGATCCAAAAGATCGGGAACATGGGCGACCAGACGAACGTGAGCCTCAGGGAACTAGCGGCGTTGCTGCCGCAGAGCCTCGACCTCACGCCACGCCAAGTGCAAGACGCGCTGAAGGGAATCGGGGTCCTTGGCGCCGAGACGCAGAAGCCTGTAGACAAGAGAGACTGGAAGTCGATACTCACTTCCGGCCAGCTAGTCATGGATACCGTAGGCAAGGCATCGGACTTGGCGCATAAACTGGCGCCCTACACCCCTCACATAATCGCCCTTATCCAGGCGGCGGGGAAGCAAATCAAGTGAAATCGCGGATCGGATCGTTA
>JGI12635J15846_10004102_pt1 | contig 12592 bp, 7 predicted proteins | sample BlaSpr_A8_OM2_M2_FD_15846 | JGI IMG/M metagenome (IMG submission 15846) | reverse complement strand
GGCGATCAAACAGATGGGGGAAGGGGAGATCACTTAATTTGATGTGGAACCCGCGGTGGGTTTCACGCTTCCTTCGGCAGGGCTGAGCCCTGCACCCAGTATTCAGAAGGGGGGACGTCAATCGCGGCTGGCGAGGTTTGTCGCCAGTCGCTTGCGCTGAGGCGCGTTCAGGTTTTTTTACGGTCTCTTTTTGCTTGGCGGCGGGCGCGGCGGCGGTATTTCATTTCCAGGAAGATGTCGTCGTACACCAATTTTCTGATCGAGAAGCCGGAGGTTGGAAATTTTATTGTGGAGTCGTTGGGGGCGCGTTGGTAGCGGAAGAGTTGGATGCCGTTCCACCAGGTCGGCGAGTGATTGCGCGGGGTGCGGAGATCGAGAATCAGTTTAAAGTTGGAGAGGGCGCGCGCGACGAGATGGTTGGCGGAGCGGGCGGCGCGCTTGTTGGTGTCGTCGATGATGACTACGGCGTCGTCGGCCAGGTGCGGAAGGGCGAGCGCGAGGCCGTCGTACTGATCCTGAAAGGAGTGGCCGCCGTCGTAGAAGTAGGCGCCGATGCGCGCGGGACGCCATGGCGCGGCGGCAAGGAAATCGCGGAAGTCCATGTCGTGGAAGGTGACCTGGCCGGCGGCGGTGTGGGCGTCGAGGGTCCGGCGGAGCGCGTCGGCGGCGCCGTCGAACTGCGAGAAATTGTCGCATGCGAAAATGCGCGCCTTCGGGTTCGAGGTGGCAGCGCCGACCAGGCTCGCCCCTTTGTAGCATCCTACTTCGACGTAAACTTCGCCGGGCTCGAGCGAGGCGACCGCGCAGTTGAGCAGCCGAAGCTTGTTCTCGGTCGCCATCCCGGGGATTTCGGCGAGGATGTGCGAGAGCGATCGATCGACGGGATGAGTCGAGCGGGCGAGACGGCGCGGGTCGGCAAACTCGGGCCATTGCGCGCGGCATCGCTCAAGGAAAGCATCAAAGTTCATTATTTAGTTTCGAGATACAGCGGGAGTCGCGTCACCAGTAGATCTCGGGGCCCATTGGGCCGGCGAGTCCCATGCCGTATGGATTGAACATTTCTTCCTGCTCGTCCATCACTTCCATCTGCTGGGCTTCGAGGTCTTCGCGGGAGATCTCGCCCTCCTTGGCCTGGAATTGTTGGTTGAGCTTCAACTTCTCGAACTGCTGATAATTTTCCTCGCTGCCGATGTACATGCATTTACAATAATTCGGATCGGCCATGTAGTAGTGCAGGTTGCCGGTCCTGCCGACATAGTAGTTGACGTCGAACGGAACCAGCGTCTGCAGCTTTTGCTGACGCTCCGGGGTGTCAGCGGGGAGCATCCGGAAGCCCGCCGCCGAGAGCATCGGCTCGAGTTGCTCGGCCTGCTGCTCGGGGGTCGGCGGGGGCGGCGGCCCCATCGAACTGCATCGCAAGAGCGCGACTGAAAACGCGACGACCACTAAGATGCGAACGATTGAAGTGGCCGGGCGTTGCGAAATTCGTTGGTTGTTCAATTTTTACTTCTCATCAGAATCGGTATGCGGCGAAAAAAAGGGGCGGTCGGCTCGGGCCGCCCCGTCGAGACTCAATCAGGGAACGGAGTTGACCGGGGAGCCGTTGGCGTCGAACAAGGTCAGCGCGCCGACGCCGTCTGAATTGACGGTGAGCGAGGCGCGGGTCTTGCCGTCGTTGCCGAGCAGGGCGAGGCCGGGGCGTCCGTCGGGCGTCATGTCCATCCCGATGCGTCCGCGATGCTCGTCAGCGAGGCGGAGCGTGGGCGTGCCGTCGGGCGCTATGATGATCGAGGCGCGCGGGTTGCCGTCCTTGTCCATCAGGCCGAGGCCAGACTGGCCGTCGGGCGCGACGCCGAGACTGGCTTGCGGCTGCGCGTTCGCATCGAAGAGCACCACGCGGGCGACGCTGTTGGTGAGTCCGATTTCGGCGCGCGGCTTGCCGTCGTGGCCGTAGATGCCAAGCGCGGGGGCGCCGTCGACGCCAACGCCGAGGCCGGCGCGCAGCGTCCCGGTGCCGTCGTAGACCGCGACTTCGGCGACGCCCTTGCGGGTGACGTTGAACTCGCCGCGGGTCTTGCCATGGGAGTCAACCAGCATGAACTTCTGCGCGGTGATCATCCGGGGCGCATTGGCAGCGTCGACGGTGCGGGCGGCGAAGATATGTCCAGACACGGCGCCTCCGATGAACGCGGCGGCGAGAGTCAGGGTCACAAACCCGATTCGCTCTTTGATGGTCATGGTCGCGGTCTCCTTTCCGGTACAGAGGGTTGGGCAAATTTCGGGGTGGAGATTAGCAAATCGGGAAAGGCGGAGGGAGGGCGTCGATCGGGGGAGGAAGATACACTTGATTGAATGTGGAACCCGCGGTGGGTTCCACACCTCCTTCGGCAGGGGTGACCCCTGCACCCAGTGACAGGAAAAGAAAATACAAGATGCGGGGCTGCGCCCCTGTTAGAACTGGTTAAAGGGGAAAGGGCGGATCCTCTCCGCGTCCGGTTCCCCTTTCCGAGCGGGAAGGGGTTAGGAGTTAGGTTTTGCGGATCCATTCAATGTCGGCAGGAAGCGGAATCTTGAAAAGCGCGCGGGGAGGTCGGCATCCGTTGGCAGTGCCTCTTTTGTTTGCCCATGACGCAACGGTGCGCCTATCGTCTGGAGACTCCGTAGAGTCGCGAGGCAGGACGAGAACGGTGGCTATTCTTCGAAAAATAGACTGCGTGATGCTCCGCGTGGACGATCTCCCATCGGCGAGGGAGTTCTACCAACGGACGCTGGGTTTGGAAGCCCTTTGGTCCGACGCGCACTCGGTCGCTCTCGGGATGCCCGAGACAGACGCCGAGATCGTTCTTCATGACAACTCAGACATCCCGCGCGACTGCAACGTGCACTACCTGGTGGATGACGTGAGTATCGCGGTCGCGGCGCTTGCCGCTGGGGGATGGTCGGTCGTAACACCCCCATTTGAAGTTCAGATTGGCAAGTGCGCTGTCCTGGCTGATTCCGCGGGAAACAAACTGAACCTTCTCGACATGACGAAAGGTCCACTGGACCGCCGCCCGAAAAAGGGCCGGTGATCCGCGCGCGAGGCTGGGAGGGGAGTGAGAGCGGCTTGGGGAATACACTTTATTGAATGTGGAACCCGCGGTGGGTTCCACACCTCCTTCGGCAGGGGTGACCCCTGCACCCAGTATTCGGAAAGAGAAGACGGGACTTCGTCCCTGTTAGAACTGGTTAGGGGCGGAGGGCGATCCTCTCTCCGCGTCCGGTTCCCCTTCCCACCATGGGAAGGGGTTTAGGGGTTCCCGATCATCACCACCATGCTTGTAACCATCATCTCTGCAGCGATTCGCCTACCTACTTAACACTGGGTGCAGGCCTCAGCCCTGCCGAAGGAAGTGGGAAACCCATCGCGGGTTTCACATCCAATAAAATTTCTTTGTTCACGGTGGGGTTGGTTGCTTTAAGCGTGAACAGCAACGGGTTTTCAGGGCTTTTTTCGATGAGCCGTTGGCATCTTTGATGCTCTACCTTTCCGGTGGAGGTATACGACTATGAAATTAAATAAAGGTTTTATGACGGGGTTGATCGGGCTTGCCCTGATGGCGGCGCCGATCACTGCCGCTGCACAGGAGCAAAACAATCGCGGCAGGAGCGACTCGCATCCTGCGGCGCAAGCGCAATCGCACGCATCGGCGGCGCATTCCGAGCGCGCGCAGGCACGACCTAATGTTTCGGAGCATAGGAGCGCGCCTGAGGCGGCGAATCGCAACGCGTCGCGCGAAACGCGCAGTGCTCGCACCGAAACTCGCCGAGCGGAGCCTCAGGCGGCGACTCGCAATGTGACGCGCGAAGAGCGCAGTGCTCGCACCGAGACTCCTCGCACGGAGACTCGCAGGGCTGAGCCTCAGGCGGCGACTCGCACCGAGAACCGCGCTGAGCGCAATGCGGCCGCAGAGAGTCATAGGGGCGCAACGACCGCGAGTCGCACCTTTAACGAGCACAACGACCGCAACATCAAGACCGGTGCGTCCGTCACGGCTAATGAAGAGAGGGGTGGGAATCGCTCCTACAACAACAGCTACAAAGGATCATACAGCTACAACGGATCGAATGATCACAACTATGGGAATCGTTACTACCGGAATTACGGCGGGCACGAGTACGATCACGATCGTGAGTACGCGGCTGGCGGCTGGGTGATGCCGGAAGGGTACAGTGGCGGAGCATGCGCCTGGGCGCAGCATCTGCGCAACGTCTATCGGCACGACGAATACACCGGGCATCCGGCAGCAGCGTCGGACTTGTTGTGGCAGCTGCATCGCGCGGAGCGGAATTGTGGCGGAGCGCGTTACGGGTACAACTGGTAGTTGAGATCGTGATTAGTTGCTGAGTGTGAAGGTATCGCGCGCCTCGCGTTTGCGGGGCGCGCGTTTTTTTGTGGCGAGGGGTTTTTTTGTCGAGAGAGTGATGATGCCGACAACCTAACCCCTAACCCCTTCCCGAGGGGAAGGGGGACCGGAGAAAGAAGAGGTGGGAAGGGGAACCGGATTTTGAGAGAGCGGGAAGTGGGATTTTGTGAGCGAAGGAAAGAACGGAAAAGGTGCTTTGCGGAACACTGGAGGAGTTCGGGGGGAACACCACTTGGAGCTATGCTTCGTTTGACAAGTAGTTAACACGCAGCCTGATTACGCCTTCCGGTTTGTTCTCCATCGAGTTGCATCGAGTCGGAAGTCGCACCTCCAGGTGGGCGGAGGAGTGACGTGTGCGCCCGGGCTTGCGAACTGGCGGGATTTTTTCAGTGATTGTTGCGGGCGTGCTTATTGCTGCCGTGGGCGAGGCCTTGCGCGCGGGGGTTGGCGCGACAGCGGCGGATCGGGTGATCGGCCAGATCAATTTCACCAACAACCAGGTTAATTTTGTCGACGCGATCGGAATGGACGCGCCGGCCGGCGTCACGATCGATCAGGCCAACGGTCATGTGCTTGTGGCCGACTCGCAAAATAATCGCGTGATGGGGTGGAAGAGCGCGACGGCGTTCACGGCGGGCGGCGCAGCAGATATCGTCATCGGGCAGCCGGATTTCGATTCGTCGGGATGCAATCAGAATGCGGCGGCGCCGAGTGCGATGAGTCTATGTCGGCCGATCGGAGTGGCGGTCGATTTGGCGCATCGGGTGTACGTCGGCGATGCGCAAAACAACCGGGTGCTGACCTTCGAGGATCCGTTCGCGGCGTTGGCNAGTGTCGGGAATGCGAGCGATTTCGCGGCGGATGCGGTGTTCGGGCAACAGGGGAGCTTTGTGACGAGTGGCGCGAATGAAGGCGGGATCGGCCCCAACAGTCTGAGCAGTCCGCAGGGGGTGGCGCTCGATGCGAGCGGCAATCTGTTCGTGGCCGACGTGGGCAACAATCGCGCGCTGGTATTTTTCTCGCCGTTCCCGATGACCGCGCTGTCGGGGCCGCCGGGGAATTTCGGCGATGCGACCGCGGACGTCGTGATTGGACAGCCCAACCTGGCGAGCGGCGCCTGCAATCGCGGCGGGAGTGCGACGCTCACGAGTCTGTGCCTGACGCCGTTTTTCGGAGTGGGGATTGCGGTCGATGTCGCCGACAATCTGTACGTGCCGGACATCGAGAACAATCGGGCGCTCGAGTACAACGGCCCGTTCGGTTACGGGCAGGCCAACAACTCGAGCGCGGATCTGGTTTTCGCCGGCAACGGCCTCGCGCAGCCGTCGGGAGTCGCGGTCGATACGAACCAGAATTTCTACGTTTCATCGGAGGCGAGCAACCAGGTGTTCGAGTACACGCAGCCGGTGCCGCTGATGACGGCGGAGTTGCTCAACCTTCAGATCGGGCCCGGCGCGCAGAATCCGAACGCGGCGTCGCTGCAATTTCCGATGGGGCTCGCGATCGACGCGGAAAATAATCTCTACGTTGCCGACCAGGCGAACAACCGGGTGCTCGAGTTCAATGAATTCGGCGCGCCGGGCAACGCGGTGGCCAACGGCGCGGGCGGACAGATCGATCGGGCGCATAACGGGATGAACTTCGTCGATGCAATTGGCGTGAATTCGCCCGGCGGGATCGCGGTGGACGCGACCTCGCAGCCGCCGCTTCGTCATCTCTATGTCGCCGATACCGCCAACAATCGCGTGCTGGGATGGAGCGACGCATCGGCGTTCGTCGCTGCGCAGCCGGCCGATATCGTGATGGGGCAGACGGACCTGTTCTCGTACAAGTGCAATAACGGCGTCGCGGCAAGCGACGTGGGTGGACTCGGCGCGGACAGCCTGTGCGGTCCGGCGCGGATGGCGGTCGATGCGGCGGGAAATCTGTACGTCGCGGATTCGGGCAACAACCGCGTGCTGGTGTACAACACGCCGTTCAACGCGGCCAGCGGCGAGCTGGGCGCGGGCGACGGGATCGCGGATTTCGTCTATGGACAAGGGGGCGCGTTCACGACGCGGAGCTGCAACCCGGCCGGCAGCAATGCGACGACCTTGTGCAATCCGTCGTCAGCGGCGATCGACGCGGCGGGTAACATCTATATAGCGGACGCTGGGAACAACCGGGTGCTCGAGTTCGCGCTGGCGGGGATTCCGCCGACGCCGTCGGATGCGATCGCGAGCCGCGCATACGGGCAGGCGGGAATTACGGATTTTGCCGACACGGTATGCGCCAACGGCGTGAGCGGGAATCCTCCGGCGAGCAATCACGGGATGTGCAATCCGGGTGGCGTGGCGCTTGACGGGTCGGGGAATCTGTTCGTCGCCGACACCGGCAATAACCGGGTGATCGAAATCGACGCGCCGCTTTCGGGAACGCAGAATGCCTCGCGGGTGTTCGGGCAGGGCGGCGACTTCACAGCGTCGGGATGTAATCGCGCGGCGATGGCGCCGAATGCGTCCACGCTCTGCGCGCCGTCGGGTCTGACCCTGGACCTGTTCGGCGACCTGTGGCTGGCGGACGTGAATAACGATCGCGTACTCGAATACGTGCCGCCGTTCAGTTCGGATACANCGGCGGTCGCGGCGATAGGGCAGGGGGACGGCGGCAATTTGACTACCGCGGGATGCGATAATGGAATCGCGCCGGCGGATCTGTTCGGGCTCGGTGCGGACAGCTTGTGTGCGCCGGCCGCGGTGGCGGTCGATGCCAACGTCGATCTCTACGTGGCGGACACCAATAACAATCGCGCGATGATCTATGACGCGATACTGGCGACGCCGACTCCCACCGCGACCGCATCGGCGACCGCTACCGGCACCCCTTCGCCCACTGCGAGCGCGACGATGACCGCGACCGCAACTGCAACTGTGACGATGAGCGCAACCCCGACCGCTACTGCGACCATGACCGCCTCGCCAACCCCGACGCCAGCCGCGGGCGGCAAACTGCAGGTGCGTCCGAAGTCGCTAAAGTTCGGCAAGGTTGCGGTTGGGAGTCGTTCGGGTGCACAGATGATCGAGATCGAGAACGCGGGGACGGTCACGATGGCGGCAGCGGTGCCGACGCAAGGCGCGCCGTTCGTGGTGAGTGGCGGCCAGTTCATCGTCGATCCGCANGGNTCGACGTCGGTGACGATTCAGTTCGCGCCGACCGTGAAGGGGAAGGCGCACGGCAAGCTGAGTATCACCAGCAGCGACCCGAAGCGTCGTAGCGTGGTCGTCAAGATGAGCGGGACGGGAACGTGAGCTTAATTGAATGTGAAACCCGCGGTGGGTTTCACGCTTCCTTCGGCAGGGCCGAGCCCTGCACCCAGTATTAAGAAAGAGATGCGGGGCTTCGCCCCTGTTAGAAGGGGTTTTGGGAGGACCAGGTTCCTGTCCCGGGAGCAATTTTCTCCGCCTTGGCCCGTCTCCCTTCTGGAGAGCAACAAGCCGCGAGCAGAAATGGTCACTGATTGCGCTCAAATGTACGCAGATCCTTCTTATTCCTCCTCTCCAGAAGGGAGAGGGGGTTAGGGGGAGAGGTGTTACGCAGAGCGCGCCTATAAGTCGCAATCTTTGTCTGGATGACGCTTTCTGGGCCGGTAGCACCGCAGCGTCCCCGAATCTGCAAATTTTGATTGGCAGCGGGGCTTTTGATCGCTGTGGTCATTTTCCTTGTCTTTAGACGGGCGTAATGGTACTAAGTCGAGACTCTCAAAACTTAGTTCCTGACCGCCAGTTTCGGGGGAAAGAGTTGATACATAAAGGCTGATTTTGTAACGCGCGGCACTAGCCGGCGATTAGTTCAGAGGGGAGAAGCACATGGAAGTTGGTAGTTTTGGTGTTTCGAGGCGCGCGCGATGGACGGTCGCGGCGCTAGCGGTGACGGCAGTAGCGATCGTGGCACTGACGTCGGCACGAATCGGCGCGGCGAAGTCCGGACCGACAAATTCCGTGACCGCGAGCCTGCCGATACCGGCCTCAGCCGGGATGCAGAACCCGGAGGAGCTTCGCAAGGAAGCGCTCAACAAGATCGACCGCCTGCCGCTCTACTTCGAAGTGAATCGCGGCCAGGTCGATCCGAGCGTGCGCTATCTCGCCCGCAGCGGACGCTACTCGCTGTTCCTGACTGACGACGCCGCCGTGTTCTCCATGATCGGTGGCGAGTTCCACAAGGGTCCGATGCCGAAGGGATATCCCTACAAGGCCGGCGGCGACACCCATCTTACCGAATCTGCCGTACGAGTCCGGCTGGTCGGCGCGAATCCGAATCCTCAAGTCGAGGGACTCGAGCCGCTGCCGGGACGCGTGAACTATCTGATCGGGAATGACAAGCGCGACTGGCATCGCGACATCCCGACCTACGGCCGCGTCCGATTGCATAACGTCTACCCGGGCGTCGACGTCGTCTATTACGGATCCGCCAATGCGCTCGAGTACGATCTGATCGCGGCGCCGGGTGCCGACACCTCGAAGATCAAGTTTGCCATCGAGGGTCCCGCCCAAACCACGCAGACCGCCGCCGGCGATCTACAGATTGTGACCGGCTCGGGAGTCATCAGGATCGCCAAGCCTCAGAACTATCAGCAGAATGCCGACGGCAGCCGGACGCCGGTTGAAGGCAGCTTCACGCTGGCCAAGGACGGCACCGTAGTGGCCGGCGTCCCGACCCGTCAGGTGGGATTCCAGCTCGCCGGCTACGATCGCACCAAGACGCTCTTCATCGATCCGGTGGTCGCGACGATTCCGTACTCCACCTATTTCGGCGGCAACGGCTCGAGTCTCGGCCCGCTGAACCTCGAGCAATTCTCGTCATTCCTNGGCGACGCGGAGTTGATGGACTCCGAAACTGGAGTCGATGTCGCGCTCGATCCTTCTTCGAACGCGTACATCACGGGGACTGCCTATTCGGACAATCTCCCGGCCGGCGGGTTTTTCCAGTCGAGCCTCAAGGGCGCCAATTCGCCGCCGTCGCAGAATCCAAACGTCTTCGTCGCAAAGTTTGATACCAGCGACAGCGGTAGCGCTTCGCTGATTTATGCGACCTACATCGGCGCCAATGGCAATACCAAATCCGGCGCCGTCGGCGACGGGGACGGCGACCTGGGATTCGGCATCGCGGTTGACGGTTCGGGAGACGCTTACGTTGTCGGACAGACCTACTCGGGGCAAAACGGCGATTTACCCAAGGACCTTTTCCCCGGCGTCTCCAGTTGCGGAGCGTGGGGCCAGACCAATATCGGCTCNAACGCTTCAACCAACCAGGGATTCGTGACTGAACTGCTTAACGGCGGCGACAGCCTCGAATACTCCTGCTACATCCCCGGCGCACATAACGCGACCGCGGCGCGCGTCGCGCTGGTTCCCGGATGCGAGTCGGATTGCGCCGCGTACATCGTCGGCTCGACCCAGAGCACGGCCGGACTGGTAGCGGACGGCGACGACGGGTTCGTTGTAACCACTTCGCCTCCGGCGGCACAGTCCCAGCTTGCGACCGGTGAGGGCGGATTGAGCAACGCCTTCATCATGGTCGTCGGCGGCAACGGCAGTGCCTCCCTGCCCGTGTATTCGAGCTACTATGGCGGAACCGGCAACGGCAAGGAGGGTGACGTCGGTCTCGGCATATCGGTCGAATCCGCTACCCAGGTGGTAATTACCGGTGCGGCCTTCTCCAGCAACATACCTCTGTCGGCCCATCCTGCGCAGTCCGGCTTCCTCGGCGGCACCGACGGCACCAGCATGGCGTACGTCGCGATGTTCAATACGACGACCGGCGCGCTGACCTACGGCAGCTACCTCGGTGGTTCGGGGACGGAAGACACCAACTTTGGTCTCGATGTCTCGATCGGTGACGTTGGCACTGCGATCGTGCTCGACGGGTCTAATGTATGGGTCGGGGGCTTGACCGCTTCGACCAATTTTCCTGTCAGCTCGACTCCCTTCGAGTCCACCAACGAAGCCAACACGATGGCGGGTCCTCCGGCGACCACGGGATTTGTCACTGAGCTGACACCGAGCAGCACTTCCGGACTCGGCCAGATCGACTATTCGACCTACTTCGGCGGCACCGGATTTTGCGTCGAGATTATCGGTTGCGATCTGGGTGTTGGCGACGCGATCGGTGCCATGGCGGAGAACGGTGGAAAAGTGTACGTGACCGGCCTCACGACCTCGGCCTCGGCCCAGGAAACCGCGTACACCAGCACCTTCCCGCACAGTTCCAACAATTGCCAGTCTACCAACAACAGCGCCGGCATCTCGATCGAGGGCGAAAGCGTCCCGGTTACTGCCTTCGTGGCCGAACTGAACACTACCGTAGCGGCGGATGATCAGTTGGTGTTCTCGACCTTGCTCGGCGGGTCGGGAATGGCTGACATCGGATTGGGCCTCGCTTTCAATTCGTCGACCGGCGACATCTACGTGGTCGGCAGCACCTATTCGACCGACTTCCCGGTTACCTCGAACGGCTACCAAGTCTTCAACACCGACTTCAATACTCCCGATGATTTCCAGAGCACCTCGGCGTTCCTGACCGAGATCAATCCTGGGGGCAACACCTGCCCGACGCCGTTCGTCAAGGTGAGTCCGAGCCCGACTCCGACTTCGACCGGCGCCACTTCGACTGCGACGCCGACGGTCACCAGGACGGCAACTTCGACGCCCTCGCCGGTTGGACCCACGCCGACGGCAACTGCGACCTTAACTGCAACCGCAACTGCGACCGGGACTCCACATCCAACTCCGACTGCGACGGCAACCTCAACCTCAACCTCAACCGGCTCGTCGACTCCGACCAGGACGGCGACTCCGACTGTGACGATAACCCCGACGAGGACCAGCACTCCAAGCCCGACGGCGGCGACCGCGACCGCGACTGCGACGGCAACCGCGACCAGAACTGCGACGGCCACCGCCACTCCGACCCCGACCCCGACGCCCGAGGGTACGCTGTCGTTCAAGCCGGATTCGTTGAACTTTGGCGACAAGACCAAGCTCGGTAAGACCGAGAAGAAGACGGTGACGATCAAGAACACTGACGGGAAGAAATCGGGCATCGATGTAATAGTCACCGGCGAGACGACGACTGGCGCGGGATTCGCAGTCAAGACTCAATGCGACAAGACATTGAAGCCGGAAAAGAGCTGTAAGGTTGAAGTCACGTTCAAGCCTACCGACACCACCCCGGCGACCGGCGATTTGATCATCAACGACAATGCGACGGGAAATCCGCAGATGATTCCGCTGTCAGGTACCGGTAAGTAGCGGGCCGTATCGCCACCAACAACGTTTCGCAACCGAGCGGCGAGCCATCGGGCTCGCCGCTTCTGGTTCAAGGCATCTTTGACACCGACACGATGAGCAGCCATTCTGACAACCAGTCTGGCCGAGGAAATACGATGAAACGATCAAGGGGGAAGGCACGGATTGGTGCGACTGCGATTGCGGCGATTGTCGCGGTGGCGATCGTGGTCGCGCTCAGGATGTCTTCATCGCATGCGCTGACGGCCGCCGAAACCTCTCAAACCTTCGTCGTCAATCTAGGCGGGAACAGTGTGACCATCTACGCGCCCGGCAGCGACGGCACTGATTCCTCCGACATCACGGCCATTTCTGGTGAGGCCACCGGCTTCGAGGCACCAATAGCCATCGCGCTCGCTCCAACTGGCATCGCAGGTTTGACCAGATTCTATGCCACCGTCTGCGGCAAGGTTTGCGGCGGCAGCGGTCCCCCCAGCGTCAATCGTTATGACTTCACTATCCCGGAAGGCGGCGGCACTATCGATATCAGCACCGCTGACGTCATCACGGGCGACAACACCGGCCTCGATGAGCCCGTCGGCGTCGCAGTGGACTCCAGCGGGAACATCTACGTTGCGAACGATTTAGGAGGGGAGTCCGGCCTCGGCAGCGTTACCGTGTATCCCTTTGGCGCCAACGGCAACGTCACACCAANCACGAAAATCACCGGCGGTCAGACCGGGTTCGATTTCCCCACCGGTATCGCGCTCGATTCCAGCCGCAACATCTACGTGACCAATTGCGGCCTGGATTGCAGCGGCTCGAACCCGCGCAGCGTCGAGATCTTTGCCGCCGGCAGCAGCGGCAATGTCAAGCCGATGGCCAGCATCATGGGCGGCAAAACTGAACTCGACTTTCCCTTCG
>JGI12635J15846_10004101_pt1 | contig 12597 bp, 7 predicted proteins | sample BlaSpr_A8_OM2_M2_FD_15846 | JGI IMG/M metagenome (IMG submission 15846) | reverse complement strand
CCCCTTCACTCGAGGTCAAAATGCCGCGCAAGTCGTGAAGATAAGCCGCTTCTCCGTGCGTGATTTCGCCGAACAGCCCATCCCGCACCATGCCGAGGACCATCATCTCGGTAGAGCCGTAACAGCAGTTCTCCAGAATGACGCAATGCTTGCGCGTAGTCTCGGAAGTATCGACGAGGTCCCAGCATTCTTGCAAGGTTGTGCAGGCAGGCACTTCGACGGCAGCATGTTTACCATTTTTCATGGCGCTGATCGCCATCGGGACGTGCCAGTTCCACGGAGTTGCTATATAGACGACATCGAGGGCGAGTTCGGTCAAATTCTTGAAATCCCATTCACCCTTACTGAAGCCTACGGGCTCTAGCTGGCCTGCATCTCTAACCGCCCTCTGCGCTTTCGCCACTTTCTCCGGCACCAGATCGCAGATCGCCTTGACCTCCACATTTTCAATTGCAAGTAAATCCTGCAACAAGTCGGTACCGCGTCCGCCGACACCGATAATTCCCAGGCGCACACGCTCCCTTGCCTCGAATGGGACGCCGATCATCGTCGAATTCGCACTCTTCGGTGTGCCGGCACCGAGGTCCGGACCCAGAATGTCAGCTGCAATCAGGAGTCCTGCACCGCCGATCGCGGTGCGCTTCACGAAACTTCGTCGCGAAATATCTTTAGAGTCGTTGTCCCTTGGCAAGTGGTGACCTCCTGATGATTACGATCCGCTCAAATGGATAATAGTGCTCGATCACGGCTGTTGATTGGGTGCTGCGATCTTTTTCGCCACATTGTAGCCCTCAACCCGCAATGCGGCAGGATGACCGCCCAAAGCCGAGATAGCAAATCTGGCCAGGAGGCTTCGCGTCTCATGAGGATAGAGGGTGACGTAATTATCGTCGTATGTGATGGGCAAAGCTTCTTCCCCGTCGGCTCCCTTGGTGATTTCTACACGCAAGAAGAAGGCCATGTGATTGGAACGGTTTGTAAGGGTGATTCGCGCCGTTCCTTCTCCTTTTTCTTCTACGAGTCTGGTTGACGCCGTTACTTCACTCCGGGGCATGGTGTCTAGCGCTGACAGGTCGGCCCACTTCACGAGTTTCGTTGTGAACTGCACATCGTTCTTGGGGCTGCCGAGATCGTCATCCGTCGTAGACTCCCAGTATGTGTTATCCGCGAGAACCGTTCCGTCCCCCGCGTTCATTCGACAACGCACAAAATAGGTTGAGCTGAGATCCGAAATGCGTGCCACCGAGAGGGCGGCGAGTGACGAGTAAGGAGCAACCTCGAGGTCCTTCGCTTCATTCGCATACTTACGCGTTCCGTCGACATTGTAGAAGCTCACCGAAACCTTCACATGCCGCAGAGGTTCAGCCGTCTGATTCACGGCATACACGTGCGCTGTGCTGTGGTCGGCAGTGGCGTAGTAGTCCCACACTACGCTGACCGGAAGCATAGCTTTCTTGGCTCCAAAATAGCCGCCGCCCTGCTTGAAGTAGTAATCGAAAAGATGCCCGAAGAATGATGGCCAGGGACTATTCATCATCCAATGCATGACCATTTTGCGGTTCGACCAGTGGGTTGCATACGATTCATATTGCGCCCGAACATCTTCGTAGTAGGCCAGCTGGGCTTTCTTCGCCAATTCCGCCGCGCTGTTGGTGGGGCCGTAACGCTGATTGAGCGCTCGGCGAATGTTCGCCAGAGTGTTGTTCCCTCCCTCATTTCCGCCGGCATGGAAGTACCAATAGTCATCCGGGGGCCAAAGATGATCGGCAGGAACGAACTTCTTTAAGCTTTCCAGAGGAGGAATCGTCTCATTGTCGCCTTCTTCGGCGGATGATCCGCGAGCGGGACCAAAGACGTCGCTGAACCAATAATATGGCGGCCGCCATACATACGGGCCCTCCATATGGATGCCGCTCCATGAGCGGTTCCGGTCGGCAACTGTGTCCACAATAGCATTCTGCCAATGAACCTCTTTCTCGATCTGGTGATAGTCATTGAGTACCGGGTCGGGAGGCAGGCCGTCGCTACCATTTGCCCAAAGTACAACCGACGGATGCGAGCGCAACTCATGGAGTCGGGCGCGGAGACTGGCGCGAGCGACCCACTGATCTTCGGCGCTCCACAAATGCCAGTGCTCCCATTGCATGCAGCACATCCAGCCGAGCATGATCGGGACACCTTCTCGATCGGCTCTCTCAATCATGGTTTCATCAGCGATCTTGAGTTCCCATCGAATGAGGTTCAATCCCAGATCCTTGATGTAGCTGATCATGGCAGCATCGCGTTCGGGATCGTTTTTGAAAAGGAGATCCGGAGTGTAGGCGGCGCCACGAATGAGGTAATCGCGGCCGTTGATTTGCAAATAAAAATTGCCTCCTCCGCTGCCAATCTGCGGAAAGCTGTTGTCCTGATCGCGGGCCTGTGTGATCTTGCGAATGCCAAAATCGATTTCCTGGGTGTCGGAAGTCTTGCCCTCCGCAATGAAATCCACCTTCAAGTGGTAGAGGTTCGGCTTGCCCCAGCGGTAAGGCCACCACAACTCAGGATCCGGAACCGAGAGCTGAGCCACGTCGGAAGGCGCAATTGCGACTTCGCTAACCTCCGAAGGCTGCAAAGTAACTTTCTTCTCGAATGCGATTTGCGACTTCCCTGCTCGCGAAATCTCGCCATGAAGAACTCCGGACACCGGTTTCTCGGAGTGGTTGTGCAGATCACAATAAACCGTGAGAGCGGCAGGGCTGAGTGCCGGTAATGGCAGATCGGTCGCGACATAAGGGTTCCGGACGGTAACCGCGCCAGTCGTGCTGAGAAACACCCGCTTCCACACTCCCGCGTTGCGGTCGGGCACAAATGGAATATTCACCTTGCGCCCGGAATCGTGGTAGCCGATGTACTTCCAGTTAATCCAGTCGAGCCAGCTATCAGCCAACTCGACGGAATGGTCGGCGATGACAACACCCTCTTCGGAGAGCAGCCCTCGTTCCGGCGTGACCTTCACGGCAAGGACATTGGGAGCGTCCACACGAATAAATCTTGTGGCATCGAACTCAAAACTGTCATACATCCCAACTGCCTGCGAGGAGTCGGCAATCTTGTGACCGTTCAACCAGATGTCTGCCCGATAGTTAATGCCCTTGAAGATGAGGGAATATACGTCTCGTCCTGCAGGCGCAGAAAAAGTAGTGCGATACCACCAGTCCTGCTTCCAAAGGTCTCCCGGCACGACGAGATTCATGCCCTGGTACAAGTTCTTATAGACGCCGTCATCTTCGAGCACCTGCAAAACCGTGGCCGGCATGTGCTTGACGGCGTACCAGCGGGAAGCGTCAAAGCCGTCCTGAGATATTGAGGCCTCATCCCCGGAAATGTCGCTGGCGGAGATAATTTTCCATCCGCTTTCCAGTTCGGTGAGATTAGAGGATTGAGGCGAGGCAGCAGCCCGGGGCAAAAGACTCAGCGTGAAACACACCACAAGCCAGAGGCTTGTACGTTTCCACTCCATGGTTGAATACCCTTCCCCTGCGTTCAGCTTAAAACGAAAGTTTCAGTGCGAACTGAATCTGACGTGGATCGCGAGCCGCCGTCAGAAATCCGAATTGCGGCGTACCAAAGGTTGTAGTGTTGATCGAATTCTGCGGCCCGGATTTAGCGAATTGCAGGTTGGGATGATTGAACACGTTGAAGAATTCAGCACGGAATTCCAATTTTGTCCGCTCGGAAATAGGAAAATTCTTGAACAGCGAGAAGTCCCATATCTGATAGCCCGGCCCCTGGACGCTATTCCGGCTAACGTCACCGAAAGACCCCAGAGCGGGTTGTCCGAAAGCGCAAGTGTTAAAGAACGTGCCAGGAACACATGGAGCCGCATGTACGTTGCCGATGAGATCGGGACGCTGTTGCCCGTCGGAATTGGCCGAACCGTTAGCGTTGAGAATTGTGAACCAGTTTCCCGAGGACACAGAGGTAATGCCACCGATCTGCCAGCCTCCAATAACTTGGTTGCTCCATCCGTGCGCATTGCCCAATACCGGCTTGCCCCGGCCGATGGGAAGTTCGTACAGGTAACTGAACACGAAGCGATTACGAACGTCGAAGTCAGAGTTTGCGTACTCCCATTCCGGATGAATGAAGTAGCGGAAGTCGCCACCATTTTGCGCACCTAGATCGGCGTTGGAAGCGATATCCAGCGCATGCGCCCAAGTGTAAGAAGCGAGGAAGGTAAGTCCGTGGGAGAAGCGCTTCTCGGCGCGCAACTGCAGGGAGTCATAGTTGGACCATCCGGCAGAACGGAACCAGCCAATAAATCCATCTATCGCTGGAATAGGACGGCGGGGAGCGAATGGCAGATTGGGATCCGGATTCGGTGCCGCCTGATTTCCGTTGAGATAGATGTATTGCTTCAGTCCTCTCGATCCCGCATAGGTCATTTCAAACACCGTGTTCGACGGTAACTCGTATTGGGTCGAGAGATGCCACTGCTGCATGTAGGGCGTCACCAAATGCGGATCAAGAGAGAAGAAAAGCGGCGGCGGCTCGGGATCAACCAGGGCATTTGCCGGAAAACCATCCGATAGCGTGGGAATACTCGTCAGTGAACAGTCTACAGTTGCGGGATTAGCTGAAGCCGTACCACAGGGCAGGTTGAAATTCTTATTGATAAAAAACGGAGGATTGAAGCCCATGCTGGGATTCGAATACGGGCCTGCTTCATCGCCTCCATAAAAAATACCGTAGCCGGTGCGCACCACAAGCTTATTGGTCACCTGGTAAGCCAAGCCGATGCGCGGTGCAAAATTATTGGTGTCGGGTGGGATCAGTCCGCGACTCCCAGTGGCGTGTATGGGAACGATCGCCGCCAACATTGGAGTAAGTTGCGCGGTGACCCCCTTGGGAACAATCAAGCTGGCTGTAGCGAGGTCGAAGGTAGCCTGCTCGTTGTGCCTCTCTTTTATCGTGGTGAACAGTTCGTAGCGCAGTCCGATATTCAGCGTAAGTTTCGGTGTTACCTTCCAATCATCTTGCGCGAAGAACGCATACACCTGATGGTGATAATCAATATTGTGCAGGTTGTTGATGCTGCCGCCGTCAGCCAATCCCACCAGGAAAGAGGCGAAACCTGACCCGCCAGTAAACACGACAGCAGGGTTGTCGGTGAGGCCGGGACCAAAGTTCAAGGTGCCGCGAGGCGCCGCCGGTTGAAAAATGGTGAACTCCTCAGCACGAATGTCGGCTCCGAATTTGAAGGAGTGAGCACCGTGCACCCAACTCACATTCTCGGATAGACCGTAGGTGTTCTGAATCTCGTGCGAAGGCAGGAACGTGGGGCTCCCGATCTGCGATACATCACTGAAGGTTAACTGGGGGAGGCCGCCGTTCCCCGGCACGTTGGGAATGCCGGGGAAACCGCCTGGATATTTCAGCAGCTGTTCACTGGTTTTGTTGCCATTGATCTGCTGACGCTGGGAGTTGACGCGGTTGTAGCCCAATCGAAATTCATTGGTCAGGTTGTTGCGGATCAAATGTGTCCAACTGGTGGCGAAGCTGCGATAAGAATTCTCCTCGACTCCGCTGAAAAATCCGCCTCCATCCCCTCCTGTAGTGTCAAAGGGCCCCGGAATCAAGCTGGGCTGATCTTCGTAGCTGAAGCGGAAGAAGCCGTTGTCTTTGTCGGTGTACTTCTGGTCGAGACGAATGTCGAAGTTGTTGCGGTTCTCAGTACGGACGGGATTCGAGAGATAGTTGAAACCGTTCCCATTCACATTGGGTTCGGGATAGAGCTTCGAGATCGCCAAGGCCAAGGGATCAAGCTTGCTCTGAGGGATCAGGTTGAGCGGCATTCCACTGGCGTCGTATTGGAAGGCAACGCCGCATCCGTTGCCGGCGTTCCTTGCGTCGAAAATCTCTCCCACAAAAGTCGGATGGCCCGCACAATCGGTTCCGGTCTGTTGGGTGAGGTCAAGCTGGCTGGAGAAGTCTCCCGCACGCTGGGCGTCGGTGGGAACCAGAGACGTCAGGGTTTGTGATTGCCGAATCCGCAATCCCTCGTAGTCCACGAAGAAAAAAGTTCGACTGCGGAAGATGGGGCCACCGAAGGTGAAGCCGAACTGATTTTGCTTGTAGGGAGCGATGGGGCTCGTCGCAGCGTCGAAGTAGTTCTTGGCATCGAACTTCTCATTGCGCAAGAACTCGTAAACACTGCCGTGAAACTGATTGGTACCTGACTTGATCGTGGCGTTGATGATGGCGCCGTTGCCGCGGCCAAATTCTGCACTGTAGGCGTTAGTCTGGACCTTGAATTCCTCCAGCGCTTCTACCGAGGGCTGGATGACATAGTTTGTCTCGTTTAGCAGGTCCGGAAGATTGGAGTTATTATCAACGCCATCGAGCAGAAAATTGTTTTGCAGCGAACGCGCGCCATTCGCAGAAAAGCCGAAGCCACCTTCGTCGCGAGCGCCCGGTTCACTGGGCGCGGTCCCCGCGGTTAACAAAGCAAGCTGGGCAAAATTGCGCCCGTTGAGCGGCAGATTGGCGACACGCTTGTTGTCGACGACTTGGCCCAGCTCAGAAGTTTCCGTCTCCAGCAGCGGCGTTACACCGGAGACTTGGATAGCCTCGGTGATCCGCCCGACTTGAAGAGTGACGTTAAGCGCGATGCGCTGTTGCACGTCGAGACTTACCGGCTCGGAAACCGCCTTTTTGAACCCGGGATGTTCGACCGTGACCGTGTAACGGCCGACTCGAAGAGGCCCGGCCACGTACTCGCCGGCGTCATTGGTTTTAGTAGAAAAATTGCTGCCACGTTCCACATCGGTGACCGTGACCGCGGCCTGGCTAACCAGGGCACCGCTTGGGTCTTTCACCGAGCCTAAAATGCTGCCGGCATCTTTTTGCGCCCCCGCGTTGGTGGGAAACACCAGGACAAGAATAACCAGAGCGAAAACGAACAAGCGGCAACTTGCTGAGCTCGGCATAGTCATCTCCTTGCCCTCCGGTGGATAGGCTTTCGCGGAAATCAGTGCGGGGCTTGTTACGAACGCTTACTTTTACTTTCGTTATGCAACGGTTGTCAAGGTAAAAACGGCGAGCAAAGCGGCGAATCCGCGGGTCATCGAGATCGAGGTCTTGCCCGGACATTTTGGCAATCGTTCCCGCGTAGCGCCGGCCGATCTTTCAGACCAGAGTGATCTCAATTCCGGCCTGCTTCAACACGCGAAGATCAATTTTTGGGGCGCTGCGGTCGGTGATTACCTCTTGCAGCGCCGAAGGTGGAGCAATCAGGGAAAGACTCCGGCGTCCGAATTTGCTCGAGTCGCAAACTACCACCGTGCGCTTCGCTACTTCGACCATTACGCGATTCACTTTCGCTTCGAGCAGATTGGGCGTGCTTAGACCGTAGTGCACATCGAAGCCGTCGACTCCGAGAAAAAGCAGGTCGGCGCTCAGTCGCCGCAGCGTGTCTTCCGCGATCGGGCCGACCAGGGAAAACGAATTCTTGCGCAGTGTTCCGCCAGTGAGAATCACCTCAATGGCGGTTCCTGCCAGTTCCACCGCAATGTTGACTGCATTGGTTACGATGGTCAGACGCTGAAAGCTTCGCAACGCCCGGGCGATCGCCGTCGTAGTTGTACCCGAATCGAGGATGACGACTTGGCCTTCTTTAACCTTGGCCGCGGCGCGTTCGGCAATGCGCAATTTTTCCTGGCGGTGAAGTTTCTCTTTCTCTCGCAGCGTCGGGTCTTCCGGAGTGTTCTCTCTGGCCGGCAGGGCGCCGCCGTGCGTGCGATGAACCTGTCTCTGAGCGTGCAGAATCTCCAGGTCTTTGCGAATCGTAACTTGGGACGTGTCGAAATGGCTGGAAAGTTCTGTGACCAGAACGCGCCCCTGGCGGGCGAGCAAATCGAGTATGGCGCGGCGTCGTTCTTCGTTGAGCACGTGTCGGGGTGCTGCGGGCAGAGGTCGCGCATAAGACGGGCGCGAGCCGCCTTTTTGTTTCGGATTTCTTTTTATATCGTTTCGTTTCGTTTGTCTACTTGCAAAAGCGTTGTTGCCCGAATCCTTCCAGCGGAACGTCACCCGCTCTTCCTCGCAGGCCAACAAGCGATGATTGGAAATGCCTACGCGATGGGTGTAGCGACCGAGGTAGCGCAACATCTGCATGGGACCGCCGAAAGCAGGGTTGGCATAAATCACCCCGTCGTGGCGGTGGAGGCGGCGGAGCAGTTGCGCGAACTGCCGGCAGTTGGCGAGAGCGACAGCCGGGCCGGCACACTGTGGCTTCTTGCGGCGGGGGAGGCGTTTCAGGCCGGCGAGGAACTTGCCGCGAAAGACGCGCCTCAGGACTTTGACGGGCAAGAAGAAAGGAGACGCGGGCGGGCCCAGCGGCGATGATCCGGCGAGCAGCTTGAATCCCTACACTGTCCTGATAGGAGACCCCGGGTATTGGGACACCAAGGAATCGATGGTCAGCAACGTGACGCCCTCAACAGTCGCCTGCGCCACTAAGATTCTGTCGAAAGGATCCTTATGCATCAGCGGCAAACTGTCGGTGGCAACGACATGATCGCTGATGATTGGCAACTCGCTGTACCCGTTGTCTAAGAGACCGCGGCGGAGCAGCCGTGCATCCACCTTAAAGTCTTCCCGGCCCAAGCCGCGTTTAATCGCCACTTCCCATAAACTTGCCGCACTGAATAGAAGCTCGTTGTCCGGATTGTCGAGCAAGGTTCGAGCTTCTCTTGAGAGCCGCTGGGGCTCACCGGCAGCCCAGAGGAGAAGATGTGTATCCAGCAGTAGTTTCATGCACCACCACGGAAAATTCGCTCGATCTCCTCGTTGCCCATTCGGTCAAAGTCGTCCGGCACAGAAATCTGTCCCGCCATGAAACCGAGCCGCCGTATTTGAGCACCGGTTGGAGCGCTAAGGGCGCTGACTTTTACGACGGGTTTACCAGCCTTAGCAATAACGAAGGCTTCACCCTGTGAGGCTTCTTCTATGAGCTTCGAAAGCTGGGTTTTCGCCTCATGAATGTTCACTGTTTTCATAGTTCTTATTGAACTTAGTTCAACGAACTTAGTCTATCACGCATCTGGCACGGTTACAAAGCGACCAACTTGGGACATACGTTTCCCGCTCTGTGTCGGGCGCATGCCGGAGCCGATGCGGTGTAGGCAATCATTGGCCTGAACTCGATCAAGCAGCACGGGATCGAAGAATTCAGAAATATCGCTGTGCGATTTCCCGTTACTTTTCGTCCAGATATTCGCCAGGGACGTCGTCCTCGGGTACCTCACGGGTGCGAACTTCCTTCCCATCGCGTTCTCCGGAGTCTTCGACTCCCGATACGATTCCTGCTTCGAACGAGTTTCCCTCTTCCAACAACTCGTCAACACTTTCAGAATCGACACTTTCAACGTTGGACAAGCCCTGCAGATCTCCCGACTGCAATCCCGAAGGCTCAGGGCGGAGGATGGACGAACCCGGTTGTCGACGCTCGCTCCGACTCTTCCTGTTAATCCCGATCTCGCTCTTCCCGCCAGTCGTTTTCACCAAGGCCTTCTTCTTCGCTGCGGCTTTCTTCGGAACGGCTTCCCTCTTCGCCAATTTTTTTGAAGTTCTTCGCTTCTGTACGGGCTGCCGTGCTGGCGCCTTCTTAGTTTCGCTTTTCTTCGATCTCGTCGACTTCTTCTTGGTCTTCTTTTTGGTAGCCATTCGCGCAGTCTAGCACCGTCCTATGCCCTCGGCAAAAGGGGGCGACAACAAAGTGTCGTTAGCACATGATATGTCCGGTTGAGATAGCAAGTGAAGTGTCCGCTTTTCGGGCGGCGAGGGTAGGAGAGCATAGCAGGCATGTTCTCTTACACGAAGGCCGCGATGGAGCGGGCGATGAAGGTGCAGGAAGTGATATTGCGAGCCATGGCGAAGAAGATCACGTGGTGGCAGGCAGCGGAGATTATCGGCATCAGTGATCGGCACATGCGACGGTGGCGGGAGCGTTACCAAGAGTTCGGCTATGACGGATTGTTTGATCGGCGGCGTGGGAAGCCTTCTCCGCAGCGGGTGCCGCTGGCGATGGTGGAGCAGGTGTTGGGGCTATACCGCGACCGCTATCCCGATCTGAACGTGCGGCACTTTCACGAGAAGCTCGGCGACGAGCACCAGATCGAACTGAGCTACAGCTGGGTGAAGCAGGCCTTGCAGGGCGCGGGATTGGTAGCGCGGGGGCGCAAGCGTGGGGTGCATCGCAAGCGGCGTCCACGACGACCGCTGCCCGGCATGTTGCTGCACATCGACGGTAGCCGGCATCGCTGGTTCCAAGACGAGCGCTGGTATGACCTGATCGTGATTCTGGACGACGCCACCAGCGAGATTTATTACGCGCAACTGGTGGAGGAAGAATCGACCGTGACGGTAATGGCGGGGCTGAAAGAAGTGATCGAGCGGAAAGGCATGTTCTGCGCGCTGTACAGCGATCGGGGCAGCCATTTCTGGCGGACGCCGAAGGTGGGAGGGAAGGTCGATCCGCATCGCCTGACCCAGGTGGGACGAGCCCTGCGGGAACTGGACATTCAGATGATCCCCGCCTACTCGCCGCAGGCGCGGGGACGCAGTGAGCGCAACTTCGGGACCTGGCAGGGACGTTTGCCGCAAGAACTGCGGCTGGCTGGGATCACGACGCTGGAAGCGGCGAATGCGTTTTTGCGGGAGCACTACATGGCCGAGTTCAACCGCCGTTTTCAGGTGCGGGCGGCGCAATCGGGCAGCGCGTTCGTAGCGCGCCGCAGCCGCGATCTGGATCTGATCTTCGCGTTGCAGTTCGAGCGCACGGTGAATCGGGACAACACCGTCAGCATTCAGAATCTCCGCTTGCAGATCGAGGCGGTGCGCTGGCGAGCAAGCCTGGCGGGCTGCAGCGTGACCGTGCATCAACACCTGGATGGAAGCTTCAGCCTCACCCATGGACCGCACCGGCTGGGCCGATACAGTGCTCTGGGTACGGCCCTGGCAGAAAGCGCGGCGCGGCGGGCTGTGGAAAAGCCGCGAGGTGGAAAAGTCCAAAACCCGACTTTCCCACCTCGCTTGGAAATCCCGCAAAAGGCGCGGGATTCCCACTTTCCCACAGCCCCGACGACTGCTGGTCGTTTAACTCAAACCGGACATGTCACGTGCTAAGGAAACCGGACATTTTAACTTGCTAACAACAAAGGGGGCGACAACAAAGGGGGCGACAGGCTTCTGCAAAGGAATATCTGGCCTAGTCCGCCCCCGCTGGTCGGTGAGGGCTATCCAGAATGCTTTGCCGAGCTCATAAGTGAAGATGGGGTACCCGCCCGGTACCCGCCCCCAGATCACTTCGCGGGTTCCCAGCCGTCGGGCAGCATATCGAATGCTACCGTGTCACGGTAGGCATACTGGTTGCCTTCCAGTACTGCCACTGGCGTCAACATGTGCCAGATCCGATCATCGTCGAAGACGTAACACTCACCCGATTCGCGCAATGTGAAGCGATCCAATTCGTGTTTGTCATTGTCGGTTATGATGACTTCGCCACCGTGAGCGCCGCAGCGGCCCAGTAGATGTGTGGCGATGTATTTTTCCCCGTCTTTATGCAAGCCCGGCGGGCTCGTATCGCACGGCCGGCCCGGCGTAGCCGTGAACCTTATTAGATGGAGGTTGACCAAATACCTCGCACCCAAGACCGAGAGCGGCAGGTATTGAAGGTGGTGAGCGATCATCTTGCGAACGCCTATCGAACCAGCGATCGCCGGGGGCAGTGGAGCGTACTCTCGCGGCTGGTCGCCCAGGGTCGTGTTGTATTTCTTGAGCTGAACATAGGGCGTGCTCTCCTCGCTCAACCAAACCTTCGCACCGCCCTCAACAATCTCGGCCCGGAGACGATTTAAGGAACGATATCTCTCGCCCCCAGCGTAGTACTTGTCCCTTGGAATCGACCAGGCTGCATGGGACAACGCTTCCAGTGTGCGTGCTATGTCTACATCAACTCTGAGCGGCTGACGGCTAAATCCGCGTTCGACGAGATCATTTCGCGACCTCACATTCGTTGCAACCGGAATCAAACTATCTTGGCCCATGATTGCTCCTGATAAGTGCTTGAACGATTGTTTCGCCACGGAGCTAAACCTCTCTCTCGTTCGATGCTTATTGCGCCCAAGTTGAGCACTGAAAGTATCCACGTTCGTAAGCAAAGCATCGCCCGCGAATTCGAGAGCAGCAATGGAACGGTCGGCCGCATCGCGATGTCCGAAACCACAGGCATCTTTGACCACCACAGGGATGTAACCAAGATCAGTCCCGTGGCGAACCGTAGGTTCAATACCGATTTCAAGGGCGATGCCGACGATGGCAAAGGCCACGATGCCGCAATCGCGCAACGTCATATTCAGTGGCGTGCCTTCGAACGCCGACATGCTGATCTTGTCGAAGATGGCTTCGCTCGGCGATGGATTCATCTCCGGAATAAGATGGAATCCCGCGCGTCCCGCAAGAACCAAGGCTGAACCTGTTCTGGCGCTTTCACCCGTTGCCAAGCCATCGCCATGCGGAACTGAGATCCACCCATCAGTTCTTTCGGTAGTGACA
>JGI12635J15846_10004099_pt1 | contig 12605 bp, 10 predicted proteins | sample BlaSpr_A8_OM2_M2_FD_15846 | JGI IMG/M metagenome (IMG submission 15846) | reverse complement strand
ATTCGCGCCCAAGACTCCTAGAACCAGCATAAGCAGGCTCAGCAACACTAGCGGAAGACCCGCCCATGATGGGTCCGACGGAATTGCCCTTCGTCTCTTGCGGTCCTGCCAGAGGACGAACAAAGCAAAGAGCGGGACGAAGATTCCATGCTCGAAGTTCGGATCGCGGGAAGGCCCAACCCACTGCAGAAAAAGGTGGGCAAGAATCGAGGCGTAAAGCCAGGCAACCAGCAGCAGTAGCGCGATTGCCTGCCAACGGGGCAAGCCAGACGACACCTGATCCTCCCTCGTCGACAGGAGCGGAGCTATATCTACTGAATTACTCATAGCGCGCTTACATTTGAGGATATGCGAAACTGGGTCATCCCGCAAAGTAAAACCAGAGCTTCGGGCCAGGCCATGAATGTCTTGTAAGCCATCGGGGCAAAAGAAGGGAACAAATTACCCATAATTGATGGTCACGTGCCCTAGAGGTTACCATGTGGCTTCCCACCGCCTGTAAACATCCATTAAAATCAAACAGTTAGATTGAGGCGGCGGGCCGGTTTTGGACTACGGCATGCTGAATCTGGTCACGGGAGAGTGTGGCATCTTGGACGAGCGTCAACAACCTCTGGTGAGCGTCGTCATTCCGGCGTATCAGGCGGCGGGGCGTATCCGGGGTACGCTGGATTCCGTGTTCGCACAGACGTATCCAAACTTTGAGGTCGTGCTGGTAAATGATGGCTCGCCGGATACGGAGGCGCTGGAACAGGCGATCCGGAGCTACGGCGAGAGGCTGATCTACATCCGGCAGGAAAATCGAGGCCCATCCGGCGCGCGCAACACGGCGATCCGCGCGGCGCGAGGCAAGTACATTGCCTGCCTCGATAGCGACGACATCTATTTGCCGGAGCATCTGGCCAGTCTCGTTCCGCTGCTTGAGAAGCGTGGCCTGGATCTGGTTTACTCCGACTCCTATCATCTGAGGGACGGAGTGCATATTGGCCGGTCTTTCGAGCGGCAACCACAGAGTCCTCCAGTGACCTTCGATACGCTGCTGACCGAAGAATGCGCGATCACGACATCAGCCGTGGTGGCTTCGCGGAAGGCGATGATCGATGCCGGACTGTTCGACGAACGCTATCGCCGTTGCGAAGATTTCGACCTCTGGCTGCGCATGTCGTTTCGCGGAGCGAAGATGGATCTTCTTCGCCAGGCCGGGATTGAACACCGGTTGCTCGCCGGCGGACTCTCCTCTGACCNAGTTCTGCTCAAACAGGCGCTCATCNAGATCTACAAGAAGGTGCTGGCGACGNTGCCGGTTTCCGCGAAACAGAAAAGGACGACTGAGNAACTGATTGCGCGGACCGAGGGACTCTGCCAGATGGACCTGGTGAAACGCTNCTTGCGGGAAGGCAATTACCCTGAAGCGCGTGTGGCGGCCGGCAAAGCAGCAGCTCTGTTGCAGGACGGGAAGAGCCGAACAGTAGCGCTGGCGGTGGGGATTGCGCCATGGGCAGTCCGCCGTTTTCTGCTCATGCAGGAGACGCGGTGGGCTCGGAGAAACAAGCAGAGAGTGGGTTCTGCCGGACAGGTGCCAACCGGAAACGGGGCAACCAACGGCGGGAACGTTCAGCTACAAACATCAGCTACAATCAACAGAACTGGAAACGAAGCAAACGTGAAGTAAGAAGTAAATCGCAAGTGGACGCCCCCAAGTAGCGCGGCTACCAGGCACCAGCTGCGTCTCCCCGAAAGGTCCCGGCGGGTAGTCGATCAGGACAGTGTCAGGACAATGTCAGGACAGCGAGAGGTTTAGTCGAGGTTCAACCTATGATCGAGAGGCTGATCCGTGGAATGCAGCGGGCGCTGGGCCTGCACCACCCAGGACGGAATCTCGAGGTGTGGCCGGATGACGTCTTCATTCTTTCTTTTCCGAAGTCAGGCAATACCTGGACCCGGTTTCTGATCGCCAACCTGGTGTATTCGGAAACTCCCGCGGATTTTTCCAACATCAATCGTCTGACGCCGGATCCGGAGTCGCTTTCGAAGCGCGAATTGGCAAGGATGCCGCGGCCACGGATCATCAAGAGCCACCAGTATTTCGATCCGCGCTACAAACGGGTGATCTACGTGGTGCGTGATCCGCGCGATGTGGCACTGTCGCAGTTCCATTTTCACCGCAAGCGCGGCCTGATTGAAGACGGCTATCCGCCGGAGAAATTTGTGGCGAGGTTTGTAGCCGGCGAGACCAGCCCGTACGGATCGTGGGGCGAGAATGTTGCCTCGTGGCTGGCGACGCGCGAGAACCGGCCGGGATTCCTGCTGCTGCGCTACGAAGACATGCTCGAAGATACCGCGCGCGAGCTGAAGAAAGTGGCGTCGTTCCTGGAAATCCCGCCGGATGCGGAGCGGATTGCCAATGCCGTGCGGCGCAGCTCGGCCGATGAGATGCGCAAATTGGAGAAGTCGCAGGCNCACCTCTGGTCTTCGACCAAAAGCACGCGNCAGGACGTTCCCTTTGTACGCTCAGCCCAGGCCGGTGGCTGGAGGACGGGTTTGCCGGAGGGCGCGGTGGCGCAAATGGAAACCGCCTGGGGAAATTTAATGACGCATCTGGGATACGAACTCCTGTCCCCGGCGGGAGCAATAACAGTAACAAAGACGACGAATTTCGACTCCGGGTTTGCGGAGACCATGCGGAACGGACCGTCACGATGATCTACGGGATCAGGCGGGTATTGAAGTACGCGTTGGGGCGGGACATCGCGGGACGCACGCTGGCGGTCCGTCCCGACGATACGTTCATTGTGTCGTATCCGAGATCGGGTAACACCTGGACGCGATTCCTGGTGGCCAACCTGTTGCATCCCCAAGAAGCGGCAACTTTCGCCAACATTGAGCGGCTGGTGCCTGACGCCGAGGCGCAGTCGAGCCGCTATATGCGCGGCATTTCAAGTCCGCGGACGATCAAGAGCCACTCCTATTTCGATCCGCGCTATCCGCGTGTGATCTATGTCGTGCGCGATCCCCGGGACGTGGCTCTTTCCTACTACGATTTCTCGCGCAAGTACCGGCACATCGAAGACAGTTATCCGCTGGAGCGCTACATCGGGGATTTCGTGACCGGACGTTTAATTTCGGCGGGCTGGGGCACTTGGGGAGAAAACGTGGCCAGCTGGGTCTTCGCCCGCGGTGCGCGGCCAGGATTTCTGCTGCTGCGGTACGAAGACATGAGAGTGCGTCCGGAGCAGGAACTAACACGGATCGCAGAGTTTCTGGGGATCGACGCATCGCCCGAAGTGCTGCAAACAACTCTCGCTCGCAGTTCGGCCGACCGCATGCGGGAGCTGGAGAAGACGCAGGCCAAAGACTGGGTTTCGACCAAAGACAAGCGCAGTGACATCCCNTTCATCCGCACCGCATCGGCGGGGGCGTGGAGGAGCAAGCTGCGCCCGGAATCGGTGGCAGAGATTGAAGCGGCGTGGGGGAATGTCATGACGCAGCTGGGATATGAGCTGGCCACGCGAAAAGCGGAGAGTGCGGAGCCTCAATCGGCAACTGCCGCACTAGTTGGGGAGCAGCGTGGGGAGCCGCGGGGATGACGGAGCCGATCCGGCTGGCCATTCTGGGCTGCGGAGCAATCACACGCAGCGAGCACATTCCCGCTGTCAGCGCACATCCCGGNGTGCATTTGGTGGCGCTCGTGGATACCGACCTGCCGCGGGCCAANGCGCTGATCNAGAATCGCGGGCTGAGCTGTAAGGCAGTCGCGGATTATCGCGAACTGTTGGGACAGGTGGATGCGGTCATTAACGCGCTGCCCAACCATCTGCATGTGTCGAGCAATATGGATTGCCTGCGGGCGGGCGTGCATGTGCTGTGCGAGAAGCCGCTGGCGATTACGGCGGCGGACGCGCGCTCCTGCGCCGAGTTCGCGGAAGATAAGAAGCTCGTGCTCGCNGTGGGCATGAACCGCCGTTTTGCCGCGAGTCATNCCCTGCTTANGCTGATCATCGAAGAGGGNCTGCTGGGTTCCATTCAAGACTACGACTTCCAATATGGCGGCGCATTTGATTGGCGCAGCGCGTCGGGCTTCTATTTTGACCGCGCNAAAGCGGGTGGTGGGGCGCTGGTGGATTTCGGCGTCCACATGCTGGACAGCGTGATCGATTGGTTCGGGCCGGTGAGTACATTCGACTATCAGGATGACGATTGGGGCAGCGGCATCGAGGCGAATCTGTTTCTCGACGTGAAGCACGCCGGCCATGAGGCGGCCATCAGCACTCAGCCGTCAGCACTCAGCAAGGACACTCCCGGACATTTGCGGATAAGCCGCACCTTCACGTTGAAAAACCGGATACTGGTGCGTGGCACCGTCGCCAGCGCGGAGATTTTCGTGCAGGATCCCGAAGTGGTGGTGATCCATCGCGCCCTCGGCGGCGTTCCGGTGAGCGAAACGTTGCGGCTGGAAAATTTTCCGGGCGGCAGTTCGTACTGGCGTCAGCTCGACAATTTCGTGCAAAGCATCGCGAACCGCGGCAAGCCGGAGGTGGACGGCTGGCAGGCGGTCCGGGTGTTGGAACTGATCGAGAGCTGCTACGCGCACAAGCGGCGGATCGCGGAACCATGGGCCGAGTCCGGGGCTGAGTCTGGCACAAAGTCCCGGACGGCAACCGGGCCAGCGACCGTAACAGCGAACAACGGGGCGCATAAATGAACTGGCGCAACGAGACCGTCTTCGTGACCGGCGCTACCGGATTCATCGGCGGGCGCGTCTGCGAACGGATGATGCAGGCCGGGGTGCCGAAACTTCGCGCACTAGTACACGGAATGCATCGCGCGGCGCGAATCGCGCGCATGCCGGTCGAACTCTGCCCGGGAGATCTGCTGGATCGGGAATCGCTGCGGCGAGCGCTGGGCGAGGCCAAGGTTGTGATCCACTGTGGGCTGGGTCCCGCGAACAGCATCGTGCGGGGGACCGAAAACGTGCTGGCAGTGGCGCATGCGGCCGGGGTGAAGCGATTCATCCATGTCAGCACGGCGGCCATCTACGGGATCACACCCCCTCCGGGATCGGAGACCGAGGACGCTCCGCTGCGCCGGACGGGCGACGCCTACTGCGACAACAAAGCGGCGGCGGAAAAAGTTGTACTCGACTACGGCAAGCGCGGAGTGCCGGTGGTGATCCTTCGGCCTTCGATCGTGTGGGGACCCTACTCGGCATGGTCCACGCGGCTGATGGACGATCTGCGTGCAGGGCGCGTGGTCTTCCTCGAAGGCGGGAACGGCGCCTGCAACACGACCTACGTGGACAATCTGATTGACGCGATGATACTCGGACTGGAAAACGACCGCGCGCTGAATCAGGCTTTCTTCATCACCGATGGCGAGCGTGTGAGCTGGGGAGATTTCATCCGGGCGCACATGGCGCTGCTGGAACCGCCGCCGGAAGTGAAGGAAATTTCGCGTGCGGAGATTGAGGCAAGCCGGGGCAGGAGTTCCGGACTGCTGCTCGGCTCGATGAAGGCAACGGCGCGAGTGGCGCGCAGCAAGGAATTCCGCCAGATGCTAATGGAGATTCCATTAACGGAAGCGGCGATGAAGAAGGCGTGGAACTGGATAAGTTCTCTGCCCCCGGAGAAGCGGGAACGGCTGCGAGCGCGCTTGGGCGTTCGACGCGCGGCGCCGAAGTCCGCCAAAGGAAAGTTCATTCCGGATGCCGTGACGGAAGCGACTCAGAGCACGACGGTGTTTTTCAGCATCGAGAAAGCGCGAAAGATGCTGGGCTACGAGCCGTGTGTACGATTTGCCGACGGAATGAAACTGGTTGAACAGTGGCTGCGGTATGCGGCCTATCTTTAAGAATTAAAAATAAGAATAAGAATTAAGAACCAGGCGCTAAGAACTGGGCGCGAGAAACGGGAACGGGCCGGAGCAGATGCGGAAGTTCGAAAAGACGCAGATTTTGAAAAACGTCGGCTCCAGTTGGTCGGCGCTGGCCACGAACGTGTTGGTCGGAATTTTTCTGTCGCCCTTCATTCTGCACCGACTGGGTGATGCCGCCTATGGCATCTGGGTTTTGATCTTTTCGGTCACGGGTTATTACGGACTGTTTGATCTGGGAATCCGCTCCTCCATCATTCGCTACGTCTCAAAATACACAGCCACCGGCGATAAGGAGAAGCTCGCGCAGTTCGTCAACACCGCTCTATTTAGCTACACCGGCATTGGCCTTTTAAGCATGGCGTTGACCGTTTTTCTCAGTTCGTCGGCTGAGCACCTGTTTAAGATTCCGCCCGAAATGCATTCGCAGTCGCGCCTCTTGCTGTTAGTGGTCGGAGCGTCGGTCAGCCTCGGTTTTCCGTTGGGCGTTTTCGGCGGCATGCTGGAGGGCTTGCAACGGTTTTACATCCTGAATTGGACAAACATCGGGTCGACCCTGCTGCGGGCGGCGCTGATCGTGTATTTCTTGAATCGCGGCTACGGACTGATCACAGTCGCAATGATTACGGTGGCGCTGCCCATCCTGTCTTCAATTCTGCGCGGAATCATTGTCTTTCGCTTGTGCCCCGTGGCGCTCGGGGTGCGCTACGTGAACAAAGAATCCTTCCGCAACATGGCTACCTATGGCGGAACCACGTTTCTCGTGATCGTGGCTGGACGGCTGCGCTTCCGCACCGACGAACTGGTGCTGGGCTCAATGATGTCTACAGTGGCAATTACGTATTTTTCGATCGGCGCGCGGATCGTGGACTACGCCCAGGAATTCGTCGCGAGCCTGGCGCAGATTTTTGTCCCCATGTCGAGCCAGTCGGAGGCGAAAGGCGATCTGGACCACCTGCGGAAGCTTTATATCGCGGGAAACCGTGTGTGTGCGCTGCTGATTCTGCCGATTACGGTAATTCTGGTTCTGCTGGGGAAACATGTCATCCGGATCTGGATGGGTGCCCGCTACGTTCCGCACAGTTACCCGGTGTTGGTGGTGCTGATTATTCCCTTCGCGCTGATGCTCATGCAGTCGGCTTCGGGACGAGTGCTGTTCGGAATCGGCAAGCATCAATCCCTGGCAAAAGTTACTCTGCTCGAGGGGATTGCCAACTTGATCTTGAGTATTGCGCTGGTTCCGGCGTGGGGGGTGGTGGGTGATGCCTGGGGCACGGCGATTCCGCTGTGTTGCACCTTCCTCCTCTTTATGCCGCGCCATTTAAAGAAACAGCTCGGAGTGCCCGTGAGCAGTTTCGTGCGCCAGTCGTATTCGTTGCCGCTTCTGCTGAACTTGCCACTCGTTGGGGTGGTCTGGCTGGCGAACAGGTTCTTTACTCCCAGGACCTGATCCAGATGGTGATGGAAATTGGAGCGGCGTTCCTGATTTATGGCGTTGGAGTGCTCTGGGCCTACAAGACAGGCCGTGTATTCAAGGTCACGGAGTCTGGGGGCCCCGTCCAGTTGCAGCCGCCTCAGGTTGCCACTGCACCCGTGATCGAGGTGGAATANCAGGAGGAATCTTAGGGGCGAGCCCTTGGGTTCCGCGGANTGNCCACTCGGAGAAGTGCAAAATGTGCAAGATTTTGCGTCTACCCAATAAGTGGCATTGTCGTGTCACCGCTTTCCGGGGTATAAAAGTGCATCCAATTGTTGCGGTTCGGTTAAATACTTTCTTCCCCGTGTAGGTTCGTTCTCCGGCGTTCTAAGTGCTGTTTAAAGGGGAAACCCCTGGCGGGTTGATTGTGAATAGGGAACGAAGCGATGCGCCACTTTTTGTCACATGACGTTGAGAAAATCCGTTCCGGCGCGTCTTCCCGGTCCCCTGGTGATTCGATGTTCAGCTCCACGCCTCGTGCAATGCCTGTTCGCAATGTTTGCCTGACACTGCTCGTCGTGTGCAGCGCTTTTCTGTCGTCTTCGTTCGCACAGCAGCCTGTGCTAACCAGCCGTGCCGATATCAGCCGCAGCGGCGCCAACACCAACGAAACTCTGCTCACCCCCACCAACGTCAGCAAGAACAGCTTCGGCCGTCTCTTCAGCTTTCCCGTCGACTATTACGTGATGGCGCAACCACTTTATGTGCCCAACGTGAACATTCCCGGCCAGGGTACGCACAACGTCGTCTATGTCGTCACCGAGATGGATTCGGTCTACGCGATTGACGCCGACACCGGCACACAGCTCTGGTACGCCAGCATGCTCAACGGGGGCACGACGGCCAGCGGCATATATCTCCCCTGCGGGCACGGTCCCGGGTTTACCCAGGAAGGCATTACCTCGACTCCAGTTATCGATCCCGCCACCAACACCATGTATCTGGTGGCCAAGACTCTTCTCAACACCACCGTCCGTCATCATCTTCACGCCCTCGACATCACCACCGGCTACGAGCAAGCGGGCAGCCCCGTCCTGATCACCGCCACCAGCACAAGTAATAAGGGACACATCACCGTCTTCAACAGCAAGCACCAGAAAAACCGGCCCGGCCTCTTGTTGCTCAACGGAGTCCTTTACCTGGGTTTCGGCTCGAACTACTGCAACGACGGCAACACCGGCTGGGTTCTTTCCTATGACGCTACCAGTCTGTCGCAACTTGCGGTCTTCAACACCTCGCCCGACTTCGGATTGACTTCCATCTGGCAGGCCGGGGTCGGTCTCGCGGCCGACGAGACCGGCAACATCTTCGTGGAGACCGCCGAAGCCGGCGGCAACGGATTCGATGTCCCCAGCGGTGGCCAGACCTACTGCAACAGCGTGCTGAAACTTTCTCCCATTCTCACGGTCGCCGATTATTTCACCCCGTCGAGCGTGGCCTACCTCAACTCCCACGATCTTGACTTGAGTTCCACCGGAGCCCTCGTCCTTCCCGATCAAGCTGGCCCCTATCCCCATGAATTGATCGCCAGCGGCAAGCAGGGCATCGTCTATGTTCTCAATCGCGACAGTCTGGGAATGTTCTCTGCGAACGACAGTCAGGTTCTCCAGGAGGTCGCTCTCGAACCGGGCAGCGCCAACGACGTGCTGTTTGGTTCTCCCGCCTACTGGAACAACACCGTATACTTTGCCCCCAATGCTTCTCCGCTCATGGCTTTTCCATTGTCCGGGGGATTGCTCGGCACTCCCCTGAAAACGAGCGGGAGCTATAACGGGAGTCACTCCCCGTCCATTTCTGCCAATGGCACCAGCAACGGAGTTTTGTGGGCCATCACCGGTCAACTGCTCGCTTTTGACGCCGTTTCTCTTAAACTGCTCTATACGACGAACCAGGCCCCCAATGGGCGCGACACGTTGCCGCCCGTCGGTCATTTTGTGACGCAGACCGTGACCAACGGCAAGGTGTATGTCGGCACCCAACATAGTCTCGAAGCCTACGGACTGTTTCACGTCGCCACCATCACCGGAGGGAACGCTCAGACTTCCACCGTCGCCACCACGCTCGCCGCGCCCATCCAGGTCGAGGTTGACAACCCATATAACGGACAACCCGACGTCGGCGCCACCGTCAACTTCAGTGATGGCTGCAAAGCCGGCACCACCGCCTGCGGCACATTCAATCCCAACCCCGCAGTCACCGACGCCAATGGCAACGCCTCCACGACCTATACGGTTCCCCAAAAAGCGGGCACCTACACCCTGACGATCTCCGGGACCGGCTTCGGCAACGTCACTACCACTGCTACTGCTACGCCCGGCGCCGCTACGAGGATCATCGCCTACGGCGGAGCGAAACAGACCGGCGCCGCCGGTTCCAATCTCGCCAACGCCATCGTCGCGCAGGCCCAGGACGCCTACAAGAACGGCGTCCCCGGGGTCACCGTCAACTTCTCTGCGAACAAGGGCGCCGTTCCCAATCCGTCTTCCGTGGTCACCGACGCGAACGGCCTGGCGCCTACGACGGTGCAGTTGCCCACCACCGTCTCCACAGTTACCGTCACCGCCAGTTCCGCCGGTTTGAAGAACACCTCATTTGTCGAGTACTCGGTTGCCGGACCCGCCGCCCACGTCGCCATCACCGGCGGCAATAATCAGTCCGCTCCTGCCGGAACGCAGTTGCCCCAGGGCCTCACCGTCCTCGTCATCGACCAATACGGCAACCCGGTTCCCGGCGTCAGTGTTGCCTTTGACGACGGCGGCGCTGGAGGCTCTTACTCCTACGCCAATCCCAGCATCACCAGCAACTCCGGAACGGTAACGCAGTTCTATACGCTCCCGCCGTCCCCCGGAACCATCACCATCACCGCCACGGCCACTGGAGTAGCCTCTCCCGCCGTCTTCACCGAAACCGCGCAGTAGTTCGAATCTTGGTGGATGCCGGAATTGAGGCACTACTCTGAGGATGTGTAAAGACGAATCCGGCTGCGGAAAAGCCGCCCCTCACGCCCAGCCCCTAAAAGACAGACGGCGAGCGTTGAATGGGTGGTTATTCCTATTGTACCGACGCAGTGTATGAGGCTTCCAGGTCGATGTGGGCCCCCGGATCGCCTCCGTCCGTTGCTTTGCCCTGGCACGATATCACGTGATAGTCGCCCCCGGACCCGTTGTTGTAATTGACAAAGATGCTGCTGAAGTTGGCCACGCCCAAGCAGTTGGGTACGTTCATGGGCGGCATACCATGCCACACTGCCGCGTTAGCAACAATCGCATTCCCACCAAACACATACGGATTCCAGCAGGCGCTGATCATGTTCGTCCCGCCGGTTTGTCCGTAAGCACAGTTGGTTGTGTCCCCGCCCCCGATGGCGTTGAACGTGCCGTACCTCCCAGCCTCGCCCAGGTTGTTGGTGAAGGTGATGTTGAACATGTGATTCCCGGTGAGCATGGCTCCAGACAACTCCATCAGCGCCGTTTGATTGTTTGATTCGTCTGGGAGCCAGCCTGTACGATGGTGTTGTGGTCGAGAGACACATCGTGCAGCTCTATGTTGCTGTTCCTCGGCAGGGCAGGAGCCTCGAAGAGCGCAACTGGGTTCGCGGCGCAGCCAAAGCAGGGCTGATAGGCAAGATTGTCCATCACGTTGTCGTGAAAGCTGTAGTTGTGTCCTTCCAGCGCAAACGCGCCGTTGCCATTGGGGACATTCGCGAGCTGGAACGCTTGGGCTCCTTGAGTTCCGGAGTTGTAGCGGAATGGGATGTCCGTAACTCCACAGTAGGGACACATATTCGATGTGCCATTTGCTTGGCTCTTGGGCGTCATCAGTACCATTGCTCCGACCTGGCTGAATCCTTCCCAGACGTTTTGAAGAATGTTTCCTTCGACCAGCGCGCGCTGGCCGTTCTTAAGCAGGTTCCCCACTGGCGCGAGCTAGATCCCCCGAATGGAACGGTCAAACTCGGAAGGGCACTGTTAAGCGTAAGTTACTATCCTACTTTTTGCAGCTTCGTAACTATCCCTGAGGCATAACGCTCAGCTGCAGACCAATGCTGGAGTATCCAGTTACTTGCTCGCCATGCGAGATCACTCTTCGAGGGCAGTACGCGAGAGACCAGAGGTACGAATGGCAGGCGGAAATAGCGGGTCGCTTCAACCCTGAAAGGCTGGGTCATGATGGCCAGTTCTTCTCGGGTCAGGGGGTGCTCGTACTCCGAAATGTCTTCGCGTGAGGGCAGCAAACCTCGCACCCAGGCATATCCCTTGGAAAATCGGACCGGTTCCCTGAGGATAATGACACCGCCGTTGCGGAGAACCCGCGACATTTCGTCGCGCACAAGTTTTATGTCGAGATGGTGAATGAGCGCCATGGAGAAAATTGCGTCGACAGATTCATCCGGCAGACCAGTCTGGTACGCATCACCGACCGCGAGGTATGCCTTGAGATTGGCGGCGTGCAGGCGCTTCTGGGCGATGGCAATCAGGTCCGGAGAGATGTCCATGCCAATGACCTGAGCGCCATGCTCGAGCAATAGGATAATGTTTTCCCCTGTTCCACAGCCGAGGTCGAGAACGGTCTTGCCGCGGACATCTCCTAGTAAGTGAAAGGCGTACTCAAGTCCATAAGGTGTATCCGCCGAAGGATTCAAGTAACGATCAATCTGAGCTCGTTGAGTGGGCTTCAGAACAACCTTGCTGGCCTCGGATGCGCTGCGTTCAATCTCGGCTTGATTGCGCTCCGATAAACGTGAGTCCGTCATAGGCAGTTGCGCTGGCAAATAATCCCGTTGAACGTATCAGATTGACGCAGATTGGTCAAAACGACGACGGAGTTCAAGATTGGTGGGATTCCGACCAGCCCGCGTGCCCGTGCGCTCAATCCAAAAGACGCGGATCGCTCCCGCCCCTAAAAGATCGCCAACGACCAAATCTCTCCGTACCGATTGACTTCCCCCGCATTTCGCGGGAAACTCCCCCCTGAGCCTGTTTTCCGCCGCTTCATCGCAGGCTGCCGGAACAAGATATGTTCCCGCATCCTATGTCGAGGTCCGAGTTCCGCCCTGACGAGTCGCATCCTGATCTGACCCGTCTCCTCGAGGAGCACCTCCTCGCCGGTTTTCCACTCGATCTCGCTCTCGATTTGGTCCTTAACGAAATCGTAGTCCGCGCTGCCGCAGCCACCCGCGCCAGCGCCGCCGCCGTAGCCCTTGCCCGCGGCGATGAGATGGTCTGCCGCGCTGCCACCGGACACTTCGCCCCGGATCTCG
>JGI12635J15846_10004098_pt1 | contig 12605 bp, 10 predicted proteins | sample BlaSpr_A8_OM2_M2_FD_15846 | JGI IMG/M metagenome (IMG submission 15846) | reverse complement strand
GGTTCTGCTCGGCATGGTGGCGGGCGAATCGCTGAAGACAGGTCTGACCTGGACCACCATGTCGCCGCGCCCGCCGCTGCGGTTGTCGTGGAAGGGAATCGGCCATTACGTGAATTTCAGTCGCTGGATCTGGGCGGGCAGCGTGGTGAACCTGCTGCTGAATCAGTTCGACAAGGTGATCGTGGCGAAGCTGCTCGGGCCCGCGCAATTGGGCGCCTACCAGATGTCCTCGAAGCTCGCACAAATGCTGCTTGCCGATGCCGCTATTGCGATGTCGCAATACTTGTTTCCGACCTTTTCCGCGCATCATCGCAAGGATGCGGATTTCGCCGCGCGGCTGTTCCGCCGCTATCTTGCTCTGATCGCGTGCGGCCTCGTGGTGCTGGTGATCTTCCTGCGCTTCGCCGCCGAACCGCTCTTCCAGATCGTGTTGGGAACCGCGTGGCTGCCCGCTGTGCCGCTGTTCCGGATATTCGTGGTGAACATGGCCATCGGGGCGGTGATCGCCGTGCTGGTGTCGTATTTGCGCGCGGTCGGCCTGCCGAAAGTCGCGACGCACGCGTCCATCATCCAGGCAGTGGTGCTGCTGGTCACGGTGCCGGTCGCGACGCATCTGTGGGGCGTCACGGGTATCGCCTGGGCGATGACGATCGGCCTCGGCGCGGCCGCCGGCTGGATGCTGTTCCGAATCGTCAGGGAGGCGTGATGCGCATCCTTCATCTGGTTCTTGCGCCACGCCTCTCGGGGGCAGAAGTCCTGGCCAAGGACCTCGCGATTCATCAGCAGAAGAGCGGCGAAACCGTGGGCATGACCGCGCTGCTGCCCCAAAACGACGACTTCGCCACGCTGCGCCGCGAGCTCGATGACAGCGGCGTGGTCTGCATGTTCCCCCGCGAGTTGCACGGCACGCTCGGCAAGCTGTGGCATCTGTATCGGTTGCTCCGGCACTATCGCCCGGACGTGGTGTTCGCCCACGCGACCATTCCCGCCTTCTACGTGCGCGCGTTGCCGATCGCGGCGCCCGTGGTGTACGTGATGCATTCCGCCACCAATGACTTCGAGCGCGATTTGTTCCGGCGTATCGAGCGCGTGTTGTCACGGCGGGCGCGGGCGGTGATCGGGGTATCGCCGGCGAATATCGACGACTATGTGACCGCCGTCGGCCGGCATCCGTCGATGCAGCTCATTCCGAACGGCGTGGACATGGCGCGCTTCTCGCACGGCCTGAACGCCGATCCTGCCGATGACCACGCGCAGATCGTCCAGATCGGACGTTATACGTCGGTGAAGAACCAGTTGCAGACGGTGCATGCGTTCAAGGAAGTGGTCCAGCAAGTGCCGCACGCGCGACTGTTGCTGGTCGGCGTGATCGAAGATTCCGCCTATTTCACGGCGGTGAACGATCTCGTGGCGAAGCTCGGGCTCGAGCAGCGGGTCACGGTGGAAGGGCCACGTTCGGACGTCTCCGACATTCTCTTCAAGGCCAGCGTGTTTGCGATGCCCTCGCGCTCTGAAGGCCACAGCATCGCTTTCCTGGAAGCGCTCGCGTCCGGTGTGCCGATCGTCGCCAGCGATATCCGGCCGTTCAACTTTGCGGCGGATTTCCCGGCCGTGCATCTGCTCGATCTCGAGGACACCGCGACTTACGCGCGCGCGCTTGTGATCGCGTTGGGCGAAGGGCGCGCGCAGCGGCCGCTAGGCGGCCTCACGCTGGCCGATACCGCCGAGCGCTACCTCGCGGTCGCGCGTCAGGTCACGGGCTGAATGGCGGGCGCGCCAGCTTGATCTACGGGGTGAAGTGATCGATCCGTTCGGCAGGTCACTGGAACGGGAGATGGAATGTGGGCTTCTGGGCGCCTCAACCACAAACCAGGCCAACTGCGTGAGCGCGCCTCGGCTGGAAACGTAATTTCCCCGGCCAGCCGAGACTCAGATCGACGACCTTAATCTGCCTGCTCATTTGACTAACGCCTTGATCGCCAACTTCTTCGTCATCTGAAACGTCTTCGGGAACGTCGTTTCGACACCCAACACCACCCGGCTAGACAGCCGGTCCATGTCCTTCGGGCAGTGGAACGCCATGCCGTCGAACTCGCGGAGCTTGAGCGGCTTGATCTTCGACTGGAACTGGAGAAACCGATGGGACGCTGGAATGAAATGCGATGTCAGCGAGCTGCGCGAGAATTGCGGTCGTGTCGTCCGCAGGCTGCCATGGATCGTCTTCGCATTCCAGAAAAGGACATCACCTTTTTGCAAGAAAGGCGCTCGGAATTCAAGCTGCTGTTCGGCGATGATCTTCTTGACCAGCTCCTTGTAGCGCCCATGATTGAACGCCACGTCGAAGTTCTTGCCGTTCTTCGTCATGTCAATGCGATGGCTACCTGGTACCACGAAAAAACGTCCGGCTCCCGCATCGATGTCCTCAAGCGCGTACCAGCACGCTGCCATGGTGCCAATACACTCGCTGTCTAGGTAATAGGTGTCCTGGTGAGGCCACGTTTCCGAGTTTCCTTCGAAGTACATGCTCTGGACGAGTTTGCCTTCCTCCGCGAAGAGTTCTCTATTGATAGCCTTGATGGGCGCGCTTGCAAACACTTTCACAGCAAGCCTCTTCAGGGGCGCAAAGTCCGCCTCACTCAGAGACTGAAGGTTAAGAAGTGGATTCATCACGAACCCATGCTCGTTAATCCTGTTTTTTTCGGGGTTCGCGGTGGCTTGGCGATAGATGTAACCGGGATAGCGTTTGACCGTTTGGTCGAACGCTTGGCGGATCGAATCGCAGACAACCGCATTGACCACGCCGCAGACTACGACGTACCCATTTTCCTCGTAATAACGCTTAGCGCCCGCGAGATCGGTCAAGCCGAACGTAGTCCCGTTTTCAGCGGCGACTTCCGGAATTTTAATTTCAGTTTCAATTGGACTAAGAATCTTATGCATACTTTCCCCCGTCTATCATTCCGAGCTAAGTGGACCCAGGGGAAGTGTAGAAAATATCAAAAGCCAATTTCGCAATTTGGCTTTTCAGCACTATATTCTCGCGGGATCAGACTACATTTTCCGCCGCATCAAATACTGACCCAGGATTTGCATCGAATGTTGACCCACCCTTTAAACCGTGTTCCTGTCTGCCAGCAGCGGTAGAGGATCCGTATCCACTTGAACGCCAATGCCCTGACGGCGGCCTGATACGAACTGCCCTTCGCTCGCTGTTGCCGGTAGTAGGCGCCCGCCCAGAACGATTTGTTGATGGTCTGGCCCGCCCATTCAACGAAGGTCTGGCGCAGGAATGTCGGGCATTGCCAGCGCCAGTGCNCCCAGCACTTCTTGCTGCTGCGCTCGGTGACCGGGGCGATGCCGGAGTACTTCTGCAGTTCATCAGCGCCCTTGAAGCGGTCACGTTGCTCGCCGAATGCAGCCAGCAGGCGCGGTGTCAGATGAAAGCGATCGTATAGTTGCAATAGGATATCTTCAGATATAAGTATTTGTACCGATCGGGCACCTCTCGCATTAACCGTTTTGCTGATTTGGGATAGGTAGACACGAGGGCTTTCCAATACGCCGNAGACAAACATACGTGATAAAGGCATCGCGCGAAATTCCTAAAGAGANAAACGCGACTTATCGATTCCACTNATTAAGCGGGCGTTTTCCCGGAGGATTTCGATTGCTGCATCGCCCATAAAAAAATGGCTTCGATTCGGCGGAAAAACGTATTAAAGCGGGGGGACGCGTTCACGCGAACATGGGCTGCACCGGAACTGAAAGTGGGTTTTTCGGGGAGACGGGGCGCTGACGGTCAAGCGGCATCGGCGGGTCTTTGCGGTGCGGCTTTCCTGTCCTAACCTGTACGAACGCCGGCGCATTGGACAGGTCTCCGGATCAATTTCCCCGCTGTTTTGTACGATCAATACAGGTCAAAGGAAAACATCAAGACGTCGCATGAATGGAGCAGGATTCGCAGGGCGGAGGCAAGGAAAAAGCTCCGCGAAATCCCACGCGTTGCGCTCACGGCGAAGGCGATGGAGCGTGGACGTAGCGTGTTATCTCACCTTAAGGAGCACGTTCAATGGACACGATCAAGACGAAGGACGGCACGGAGATTTTCTACAAGGACTGGGGTACGGGCAAGACGGTGGTGTTTTCGCATGGATGGCCGTTGAACGCGGACGCGTGGGACGCGCAGATGTTGTTTCTGGTCCAGGAGGGCTACCGGGTCATCGCGCATGATCGGCGGGGACATGGACGCTCCGGCCAGCCGGGGCAGGGCAACGACATGGACACCTACGCCGACGACCTGGCCGCAGTGCTCGACGCACTGGACGTGAAGGACGCCATGCTCGTGGGCCATTCCACGGGCGGTGGAGAAGTGACCCGTTATATCGGGCGTCATGGGACGGGGCGGGTATCGAAGGCCGTGTTGATCGGGGCCGTGCCGCCGTTGATGCTGAAGACGGAAGCGAACCCAGGCGGCTTGCCGAAGGATGTATTCGACGGCATCCGCGCAGGCGTGGCCGCAGATCGCTCGCAGTTCTACAAGGATCTGGCGATGCCGTTCTTTGGCTACAACCGCGACAACGCCAAGAAATCGCAGGGCGTGATCGATTCGTTCTGGGCGCAGGGAATGTTGGGCGGAATCGTGGGGCAGTACGCGTGTATCAGGGAGTTCTCGGAGGTCGATTACACCGAAGACCTGAAGAAGTTCGACGTACCTACCTTGATCCTGCATGGCGATGACGATCAGATCGTGCCGATCGATGCAGCGGGAAGACAGTCGGCGAAGCTGGTCAAGAACGCCACGCTGAAGGTGTATCCGGGCGGCGCGCACGGCATGTGCGTGGTCGAGGCGGAGAAGGTGAACGCAGACTTGCTGGCGTTCGTTTCGAGCTGAATCGAACTAAATCGAGCTAAATGGAAGGGATGCGCCGGCGAGAGAAACCGCTGGCGCGGCGAAGCTACTTCTTCACCGGATGAGCGCGACGGAACACCATCCATCGCGGTGATTTAAACCTGACGATGCTGACGTAGAGCCAGACGTAGGTAACAGCAAACACCACGACAAAGCAGAACAGATGCAGCGTATGCCGCCAGAACAGCGTGGCGGGAATCACGGCAACGAGGCAGAGCAACCAGAGATAGGGTGAGGTAAGCGAATTGCGCCGCGTAATTTCGCGTGCATTCTGGGCGCCGACTGCCCAGCGCATGAGCCGTTTATAGACCAGCATATGCAGATGCACGCCGTCCGGAATCCCCGGCGAAATCCCGCGAATAAACTTCTTTCGGTAGATGGAAAAACACGTCTCGAAGATCGGATACATGAACAGCAAGACCGGGAACCACGCTGAGACATCGCGATTACGCATCACGAGCATGATGGACAGTTCCGCCAGCATGAAGCCGATGAAATAAGCGCCGCCATCGCCGAGAAAAATCAGCCCGGCCGGGAAGTTCCAGATGAAGAAGCCCATCACCGCGCCCATCATGATCAACGAAGCGGACAACACCACCGGATCGTGAACCTGGAACGCAACGTACGCGAGCGATGCAAACATCATGAACGCGACCATGGACGCGAGTCCGTTGAAGCCATCGATGATATTGATTGCGTTAGCTAAAGCCGCCACCGCCAGCACGGTCACGAGACAGGAAATAAGACTGTAGGTCAGCAAGAAGTCCAGCGGCGGAACGCTGATGCGCGTGACCGCGATCCCCAGCACAAAATAGGCGAGCGCAGCCGCGGCCATTGTACAAACCAGGCGTACGACCGGCGTCACCCGCTTGGTCAGATCCTCGACGAGGCCGGAAAAAAACGCCGGCATCCCGCAAGCAACAATGGCCAGGATGCCGCTCGATACGGCTGGATAGGTCCATCGAAGCTGCACGGCCGAGACGGTGAGCCCGACCAAAATTCCGACCCCGCCGATGCGGGGCACGGAACGCGCATGAAACTTCTGTACGCCGGCAAAATCGCTATCGCCGGAAAGGCCTTCGTGCAAATGGGCAAACCGCACGATCAACAGCGTGATGAACAGCGAAACGAGAAAACCGAGCGCAAAACTAAGCATGAAAAAATAACCACTAAAAAGAACGCGTCGGGCAAGGCCCGAACAAAAACGTCAGGCAAAACCCCTCGGATTCTGCGACTGCCAGCGCCAATGATCGGCGCACATACGCTCGATGCCATGCTCCGCCTGCCAGCCGAGCAGCTTCGCGGCAGCGGCTGGATCGGCGAAACACTCGGCGATATCGCCCGGACGGCGAGCCACGAGTTCATACGGCACGGGCTTACCCGACGCCGCTTCGAACGCCTTCACTACATCGAGCACGCTATAACCCTGACCCGTACCCAGGTTCACGACAAAGCTGCTGTCGAGTGCTTCCAGCGCATCGAGCGCCTTGATATGGCCACGCGCCAGATCGACCACATGGATGTAATCACGTACGCCCGTGCCGTCGTGGGTCGCGTAGTCGCTGCCGAAAATGCGCAGGCGCTCCAGCTTGCCCACCGCCACTTGCGCTACATACGGCATCAGATTGTTCGGCACGCCCGCCGGGTCCTCGCCGATCAAACCGCTTTCATGCGCGCCGACCGGATTGAAGTATCGCAACGTAGCGATGCGCCACGCCGAGTCGGAGATTTCCAGATCACGCAAAACCTGCTCGGCGATAAGCTTCGATTGCCCGTAGGGATTCGTTGCCGACAGAGGAAACGATTCGTCGATAGGCACGCTCTTCGGCACGCCATACACCGTCGCCGACGAGCTGAACACGATCTTCTTCACATTACGCGCGCGCATGGTGTCGAGCAACACCAGCAGGCTATCCATGTTGTTGCGGTAATACTCGATCGGTTTAGCCACCGATTCTCCCACCGACTTCAACGCGGCGAAATGGATTGCGCCGGTGATCGGGTGTTCATCGAAGATTCGGGCGAGGGCGGTTTCATCGCGAACGTCGGCTTCGTAAAACGCCAGCTTTTTGCCGGTAATCTGCTCCACGCGTTTCAGCGACTCCGCGTTGCTGTTCACGAGGTTATCGATCACGACGACGCCGTAACCTTCGTTGAGCAATTCGACGCAGGTATGCGAGCCGATAAAACCGGCGCCGCCCGTGACAAGGATCGTGCCCTTCGCGCTTGTGTGACCAGTCATGAATAACGCTCCCGGAGGGTGATTTAGAGTGAAACGCCGGTAACCGCGCGTATTGTGCCTTTATAACGCTCGACGACCGCGTTTTCGTCGAATTCGCGCGCGACCTTGGCGCGGCCCGCCACGCCCATTTCAGCACGCGCTGTATAGCTGGAGAGCAGCAAACGCTCGAGTTGCTGCGCGAGGCTGTCGGCGCTCCTAACCTCGCAGAGCAAGCCCGTCACGCCGTTTTCGACGACTTCGCGGCAGCCGGGGACATCGGTGGCGACGATCGGGCGTCCCATCGCCGACGCCTCCATCAAGGTTCGCGGCACGCCTTCGCGATACGACGGCAGCACCACGCAATCCGCATTGCTGATAAACCCGCGGACGTCGTGCGCCTCGCCGAGATAATCGATGACACCTTCGCGCTGCCACGCCTGCACTTCGTCCAGCGTGATGGCGCTGGGGTTGTCGACGCCGACGGGGCCGAGCAACTGGAAACGCGCATACGGATATTTCTGGCGCAGCCGGCGTGCTGCATCGACGTATTCCGCGACGCCTTTATCCCACAGCAGACGGCCAATTAAAATGAAAAAAAAGCCTTCCGTCTGCGGGTTGGCGCGCGGTAGCGGCCGGAAAGCGTACTCGCCGAGATCCACGCCTTCGCCGTGCAACAGTTGCGCGCGATCGGGATGAGCCAGTAAATTCTGGTCGATGAACGCCTGCCGGTCGTCCTGGTTCAGGAACCACACTTCGCGCGGAAACCGGAACGCAAAGCGGTAAAGCCGCTTCGCGACGCCCGCCGTCCGGCTCTTCTGGATGAACACATAACCGAGCCCGGTGGTGACCGCGATGGACGGTATGCCCGCGAGTTTTGCAGCAATCGAACCGTAGATGTTGGGTTTGATCGTGTAGTGAAACACGATATGCGGCCGGGTCGACCGGTACTCGCGATACAGCGCGGCGAGCGTCTTGAGGTCATCGCGGGGATTGGTTCCCTTCGACGCCACCGGCAACTCCACGCATCGGCAGCCCATTTCCTCGAGCGGCGCGAAGGTGCGGTCGCGCGGCGCGATCACCGAGACTTCAACGCCGCGTTCGATCAGCATCCGCAGCAAGCCGCGCCGGTAGGTGTAGATTGCCCACGCGGTGTTGCAGACAAGGGCAATGCGAAGGCGGGATTTCTCTGCGTTCATTCGATCGGTTTTAAAGAGGGCGCTGAATCAGGGGCTTGCTTCAAGGGCTTAAGTCAGTCAGGCGTGAAACAAGCGCGTTTTCAACGCGCGCACAGCGCCGTAAGGCAGCATCAGATGTGCGATGTTTTTCGCCACGCCGAGCCAGTCGGGCAGGTTCGTCAAGCGCATGTATTTCAGTTGCAGCCGCAGTGTAGACAGCGTTTGTGTCCTGCGTTTCGTCGCGCTGATGCCGTGTTCATTGAGTTCGTAATACACGCCGAATTCCGGCAGATTCGCGCAGTCGTGACGCTGCATCAGGCGCAGGAACAGATCGAGATCTTCGGCCGCGCGATATTCCACCCGATAGTTGCCGGCCTCGATCACGGCGGCGACGCGCAGCATCATTGAAGGATGGGAGAAGCACGAGCGCAACAGCATGACGCGGCGAATGGCGGCCGGCTCGGTGGGCGGGCGAAGGTCGAACAGCGGCGCGCCCTCCATGCTTACCACGTGCGTCCACATGCCGAGCGCCGCGGTTTGCGGATGCGTCTCCATATAGTCGCGCTGCTTTTCCAGCCGATACGGCGTCGCAAGATCGCCCGCATCGATGCGCGCCGCGTACTTGATACCGCGTTCAGCCAGCGCGGTCACCCCCGCCTGCAACGCCANCTCGATACCGCCATTGCGCGGCATCCGCAGGACTTCGATCACCAGATTCGCGACNGTCGGCGCGACGGTGGGCGGCAGACTGCCATCGTCCACGATCAACACGCGCACCGGCGCGCGCTCGCAGAACGACGCGAGCGTCCGGTCCAGGTCGTGCTGGGCGTTGAACACCGGGATCAGCACGGCGACGTCGTCGAGCGTGAGAGCTTGCATGGACGTGGTGGGTGGGATGGCCGTCATACCCGCAGCCTGAAGCGGATGTAGTAGAAATTGACCGACGCTGCCGCGAGATACCCTGCCGCCAGCCCGGTCAGCGCGCCGTAGCTGCCCATGCGCGGAATCGCGATCAGGTTGACGACAAAGGCCACCGCGAGTGCCAGCAGCCACTTCGCGAGCAACACGAATTTCGCCTGGTATTTAAGCACGACGAGATTACCGATCGCCTCGATACCCGCCGGCACCGAGAGCCACACGGCCCAGCGGAAAATGCCGATGGAATCCGTATAAGCCGGCCCGAACACGCGGGAGATGATGAACCCCGCCAGCAGGTCGAGCACGATCGCGCCGCCGATCATCAGCGCTGCTGTCATCGCGATCAACCGGCCGACGTTGCGCTTCAGTTGCACGGCATCGTGCACGCGATACACGAACGCCGGCGCGATGGTCTGCGCGAGCATCAGCGCCAGCGTGATCCAGTTTTCGTTGAGTTGCTGCGCAGCGGAATACCGGCCGAGATCGGCGAACGAGATGTGGCGTTCGAGCATGAGCCGGTCCAGCTTCAGGAACAGGTACATACAAATCAACCCGAGCCAGAACACCGTGCCCGCGCTCGCGAAATGCCGGAACAACGAGCGGTCGACGTGCCAGCCGAGTTTGGCGCCGTGTCGATGGATGTAATACAGCATCAACACCCCGCCGATAACCGCCGCTTCCAGCGCCCACAGCCAGCCGAAGCGCGCCGGGCTTGCCGCCGCGCGCACGAGCACGTACACGAGCGCGGCTTTGGCCACTGCGGTGAGCATGCTGGTGAGCAGCTGCGGCTTGCTGTACGTCATGCTTTGCAGCCATGCGTTGATCACGCCGACAAACGGCTCGCGGAACAGCATGGTCACGGCGAGACCGGCGAGCATCGCGCCGACCAGGGGATCGGTGAAACCCGCGGCAATGCCGATCCACGTCATGACCAGCGCCGCCGCCGACACGCCCATGCGCAACACGAATGCGCTGCCGAGCACCGTGCCGAGCTGGCCCGCCGGGCGATTCACGATGGTCGGCACCAGGATCTCGGCNCCGCACACCCAGGTGATGGGCGAGAGCACGAGCAGCAGCGTGTTTGCGTATTGCCATTTGCCGAAGACGTCGGGGCCGAAGTAGCGCGCGAGCAGTCCGCTGATGGCGATGGCGACCGCGATCTGCGTAAGACGTTCGAGACCGAGCCAGACGATGTTTGCCAGCGCCTTAGTGACGTCGGGGTTCGTGATCCGTTTCAGCATCCGTGGGCGGTGCCTGAAATTGTCGTGGCGGTCGTGGACATAGGCATGGCGCTTGCGGTAAAACACCCGCCCGGACTTGCCGCGTTCCTGTCGGGAGCCGTCAAACAACGTGCGGTTTCCCGCCATTCGGTGTGACGTTTGTACTTCGCGGTGAAAAAGCGTCCGGGCATTGGATTAGAATATTTGCGCAGGTCCGCGCGGAAAGACTGCGATTATAGGTGCGAAAAGTGCACGCAACCGCGTGGTTGATACTCGCGGAGGGGGCACTGAGAGGTCGCCACCGGGATCGAGGCTGTGTTATATGACGCGCAATACGAATTTCTTTCGTTATTTTTTCGCGCGTCGTCCGGTATCGTTTCTAGCCGTTCGTGCGTCGGCCGGATTGCATGTGTTTGGCCGCGCGTTTGGTCACGCATTGGCCGCGTTGGGCTACGGCGGGTTTTTTTATCGCCAGCAACAGGTCTGCATCGAGGGGTCTCCATGACCCGGGACGCTTCGGGATGCCCCGGAACCATTTAAATTATTAGTCAGGTAGCCATTCCATGAGCCAGTCACCGCAAGTACCAGTTACCCAGTCCATTTTCAAGGCCTACGACATTCGCGGCATCGTCGGCAAGACCGTCGATGCCGGCGTCGCGCGCAACATTGGCCGCGCGTTTGGCAGCGAGATCAGGAAGCAGGGCGGCGACTCGGTCGTCGTGGCGCGCGACGGCCGTTTGTCCGGGCCGGAACTCGTTGGCGCGCTTGCTGACGGCTTGCGCGAAGCCGGCGTGGATGTTGTCGATATCGGCATGGTGCCAACGCCGGTGGGTTATTTCGCGGCCAGCGTGCCGCTCGCGCTGCCGGCGGGCGAGCGTCGCGTGGATTCGTGCATCGTCGTGACGGGAAGCCACAATCCGCCGGACTACAACGGTTTCAAGATGGTTCTGCGCGGCGCCGCGATCTATGGCGACCAGATCCAGGCGCTGTATCAGCGCATCGTCAATGACGACTTCACGAGCGGTGCCGGCACGTACACCGAGTACGACATCCAGCAGGTCTACCTTGAGCGCATCGTCAGCGACATCAAGCCGGCGCGTCCGATGAAGATCGTGGTCGATGCCGGCAACGGCGTGGCTGGTGATCTCGCGCCGCGTTTGTTCAAGGCGCTGGGTTGCGAGCTGGTCGAGTTGTTCACGGATATCGACGGTACGTTCCCGAATCACCATCCTGATCCGGCGCACCCGGAAAACCTGCAGGACGTGATCAAGGCGTTGAAGGAAACGGACGCGGAAATCGGTTTTGCCTTCGATGGCGACGGTGATCGTCTCGGCGTGGTCACGAAAGACGGGCAGATCATTTATCCGGATCGTCAGTTGATGTTGTTTGCGCAGGACGTGTTGTCGCGGAATAAGGGCGGGCAGATTATTTATGACGTGAAATGCACGCGGAATCTGGCGAAGTGGGTTCGTGACCAGGGTGGTGAGCCGGTAATGTGGAAGACGGGGCACTCGCTGGTCAAGGCGAAGCTGCGGGAAACGGGTGCGCCGCTGGCGGGTGAGATGAGCGGTCACGTGTTTTTCAAGGATCGCTGGTATGGCTTCGATGACGGCCTTTATACCGGCGCGCGGATGCTGGAAATCCTCTCGCGGGTGGCTGATCCGAGCAAGCTGCTCAATGATTTGCCGAACTCGCTGTCTACGCCCGAGTTGCAGCTAAAGCTGAATGAAGGCGAGAATTTCGAGTTGATCGCGAAGATGCAGAAGAATGCGAAGTTTACGGGCGCGGATGATGTGCTGACTATCGATGGGCTGCGGGTGGAGTATCCGGATGGGTTCGGGCTCGCGCGGTCATCGAATACTACGCCGGTCGTTGTCATGCGGTTTGAGGCTGACAGCGAGGACGCGCTGAAACGTATTCAGGAAGATTTTCGTCGGGTGATTTTGGCGGAGAAGGCCGACGCCAAGCTTCCCTTCTGATTTTTCGCTCGCGCCAGGGGGTGTTTGCTCGCACCGGTGGACGGTTTTTGGGGGCTGCCGGGGCGAGTGGTTTTGGGTCGATGTCGGGTTGCACGGGGTTGTTGGGCTTAGTGGTCGGGGTCAATGCCGGGTTGCTGCTTTCGGCGTTAGTGGTCTGCGTGAGTTAGCTGATTTCTTTATCAC
>JGI12635J15846_10004097_pt1 | contig 12610 bp, 14 predicted proteins | sample BlaSpr_A8_OM2_M2_FD_15846 | JGI IMG/M metagenome (IMG submission 15846) | reverse complement strand
AACCAAAGAGTTTGACGGCCAGACCTATCTCTTGGAAAGGGGAATTCGCGCTGATCTCTCCATCATCAAGGCATGGCGTGCGGACGAGGCCGGGAACCTGTGCTTCCGTAAGACGGCGCGCAATTTTAACCAGGTGATGGCGACGGCGTCATCCATGACCGTGGCGGAGGTCGAGGACATCGTACCCGCGGGACGGCTCGGTGCAGACGGGATTCATCTGCCGGGGATCTATGTGAAGAAACTTGTTCTCGGTCCGCCCTATAAGAAGCACATCGAGTTCAGGACAACCCGGCCGCGAGAGACCCTGCTCACGGATTCGAGGGAAGGGAGCCCATGACCTGGAGCCGCGAGGACATCGCGAGGCGGGCCGCTCGAGAGCTACGGGATGGTTTTTATGTCAATCTCGGCATCGGGATTCCGACGCTTGTCGCCAACAACATTCCTGCCGGCATGTCGGTGACCCTTCATTCTGAGAACGGTATGCTCGGAATCGGACCCTATCCCTATCCAGGTGAGGAGGACGCCGATCTGATCAATGCGGGTAAGCAGACCATCAGCGAGTTGCCGGAATCGAGCTATTTTTCTTCTTCGGACAGCTTTGCCATGATCCGCGGCGGGCACATCGATCTGACGATCCTGGGCGCGATGGAGGTGTCCGAGTACGGGGACATCGCGAACTGGATGATCCCCGGCAAGGTGGTCAAGGGTATGGGCGGCGCGATGGATCTCGTGGCCGGCGTGCGCAAGGTCATCGTGACTATGGAGCACGTGTCTCGAGATGGCTCACCCAAGTTCGTCCGGGAGTGCTCATTGCCGCTGACGGGGCAAGCCGTTGTCGATATGGTGATCACCGATCTGTGTGTCTTCGAGCGGTCAAGATCTGGACAGAGGTTCCGTCTCATCGAGCTGGCGCCGGGGGTTTCGGCGCACGAAGTGCGGGAAAAAACCCAGGCAATATTTGATCATTGACGCCTCGCGAGGGATGACTCCCGATCGGCCTTGGCCGCGAGGCATAGAACTTTCGGAGCGTCTGCGGCAGGTACCGCCATGAATTGGGATTAACAGGGTATCGGGAAGGAGAGGGATCTCCCTCATGATCGTTGGTGATTTCCCATAGGCATTAGCCTACGTGGAAAGCATTGGATCCATATCTTCTGACTAGCAAGCTACGAAGGAATATAGGGATGCGTGCCCCGCTCAGCGTTGGCTCTCTTCTGCGGCGATTAATTTTTCCAGGACGCGTCGCGCCTTCACAGCAGCTGCGTCACCAGGCATCAATACTGGCCTCAGGGACATAAAGTCCGCATCGCCAATCATCGCCTGCTGTCCTTCCACCACGGGAAGATCCTCTGACACAAAAGGTCCCCGTACGGCCTCCGTTTGCCTTTGCGCGACGTCCTGCGCCTGCGGCCCCAAGGCCTTGGGACAACACATTGCATACCAGTAATGCGTTGTTTTCTCTGTTTCCGGAGTGAAGAAGTGAACACCGGGTGCTTCCCGCCCCTCCGAACGGGGCCGTCCAGCCAATGTTGCGCCACTATAGAGTTCGATCAGGGCGGGTACCTGCCAGCGACAGTCCAACCACCGATCCACCTCGGAGCCGGGCGACAACCCGAAAATCTCTTCCAGAAACGGGGGCAGATGGTCATTTGTGATGAGGCGCTTGGACCAGACGATGTTGCCATCCTGGCTCGCTTCGGTTTTGCCTCGACGGACGGCCTCCGTCGCAAAGAGCGGATGCATGAACTCGATGTGGCTAAGGTCGAGAATATTGTCTGCCTCAAGCTGGTAATTGGCCTTGGCTTTCAAATAGCCGTGGCCGACCGCATAGACATCCGGATCCAGCAGTGGAAACACCGGGACGGTTGCCGGATCCGCTAACGTGGGGTCACCAAGCCAAATCCAGATCGCACCGTAGCGCTCCACGGTCGGATAGGCGGGGACGTTCGCAGCTTGCGGGATGACACCATTTCCGTGGGGGCTACGAACACATCGGCCGTCGATACCGAACTCCAGTCCGTGATACTTACACTGAACCGAATCGCCGCAATGAACCCCCAGATGCAGAGGCGCGAAACGGTGCGGGCAGCGGTCACCGAGGGCTCGCACCGTTCCCCGACTGTCTCGAAAAAATAGAATGTGTTTCTCTAACAGTACCCGCTCGAACAAACGCTCGGGCTGGATTTCATCATCCCACGCGGCCATATACCAAGTATTTTTCAGCACTCGCATGACGGCCTTCCCCGATCTAGTCAAACTTGCCCTTGGTCAGCACAGGAAAGCGCTTGGCCTTGCTCGGGACCACCTTATTCTCAATCGCGCCAATTCCATCGATCTCGCAACGCACAACGTCGCCTACCTGCAAATGCCGCTGCGGAATTAGTGCATGGCCGACGCCGCCCGGCGTGCCGGTCAGAAGTAGGTCGCCGGGTTCGAGCGGGAATGCTGTGGACAAATATTCGATCTGCGCCCAGATATTGTATACCAACTGATCCGTATTGCTCTTCTGGCGAAGCTCGCCATTGACGAAGCAGCGCACCTCCAGAATATGCGGATTGGGGATTTCGTCCGGTGTCACGATCCAGGGTCCAATTGGACCATGAGTATCGAATGACTTGCCGATTGTCCAGGTGGACGAATGATGTTGCCAGTCGCGCGCCGACACATCATTCGCAACGAAATAGCCAAAAACATGATGGGGCGCTTCCTCCTGGGTCGAATATCGTGCCGTCTGGCCTATGGCCACGCCCAGCTCGACTTCATAGTCGAGCTGGCAGGTGACACCAGGATCAATGTCGTCAAAGGGCCCTGACAGGCAACTGGTCGCCTTGTTGAACCAGGGCTGTTGAGGAGGAGTCGGAACGCCCAAGCGCGCGGCCTCTTTCGCATGGTCGCGATAGTTCATACCAATCGCCAGCATTTTATGGGGGCGCTCCATCGGCGCAATCAACTTTGCATCCGCGAGGCTATCAGTCGGGCTTGCGCTAGCCGCTTTATCAGCAAGCCGCCTTATAGCGTCTGGCCCCGCCGCGGCGAGCTGGATCATTTCGCGGTATTCCGGCAACAAATCGGCGATCCGAATGATACCGTCGCCAGCAATGATTCCGATCACCGGCTGGCCACTCGATCTAAAACGCACCAGTTTCATAAAAACACTCACCTGTTGGACAGGGACTCCCCGCTGGGCAAATTATCAGGCAAGTCGGCGATGATGAGGCGATCCGAAAAGTTGAGCGGCGATACCTGATCCAGAGATATGAAACGCCATTTGCCTGTGAGACCCGAGAATGCAAACAGCTGTATGCCGCGGGACTACGCTGATTGAGGTATCACCGAAGCGAAGTTGTCGTCTAGCAGTCGCGAAGGGCAGGTTTTAGAATGCTTCGCCTGTTTGCGGGTACGCATGACTCTGGGCGATCTTTGGACTCGATCGAGACGATTTAAAGGATATGACTATGTCATTTGGTAAGAGCATTCTGGTAGTCGGTGCTGGCGGTGTCTTTGGACGCTATGTAGCGCCCGAGTTGATTGCCAGGTCTGCGCGGGTGCGCGGGCTGGTCCACCATGATCGCGCCGAGGCGGTGGCACGCGCGACCGGCGTTACCGATATAGCGAGAGCCGACCTGCGAGACGAGAAAGCGGTCCGTCGTGCATTGGAGGGGGTCGTGGGCGTCTTCTACATCCCGCCGAAATTCTTACCTGATGAAGCGGAAATTGGCGTGCACCTTGTCGAACTCGCCGCAGAAGCTGGGGTCGAGCGCTTCGTGTTTTCGGGCGTTATGTATCCGTTCATCACCGACATGCACAATCATCACGCCAAGCTGCCGGTCGAACTAGCCTTAGTCAAATCCGGCATGGCTTTCACGATTTTATTGCCAGCGAATCTTATGCAGTCCACCGAGGCCTTTTTTTGGAAAAAGGTCCTGGCCACCGGCGAATATATTGAGCCTTGGGCACAGAACAAGAAAAGCTGTTACGTCGATTACCGTGATGTTGCGGAGGTCGCTGCCAGGGCGCTGACTGAAGACGGACTCCAGTTTGGCGTTTTCGACCTCACCGCGGCCGGCATGATCTCGCGGGAAGATATTGTCGTCATGATGACAGAGGCCCTCGGCCGACGAATAACAACCCGCACACAGTCCATCGACGAATGGAATGAAGAGAACATGCCGCCCGATCCTGTCCTGCGGCGTGCCTTCTCAGACATAGACCGCTTCTATAGCCGATATGGCTTCCCAGGAGGTAATGACCTCGTCTTGCGAACCATTCTAGGGCGACAGCCCCGTACGATGAGAGCCTATATCGGCGAGCTGGCGGCTCGCTCCTTGGGAGTCTGATTGACATGGGAGCCGGTCTGACGAGCTGGGCCGAATGGGAAAGGTAATTCTCAGGGGAACGAGCAATGCGCTGGTTGCTGAATTGCTGGTACGTGGCGGCTTGGGCGGATGAGCTACCATCTGATGCACGCCTTGCCCGGACGTTACTAGAAAGGCCCGTGCTGCTCTTCCGCGATCCCGGCGGACAAGTGCATGCATTAGCAGATCGCTGCCCGCATCGCCTCGCACCGCTTAGCAGGGGCAAAGTCGAGGACCGAGTCGTTCACTGCGGATATCACGGCTTGGCCTTCGATGGCGCCACCGGCAAGTGTGTCCATAACCCGCATGGACCCATCCCCAGTTCGCTCGCAGTAGAGGCCTATCGGGTCACTGAGCGGCATAAGTTGCTGTGGATCTGGATGGGCAATCGCGAGCGGGCCGAAGAAAGTGCGATCCCGGACCTATCCTTTGCAGATACCGCACCGGTGCATGCATTCAGCAAGGGATACATGCGCGCGGCCGCAGATCATCGCTTGCTGGAAGACAACATTCTCGACCTCACGCATGGCGATTATTTGCATGCCAATACCCTTGGCGGCGGCTCATTCACACGGACCCGCGCCAACGTCGAGGAGCGCGGCAACACTGTTTTCGTGCAGTGGCTCGCGAAGAATGAGCAGGCGATTCCTATCTTCAGAAGCGAAATGCCCGATCTCGACATGTTGACCGATATGATCACTGATGTGCTATGGCATCCCTCCGGGGTGATGCTGCTTAATGGCGCAGTGACCCCTGCAGGCGCTCCGCGTGAAAATGGAATCGCAACCTCGAATGCGCATATCATGACGCCCGAGACCGCAACCACAACACATTATTTTTATTGCAACTCTCGTAACTATCGCACGGCAGACGCTGATTACAACGCGGCAGTCGCTGCAGGACTCCGCTTAGCATTCGAAACTGAGGACAAGCCGATGATTGAGGCCCAGCAGTCTCGAATTCGTGGAGCGGATCTCCTCGACTCCCGGCCGGCCCTGCTACCGATGGACCTTGCGGCCGTGCGCGCGCGGCGCATATATCGTCGTTTGGTCGAAGCGGAGCAGGCTGAATTTTCACGCCTGTGAGCGATGGATGGCGGCGACCAGCCTGGTTCGAGCGGGCGCAGGCAATCCAAGGCCGTTGAGTAATTGATAGGGGTGTTTACGCAAACGTGCTGAATCAGGCTGATCGGGCGGTTTCTTGTGGATAAGTCGCATCGAGCGATGTCGCGCTTACTGTCGATTTCAATATTTCATGTCCTTTATTCCAACAATCCATGTCATATCCGCATTGAGGAGTCGGCACAGAACCTCCCAGAGTCGGCGTGAGTCCTTACCCTCGCAGGCTGATGAGCGCTTCGGCTGGTTCGTTCGAGAATGCCTCCAGCACGAGAATGTTGGCGCGTAGCAGATCAGCGACTTGCGACGTCGGCGCATTTCCGATCTGCAGCCATACTGTGGATATCAGCAGATCGTGTCCTATTGGCAGCCAATAGTGTCCTAAATCGGAAATTCACCCCTCTGGTTGATGATGGCTGGTAGTTGTGCGCCAGCAATCAGCAGCTGATCGATTCCGACAGACTTCGACTTGTGTCCGAGCGCATCGACAGCGGCGCGTCGAAGTAGGTCGATGATTCGGCCGGTCACCCCATCGGTAAGGGCGAGGACGTACTCGATGAAACGCTGGTCGATAGCCGCGGAGTTCTTGCGAATGGGCAGCATGGCTAGATACCCGGCAACGAAACGCCGCAGTTCATCAGATTCCGTCCACACGGGCAATTCCATCTGCTCGAATCGGCTGGCAATCTGTGGGTCGAAGCGCATGACGTGGAGTGCTTCATGGGTGCCGGCGGCGACTACCGATATGCGCCGGTCATTGGACAGGAATTTGACCATGTTCAGGGCAGCTCGTTGCTCACGCGCACTGCAAGAAAGCAGGTGCGGGATTTCGTCGATGATGAGAATACGCGGATTGGCATGAGTGAGTAGGCTGATCGCGGCGTGTTCGAGCTCGTAGAACCTCGCGGTGGGGCGCACATTGCCGCCCAGCGTGCGAACGATCTCACCGTAGAGGCTTCGTACTACCGGTACCGGAGGCATTTGCGTAGCAATAATGGGGCGTTGCCCATTTCGGTTGGCGCGCTTTGGCGCATGATCGCGCTTGAATTTTTCGAGGAGCATGGACTTGCCGGCGCCGCTGACACCGTAGATCAGCAAGCAGGGCATGCGGACTCGAGCTCGCATGGTGTACAGCTCATTGAGGCGGAACAGCCCGGCGTCGCCAATGGGATACCCGATCCATCGGTCACGTTCGATGGCGGCGAGCGCGGATTTCGGGATAGGCCGGCGCAATACCGAAGATCGACCTTTGGGTTTTGCCGCCGTCACCATTCCTCTCCCTTGTACGGGATCACAGGACGACTGTAGTCGACGGCGGATTTTGACCCTGCCGGCTTTGATAACTTGTTAGCCGCCGCCGGGCGGCGTTCGGCATTGCGCCGGGCGCGGCGCGTCTTCTGACGGGAAGTGTCCTCGATGTTACGCTGCGACGCAGTAATGGCGAAGATTTGGTCCTCCGTCGGATGACGCTCGCCCTTCTCGGTCAGGATAGAGCGCGCCCGCTCAAGTTCGGCGCGAGTGATCGGTGGGCGACGCAGGTCCGCATAGGGCACATCCAGATACTCTGCTACGCCAGTCGACGGGACATACACCTTGGACAGGTCTCGCGGATCATATCGCACCAATACTCGAGTCCCGATTGGAAACATCTGGTTGAGGAGAGGATCCCAATAGCGAATAAGACCTAGTTGGAAGCCATTCTTGGTAATCCTACGGACCTCGGCCGGCAGGAAATCGATGACGAAACGTGTGGGATTTGTAATGACCCCGCGCCGTCTATGCTTAATTGTCCGATCCCAAACCTTTGCTGGAATTGCAAGCAATCCTCGATGCACTTGTTGGTGGTAGTGGCCGGCGATTTCCAGCGCCATCCACTTTTCAAGTTCCGCCATGGTCATGGACGCTTTGGCTTCGCTGGCATACTTCCCACGCTGGGCCGGATTGGACATGGTTGTACCCGGCAGACCGTGGATTCGGCGCATCAGCGTTCCAAGGTATCGCTCAATGTGTCCGCCATAGTGAGGTCGACCCGGCGGACGGTACTCCAATCGAATCCCGTAGCGTTCGCAGCCTCGCTTCAAGGCGACGCTATGAAACTCAGCGCCATTGTCGAGATGTAATGTCGTGGGCACGCCGTAGGGCGCCCAGCGAATCTTGAGACCGCGATCCTTGAGCCATCGATCCTTTGGCAGGGCGGCCATGGAAAGAGCGAGGCCGACCGACGTGGCCGACGGTGGATTGAGGCTCAGAATGAAAGCAAGCACCACGCGCGTGGCAACATCGAAAGCGATCGTGAGCCACGGCCGGCCCATCGATTCGCGCTGAAGCTCGTCGACTACCATGATGTCGACCAACGTGTGATCGATCTGGACTAGTTCGAGCGGCTTCGTCGGTCGCGGCGACGGGCGCACCGACGGACGCAGTGATGTCCTTGCCATCCTTGAGGCTGCTGATGCCGCGGTCCCGAAGTCGGGCGGCGATGGTGTTGCGGCTGGGAACGGGGAGGGCGGCGGCTTTGCACCGGCGCGCGCATTCCTCCACGATCCACGCTATCGGCAACCGCTCTTTTCGACGGGTCCACGTCTCAATGACGTCTGTCATCGTGTTTTCTTGAGCCGCCGACAATCTACGGAGGCCCAGGCGCGGCCCTCTCCTATCCGGAACTAATGTCGTGACACCCGGGCGCTCGCGATATCGATAGAGCCACCGTCTCACGGTTCGATCTGAGACCCTGCAGATCTCTGCAAGCCGGTGCACTCGTGGCCCGAGCAGTCCTGTCTCTTCGTCGAGAAACTTCAACATGTCCTCGCGCCGGCGCGCCTTCTCTAGCGACCGCTCCTTGAGAAACATCAGATCAGCCCCGGATCCGCGCTCCTGCATCTTCTTGAGACGGCGCGCGGCCGCTCGCTGAATGCCAGAGGGGAGGCGAGATATTTGAACGGCACCGGGTGGACGGCGGCGACCGATATCGCGGATTATATTGCGCGTCCGATTTAGGACACTATTAACTGCCAGAATGGCGCAAACGCGCCATATAGTGGACAACGACGCTTTTAGACAACTTCAATATATGAGCAACGACTTGAGGCTTGTTTTAACCGGGTTTCCATCGCGCCAGATGAGGACATTATTTGATGACATTGTGGACATTATCTAGTGACGTCCACAACCGCATCGGACACTTGATCGGATCTCCCGAAGCCCCAGCGATGCGCATCGCGACGCAACCGGCTCAACTGAAGTAAGGCTCGGGTGCCGAACAGAAGGGCGCTGACACTCGTCGTTAAGGTCGAGGACGCCGCGACCATAGAAACAGTCACCCTTTTCCGTGAGCAAATGGGTCCGCGGCCAGTGTTCGCATGCCGCCGCCACCGCGTCGAGGTCGGAAATTCGGACTGAGAGCCCGAACCGGCACCGACTCACACCAGGACGGCCTAAAGCCCTATCGCCAGCCGCCTGTTCAAACGCTATGGCTCGTCGAATCCGTATCCGAGGTCCTGAACATCGGTGACAACCCCGTTTTTGATCCGGACACGCTCCATCAAAAGGTTCGGACCAAAGTTGTACGTCCAAAATTCAATTTGAACATCCGCGTCGACTCCCGTTACCCGGTCGACTTGCGCCGGGTCACCGCAGAACGAGCTGACCTCAACGCTGCTCGTTCCCCTGTCGATGGTCCGACTTCCGCATCGCATCCCGGCACTCGTAAGCGCTGGCAAGCACCCCAGCGCGAGTAATGCCAACGCAGTGGAGATCCTTTGATTCGTCACGCCTTCTCTCCTGTTCGCTCGACCAATATGCACTTCGTGATTGCGTGCAACTATCGCTTCAGTCCGTGCGCCGAATCCAGTTCTCGCCGCAAGATCCGAGCCCAATCGTCTACTGCCGCACGGGCGGTCGCCGCGGCATCCACTCGACCGGTGAAGTGAAGCCATGGCGCGTACGGATCCCTCTTGGAGTCCACGACACGCGCAATCAGTGCACCCGTTGCGGCATCGCGCAGCTCAGCAACGAGCCGCATCTCGCTGACCGAAACGGCATAGGGACGCATTGGACCGGAGCTCGGGACAGCCGGCGCGTTGATGTAGAGGTCGCGAACTTCCGCCCTGATGCGCAGCACATCAGCGTCCGCGCGATTGACGAGGGCGTAACCCTCCGGGCGCGTCAACTCCTTTTCCAGCTCCTCTTTGAAAATCTTCCCCAATCCGATTCTTATCTCCTGCTTCTCGGCCGCGGTGATCGGACCCCCTGCCCGATCGGGCTTCCCGCTCTTGGCAAAGGAGACCTCCACCGGATCGAGCATGACCTTGTCGTAGGCACTCAGGTTGACACCGGGACGGGCGTATACATGGTCGAGCCCGGTTACCTTCACTGGCTCTAATCCCTCGTCGGCCGCAGCCAAATCCGCAGCGCTCTGATCCGCCCGCACGACGGTGAGACTGCTCAACCCCAGTGCGGCGGCGAGCAGCATTGTTGATAATTGCATCCCTTTATCTCCCACCAAATACTCCGACGGTTCAATAGCGCCATGTCAGAATCTAAGGTCATTTTACCTTTAGATTGCCCTCATTGACAGGATGTGCTAACGGGTGTGGATTGCCCTTAATGGTGTCCAACCCGTACCTTTAATTCTGGCAATGACGCAATTAAAGGGAGTGGAACGTATGTGGGGGCGGCGGCGTAAGATCGTCATCTGAATGGCACTAATTACCAAAAATTCCAGCCGCCATGGAGGGCGAAAGGTGTCAGCATGAAAGGAAAACGACATCCAGGAACATCGCCGCACTTCTTTCGGTATCAGTTGCTCACGCTACTGGGACCGACGGGGCGGCGCCCCATCGACCAGAGGCGTGCGCATGCGATGGCCACTTTCACCTGCGGCTGCGCGGACTCGACGGCTTCGCGCACACAGGTCCCGTCGTCGAGTGTCGTCGAATCGGCGGCCCGGCAGAGCTTGCGCGCTCCCTCGAGCACGTCGTCATTGAGAAGCGCGACTCCCGAATTGGTCCGGAGTGTCACCGCATCGAACTGTATGCGCGCCGTCAGCGTGACCTCCGCTGGATGGAGTCCGACGGTTAGTAGCACCGGACGGGATTCAACGGTTGCGCCAGTCTTCACCGATGAAACAGAGATCGTGATCACGTCCGAATCGTCCGCGTGCGCGCGACTGCTCAGAGGCGCGAGCACTGCGATCGCGAACGTAAGGGCCAGGCCGCTGCGCAGCATGCTTGTCTGAATCGACGCTGTCGAAGTATGCATCGCTAGTCTCCTGTAAATGAGGGAACGGTGCACTGACCGTGCGGCGGAATCGTTGCAGGTCACTCCGCTTTAAAGCCCGGCTGATATTCACTGAAGACGTCGTTGGCCAGANAACTGCAGCTGTACTCTCGGACCTCCGAAATCTTGCCGTCACGGAACTTGAAGACAAAGTGATAGGCATTGTCGTAGATCTTGCCGTTCTTCATTTCTCCATACGATTCGGCTTCCACGCATACCCGATCTCCTTCGGCCGTCGTGTCCAGTGCCTTGAATTGCAATGGATTCTTCATCAGGGAGGACATGAATCTTGGCGCCGCCACGAACTGGTCGGCATTCCATTGCATCCGCAACCAGGCAGGCTGCCGTTGCATGCTCCGAAACTGGAAGTCGTCCGACAGGCAAGCCCGTATGGCGGCCTCATCCATTTTGGCGACGGCCTCAAAGTAGCGCTGAACCATTCGCTTGTTGCTTTCTGTGCTCATATCGCGGCCTTGGCGGCAATCCCTGAAGGCATCCGTGGATCGGTTGAAGGGCACCTCCATTGTGGGATATCTGAATAACGCCGACAAAAGCGTCGCTTGACGGTCGGTAAAGGGGGACTGTTAGGCGCCGCAATCTAACCATGAGGCGTGCACCAAGAGGAGGCGGATGCGCACACGCCCGATTGGGATTTGGTGTCGCGAATCACGACCGCGCGAGGAGCACTCGCGCACGGCATACCGCGTGAAATCGTTCGTAAAGCCTGGGGTGAACAGGTCTTTGCAGCGGCGACCGCAGAACTCAACGAGCGCAGATTGCTCACGCTTCGACTTAATCAATAGACCGCGCTCGCCGCTCCGATTATTGACATCACGTGGCAACGCGCGCGTCCGAGTCCTCCATTCGCGGCAGCTGCCTATCAGGAAAACTGGATTCCGAAAACCAACATTCCAGGCCATTTCACTCGATCACGCAGATCTCGTTTGCTGCGCCGCATCTTTCGTGTGACGGATTATGAGGTAAACGATTGACAGTACCTCCACGATGACCAATAGCACACCGAAACAATCCGATGCGACCATCGATTGATATTCTGGCGGCCTCATGAAAAACGAATATCTCAAACGTGCATCCACGTGGGAGGTCGTCTATTCCATTAATATGGGTATTGCCTGCTGGATCGCCTACGCGATCATGACAAGGATATTGATCTCATCGACTTCTCGCGATGATGACCTTCTTGGAGGGATGTGGGCTGCCGTAGCAGCGGCATTCGTGTTCCGAGACACGCGGGCGCATAGCCTGTCGGCTGGCATCGCCCGGCTCATTGCCACGTGCGTCAGCTTTGCGCTCTGTCTGCTCTACTTGGCATTTATCTCGCCCTCAGCGGTTGGCATCTCAATTCTTGTCACCGTAGGCACGCTGGTGATGATGGCGTCGAAGCGTCGTGAAGACATTGTCACAACCGCGATTACTACCATTGTCGTCATGGTCGTAGCGATCATCAGTCCCGAACACGCTTGGCATCAACCACTTCTGCGGCTTCTCGATACCGTGATTGGTATCGGTGTTGGCGTCACTTGCAAGTGGGCGGCCTCCAAGATATTTGCCGGACTTCGGTGCGAACGTGTGGCAACGGACGCGAGGGAGCGATAAGTAGCTCATCTCAATCGAGGCACTCACAGCTGCGATAGGCGAACGTTGCGGCACGCGGGGATTCCAATGTGGCGCTCAAACGTTATGGAAGCGCGGATGCGCTGGAATCGGAGATCGCAAGCAACATTTGTGAGCCCAGATGCGCGCATGAACCAATGCACAATAATGGTGGGCCGCTTAGTTGCCGATTCAGTGCTCTGGACCGTGTTTTCGTGTCCAGGTGCAAATTGCAACGATACATTC
>JGI12635J15846_10004096_pt1 | contig 12615 bp, 11 predicted proteins | sample BlaSpr_A8_OM2_M2_FD_15846 | JGI IMG/M metagenome (IMG submission 15846) | reverse complement strand
GGTGCGGCCGAAGGCCGCGATGATGGCGGCCACGTCATCGACGAGCTTCTGCACCGCGTAGTCCTCGACATCGTTCGGAGCGTCGGTCATCCCGTAGCCCCGCATGTCGGGCGCGACGGCCAACGCGCCGGCTTTGGCCAGAGCGCCTACTTGGCGAGTCCACGATTCGGCGCCCTCAGGGAACCCGTGGAGAAGAATCGCCAGCTCGCCGCTCGGCGGCCCATCGACGATGGTCCGAAACCGAAGCCCATTGGCCTGGACCATGTGCTGACTGGGCATCACTCGATGTGCTTGTGGATAAAGTCGGTCGCCACGTCGAGGGCCTGATCGAGCACAGCCAACAATCCGTGCCCTTGGCCCTTGAAGATCTCGAGCCGGGCGCCTCGAATGAGCTTCACCTTCTCCCTGAGCAGGTCGATGTTCGCGAAGGGATCGCGGTCCCCGCTCATGAAGAGCACGGGGCATTTGATCAGAGGCCAGTGGTCGGTGCGGAGCTGGTCGCGAAACCCCGGACGGTGCAGCGGATAGGAGAAAAGGACGAGCCCGCCGAAGTCCGCCTCGATCGCGGCCATGCTCGCGACCCTTCCTCCGAAGGACTGACCACCGCCGATGACATCATGCCCGCGACCCGACGTCTTGATGAAAACGGGAACCGCTTTCTCCGCGCCTCCGCGAGGAAGATCCACCGCGATCGCATCGATTCCACGTCGCTTGAAACCGACCACATAGGGCTTCATCGACGTTGCATTCCCTGATGCTCCATGACCGAGGACGACACGCATCACGTCTATCGTCGCAGTCTTCGATGACGTCCGTCATGGTCCTCATCGACCACGCGATGACGGAAAATTTTACGACCGGTCGCGAAAAAAAATTTCCGCGAAGCATTGACGTGAGAGGGGTTCATCAGGTATCACAACACCTTGTATGGCGATGCTGCTCGTGGTTGCCTCCACAGAGGCAACGGACCCGACGCGAGAAAGGCGACCATTTTCGACAACCGCCAACGTCTCGGAATCCTTATCTATGAGGGTCCGTGGCGCAGCCCGTGGGGTTACCGAGGAGGTGCGTGCAGGAGAAATCCTTCATCACGTCTCACCACATGGAACCCGCCAAACCGATGGAACCTATCGGGTCCATATCACCAGGAGAAGGAGGTAGACATGATGGCTAAGAAGAAGGCAGCCAAGAAGCCGGCAGCCAAGAAGGCCGCCAAGAAGTCCTCGAAGAAGAAGTAAGACACTTCTCTTCATTCGTTTCGTAAGTCCGTTTTCGCCGGGGTTCTGTGGAGCCCCGGCTTCTTTTTATCCCGCGGTCCCGATGAGGGAGGCCACGGTCGCCGCCGCGGCCGGCGCGAGCAGGATCCCTTTCCGATGATGGCCCGTCGCGATGATGAGGTTCGCCACCTCGCTGGTCGCGACGATGGGCACTCCGTCTGGCGTGACGGGTCGCAGGCCCGCCCACGTGCGGAGGATCGTCGCAGAGGCGAGTGCTGGCGCGAGGCGTCGTGCGAATTCGAGCAGGCTCGCGATCCCCTCGACGGTAGGCCGAGCGTCGAAGCCCGAATCCTCTTCCGTCCCGCCCGCGATGATCGTGCCGTCGCCTTTCGGGACGAGATAACCGCCCGACCAGAAGATGCTTCGTCGCAAGACCAGCGATCCGGGGTCGAGCGCCGCCAGCTGTCCGCGCTGTGGCCGGACGTCGACGTCGAGACCCGCGGTGGAGGCGACCTCGCGCGTCCACGGGCCCGCCGCGATGACGAACCAGTCGGCGCGCAGCGGGCCGGTCGGCGTCCTGACGGCACGAGCCTCGTTGCGTGCGATGTCGAAACCAGCGGCGGGCGTGCCCTCGCGGATCTCGGCGCCATGCGTCGCCGCGGACAGCGCGAGCGCGCGCACGAACCTGGGGGGCGTGAGGTGGGCGTGCTCCATGAGGACCGCGCCGAGGACGTCGTGGCTCAAGGCCGGCTCCAGGCGACGGCATTCCGCGGCGTCGAGCCAGCGGCCCGATCCCTGGCGCAGGAGCGCGGCCTCCTCCTCGGTGAAAGCAGGCTGCAGCCCTTGCTGCACGCGGTACTCGACGCTCATCGCGCTGTCCTTCTCGATCCGAGCCACGAGCTCTGGGAATAGAGCGAGGCTCTCTGAGTCGCCAGGTCGAGCCGAAGGGCTCAACTCTCCAGCCGCCGCACCTGAGGCCTTGCTTCCGAGCTGGTCCCGTTCGAACAGGGTGACCTGGTGTCCATCCCGGCTGAGCCTCTCGGCAACGGCACAGCCGATGACCCCTCCACCGACCACGGCCACCCGCGACATATAAGGAAGATAGCCGGGCCGTCTTCCCTCTCCCCTTCAGGGGAGAGGGTCAGGGTGAGGGGCAAGGAAGAAGAAAAACCGCCCGAATCCCCTTGACTATCGAACATTCGTTCGATATGGTGATGACGCCTCCACTTCCCCTCCTGCGTCTTCTCGTGAGGCCCCATGAAAGATGCAGGCACAGAACCTCCAGCTCGACGGCGCCATCGACGCGATCCGGCTGCGCTTCGGCAGCCACGCGCTGACCCGCGCGGCCGAGCTGCCCCCTCCGCAGCCATGGCCCAGCGGGACACCGCTCGACTCCCTGACCGGGATCGGCGGCCTCCCCCGCGGGCGGCTCTCGCTTCTCACCGGAAGCGGAACGTGCGGCAAGCTCTCGCTCGCCCTGGCCCTCCTCGCGCACGCGACCCATGAGTTCGCGCACGCGACGGTGATCGACGGCGGCGGATTCGATCCCTGGAACCTCCTTCCCTTCTATCCCGAGCTGAGCGCGCTGACCGTGGTCCGCGCGCCAGCTCCTGAAATCGCGGGCGAGTCGGCCGCAGCCCTGGCCAGGGCAGGAGCCGGCTTCATTCTTTTGATGAGCGAGGTCCCGGAGCACTGGCTCGGCCCTCTCGAGTCGGGTGCCAACCGCTCAGGCACGGTGTTGGTCGGAGTGGTGGACGCCCCCGGCCGCGCCCTCGCCCACGCGTCGAGCTTCAGCCTTGCTCTGTCTCGCACCGAGTGGGTCTGGGAGCGGGGTCAGCTGGTCGGGATCCGGGTGACCGCCCGCTGCTCGAAAAACAGGGTGGCGCCACCACTCGGCGAAACAGCGCTCGAGATCCGCTACCCACTCGGCGCGCGACCTGCATCGGACCACCTGGTGCACATCGTGGAATCTCGCGTCGATGTCCAGGAGGTTGCGCCATGCATATCTGCTGTGGTCTGACCGGTCACCTGGAGCTGGCGCGGCGGCCGGACCTCTACGGGACTCCAGTCATCGTCGGGCGCTGGGACGAGCATGTGGTCGCGGCGTCGGAGGAGACGCTGCCGTTCGGCGTGATGCCGGGCATGGCGCTGCGACAGGCCGAGCATCTCTGTCCCCAGGCGACGTTCGTCCTGCCAGACGAAGAAGCCACCGCCCGCATTCGCGAGCTGGTCTCTGCCGCGCTCTATGACCTCGCGCCTGTGGTCGAGGTCCGCGAGGAAGGCATCGCGTGGCTGGACATCAGCGGCGTGGCGACCGCAGGCCAATCGATCCGCGCCGCCCGCCATCGCCTATCGAAGGCGATCGGCCGCGAACCTCGCCTCGGCCTCGCTCCCGGTCCTTTCTCGGCGCGGCTCGCCGCGTCACGCGCAAGGCCGGGGCGATTGCTGCGCGTCGCCGATGCGCGCGAATTTCTCGCCCCGCTGCCCTCGCGCGAGCTGCCGCTCAACTCGGAGCAGCTCGAGCGACTCGACCTGCTTGGCCTTCGCACCCTCGGTGCGGTGGCGACGATCGGTCCGCGCGAGCTGGAGAGCCAACTCGGCCGCGACGGCCGGCGCGCCGCGCTTCTCGCGCGCGGCCTGGAGCCGGACCAGCTCGTGCCGTGGCTGCCCCCGCTCTTCACGAGCGCGCATCGGCAGTTCGGCGACCCGGTCGAGGACCGCGAGGCTCTGCTCTTCGTCGCGCGAGCCCTGTGCGGCGACCTCGCCGAAGAGCTTGGGCTGCGCGGCGCCGGCGCCAAGCACGTGCGCGTGCGACTCCTCTTCGAATCTTCAGGCGATGAGAAGCGCGAGTCGGTGGTGCGCCATCCATTGAGCAGCGTGGCGGAGCTGTTCGGTCTCATCGGCTCCTGGATCAAGGAGTGGCAGCCGCGCGCGCCGATCACCGAGCTGTGGATCGAGCTGCCGGTGCTCGAGGCCGCCGGAAGACGTCAGCTCAGGTTGTGGGCCGGCGGCGATGGAACCAGCGAAGAGGTCATCGCCGCCATGGAGCGGATCCAGGAACGCTTCGGAGACGCGGTGGTGCACCGGCCAAAGCCGGCCTTCGTCTCCTCCCCCATTCCCTCAGAGCGCTTTGCGTGACGACGCAGTCACAAGCAGCCGTTGGCGGGAACGGCGGGCGTGTTCGAGACCTTCCGCAGCCCATCCGCCTCGGAGTAGAGGTAGATGCCCTGGGGGCTGCCGAACCACACGCCGTGGGAATCCGTGATGCCGCCCGCCAGCGTCTGGACCAGCCAGCCCTTGTAGATCAACCGCGAGGAGCCGGGAGCGGAGACGATCGACAGCTCGGCATTCGAGTCGGCGCCTCCCCAGAGCTCGGACACCATGAGCGGATGCCCTTGAGCGTCGAGGCCCACGACGCCGAGACCCGACCCAGGCTTGTACCGCCACATCGTTTGCGAGCCCCCTCTAAGGTCGACGCGATCGATCTCGTCCGGCAGCGTGCCGACGGAAGTACCGGTGTCGACCGGACTGGGGTCGGCGGGATTCACGAGCTGGGCCCAGATGACGCCGCCGCCGGCGCTGCGGACCGGATAGATGTCCTTCGACACCTGCCGGACCGAACCGGTGGAAGGATCGAGGAGCCACAGGCCGGCGAGGAGGTGCTCGAACGCCTGCACCAGGTAGATGCCGTCGGCCGAATAGTCCAGGACTATCGGCGGGGCGCTGGGGCCGTTCCCGTTCGTGAAATGAATCGTGAGGTCCTTTCCGCTGACGACCCCGACCACGTGGAGGACGTACTCGGTCTGCGTGAAGTCCACGTAGGCGTAGCCTGCGCCGTCGGGAGAGACCCCCGACCGAGCCACCGGCAGCCAGCGAGAGTAGGCGCGGTCGTAGTACATGCCGCCCTTTCCGTTGGGATCGACGGTCGCCGTGTTAGCGGGAAAGCTGATGAAGGAGTCCACGATCGTCGCCTCGCCCTGATGGGAGTAGATCGGCAGCCGGCAGGAGAAGGCGACCTTGGTCAAGGGCAGGTCGGGGAACGCCGATGGAAGCGGGACGGCCGAGAGGGTCGGGTCCGGCGAAGACAACAGGCTCGGGGATGCCGGCTGCGAGGGCGAAGCCGGCTGCGAGGGCGAAGCGGTGACGTGCGCGACCGGGTTGCCGGCTCCTTGAGAGCAGGCGGCCGTCAGGATCAAAGCCAGGAGGGCGATCACGCGCCTCATCGTTTGGTTCCAACGCATCCTGAATTTGAAAGTTTCGTCCGTTGACCCGCCTGCTCTCCCCGCCGATCGCGATCGACGTCACCCTGGATCATGGCGGCGCCCCGATCGCCATCTCTGGCGCCTTCAGCGGGTCGCTCCATCCCATCGCGCGCTGGAAGGTCGAGACGTCGTGGTGGAAGCAGCCCGTCGTCCGCGAGTACTGGAAGGCGGTCCTCAACAACAACCTGCTGTGCGAGCTGTACCACGACGTGGGGCGCCGCGAATGGTTCATCGAGCGGGTGTATGACTGAACATTCCACCCAACGCAATGCAAACCTGGCAGCCCGGCAGTGAAGACTCCATCGGCCAGACCGGCGAGTTCCTTGTCTGGGCCGAGCTGATTTCACAGTCCGCCGGAGGGCTCCACGTGTTCTTGCCCATCCTCGACCGCGGCATCGACGCCGTAATCCATAGGCTGCATGACCGCGCTTACCTCGCGCTGCAGGTGAAGACGAAGACGCGGATCGATCGCAACGAGGCGCCGATCGCGGTTCTCGAACGCCACCTGTACACCGCTGACCAGATCGTCATAGGCGTCCACCTTGAAGATGACCGCCTGGGCGACTACGTCCTCGTCGCGGATGCCGCCACATTCAGAAGGAAAGCTGGGCGCGTTGTTGATCGCAGTCGCGTGTTGCTCGTGGCGGACATGCCGGTGCGGCCGCTTCCCAGCCACAAGTGGTCCGAGGACCTGGTTCCGGTGAAGGACCTGGCGACGCGTTTGGGAGTCGGCCTGCCTGAGCTGCTCCCTCCACCTCCGCCGGGCGTTCCGCGAGATGAAGACCTGGTCGTCGGCAACTGGGGCGAGCTCGAGGTGACCGTCCGCCTCTCGCGGCTGGATGACGTTGCCCTCTTCCGGCCATTTCCCGACAACGAGACAGCTGAGATTGTCGTGCGCAAGCTGTCGACTGGTCGGACAGTCGGTGTTCAGGTCAAAACCGCGCAGCTGGACCAGCCGCACGCGTACCGCCACGTCCTGGTCCGTCGCTCGAACTTCGTTCCCGATCCCGCCACCTACATTGTGGTTCTGGCGTGGGTCGTTCCCGAGGAGCGCTTCCACGAGACTTGCCTGCTGATCCCCTCGGAAGTTCTCCCGTCGATCGCGGGCACAAGCGGGCCGAATTACGAGTTGCACTTTCGCCCCGACGGAAGCACCGAGCCGAGCAAGGTCGACCGGTACCGGATTCCTCTCGAATCGCTGGGGAAAGAGATTTCGGGGCGCCTGAGAAATTAACCAAATTCGAATGTAAATAGCCTTGACTTCCAAACACTTGTTCGTATCATGAAACCATGCTCCAACCGTCCGAAAACTTCGCGCCAGAGGTCGCCATTCTTGCCCAGGCAGTCGAGCGTTTCTGCCTGGCTGAGCACCGCGCCGCCGGCCACGATCTGACGCACGACCTGCCTGAGGTCAGCCGCTGCCTGAACCTCTTGCAGCTGAAGTTTTCGGAGATGGCGGCAGCGTTTGCGCAGACCGACGAGTACGACTCGCAAGGATGGTGCTCGCCGATCCACTGGATTCGAGTCAACTGCCACATGGGTTCAGGCGCGGCTGGTGATCGGGTCGCGGTCGGTGAGCAGATCCAGAACCTGCCCGAGACGGCCGAGTCAATGGCGAGTGGGGAGATCGGGTTCTCCCATGTCGCCTTGATCGCCCGCGAGGCTGAGGCACTCGCACTATCCGGCAGCAACAACCAGCTCGACGAGACCCCTCTTTTGCAGAAGGCAAGGGAATACACCGTCAACCGGTTCCGAAACTTCTGCCATCACCAGCGCCACGCCCTCGACCCGGCCGCTTATGCGGCGGATCAGGCGCGGTTGGTCGAGGCTCGATCGCTCAGCCTCAAGACGGGCGACGGCGGGATGCTCTGGATTCGGGGAGTCCTGGACCCGGAGGGCGGCAACATCCTCCGCACGGCACTCGAGCCACTTGCCCACCTCAATGGCAAGGGCGACGATCGCACACACGACCGCCGTCTCGCGGACGCGATTGTGGAGATGGCAAGCCGGACGCTGGACGGCGGGTCGCTTCCCATCCGTGGCGGGCAGAGGCCTCACCTTCAAGTCACGGCGACACTGGAAACCCTCCTGCAGCACTGCGGCGCACCCGCTGCCGACATCGAGTTCTCCCTGCCGATCTCATCCGCCGCGGTCGAGCGCCTCGCATGCGACTGCAACATCACGCGAATCCTTCTCGACTCGGACTCGCGGGTCATCGACGTCGGTCGCTCGAAGCGGGTGATCCAGCCGGCACAGCGCCGGGCGCTTCGAGTCCGCGACAAGACTTGCCGCTGGCCGGGATGCGACCGACCGGCGTCTTACACCTCAGGCCATCACCTCGTGCACTGGATCAAACGTGGGCTGACCGATCTGGCCAACCTGGTCCTGCTCTGTCATCGCCATCACTGGATGGTGCACGAGGGGAAGTGGCAGCTCGTGAAGACGGATGACGGTCAGTTGCTGGCCGTACCGCCGCAGCTCGAATTGTTCCGGTACCTTGCCCGCGGCCCTGACACATCCGTCGCGTAAGTCGCACGCGGGTCGAAAGTGACGCCTTACGTCGAGCTCCACTGCCACTCCAACTTTTCGTTTCTCGACGGCGGCTCGCATCCCTTCGAGCTCGCCGCGCGTGCGGCCGAGCTCGAGATGCCCGCCCTCGCCATCACCGACCGCGGCGGCGTGTACGGCGCGGTGCGCTTCCTCCAGGCTTGCCGCAAGCTCGGGGTCAAGCCGATCATCGGCGCCGCGCTCGAGGTCGACGGCGAGGAGCTGATCCTCCTGGCGAAGAACCTTCGCGGCTACTCCAACCTGTGCCGGCTGCTGAGTGTCGCGCACGCCGACCAACCCAAAGGAGAGGCACGCGCCACGCTGATCAAAGTCGCCGAGCATCGCGGCGATCTCTTCTACCTCAGCGCGACGGACAGCGAGCAGAGACTGCGCGGGCTGCAGGAGGCGCTTGGCCGCGAGAACGTCTTCAGCGAGCTGCACCACCACCTCCGCCCCGAGGATCCATGGGTCCTCGAAGGCCGCGCCGCGATGGCGAGGCGGTGTGGCGCGCCCCTCGTCGCCACCAACGAGGTCCACTATCACGTCGCGGATCGCCGAAGGCTGCACGACGTGCTCGTGGCCATCCGTCACCGCGCCACGCTCGACCAGGCGCGTGAGCACCTCTTCCCCAACTCCGAGCACCACCTCAAGGACGGCGCGGCGATGCGACCACTCTTCCACGGCCACGAGGAGGCGCTGGCCACACCCTGGGAGATCGCGCAGGAGTGCGACGTCGACCTCGACTTCCGCAAGGTCCGCTTCCCCGGCTACCCGGTGCCCGAGGGAGAGACGCCGTTCTCGTTTCTCTACAAGCTCAGCTTCGAGGGCATGCGCGAGCGATACCGGCCCATCACGCCGGAAGCGGCGCATCGACTGCAGCACGAGTTGGAGGTGATCCAGAAGACCGGGCTCGCCGAGTTCTTCCTCATCAACTGGGACCTGATGCGCTTTGCCCGCGAGCGCGGCGTGCCCGGCCAGGGCCGCGGCTCCGCCGCCGATTCCATCGTCGCCTACGTGCTCGGCATCACTCGCGTCGATCCCATCGAGCACAACCTGCTCTTCGAGAGGTTCCTCCACGAGGAGATGACGAGCACGCCTGACATCGACATCGATTTCTCGACCGAGCATCGCGAGCAGGTCATCCAGTACATCTACGAGAAGTACGGCTGGGAGCGGACCGGGATGGTCTGCAACGTGGTCACCTTCCAGCCCCGGATGGCGATCCGCCAGGTTGGCAAAGCCCTCGGCTTCTCAGCCGAGCTGCTCGACCGGCTGGCCAAAGGCGTCGATCGCTGGTTCACCGAGGACGTCGAGGACTCGATGATGGAAGCCGTCCCGCCGCCCGACATGCGGCCGCAAAGCTGGCGCCAGTACCTCGAGCTGTGCCGCGAGGTCATCGAATTCCCCCGCCACCTGTCGATCCACAACGGGGGCATGCTCGTCACCGGAGAGCCGCTGGTCGACATCGCACCGGTCGAGCCGGCCACCATGGAGGGACGTCGCGTCGTCCAGTTCAACAAGGACGACGTCGAGGACCTGGGCCTGATCAAGATGGACATGCTCGGGCTGCGGACTCTTTCCGTGGTGGCAGAGGCGCTCGACCTGATCAAGGACACGACCGGCGTGCGGCCTGACCTCGACCAGCTGCCTCTGAACGACCCTGCCGTCTTCGAGATGTGCAGCGCCGCGGACACAATCGGCGTGTTCCAGATCGAATCGCGCGCGCAGATGCAGACCCTGCCCCGCACGCGGCCGAAGGACTTCAACGACCTGGTGGTCGAGGTGGCGATCATCCGGCCTGGACCGATCCAGGGCAACGCCGTCCACCCCTACATCCGGCGCAAGCAGGGCCGCGAGGTGGTGACCTACCCCCACCCGCTGCTCGAACCCATCCTCAAGGACACGCTCGGCGTGATCCTGTACCAGGAACAGATCATCGAGATCGCGATGCACGTCGCGGGGATGCGACCGGCTCGCGCCGACGGCTTCCGCCGCGCCATGACGAGACACTTGAACCGCGTCGAGATGTCCTCGCTCGAGGACGAGTTCATAGGCGGGTGCCTCGGCAACGGAGTCCCGCGCGAGGTTGCCGACCAGCTCTTCGCCGCGGTCCAGGGCTTTGCGGTCTACGGATTCTGCCGCTCGCACGCTGCTGCGTTCGCCCGCACGTCTTACGAGACCGCGTGGATGAAGCTCCACCATCCCGTCGAGTTCGGCTGCGGCCTGCTGAACAACCAGCCGATGGGCTTCTACCACCCGAGCGTCCTGGTCGAGGATCTGAAGCGGCACGGGCTGAAAGCGCTACCGGTGGACGTCAACCGGTCAGACGTCCGCTGCCTCCCTGAATTTGCCAAGTCGGAACTTGTGATGCGCATCGGCTTCAACTACGTCCGCGACCTGGGCGAGGAGGGACGCAAAGCGATCGTCGACGAGCGCCGCCGAGCCGGCGACTACGCATCCTTCGACGATTTCCTCCATCGCCTCCGCGGCGGGCCCATCGGACCCAAGGCCGTCCGCAACCTGGTCATGGTCGGGGCCTTCGACGCGCTCGGCCGGCCGCGCCGCGAGCTGCTGTGGGGCTGGCAGGAGCGATGGCACGGCAAGGGACTCCGCCGCGGCATCGACAAACAGGCGGAGCTGCGCTTCGACGCCACCGCGCCGCCCCTCCCCCACATCGACGCCTTCGACGCCAACCAGCTCGAGTACCGCATCTCCGACCTCTCGACCGGCCACCACCTCATCCACTTCTGCCGCGACCGCCTGAAAGCGATGGGCGCGCTGGAGAGCAGCAAGCTGCCCGCGATCGGCAACAACAAGCACGTCCGCGTCGCCGGGCTGGTCATCACGCGCCAGGCGCCGTCGACGGCCAAGAAGATCCGCTTCTTCACCCTCGAGGACGAGTTCGGCCAGGTCAACGTGACCATCAAGCCCGACGTCTACGAGCGCTACCGCCAGGTCGCCAACCGCCAGCCGATCCTTGTCATCGACGGCGTGATGCAGCGTCAGGATGGGGTCCACTCAGTCCTCGCAAGTCACATCCAGGCGCTGGAAGGCGTGCCGCGCCCACCGCAGAAATCACACGACTACCGATGAGCCGCGCATGATTTCCGGTCGTGTCCCGCGAACATTGGGAAAGGGAGGCGTCGAACTGGGCCGCCTGGGCGCGCACCCCTGACTTCGACGCCTACTGGAAATACTCACCGCACTTCTTCGACCTCCTGCCCAGCCCCGGCCGGCGCACGGTCGAGGTCGGCTGCGGCGAGGGCCGTGTAACCCGCGACCTCGTCAAGCGAGGTCATCGCGTCGTCGCGGTCGACACTTCACCCCTGCTGGTGCGCCTCGCGCATGACGCCGACAGCCATGGCGCGTACTTGCTGTCCGACGCCGCGGCGCTGCCATTCGTCGACCAATCATTCGACCTCGCCGTTTTCTACAACTCGCTGATGGACATCGACGACATGGAGGGCGCCGTGCGCGAGGCGGCCCGCGTGCTGCGGCCCGGCGGGGCCCTGTGTGCCTGCGTCACGCATCCCACCGCCGACGTGGGCCAGTTCGAATCGCAGGATGCGAACGCGCCGTTCACCATCCGTGACACCTACCTGGGCGACCGGCGCTGGTTTGACGGGGAAATGGAGCGCGACGGCCTCCGCATGCATTTCGCCGGGTGGGCATACTCGCTCGAGGGCTACTTCGGCCCGCTCGAGCGCGCCGGGTTCGTGATCCAGGCGGTCCGCGAACCGCGTGTGGAAGGCGGAGGACGCTGGCGCCGGATCCCGAACTTCTTGATGTGGAGGGCGGTCAAGGCCGCCTGACGCCGTTCCGCCCCGCCGGCGCCAACGGTGCCTTTCGGGGGCGCATCAGACGCCTCGGTGGCGTCAACGGAGCGAAATCCGCTCAAAACCGCCCACAAGCGATTCCTTACTTTCTGTAGCCAGTCAGGGGGCCTTTGCGCCAAGCTATGCGGTTACAGCCGAATACATCGCAGCAACCCCAGAGGAAAGTCCATGTCGATCGCCCGAGAAATCGAAGACATATCGCGCGACCTGATCAAGCACCAGCACGACCATCCGCCGGTGCGCGACCTGAACCGCGAGGTCGATCGACGCCAGACTTTCGCCGACCGAGTCGCCGACGATTTCGCCCGGCTCATCGGCAGCTGGGTCTTCGTCGCGGCCCAGCTCGGGATCATGGTCGTCTGGATCGGCCTCAACGCCTTCAACCTGATCCACCCCTGGGACAAATACCCGTTCGCCTTCCTTAACTTCATCCTTGCTCTCGAGGCCGCGATCTGGGTCTCGGTCGTGCTGATGGCGCTCAACCGGCTCGCCGACCGCGACCGGATGCGGGCCCAGCACGACTACGAGCTCAACGTCAAATCAGAGGAAGAGCTGAAGGCCCTGATGAACCACCTGATGCACCAGGACGAGATCCTGCTCCAGATCGTGAACCGCCTCGACCGAGGCGACCGCGAGATGAAGCGCCTCGCGCGGCGGCTCGAGCAGGCGATCGAGTCGAGCACGGAGCCTCCGGCGCCACGGCCGGCGGAGTCCGGGCGTCCGCCGATCAGCGTCCCGGCGCCCTAGAGCCCG
>JGI12635J15846_10004093_pt1 | contig 12617 bp, 8 predicted proteins | sample BlaSpr_A8_OM2_M2_FD_15846 | JGI IMG/M metagenome (IMG submission 15846) | reverse complement strand
GATAGCGCGTTGACCACGGAGACGCCGACGCCGTGCAGTCCGCCGGAAACTTTGTAGGTTTCGCTGTCGAATTTTCCGCCGGCATGCAGCACAGTGAGCACGACTTCGGCGGCGGGACGTTTTTCGGTGGCGTGCATGTCGACGGGGATGCCACGGCCGTTGTCGACCACGGTGACGGAATCATCGGCGTGCACGGTGACATTGATTTCGTCGGCGTGGCCAGCCATGGCTTCGTCGACGGAGTTGTCAACCACTTCCCAGACGAGATGGTGCAGTCCCATTTCGCCAGTCGAGCCGATGTACATCGCGGGACGCAGGCGCACGGCTTCGATGCCGCCGAGCACTCTGATGGATTTCGCGTCGTACTGATGGCCCGGAGCTTTTCCTATTACCGGTTCTTGCGATTTTTCCTCTTTGTCGCCCATTCATTACTCCTAACGAAACACGGTGCCTGCCGTTGCGGGCTTGCGCTAGGCTTCGCAAGTTCGCGCTGAGACGCGGACTGCGTGCGGGTCGCACTAAAACTTGCATCGAGGGAAGGCGTGAATGCGGACTTGTTCTCCGTACGTCGCCTTACCCTTTGATCCCGGCCGCGTGCGACCGGAACTCGTAGGGTTTCTGCTCCATCCCGTCTCGCGCAGCGAGACGTGGCGAAGACTTGGTACCCGGCGAACTTTGTTGCGAAGTCCGCGAGGCTTTCATTCCAAGGATGCGAGGCCCAGCTCCTGGCGCAGAGCCGAAAAGCTGCCACCGCAATCGCTTGGCGGACGTGTCCCAGACTGCCGGGACGGGCCGATTTCGAGGAAACCGAACAGCGAAAAACTACTCACATATTGTACGTGACTTGATGAATTTTCTCAAGGTTTTTCGCGCAAAGGTGGGTACGTAAGTGTCGCTGTTTCAACGAATTACCAGGGCATACGGGCTGAAGTTCCTGACGAGCGCTCTGCCCAAAGCGGTCGTTAACTCGAAATCACAGTTTGTGATTTCAAGTGTCGAAACATCAGCGCGCGTCGGCGGAGGAGCGCTTCAATTCCTTTACTTGGAGTTACTCATCGTGTACAAGCTTTCCTATCGATGTTTCGTGATCCCACAACGTTCGCGGACGATCTCGATGCGCTTGAGGACATGGAGCGTGCGTCGCTTCGCCTTGTTGCACAGGCACTCGCGGTTTTTGGTAAAGAGGCCCGTGAGATTTTCGCTGGTGAGAAGGACCACGAAGGTGATATTGGAGAGGATATCACTCGCGAGGCCCTCGATTCCCTCGGTGTCTCCAAAATACCCGTTAGAATATTCGGTAAGATGGATTACAAAAGAGCTCGATATGTGTTCCATCCCCAGTATGCAGTTCGACAAGCTCTGCTGGTGGACTCAAAATCCGAGAAAGATCTAGGCACTGCCACCCTCCAGACGTCCCAAACCTCGATGCGAATCCGACACGTCCGGGCTGGGAATCCTGTCGACGAGCCTGGAAAGCTTCCTGCGGTCATGACAACCTCGTCGGGCGAATCTCTGTTAACGACGACTATTTTTGCGAAGTATTTCTACGAGAGCACTGTGGTCGGGAATAGACTCAAAACAATTCGGGTTGCATGCGTTCCGAATTTAATGCTGCAAGCTAAATACAATCCTACCGCAATAGACACTATCTGGCGAACCGGCCGGAACGCCCCCAGCTTAGGAGAGGAATTTAGGGTAAGACTCGTGTTTGACTTACTCAAGCAAAAAGCATCATGGCGCGTTCAGGACATTGAGATCGATCCACAGCAGCACTTCGCGTGGGCAGAATAGCTGCAGAGCAGGCTCGCTTCGATAACGCCGCGTACTTAGCGTCCCGCTCGATCCCAATATATTGCCTTCCTTCCTGAATCGCCGCCAAGGCTGTTGTACCGCTGCCTATAAAGCAATCTAGCACCGTTTCTCCTGGTGCGGTAAGCAAACGAATTACACGTCGTGGTAATTCTGGCGGAAATTTGGCCTCATGGTTGTCGTTCACCCTGACCGAGGGAAAGGACCAAACACCGCGTGATCCCCATTCGGCCCATTCTTTCGCCGAAAGTCGAGAGCGATCAATTGTCGTTGTCCCGGGCTTCCAAAGAAAATAGAGATACTCAAACTCATCGACAGATCGATAGGAAGTAGTATGCCACTCGCTATTTTGCCAGCATGGATCCTTCGCCCAGGCTCTTCGATCATAGAGGTAAAATCCGGCTGCGTTCGCCCACGATTCAATTTCTGGTCCTACCAGCTTGACTCGCGTTTGGTTTGCATACTTGCCGCCCCGGATGTTATTTCCATTTAGACGACGATCAATTGTTTGTTCGCTGCAATGCAAAACAGCGGCGAGTTGATCACGATTATAGTTTGGATGGACTTTCATGGCACGGAGAACATCATTCCGGCTCACAGGTGATCGTTTGTGACTGATGTTTTCGGCGGGAATCCGAGGCATCTTTGGGTCCGAGAAGCACAAAATATCAGCAACATTTATGACGACGAAACCGCCGGGTTTGATGATATTGAAATGAAGCTGAATGACTTGCTGAAGAAGTTCACTCCACTCCGCATGCGATTCTAAGTAGGCCTCATACTGTTTGCCAACAAAATAGGGCGGAGACCAGACACTACATGAGATTGAGTTCTTCGCGATCCTCGGCAAGAGCGAGCGCGCATCTCCGCAGTGAACCTGATTGACCTCAAGTAGCTTAGGCACATGTTCCTCTGTAGTTTCCATATATAAATATTTTTATGTAAAAGTCAAAAGAAAAATAGATAATTCCGCCCAAAACTGAAATATCCTGTGGATATGGGCCGGCGACCAACTACTCCCGAGGGCGCAAAAGCCGTATCAGCTAAGCTGCCTCCTTCTCTGCAAATTGGTATCCATCAGCTCATTTTGGATCGTTGGAGGAAGACAGGAGTTAAACCAAGTCAAACTCAACTATTTATAGAAGCCGTGCGCGACTACCTTAAGAGATGCGGTGTGAATGTTTCCCAAATTGAGGAAGATGTGGAGGAATGGACACCAAAACAGGAAAAGGTTCCAAAAATCGCGAAATTTCCCAAAAAACACAGAAACAGCTAACCGCGGATATCAAATGCGCATGGGCATGATGATGTAGCGGTACCGGTAGCTTTCGTCGGCCAGGGGGCGCATCTGGCCGGCGGACTGTTCGTCCTTGAGCTCAATGCTGACCGGACCATCCGCGGCGGCGGAAAGAAAATCAAGCATGTAGGTAGAATTGAAACCGATGGCGATGGGATCACCCTTGTATTCCTTGTCGATATTTTCCTTGGCTTCGCCATATTCCGGGCTGGAAGCGGAGATCTCGATGCCTTCCTTGGAGACGGCAAACTTCACGGCGTGGGAACGCTGATCGGCAAGTTGAGAGACACGGCGCACGGCGTCGGTAAGCTCGGCGCGCTCGAGAACGACGGTCTTGTTGTTTTCGCGCGGGAGGACGGCTTCGTAATTGGGGAACTGGCCAGTGAGGATGCGCGAAATGAGCAGGCGATGACCAATCTGGAAGAACAGATTGCTCTCGTCCTTGGCGAAATCGATCTGCGCATCGGAGCCTGCGGCGGCGGCCAGCTTTTCCACTTCGTCCATCGCTTTTTTGGGGATCAGCACTTTCATCTCGCCGTTGATTCCGGCGAGTTTCTGATCGGTTTCAGCCAGCGCCAGGCGGTGGCCGTCGGTGGCGACCATGGCAAGCGTGTCCGGCTTGAGAATGAGCAAGCCGCCGTTGAGGGTGTAGCGCGACTCTTCCATGGAGATCGCAAACTTTGTTTTGGCGATGAGGCTTTCCATAACGGGCGCGGAGATTTTTACCAAGGTGTGCGGCATGGCCGGCAGCGCGGGGAAGTTTTCCTTGGCCATGCCGACGAGCTTGTATTTCTTGCGGTCGCTGACGATCTCCACCCAGTGATTTTCGAGCAGCCTGACCTTGATTTCACCTTCGGGAAGTAGGCGGACGAGCTCAAGTAACTTTTTGGCGGGAATAGTGCCGGCGCCTTCTTTTTTTATTTTAGCTTCGCAGGAGGTGCGAATGCTGAGCTCGAGATCGGTGGCGGTAATGTTGAGGCGGTCGCCTTTAGCCTCGACGAGAAGATTGGAAAGAATGGGAATGGTAGTCTTGCGCTCGACCACACCTTGCGTAGTGCTGAGCTCATTTAACAGCGCGGATTTTGAGACGCTGAATTCCATTGATTGATGATCCTCGCGGGCGGTGACGGGTGCTGTCATTGTTACCTTGTGACCTCAGAACGGTCAATGGTGTTCTCGACTGCTGCCGTACTGTACTCGTTTTTCGAGCAAGTATAAAGTCCCCGCGGAGATTGGAGGCTGTGGAAATGAGTGGAGATGAGGAACCGCATTCGGCTATTCTGGTTGGGCTGCCAGTCACGACAATGCCTCAAAGATTTTGATCAACAACAGAAATCATCATTACAAGATTTAAACATACTTACCTCTTCCAATCTGCTTATTCAGGCTTATAAGGCTTGTTGTTGTGATGACCGCTGTGGATTAGTGGAAAGCGTTCCAAGTGATTTGTTCTGCGTCGTATGGAAGGAACATTTGTCGGCATAGAATTGTGTGAATCGAGGAAAAGCACGAGCCGCAACTGGCCGCAGTGTGTTCTGTTCCCTTTGCATCCAACGTTGTCAACAGAAAATTCAGACGATTCACAGATGATCTTCACAGGGCATCGATGTGCCCTGTGGCCATGGATTCCAAAATACTTACGCTTGATATCCTTCGACCCGACTGGGACCTCAAGATGACACATTTTTGCGTGACTGCTCTGCGTGACTTATTTAGCGGAGACGGGGAGGTTCTACTGAAGGGCATCCATGAGACGCGTGATGGTGCGGTTCAGATCTTTGTCCGAACGACGCAACTCTTCGATCTTATTGATGGAGTGCAACACGGTGGTGTGGTGCTTGCCACCGAATTGCCGGCCGATTTCCGGCAGCGAGGCGGTGGTGAGCTGCTTGACGATGTACATGGCCACTTGGCGTGGAAAAGCAATGGCGCGCGTGTTACTACGTACCTTTAGATCCTGCTCGCGAAGATTGAAATGCTCGCTGACGCGTTTTTGGATGAGGTCAATGGTGACACGCTTTTCCTGGGAAGCGATGATGTTGCGCAGGACCTGCTGAGCCGTGGCTAGAGAGACGGTTGCACCGGTAAGCGAGGCGTAGGCCATTAGGCGGGTCAATGCGCCTTCGAGTTCGCGCACGTTGGACTTGATAGCGCGTGCGATGTATTCGGCTACGTCGTCAGGCAGAGGGAAATGGTCGTTTTCGGCTTTCTTCTGCAAGATGGCGATTTTGGTTTCGAGATCGGGCGGCTGAATGTCCGCGATAAGCCCCCACTCGAAACGCGAGCGCAATCTTTCCTCGATGGAGTTGATGTCCTTGGGCAAGCAGTCCGAAGAAATGACGATTTGCTTCTGCTGTTCGTACAGCGCGTTGAAGGTGTGAAAGAACTCTTCCTGCGTGCGCTCTTTACCGGCGATAAATTGAATATCGTCAACCAGCAAGACGTCTACGGTGTGGAAGCGGTCGCGGAAGGTAATCATGCGGTCGAAGCGCAGTGAATTGATGACTTCGATGGTGAATTTCTCGGCGCTAACGTAGCAGAGACGCATGGCGGGATTGCGCTTCTTGATGGTGTGACCAATGGCATGCATCAAGTGCGTCTTGCCCATGCCCACGCCGCCGTAAAGGAAAAGCGGGTTGTAGGCTTTTGAAGGCTGCTCGGCCACGGCGCGGGACGCGGCGTGAGCAAATTCGTTGGATTTGCCGACCACGAAGCTATCGAAGGTGTAGCGCAGGTTAAGCAGGTGGTCGTTGTTGTCGAAATCGAGCTTGGACTGCTTGGGGGGCGCCGCGGCAGGAGCCGGCGCGGCCTCTTCTTCCGTGCAGACGTAGTGGACTTTGGCGTTGGGTGTACCGAGNTGGTGAAAGACGGCCTTGACGATCTCGCCGTAGGTGCGGGTGAGCACCTGACGGAAAACGGTGCTGGGGATCTGAATATACAGATTGTCCCCGTCNGCGCGATTCAGGCGGGTGGGCTGGAACCAAGTCGTGTACGTGTTAATGCTGACCCTGGACTTCACGAGTTCCAGGAACTTGTCCCAAGCATTGGCGGGTTCGCGCTCGCGCGCCGGATTGGTGGCAGCTATCATCTTAGAAAAAGACGCACCCTCAGCTATTTCCACAGATGTTAAAAAGTTGTGGAAAGCAAAACTCAGTATACCGCGCTATCGTTTTTCAGAACTTCGGGGTCTACCCGCGCCGGAGCCCCGTTTGCCCCTGACGCCCCGCGCGGTGCTTCAAAATCTTCGGCCCTCTCCATCGCTGCTATGAGACAGCGCGGGATTGTCGCTGATTGAAGCGCAGGGGGCAAGCGAAAAGTGCGCGAAGGAGTCGGTCGGCGTTCACAACCCGTGCACAGTTTTTCCACAAGTGCGAAAATTCGATGCGCAACTCGTGATGCGCTGATTCAAAAGGGAATTTTACGGAAATGCTGCAAGTTGCAGCAGAGTTCGAACGGAATTGCACAAGGCGAACCTGAGGAAAACTCGAACTATTGCGGAGTTTTTTTGTCGGGGCGTTCGAAGACGTAGACGCCCAACGGGTCACTGCCAATCATCAAACGATCTTTCTCCACCAGAATTATGCTTGCTTCGAGACGCGCGCCTTCCGGAGTGTAGAGCTTATACGCAGCACGACGAGTGCCCTCTTTATCGAAACGAAGCAGGTTGTTGCCCACGGCCATCCAGACCTCACCCGTGTCGCGCTCGACGCCGACAGCGGTCAGGACGCGTTTGAAAACCGGGGTGCCGCTCTTTTTCTCCTGGCGCTGGATTTCGCGGCGCACGGCCTGAGCCTCCGGCGCGGCTTCCAGGGCGGTGTATTGCATGTCCTGGCCGGCGTAGCCGAAGCGATCGTATTGGCGGACAGTAGGCTCCGGCGTATAGGCGAACGCATAGAAAAGATGGCCTTGCGCGTCGGTGGCGAGCTGGCCGATGTTGAGGAAGCGATTGAGATCAGCTCGATCGCTGATAGGCTCGGGGTCGCCGAACTCGCGCACGTCGCGGCCATTTTTGTCGAACACGATTACCAAGTGCGGCTCGCGCAGGGTTGCGACGGCTACTTCGCCATCGGGAAGCGCGGCGACGGACAGCGGGGCGTTTACTTGAGCCATACGCGCGTTTCCGGAGGCGTCCCAAATTTTTACGGCGTTGGCTGCGCGGTCGGCGACGTACACGGTACCGGAGGCATCGACATCCATGCTTTCGCCGAAGCGGATGGACCGCAACTCCTGCGACTGAGGGCCTGAGGTTTCGCCGTAGGAAGGCACGTTCTTGACGAGCTTGCCATCCTTGCCGAAGACGGAGACGTAGCCGGCGGGTGCGGTCAGTACGTAAGTGTTGCCATCGGCGCCAACTCTGACGGAGCGCAATCCTGGCCCGACCGTGGGGAGAATGCGGGCCTTCGCGGTCAACTGGTCTTCTTCTTGGCCGAAGCTGGTGCTTGTCAGGCACGCGAGTAAACACAAAACCGCTGGGATTTTCACGTAAGTGCCGCCTTTTGTTGCAGCAAGAGCTGAGATTACTACAGACGCCGGGGAGTTGCCCGTGGTTGCGGCTAGTCCGTTCAATCGATGCGGAAGCGGAGACGCTCGATGGACCTGGCACGAAGGCGGCCGGCGGCGTTGCGTTCACCGGCATCATCGGTTTCGATCAGCACACAATTCATTTGCACGTCGCCGGAGGCGACCTCGAAGCGGGCGGGGAGGCCGTCGAGGAAGCGCTTGATGATAGCGTCGCGGTCCATGCCGATAATGCCGCCGTGCGGGCCAGTCATGCCGACGTCGGTGATGTAGGCGGTGCCATGGGGGAAGACGTGTTCGTCGGCGGTGGCTACGTGCGTATGCGTGCCGACGATGGCGGTGACGCGGCCGTCGAGATACCAGCCCATGGCAATTTTTTCGCTGGTGGTTTCGGCGTGGAAATCGACGAGGACGAAGGTAACATCGGCCGGAAGTCTGGCAAGCTCTGCGTCGGCTTTGCGGAAGGGATCGTCGATGGGAGTGAGAAAGACTCGTCCCTGCAAGTTCAGGACGGCATATTTCACGCCGTTCTTTGCGGTGCCGATGAAGGTTCCGTTTCCCGGGACCCCCTCTGGAAAATTGCCGGGGCGCAGCAGGCGGGGCTGGTGCGGCATGTAGTCGAGAATTTCCTTGCGGTCCCAACTGTGATTTCCGCCGGTGAGGACGTCGATGCCCATGTTGAGGAGCTCGTCGGCGAGGCGCGGTGTGATGCCGAAGCCGGAGGCGGCGTTTTCGCCGTTGGCGATGACGAGATCGATCTGGCGTTGGGAGACGATGTCCGCGAGGCGGTCGTGCACAATTTGCCGGCCGGGAGAACCGACGATGTCGCCGATGAAGAATATGCGCATGAAGGCAGTCGTTAGTCGTTAGTTCTAAGTTTTTAGTTTAAGGACCGGAGCAGGCACCGATCCGCCTGAAAAAGACAGTGAGCACGTCCATATTCCTGGCTTTTCGCTTGCCCGTGCGTTTCCGTAAACAGACTCAAGCTTTGTGTAATCGCGAGCTCTTGCGTTCAGTTCGTTTGCTCTAACGAACCACCAAAGACTAACAACTAAAGAACTAAAAAAAGGAGCGGACTGCTCGGCCGTGGGGACTAGGCCATGAACCTCTGAACTAGGTGGGCGCCACGAGCCAACCGTTAGGCTTTCCTGCCCCGCTCGCTCCCCGAATGAATCGGAAGGCCAGCGGGACAGGCCGTGCACACAGGCTGACTATCCGCAGCTCCTCAGAGATTCGCCATTGGTTCAAATGGCTTTCGTACCCGCACCTGCTTCGAAGTGCCGCTCCGGGCCATATTCTAACAGGATGGCGGGAGGAAATGCCCGCGCGTGGCTCCGCCGGTGGCAGCAGGGCTCACCGCATGTGNATTCAGANATATCCGTAATAAAGAGATTNAGAGACGTCGATTCTACTTCTGCGCCTTGGCTGCNGCNTGCTTCTGCGCTGCAATCCAAGTGTTGATCCTGAGTTCCAGGNCATCTAATGGCACTGCTCCTCCATTTAGAACTTCGTCGTGGAAGTTGCGGATGTCGAACTTGTAGCCCAATTCCTTNCGCGCATGCTCTCGCAACTCAATGATTTTGAGCTGACCGATTTTGTACCCNAGCGCCTGCGCCGGCCATGCAATATAGCGGTCGGTTTCGCTCTGCACATCTGGCTCATCGATGCCGGAGTTTGCGTGGAAGTAGTCAACCACCTGCTGCCGCGACCAGTGCTTGTAGTGGAAACCGGTATCGACCACAAGGCGAATCGCCCGGAGGAGATCATCTTGCAGGTGTCCGAACATGCTGTATGGGTCCTGATAAAAGCCAACTTCCTCTCCCATCCGCTCGGCGTAAAGCGCCCAACCTTCCCCGTAGGCAATGTAAAATGCGTGCTGGCGGAATGGCGGTAGTGTTGGCAGCTCCTGCGCAATCGAGACCTGCATGTGGTGTCCGGGCACTCCCTCATGATAGGCCGTGCTCTCCACACCGAGGAGGCTGCGTTTTTCGTAATCTCCAGTGTTGACCATGACGTGGCCCGGGCGCTTGCCGTCAGGTGTGCCGTCCATATACTGCGCACCAGAGGCTTCTTTTTCGCGATAGGACTCCACTGGCAGGACCTCAACCTTCGCTTTGGGCAAACGTCCAAAGAGATCGGGCAGCTTGAGCCACATCTGGTCGATGTATTTGCGATAAAGGTCAAGCAACTCCTGACGCGACTTGGGATGCAGCGACGCATTCGTGCGCACCGCCGCATTAAAGGACTTCAGGTCGGAATATCCGAGTTTCTGTGCAACCTTGAGCATCGCCGCTTGATCTCTTGCAACCTCTTGTAAACCGATCTGATGGATTTGCTCGGGCGTGAGACTGGTGGTTGTCGTTTGTTTTACTGCGAAGGCGTAGCGTGCGTCTCCATCAGGCAGCGCCCAGACGCCAGGGTCAGTTCGCCCGTGTGGTACGTAGTCCTCTGTGACGAATTTCGTGAATTTTCTGTAGGCGGGAGTCACCTGGTGTCGTACTGCGCCGAGCATTTCTTGCCGCAGTCGCGCTTTGTCTTCTGCCGCGAAGCTGGCCGGAAACTTCTTTGAGGGCTCCATGAAGGGACTTTCTTCCGGCTTGCTGTTGGCCAGGGTGGCTGACTGTTTTGCGACTTGCTCCAGCAGGATCTTCGGTGGCACCAAGTGATCGGAGGCACCCTTTCGCATGAGATCGATGGTGTCATCGAACTGTTTCGGCAGGTTCTTGAGCCGGGTGATGTAGTCCTCGTAATCCTTCACCGTATCAAAGGACAATACGGAAACGAGCTGGGGCGTGTCGATGTGAATTCCGGCAAACTGCGTAACGGGCATTTCCCATTCCTTAAATCGCGCGCCCTCAAGTTGCAGTCGAATGTTGCGCACCATTAGGGTTTTGTTTAGTGCTTCCTGCTCGGCAAATCCACTGGTATCGATTGACTCGAAACGCTTGAGGAATTTCTTTTGTTCCTCAATGTCGGCATACACCGCTTTTTCGGACACGTCCGAGGATTTGTCATTAAAGCGCTTATCGCCCAAGATGGAAGCCCACTCAGGATTGGTGCGCATCGTGTAGTCCCACTGTTCGGTCAGCAGGGCAGTAAGTTGCTGACGACGCTCTACCACGTCGGATGGCGCTGCGCTGTTGGCCCCTTGCCAATTCCCCGGTTAAGAGCAGCGGAGTGCCGGCGAGTGTGCCTAGGGTGGCCACCAACACCGCAATGAGGCGATAAAAACCGCGCTCGATACCCGCTTCGCGAATCTTCATTATTCTCATGGGGATTTCCTTCCTGAGCGCGGAAAACGCGCTAAACTCTACATCAATCTGCCTCCTCTATACAGAGTGGAATAACGCGAGGCTCGCTCATGAGCGAAAACGAGTGATGCAGGTTAGTTGGGGCCGATAAGTCCTGACAGCCGGCACGTGCAGGAGAAAAAAGCATGCGGCAGCCACGACTTGTTGTCTTCATTCCCTTGCTGGTCCTGGTGTTTAGCCTCGCGCACGGCGCCCAAACGCGAAAAGACGCAGGGCCACGCGACCGCGCAGTGACCGCTCAACTCGGGCAGGTCAATTTCCCCACAAGCTGCGCTGCGGAAGCGCAACCGCACATCGAGATGGGCGTGGCGCTCCTGCACTCGTTTCAATACGAGCAAGCGGATCAGAGCTTCAGCGAAGCCGCCAAGCGCGACTCCAAGTGCGCGCTGGCCCATTGGGGCAAGGCGATGGCGCGCTACGAACAGATCTGGGAATTTCCCTCGGAGAAAGCGCTGAAGCTTGGCGCGCAGGATATTCAGCGCTCGCAAAAGCTCGGCGCATCGACCGAGCGCGAACGAGGGTATATCGCTGCTGCGTCCACGTTTTATCTGGCAGATGCGAAGTTGAGCGAGACGCAACGCGTGCAGGCCTACTCGGCAGCGCTCGCGGGATTACACAAACAGTTGCCAGATGATTTGAACGCCGCCGCGTTTTACGCGCTGTCTCTCCTGGCGCTGGCGGAGCAGCAAGAGGTCGACGCGCAAGCGAATCGTAAAGCGGCTATCGCGATCCTCGAGCCACTTTGCCGGAGGGCGCCGAGCAATCCAGGTCCCGCCCATTATCTGATCCACGCGACGGACACACCCGAATTCGCCTCGGAAGGTCTCGAAGCAGCTCGCGCCTACTCCAAAATCGCTCCGGATTCCTCTCACGCGCTGCACATGCCGTCGCACATCTTCGTCCGCCTGGGGCTGTGGCAAGAATCCATATCGTCAAACATCGCGGCTGCGGCATCCGCCGCCAAGGCTACCCAGGAGCACCGCGCTACGTCGCATTATCAATTCCACGCGCTCGATTTTCTGAATTATTCGTATTTGCAAAGCGGACAAGAGTCCAAAGCGCGGGAGATGGTCAAAGAGTTGGAAAGCGTGCCGGCCGCAGGCCGAGAATCGATTGCCGAGCATCAGGCGTGGCTTGCCGCGAGAAATGCGTTTGAGCTGCACCGCTGGAAAGAAGCTGCGGCGCTGCCCATTCCGCACGTGCCGCGTGAATCGCAAGAATCGACGTATAGAGTGCGCGCGATTGGCGCTGCTCGTTCCGGTGACCCGGCCGCCGCGCGCCAAAGTCTAAAGAAATTTGTCGAGATCAGCGCTGAGGAGCAGCGCAAATCAAGCCACCACGGAGACAAAGCTCCCGACAAGAGCGTCGGGCAAATGGAAGCGGAGGCTTGGGTGGGTTTCGCCGAAGGAAAAGCCGACGTCGCGCTGAAAACGCTGCGCTCCGCCGCGGATCGCGAAGACACAGATGGAGTGGACTCGCTAGCGATGCCCGCCCGGGAAATGCTTGCGGACATGCTGCTCGAACTGAAGCGCCCGACGGAAGCCCTCGCCGAATACAAGGCCGCACTGAAGAATTCGCCAAACCGCTTTGATTCTCTATACGGCGCTTTGCGCGGAGCGCGAGACTCCGGTGATGCCGTCTCTGCGAGCCTCTATCAGACGAACTTAATGGCTATCTGCGGC
>JGI12635J15846_10004092_pt1 | contig 12617 bp, 13 predicted proteins | sample BlaSpr_A8_OM2_M2_FD_15846 | JGI IMG/M metagenome (IMG submission 15846) | reverse complement strand
GCGGCTCGCCGTCGGCGCGGACGGCGCCGAGTTTCTCCCACTCCGCATAATTGCGCGCGGCACGGCCCGCGCCTGACGGCAGGCGCACCTCGTAGCCCCAATGTTCGCCACGCCGGTATTTGCCGCGCTCGACAAAAAATCTGGCGCTTGTAGCCAAGGCGTCGTCAGGCGGCCCGAATGGGGAAATCTTACCGTCGTGGTCGTAATCGATCCCGGCATGGAGCCAGACTTCCGGCATCCACTGGGTGTGGCCCATCGCGCCGGCCCAGGAGCCGGCCATCTCGGCGGGCGTGCTCCAGCCGTTTTGAACGATCGTCAGCGCGTTGATGAGTTCCTGCTCCCAGTAGGGGCGGCGGTGCGGCTCGGCCCAGGCCAGCGTCGCCAGCGACGGAATGACCGGGCGCATGTAGCGTTCCTGGACGACCGGATCGCCATAACTCGATTCAATCCCCCACACCGCGAGCACGACGCCGCGCTCGACGCCGAAATCGCGTTCGATGCGCGCAAGGAGCGCGTCGTAATCTTTGGCCTTTTGCTTGCCGGTGATAACGCGCCAGTCGGAGACGCGCCGATTGAGATACTGCCAGAGCTGTTCGGTGAATTCCGGCTGGCTGTGGATCGCCTCGAGCCCGGTCCGGTCAGGGCGTAAACCGCGCATGACCCGTGCGTAGGTTTCCTCCGTAATTCCACGCGCCGTAGCTTTGGCGCCAAACTCGGCGATCCACTGATCGAAAGGCAACTGCCCGGACGATCGCGCGCCGGCCATGTTCGGCAACATCAGACCGGCAAAGGCGCCGGCGATGGCCTTTAAAGAAGAGCGTCTGGCAATGCGGAGCGCCGGCGACGTCGCTTCTGTCGGTTTTGCCTTCACCCGTGCTCTCGCTCTCACGCGCGACCTGCTGCAGAGGTTCAATCGCGGGCGCGGCAACGCCCGGCGCACGCACGTCCGGCTCGACAATAGCAGCGAGCGCGGACGGAGCGGTAATGGTTCGGGAATAGGCTGGGGAGGGCGGGGTCGCCCCCGCGGCGGGTGGCTCCGCGTTCGGCAGCGGGACGGGTTCTTGCAAGGCGGCGACAAGGCGGTCGAGGCTTGCGGCAAAGCTTTCACCGTCGAAATTCAACGGATCGTCGTGACCGTTGCGAATGTCGGCGTCGAGGGCGGCGTGAAAAGCAGGAATGAGCCAGCGTCCGGCGCGCACGCTGGCGATGGTGTAGAGCAGCGCCAAACGGTCGTATTGCGCGGCGGTAAAGCCGGGATTGGGAGCAAGCGCGTCATCACGTCCCCGGCGCGACGCGCTGCGGCGCGGCTGAACCAGCTCGGTGTGCAGGAACAAGCCCTTGAGCGCGCCGGAAAAATTCCCGCCAAGTTCAAACTTGGTTTCGCGCCAAGGGGTCGCGAGTTCGTGGTTGAGCAGCATTCCGCCGACACGGTTGACGACGACATGCGCCTTGCCGTGGCCGTCGGAGCATTCGAAATGGCTGAGATCGTTGATGCGCGAAGTATCGTCGATGTCGGCGGGAAACGATCGTGACCCATAGTTCGGTCCGCTGGTGTCGTGGATGACGAAATAACGCGCCATCGGCGCGGCCGGGTCGTTGTCGTTGCCGCGTGACAGCGGCTGCCACAGATAAGCAGCAAAATCCCATTCAAGGCCTTGTCGCGATAGATAAGCGCTCAAGAGCTCCCGTTGCGGCAGCGCAGTGTCGGCTCCGACCCGGTTGGCCAGCCCGGGTGGCAGGCTTTCAAGCTCGGGGCCGAGATTTCGCGACGCGTCGACGCCCCGCATCAGGCATCTCGCCTGGTCGACCGGCGTGCCGTGAAAGCTCAACGTCGCGGGATCAAAATTGCAGCGCCCCATTGTGCGTAGGAACGCCGTCGGCCGGAAGTGGTTTGGCTTGCAATTGGCCGACAAGGCAGCAGAGGGGCAGGCGGCCACGAGCGCTCCCGCAAGCAACGCGCCGAGAAAGAACCGACTATTTCGACGCCTGGTCAAAATCCACACCGCGCGTATTCGCAACAAAACGCCATAATATCAACGCCAACAGCCACGCTGCCAAGCGATGTCTTTCGTAACGGCCTTTCGACAAGGGTATTCTTTCTTCGCAAATGCGTTTCGATAGCAATGAAAATCCGCGGAATAAGCGTTCGGAGGACGCGCCATGGTTGCGCCCGGCGTCCACAGCATGGCGGAATTGACGAACTTGATGAACGCCGCCTCTTACCGGGGCATCCGCCTTTGTTTATCTTGCAAAGCGAATAAGAATTATCGCGGCGAAGCGCAAAGGAGCGGACCATGAGCGAGGTACTCGAGCGGCCGGCGGCGCCGGAAACCATTCCGCAGATCGAAGCGACGCTGAACTATCTCATCGATACCGGCGAAAAAATCATCACTGAGGCAGGGCCCGGCGGAACGGCCGACACCCGCGGCGGCAAGCCCGATCCGCATCGGGTGGTGCTGCGCAACGGCCGCCCGTTCGCCAAGGATTTTGTGCTTGAGCGCGAAGGCTTCCGCTTCGTGCGGCACGACACCAAGGTCGCCGACTTTTTCGACGACGAGGAGGTGCGCCGCACCTACTATCCGGAGATGGAAGCGCTGGTGAAAGCCGAAAGCGGCGCCAAGCGCGTCGTCATCTTCGATCATACGTTACGGACCGCCGACGACGGGCTGCGCGAGGAGCGCAAGATCCGTGAAGTGGTGCCGCGCGTTCACAACGATTACACCGAATGGTCGGCGCCGCAGCGGGTGCGCGATCTCCTGCCTGACGAGGCCGAGGCGCTGCTCAAGCGGCGTTTCGCCGTCATCCAGGTCTGGCGCCCGATCCGGCTTCCGGTCGAAAGCTTTCCGCTGGCGATTTGCGACGCGCGCAGCGTTTTCGCCGACAATCTGGTGATTTCCGAACGCCGCTACCAGCATCGCGTGGGTCAGACTTACGCCATTACGTTCAATCCGAACCACAAATGGTTCTGGTTTCCGCGCATGCGCCGCGACGAAGCGATTGTGTTCAAGGTGTTCGATTCAGAGAAGGACGGCCGCGCCCGCTGGACTGCGCACACCGCATTCGAAGATCCGACCTCGCCGCCGAACGCTCGCCCGCGCGAAAGCATTGAAATCCGGACGCTGGCGTTTTTCTAAACGGTCATTCCGAGGTGCGCCGGGCGGGGACCCTAGTCCGGAGGTTTGACTTAGACTGCCCAAACGCCGAGACTGGCGGTGGGGACGGCCGGCGATCCGCCATTCGACAAGTTTGGTTTGACGGTATGCACGCTCAGGGCCGTCCGATGCACAATAGCGACAACAGCCCGGAAAACCGCTCCGCGAAGGCCGCCCATCTGGGTGGTGTGATGACCGGCGAACTTCGCGACGAAAAATGGCTCACCGAGGCGTATTCAATCATCGAAAGAAAGACCGAAATACAAACGGTCGTCACTGGGCTTCGCGATTTTCTCAAGATCGATCATCTGGTCTACTACACGTCCAAGTTTGGCGGCAGTCCATCCACCGACCCTTACATTCGATTGACCTTTCCTGCCTCCTGGCTCGCCCGCTACCTCGGGATGGGATACGCCGACGTCGATCCGATCCTTCGCGAGGGGTTTCGGCGCACGCTGCCGTTCGAATGGCGCGAACTTGAAGCCGGCGGCGCCCGCGAAGCGGCGTTTTTCGCCGACGCCGCCGCGCACGGCGTCGGTCCTCATGGCTACTCCATCCCGGTTTCGACCAAGCACGGGCATCGCGGACTGTTCGCAGTCTCCTTTTCCGGATCTGAAGGAGACTGGACCGAATTTTTAGCGGTCACCCAGCCGGCGCTCATCCAAATCGCCAACCGGCTGCATGGCCGTGTTGTGCTGGAGCTTTTCGGCGAGGACCGGCCGCGCCTGACGCCGAGAGAGATCGAGTGTTTGCGCTGGATCGCGCTCGGCAAAGACACCACGGAGATTGCCACGATCTTGAGCATTTCCCCGCACACCACGCGGGATTACGTCAAATCCGTACATTACAAGCTCGATTGCGTTACCTCGGCACAGGCCGTCACCAAGGCGGTCAAGCTCGGGCTGCTCGTCGTCTGACGAGCGCATAAATTGCAATCGGTTTTTTCAATCAGTTCGTAACTCGCAGTATTTCATAAATTTGCAGCCGAACTTTTCGGCTCACGTTGCTGCGACATCAAGCCAGCCATTTTCGCGGGTGAAGGCGTTTGCGGTTCGAACCGCTGATCATAAGGGAGTCGGCGAGTGATCGTCGTTGTCGAAAGTTCGAATGCGCACCGGTATGCGAATTTGCTGGAAAAAATGTTTCGCCAGCGGGCCCGATTCTTCCACGACCGGCTTAAATGGGATGTGCAGGTCGTCGATGGCGAAGAACGCGATCGCTACGACGATGAATCGCCGGTCTATATCATCTACACTGACGATGTTCGCAGCGAAGTGAAAGGAAGCTTGCGCCTTCTGCCCACCACGGGTCCGACGCTTGCCGCCGATGTGTTTTCCGACACGCTGCCTGATGCCGCGCATCTTAGCGCGCCGACCATTTGGGAGTGCAGCCGGTTCTGTCTCGACGAGAGCGTGCTCGCGGGCGGGATCGAAGCAATCGTTTTTACCTCCCGGGTTTTGATAGCGGCGTTGGGCGACGTCGCCGTGCGGGCCGGGATTGAGTCGATCATCGGCAATTTTGATGCTTCGAAGCTTAGGCTTTACCGCCGGATTGGATGCGAGGTCGAGATTCTGGGCTCGACATCGAGATATGGCAGTCCGGTTTATCTTGGGCTGCACGCCATTTCCGAAACGATTGTGCGCCGCGTGTGGGAAAAGCTGCAGGACGATCGCTTGGCATCGGCGGTCGCTCGCGAAATCGGAGTAAGCCCGCCGGGTCGGCTGCCACACCGATCGCCTTCGCACACTGGTCGCGACCGGTTACCGCATGCGGGGGAACTGCCGCCGCAACACGCTTCGGCATCGCCGATGCCGGAAAATAGTCCCAGCAATAATTAGGCCGGTGCAGCCGCCCGGTTGCTGCGTCACCGTCGCGGCTCAGCCCCGACGGTCTCTGGAAAACTGCCCGCGGCGGCGCCAAAACTTCTCGGTCGCCACCCGGCCGCGCACAGACGTTCCCGCGTCTATCGCCGCCATCGCGGTAAGAAGAGCGGCGGCGGCCGTGCGTTCGCCGCCGCTCACGTTGCCTTGCTCAAGTTTTTTGCCGCCTATGATTTTCACCGGCTTGCCATCGGCGCGCCGAATGCTGGCGCGCCATTTCCCCGGTTCTTGCTCAAATGCCCGCACGACAAATCGCTTGTACTCCATACGTTACAGCACCGAAATTCTCGATGGTCTCCCAATGGATGAACAGCATGGCGGCCGGAAATGACGGCGTCACTCCCCCATTTGAGGGGGAGGATGAAAGATAGCGAACCGGCGGAGATGACCCCCTAGATTGGGGGATAGCGCGCTGGAACCGAAGTGATATGCAGTGGCTCAACGAGATGCAGCGCGCACAATAATCCTGCCGAGAAAGGCGCTTTCGCGCGCTCGCCGCAAAAGCACGACAAGCCCTGGTTCGTTTCGCAAGCTTTACGAATGCCGGACTTCCGGTGAAATCGCTTTGGATTTGAACGAAGAGGGGGATGGAGACATGTGCGAGAAATGCTGCTGCCCGTATATGGTGCCGCCATGGTGGGTGACGATGGGAGCGGCAGCGCCACAGTTTGGCGCAACACCGCCTCTTCCCCCTGCCGCCCCCGCTGCTCAGTCAGCACCCACGCACACGTCCACGCCGTCACCGCCGCCCCCACCACCGCCTCCTCCGCCTGCGCAAACCACTCAGCAACCGAGCAGCGGCGGCAGTTCGAATAACGGGCTCGGTGGAGTGGTCAGTGGACTTTTGAATACCGTTGCCGGTCCGATCGGCGGTTTACTCAGCCTGCTGTGAGGGGACAACCGTCATGACCACGGAATCGAAGATGATGATCGGTTTGCTGAACGGCATCATGCCACCGAGCACGCCGCTCACCGTGCAGACGGAGATTCAGGTTCTCGAGCTCATCGGAGTCGTGAAGGATCCGGAGCTCGTCAAGAAAATGAAGCTCCTCACCAGCATCGCGCCGCCGGGCACGCCGGCGACCTTGCATGGCCTATTTCAGCTTATCGGCGGCCTGATGCACATGAGTTCGCGCGCCACCGGCGAAAATCATGCATCGATTGACGAGTCGCTGTCGATGGTCAAAGACATGCCCGACGTCGCACTGACCTATGGGACATTCATGGCCATATGTCAGACCTTGCTCGAGTTTAATCATCGGCATCACCCGGAGTCGCCCGGCCGCCGCCGTAAAGCTTAAAAGCCGCGCGGCGTGACCAGGCTCGAGCGGCAAACGGGCCTAGGCGATTTCGCGGTTTCCCTGGCCGTCGGGCGGCGAGATGAACGCGCGCTCCTTGGGAAAGTTTTCGAAGACCGCCGCCGGCTTGCCGAAGTGATCGCCCAGCAGATAACCCGGGTTGCTGGCGATCCATTGCGATAGATCGATCGCCTGGTAATTGCCGGTATTCAAGCCGATCAGCACGCGGCCGGCCTTGCCGCCGATGTTTTCAATCGAGTGGCCGTAGCCTTGCGGAATGTAGCCGACGTCGCCTTTGGCCAGCGTCTCGACGCGGTATCGGCCATGGGAGCCGAACAGCGAGACGCTGAACTCGCCCTCGATGATGTATTGCCATTCGTCGGCATTTGGACGCCGATGCAGCTCGCGCAAGCCGCCGGGCTCAAGGTCGAGAACAACACCGGTCATGGTCTACGAGATCGGAAAGCGGTTCGCGCCCAGCCGCCATTCGCGGGCGAATTTGTGGATCGAATGCGGCTCCTGCGCCAGCAGCCGGTATCAGCGGGGCCAACTGTTCTCGCTCAGTCCTCGCCGCGGCGCCGGCGCGCCATGGAAAGCGTCAGATCCCAGGCGTTGCGGATGTTGACCAGCGTCAACAGCAAAAGCGCGCATGCCAGCGCGTTCAGCCCAAAGTCCTTTTCCAGATAGATCGACACGGCCGCCGCAAGCAGCGCCAGATAGGCGACGCCGGGCAACAGCCCGTAGGCGAAATAATCCTCGACGTAGTTCGTCAGGTCGGTGCGCACGACCTGGACGGTGATGTAGGTAGAGATGGCGGCGCCGACCAAAGCAGTGGCGGCGATAAAAGCCGCGAAAAATCTGGCCTGATGTGATGGAAACAACGCGACGGCGGACAAAAAGAACACGCTGGCGAAATGCACGACGATCGGGCTCATGAATGTGCGGGTCGCCGACTGGCGTTCTTCGGTCAAATAACCGGCGCCGAGCGAGACGGCGACGAACAGCAACGCCAGCAAGGTCGCGCCGGCCGTTCCTACCAGCACGTAGAAATCATGCCATTCCTTCAGCGCTTCCGCAGCCCACATATTGCGCCCCGATGCTTTGCCGCTCATGCCTAACAAACATCGGCGTCGGTGGCGCGGCCAGCATTAATGAGCTTTTTCGCCTGAGCGCGAAATTGCCAAACGGCTAATCCTTTGCCCGCTCGATGTAACTGCCATCCGCCGTGTTGACCACGATCCTGGTCCCGGTGGTGACGAATGGCGGCACCATGGTGCGCACGCCGTTGGACAGTTGCGCCGGCTTGTAGGAGGAGGCGGCGGTCTGGCTTTTGATCGCGGGCTCGGTTTCGGTCACTTCCAGCGTGGCGCGCGGCGGCAATTCGATCGCGACCGGCACGCCCTCATGCAGGCTCAGCGTGACTTCCATCTCCGGCTGCAAATACGCCGACAGATCGCCGACGATATCGGGCGGCACGGCGACCTGATCGTAATTTTCCATATTCATGAAGTGGTAGCCGTCGCCGTCGTGATAGAGGAATTGATGCTTGCGGTCCTCGACAAAGGCGCGCTCGACCTGCTCGGTGGTCTTAAAACGCAGCGAAAGCTTCACGCCGTCCGCAATGCGCCGTACATCCATTTGAGTTACCGGCGTTCCTTTACCGGGATGAATGCTTTCCGTGGCGACAATGACGCCGAGCTTGCCGTCGATCTCCACGATATTGCCTTTTCGCAGCGAGCTGGCGATGACTTTCACGAGTTCCTCGATGTTCTAGTTTAGAAACAGGCCGCAACATAGCGGTCCTGGCTTAGATCGCCAGCTATTTCCTCAGCTCTGCTAGTACAAGGATAATGTCCACCAACTCGCCCGCCGCTTCGCCCTTATGGGCCAAGGATGTCCACACCGGCCGCCGGCCGTTTTTGCTGGGGCGGGCGCGAATTAACGCAGGGTTGCGCTCCTGGTTTGCCGCCCGGAACTTCATCGAAGTGGAAACCGGCATATTGCAGGCGTCGCCCGGCAACGAGACCCATTTGCACGCATTCGCGACGACGCTTTCGGCGCCGGACGGTGGGTCTTCCACNCGTTACCTGCGGACCTCGCCCGAATTTGCCTGCAAGAAACTTTTGGCGGCGGGCGAGCCCCGGGTTGTCGAATTCGCCAAGGTCTTCCGCAACCGGGAGCGGGGCGCGCTGCACCATCCCGAATTCACTCTGGTCGAATGGTATCGCGCCGGCGAACCATATACGGAACTCATGTCCGACTGCGCGGCCATTCTTGCCGAAACGGCGAAGGCTGCGGGAACGAGGCAATTTTCCTTTCGCGGCCGGTCGGCCGATCCGTTTGCGGAGCCGGAGCGGATGAGCGTGGCGGAGGCCTTTGCGCGGTTTGCCGAGATTGATCTCCTGGCGACGCTTCACCCCGGCGGCAACGATCGTCCCGCACTCGCGGAGGCCGCCCGCGCGTCCGGCGTGCGCGTCGCCGCGGACGACACTTGGGGCGACATTTTCAGCCGCGTGCTGGTGGAACGGGTCGAAAGCCAGCTCGGCATTGGCCGCGCCACAATTCTCGACCAATATCCGGCCGCGCACGCGGCGCTTTCGAAAACTTCGCCGGCAGACGCGCGGGTTGCCGAGCGTTTTGAGCTTTACGTTTGCGGCGTCGAGATCGCCAACGGATTCGGGGAGCTCAGCGACGCGGCCGAGCAGCGCCGCCGCCTCGAATGGGAAATGGCGGAGAAAGAGCGGATTTACGGCGAACGTTATCCGCTCGACGAGGATTTTCTTGCCGCGCTTTCCGCCATGCCAGAGGCTTGCGGCATTGCGCTCGGGCTTGATCGTCTGGTCATGCAGGCGACCGGCGCCGAGCGCATCGAACAGGTATTGTGGAATCCCATGCCGGACCGTTTGCCATGACAACGCTCAAGACAAAGCGCGTTCTCACCGATCTTTGCGAAGGCGGCCTTTTGCCGGATGCGCGCCTGGCGGAGCTTGAAAAAGTCGCGGCCCGTTATGCCGTCGCCATTACGCCGGCGATGGCCGATTTGATCGATCCGGCGGATCCGCACGATCCGATCGCCCGGCAATTCGTGCCGGATTTACGCGAACTCGAAACGTCGCCGGAGGAGCGCGGCGATCCGATCGGCGACGACGCCCATAGTCCTGTCGAGGGTGTCGTCCATCGTTATCCCGATCGGGTGCTGTTGAAGGCCGTCAATGCCTGCGCTGTCTATTGCAGGTTTTGTTTCCGGCGCGAAATGATCGGGCCGGGGCGGGGAGGGCTCTCGCCGGCCGCGCTTGCCGCCGCGGTGGATTACATCCGCGGCAATCCGCAAATCTGGGAAGTGATCTTGAGTGGCGGCGATCCCCTCATCCTGTCGGCGCGCCGCGTCAAGGATTTGGTCGCGCGGCTTGCCGCCATCGGCCACGTGAAAGTCATCCGGGTGCACACGAGGGTGCCGGTTGTTGCGCCCGAGCGCATCTCCGCCGCACTCGTCCGGGCATTGCGCGCGCAAAACAAGGCGACCTTCGTGGTCGTGCACATCAATCATCCGCGCGAACTGACGGCGCAGGCCCGCGCCGCCTGCGCGCGCTTGGTCGACGCCGGCATCCCGATACTCTCGCAATCGGTGCTATTGCGCGGCGTCAACGACGACGTGGAGACGCTTGGCGCGCTGATGCGGGCGTTGGTCGAGTGCCGCATCAAGCCGTATTACCTTCACCACGCCGATCTCGCTCCAGGCACTGCGCATTTGCGCACGACCATCGCCAAAGGCCAGACTCTGATGCGGGCGCTGCGCGGCCGATACTCGGGCCTATGCCAGCCCGCTTACGTGCTGGATATTCCCGGCGGCCACGGCAAATCGCCCATAGGACCGGGCTATCTGCGCGACGGCGGCGAAGTGGTCGAGGATTTCAACGGCCGGCCGCATCGTTACCCGCCGCAGCAATGACGCGGCTCGAGCGCCGGCCGCTGCCGCTCAGGCGACCGCCTTTTCCAGCACCGGGAAAAATACCGTCGTCTCGAAGCCATAGCCGCAGGCGGTGCACGACCAGTTATGGCGCACGGAGCGCTCGTTGATATGTTCCGACCAATCCGGCGCGAGCAGCCAACCATTGCATTGCGGACAGGCGTTTTTATCGTAGGTGCGTGTGTGCGCCGCACGATCAAACTCTTGAACCATGGCTCCCTCCTGTCTCACCGCTCCCTAAGAAGCGCGGTAGAGGGAGTCTGTGGCAGCCCTATGACCCAAGTGAGTCCGTATACCGACATTGGTTTTTCAAATTCCGATCGTGAACGAATTGTGACTTCGCACGACGGCATTGCGTAAAATTCGCGATGACTTTTATTTTTCTCGCCGGCGCAGCGGCGCCGGGGCGCTCGTCACTGCTGATTGCGGGTAGGCAACATGTCCGCAAATTAATGCCGTGGCCATGCAGCGGAAAGGCAGGCGCGCCTAGCCTGTTAGCCGTTAAGGACCTTCTCGATTCATAGAAACAAAGAGGAGTGTGCCATGAGATCAAGCATCACTACTGCGATTGTCGCTCTTTCGTTCGCGTTCACGGCCAGCGCCGCGATGGCGGCATCGCCGGCCAACCCGATTCCTCAACATGCGCGCGAGGCATACGCACCCGCGGCCCAGCACCTGGCGGCGCGAACGCTGCCGCCGCGCGATCAGCTCAATGTCGACGTTGCGCAGTTCGTGCGCGGCATGCTCGGCGGCGGACCGATCCCGTACGCCAACCTTGTCCGTGACGTGCGCGGCATGCGCGGAACGGAAACGTATACCGGCTCGGATTACTCCTCGCCGACTTACGACACGTCCGTGCCCGATTCAGGGGCGGCGGCTGCCCAGGCTGCTTCGGACGCGGAAAACCAGGCGATTCAGTCGATGAACGACACCAACGCTATGACTGCCTCCATGGCCGCGGCCGAGCAGCAGAATGACGCGGCAAACGCAGCCGCACTGCAGACGGAAATCAATGCCGGAATGTAGCCGGTGAAGCGGGCAACGTCACCGCGAGGCATTGATGGACGTGAACGGGGCGGCTTCGGCCGCCCCGTTTGTTTGCCGGCCGCCGCGGCATGCTCACAGCCCCGATCCGGCTCAGAAATGGAAATGCCGGATCGGCAGCCCGAGATGGGCGCGTCCTATCGGCGCCCAGAAATTTTCGTATAGCGCCGAAGGATGCACGCGATACATCTGCGCGTCGCGGAAGTAGCGTTCCATGCGGCTGCCCTTGCGCGTCACCGAGGTGCCGGCCGTCTTGAATAAAAGCTCGACCGCGTCGCAAGCCATCCGGCCGGCTTGCTGCATCATCGCCCAGAGCCGCAAGTTGTCCTCGACAGTGATGAGCGTGCCATCGGCGGCCCATCGCCCGCACATTTCCATATAAACTTCCGCGCCGCGGATCATGAGGTTTTCGGCGGCGTCGCTCAGCACCGTGGCCTGTCCAAGCGACCGCTGATAGTCCTCGTGCTCGGCGCGCGGCACGACCGGCGGAAACGTCGTCTTTTTGCTGCGAATGATGTCCTCGTACTCGTCGAGCGAGGCTTTAGCCGCGCCGACGACGGTCGTGACCAGCGAGATGTGATAGGGGCCGGACACCCGCCCGAGATACATCGGATTGCCGTGAAGCCGCGTGCCCGGCGTTCCGTCGCGCATATCTTCCGGCCGCGTAAACATCGCTTGCAGCGGCGCGACGTGATGCGCCGGCACGAAGACATCCTTGATCTCGACGCTGTTCGAGCCGCTCGCCCGCATGCCCAGCGTTTGATCGCCGCCCCAATCGTCGAGGATGTTCAGTTTGTCGCGCGGCACTGCGGCGCAGAACGCTTCCGGAGCGGCGCCTGCCACCGGCAGGAGCGCGCCGCAGACGAGATGCGTCGAGTAGGGAATGCCGGAGCAATAGTCCCATTTGCCGGTGAGCCGGTAACCACCTTCGACTGGGGTCAGCGTGCCCATCGGCGGAACGCGATGCGGAGCAGCGAAGTGTCCGTCGGGGCCGAATAGCTCACGCTGCGCCCGCTCGGACCAGTGCGACGCGATCAGAAATGGATGCGAGGCGCAAAGCGTCAGGCACCAGCCTGCCGATGGATGGCCGTGGGCGATTTCGAGCATGGCCCGGTAGAAGGTCGGAATGTCGAATTCATAGCCGCCGAACATGCGCGGTTGTACTGTGCGGTAGAGACCCGTTTTGACGAATGCTTGGTGCAACTCGGGCGAATAGGTGCCCCGTTCGTCATTCTCCGCCTGTTGCGCGCGCAACAGTGGCTTGAGCGCGGCGGCC
>JGI12635J15846_10004090_pt1 | contig 12618 bp, 10 predicted proteins | sample BlaSpr_A8_OM2_M2_FD_15846 | JGI IMG/M metagenome (IMG submission 15846) | reverse complement strand
CACCATTCGCAATCTCTTGCGCAATCTGCCGCGGGGCCTTCTTCAACCTCTTCGCCAATTCAAAACACACTGGCGAAGCCGCCTCTCCCATCTCAATCTTCGGCGGCCGCTCCAGTGCAATCGCCAGCTCCACGCCATATTTCTCGCGAATGTGCCCCGCCAGCGCCTCGCGCAACCGATTCGTCAGTGTCTGATACACATGTCCCCTTTTGGAGTGCGGCAGTCCTGCTGCCGCTTACGCAGCCTCAGTCCGGTACGGGCCGTGACCCTGGAAGCTGTCTGTCTCCGCTTCCATCCGAGAGCACATCAGTATAGAGAGCCCATCGGACGTGGTCAAAGAATCGGCCCTCGCTCAGGGCCATTCAGTTGAACAGTCCTCGCAAACCTGGGCCCCACCTGGCCCTTTTTCCTTGACGATATCTTCCTCTTGGATTGTTCTTTGCCTTAGGAAAATGTGTAGTCGGACTGTGGCGGCCCGTTGGCCGCTTTTTTATTTGGTTTTGGCGGTTTGCCCGTTCACAAGGAGTTTCCTGCCGGTGCCACCCCGCACACCCATTCATCTGATTTCGTATCATTTTGAGGCCGGCCAAACACCCTACAATCCACAATTATAGAAGTGCTCATTCTAATGACCCTTTAGAATCGACACTTCCTGACATTGCACAATTTTGGCGCAGCGTAAGCCCCTTTAGAATGAACACTTACAAAAACACGGGGGAGGGGAGTGCTATTGTTAACTAGACTTCCGAATCCTGCTTGTCGGCCCGAAATCTTTCCAGGTACACCGAAACAATCTGCGCGGAGCATCGATCATCGTTAGGCAGCCCCGCGCCGCCCCTTCGTTTGACACACCCTGCCTCCGCCGATAGTATCAATCTGCATCCGACGGAGAGACGTCCCAGACGGCAATCCCACCCGTACGGCGGCATCCCATGAAACTCGTCTATTTCGATTGTTTTTCGGGCATCAGCGGTGACATGACGCTCGGCGCTTTGGTTGACGCCGGCTGCGACGTGGAACACCTCCGCGCCCAACTGCGCGGCCTCCATGTCCCTGGCTGGGAGCTCACCGCCGAAAAAGTCTGGAAGAACGGCATGGCCGCCACCTATGTCAAGGTCAAGACCGAAGACCAGCAAAAGCATCGCTCGCTCAGCGCAATCCTCGAAATCTTGCAAAAATCGCAGCTCGCTCCGCAGGTGCGCGAACGCGCCGTCGCGATCTTCACAAAACTTGGCGAAGCCGAAGCCCGCGTCCACGACGTGCCTCTCGGAAAAATTCATTTTCACGAGGTGGGCGCCGTCGACGCCATCGTGGACATCGTCGGCGCTTGCATCGGCTTTCACGCGCTCGGCATTGATAAATTTGTCTGTTCGGCGCTGAACGTGGGCGGCGGGACCGCGAAAATGGCGCACGGAATTTTGCCAGTGCCCGCGCCCGCCACGGCGAACTTGCTGCAAGGAAAGCCCACCTACTCCAACGGCGTGCAAAAGGAACTCGTCACGCCCACGGGCGCCGCGATCGTCGCGACACTGTGCGATTCCTTCGGCCCGCAGCCTCCGATGAGCGTCGCTGCCATCGGTTATGGAGCGGGCACCGCTGATCTCGAAGGCCAGCCCAACGTCGTCCGCATCTTGATCGGCGAAGCCGCGGAAAAAGGGATCGGCGGGTTCGACGAAGAAATTGCCGTTATTGAAGCGAATCTCGATGACATGAACCCGCAGATTTACGGTTATTTCCTGGAAAAGGCATTGGCCGCCGGCGCGCTCGACGTTTACACCACACCGGTACAAATGAAAAAGAACCGCCCCGGCACACTCCTCACGGTTTTGAGCAAGCCGCAAGACACAAATACACTGATGTCGCTAATCTTTGCCGAAACAACGACCTTTGGCGCTCGCACCTATCGCGCCCAGCGCCGCACGCTGCCGCGCGAGTTTGTGAGCGTCGTTACAAATTACGGTGACGTGCGTATCAAGATTTCCCGCGTGAACGGCCGCATCTTGCACGTCGCACCCGAATACGACGACTGCCGCAAACTCGCCGTCGAAAAAAACGTGCCACTCCAGCGCGTGATCAGCGAAGCCCTCCGCGCCTACGAGGCGCATGCATGATTGCGCTTGGTTTCGTAGGGGCACGATACATCGTGCCCTCTTCGATTTTCTTCTTCCTTTGTACGGGCGCAGCATCGCTGCGCCCCTACATGGCAAGCTTGATGAAAAAACCGATATCGGCGGCCTGTTTCCTTGATTTTGATTTCAACTGAGAACTGAAAACTGACAACGTTAAATATGTCTGACAAGACCAAGTACTACTTGACCACGCCGATCTACTACACGAACGGCCTGCCGCACATCGGCCACACCTACTCGACCATCGTGTGCGACACCATCCGCCGCTACAAACGCATGCGCGGCTACGACGTGGTCATGACTACCGGCACCGACGAGCACGGCGTAAACGTCGAGCGCTCCGCCCAAAAGGCCGGCGTGCCGGAATCCGAATTCGTTGCAAAAATGGCCGCGGAGTGGCGCGCCCTCTGGGACGAACTCGGTGTTCAAGGCGACGAATTTATCCGCACGACCGACCTGAAACACGCCCACACCGTGCAGTGGCTTTTCAAACTGTGTCGCGAAAACGGTTTCGTCTACCCAGGCCACTACACCGGGCAATACTGTATCTACGACAATGCTTACGTGGACGTGAAGCCCGGCGAAAACTGCCCCGATTGCGGCCGGCCTACGGAAACCGTCACCGAGCCAAATTATTTCTTTAAACTTTCTGCCTTTCAAAAACCCCTTCTCGATTGGTACGCCAGGCACCCAGAGTTTATCCGGCCGGAAGCGCGTCGCAACGAAGTTCTCAGTTTCGTCGAAGGCGGCCTCCGGGATCTCAGCATCACGCGCACCACAATTCGCTGGGGCATTCCCGTGCCGGGCGAAGAGCCCCACGTCTTTTACGTCTGGTTCGACGCGCTGACCGCCTATCTCAGCGCTGTCGGCGGCCCGAATTACGAGAAATCTGGATACTGGCCGGCGGATCTGCATCTCGTCGGCAAGGAAATCATTCGCTTCCACGCCGTGTACTGGCCCGCCTTTTTGATGGCCGCCGGCCTCCCGCTGCCAAAACAGATCTGGGCGCATGGCTGGCTGCTCATGGACAGCGCCAAGATGAGTAAGTCGCTCGGCAACGTCATTCGCCCGCGGCCGATCGTGCATGTCCTTGGCATGGATGCTCTTCGCTACTATCTTCTGCGCGAGACCGTTTTCGGCCAGGACGGCAATTTTAGCTACGACGCGCTCGTCCAGCGCTACAACAGCGACCTCGCCAACGGCCTCGGTAACCTCGCCAGCCGCACCGCCGCGATGATCGAGAAGAGCAGCGGCGGCAAGATCCCCAAGCCTGCCGCGCTTCAACCTCAGGACAGTGCGCTAGCCACGCAAGCTCAGATCGCGATCGGCGAAGTTATGGAGCTGTACGACAACCTGGCATTTTCTCGCGCACTGGAGCAGATCTGGTCGCTGATCGCCGCGACGGACAAATACCTTACTACCGAGCATCCGTGGTCGCTCGGCGAGAGTGACGCCGAGCAGCAGCGCCGCGCCACGATTCTCTGGACCACCGCGGAAGTTCTGCGAATCGTAACGGCAATGACGCATCCTGTTTTGCCGGAGAGCACCACAAAAGTGTGGTCTCTGCTCGGCCAGCCGGGGCAGCTGGGGTCTACTGCGCTGGAGGATTTGAGCTGGGGACAGCTTGCGCAGGGTACGCCACTGGGCAAGTCGCAAGCGCTTTTCCCGCGCATCGAAAAAACTGAAGCAATCGAGAGGATGGAAGCCATGGAAAAAGAAGCGCAGAACGCCCCGTCGCCGGTCACCACGCCAGCGCCCGCGAGCACGCCCGCTGCCGGCAGCACCGCTGCTGCTGCCGCAGCGCCGCAAGCCGCGCCGGAGAAAATCGGCATCGACGACTTCACCAAAGTCGAGATGCGCGTCGGGCAAATCAAGACAGCAGAACGCATCGTCGGCGCGGACAAATTGTTAAAGTTGACCGTGGATATTGGCACGGAGATTCGCCAGATTTGCGCCGGCATCGCGCAATACTATGAGCCGGAAAAATTGATCGGCCGCAAAGTCGCCGTCGTCGTCAACCTCGCACCCCGCAAACTCCGCGGCGTCGAATCCAACGGCATGATCGTAGCCGCCTCCGTCGGCCCCGAAGGCCGACCCGTCCTCGCCGGCTTCCTCGAAGAAGTCGAAATCGGCGCGCGCTTGAAATGAGTTGTCAGTTCTTAGTTGTTAGTTTTTAGTGAAAAAGAAATGAGGAATAGTTTTAGTTGTTGGCATGTCGGGAATCTAACAGGCCCCTGAATGGCAAGAACCTGATAGAACAAGACGGTGCACAAACGAGGAGATAAAAAAGCTAAAGGGTAAAGAAGCAAGAAGGCGCGCTAGCGCGTAGGCACGAATGGATTGCCAAAATCTTTCTTCCTCTTTCTGACTTAAAACTAACAACTAATAACTTATAACTTTCAAAATGGAACTCATCGACTCACACGCGCACATCGACTTCCCGCAATTCGCCGAAGACCGCGAAGCTATGCTCGATCGCGCCCGCTCAGCTGGAGTCTCGACACTCCTCGCCATCGGCACAGGCCCCGGCCCGGAGAAGCTCGATTCCGCATTACCCTTTGCGGAGCGGCATGATTGGATTTACGCCACCGTCGGCATACATCCTCACGAAGCGATGGAAGTAACGCAGCAACATTTGGATGACCTGGCCCGGCTGGCCAAGCATCCCAAAGTAATCGGCTGGGGCGAGATCGGCCTCGACTACTACTACGATCATTCTCCGCGCGACGTGCAGCACCGCGTCTTCCGCGACCAGATGGGCCTTGCGCAGCAGGCAAAACTTCCCATCATCATTCATTGCCGCGATGCCTGGTCTGATTGTCTGAGCATCATCGAAGAACGCTGGCGGTCAACTGGACTAGGCGGCATCCTGCACTGCTTCACCAGCACGCTTGAAGATGCGCGGCGCGGAATCGAAATGGGTTTTCTAGTTTCTTTTGCGGGGAATTCAACTTATCCGAAAACGCAGAACCTTCGCGACGTTGCGAAAGAATTGCCACTCGAGAAAATTTTGATTGAGACGGACTCTCCATACCTTGCGCCGCAGCCCTGGCGCGGCAAGCGCAACGAGCCCGCCTACGTTGCCGAAGTAGCGCGCACACTCGCGAGTGTGAGAAACTTGTCGCCAGACGAAGTTGCCGCAGCCACCTCGGAGAATTTTCGGCGCTTCTTCGGCCTTGCCCGGCCGGCAACTCTCGCCGCTCCGGGTCTCCAGGGCAAGGGTTAGATCGGGAGATTTGCTATCGCGCTGCTCACGGCTAAAGAGATTTTTGATCTCGTCCGCGACGACCTCATTTTGGTCGAAGAAGAGCTCGCGCGACAAAGTGATGCCGCCTTTCCGCCCGTCTCTGAAATCACCGCGTATTTGCTGGGCGGCGGAGGGAAGCGCATGCGTCCCGCGCTCTTGCTTCTTTCCGCAAGCTACGCGGGCCGCAAAGATCGCAGCGCTATCCGCCTCGCCGCCGTCGTCGAATTTTTGCACAGCGCGACGTTGATCCACGACGACGTTATCGACAGCGCCGATACACGCCGCGGCCGCCCGTCCGCCAGTTCAAGATGGGGCAATCATCGCAGCGTGCTGACTGGCGACTGGCTGTACATGCAATCTTTTCAGATGGCTCTGGAGGAGCGTAATTTTCGTATTCTAGACATTCTGATCGACCTGACTCGGAAAATGGTCGAAGGCGAACTGATTCAACTCGCAAAAATCGGGAGCATCGACGTGACCGAAGAAGATGCGCTGCGGCTGGCCACCTACAAGACCGCATGCCTTTTCAGCGGCTGCGCGCGTCTCGGCGCCGTGCTGGGCGGTCTCGAAGGTAAAGAAGAGCAGGCGCTCGCCGATTACGGGAGATACGCGGGCCTGGCGTTTCAGCTCGTCGATGATTTGCTGGATTTTACGGCGTCAGCGGAGCAGCTGGGAAAACCAGTCCTCAGCGATTTGAAAGAAGGCAAGGTCACGCTGCCGCTGATCTACGCGATGGAGAATGGGCACAGCGACGCGCGCCAACTGGTCGCGCGTGTTCTGGAAGAAAAGGAATTTAATTCCGTTCGTCCGGAAACAATCGTTTCGCTCGTTCACGAATCCGGCGCGCTCGACCGCGTCCGCAATCTGGCTCAAGACTACGCCCAACGCGCCAAGGCGTGTCTCGACGGCCGCCCGGATTCAGATTATGCTCGAGCTCTCGCCACGCTTCCCGATTTTATCCTCGAACGCGAGAACTAGTCGCGCCAAGCGCCATGCTGCCGTTCAAACTGGTGTACCACGAACGTTATGACCTGAATCTCGGTCCGCACGTTTTTCCATCGCAGAAATTCCGCCTCATCTATGAACTGCTTCTCCGAGAAGGGATCGCCGAGCCGCGGGACTTTCTGCGCCCCGATCCAGCTAGCGATGAAGACATCCTGCGCGTCCACACTCCGGAATGGATGCGCAAGCTGAAGACCGGCACGCTCACCGCCAGCGAACTGATGCTGCTGGAAGTGCCGTATTCGCCGGAACTCGTCGAAGCCGTCTGGCTTGCTGCCGGTGGAACGATTGTCGCCGCGCAATCAGCGCTTCGCGACGGCTTCGGTTCAAATCTCAGTGGGGGATTTCATCATGCCTATCCGGAGCATGGCGAAGGTTTCTGCGCGATTCATGATGTGGCGGTGGCGATTCGAAAACTGCAGGCGGATGGCTTGGTAAAGAAGGCCATTGTCGTCGACACAGACGTGCATCACGGAAACGGCACCGCTGCCATCTTTCAAAACGATCCCACGGTCTTCACAATTTCGATTCATCAGGAAAACAATTATCCAGCGCACAAGCCGCCATCAAGCATCGATCTCAATATGGCCGACCGCGCTGATGACGATGAGTATTTGGGCGCGCTGATTCCGGCGGTGCAGCAGGCGCTCGACGAATTCCGGCCCGATATTCTTCTTTACGTTGGCGGCGCTGACCCCTACTGTGAGGATCAACTCGGCGGACTGTCACTCACGAAAGAAGGATTGAAGCAACGCGACCGGAGCGTTTTCGAAGAAGCACGTTGCCGCAGAATTCCGGTCGCAACGACACTCGCCGGTGGCTATGCGCGACGGGTTGATGATACCGTGCGGATTCACGTGAATACGATCGTCGCGGCGAGGGAAATTGCCCAGAAGAATGGCCGTGCGGGACCTTCGGTTGGATAGAGAAAACCCAGATGACTGCCGGGGCGCGCAGCCATCTGGATTTGGCCTGCTCTTGGCAGATCCCAAAGGATTCAACAAGCCGCCGACCGGCCACCACGTTGAAACGGTAGCCGGGTGGAGCGGCAAAGGAATACGCCTCACCATTGCGCATCGCGGAAGTTACCGCTGGAGCAGGGGACAAAGAAGGGGCAATCCAACACCTGGAGCAGGCTTTTCAGCAGCATGATGCACAGCTCGTACCTCTGCAACACGATCCTGAACTTGATGCTATCCACTCCGACCCGCGTTGTTGAGCCATCGTGAAGAAGATGGGCATGCCGCCACTTCAGTACCTTCTTTCACTCGGATTCTAGGGTGGCTGTTGAATACTGCGCCGCCGTCGGAGAACAGCTCCTTTTATCACCGAGGAGCAGTGGTTTCGGCAGAAGGCTGGGGAGGAACGAGTGCATGGCGGACGGCGGCTGCCAGTTTTGGCTCAAAGTCATCGGATTCGAAGCCCTCCGAACGATAGGCAATTCTGCCCACGCGATCGATCACCATCACGGTCGGGAAGGAATTGACGGTGAAGAACCGGTCGAGTCCATCTGCGAATACGACCGGCGTGCGAGGTTTATCTGCCTCGAGATATGGCGCCACGAGAGATTCATCTTCGTCACAGTTGGCGGCCAGAAAATACACATCCGGATTCGCCTGGAAGTCCGCGGCGACGCGAGCGAACAGGGGTTCAAGTGCGTGGCAAGGGCCGCACCAGGTCGCCCAGAAATTGAGTACGAGGACTTTTCCCTTGGTGTCTTTCAGTGGGAAAGGTGTCCCTTCGGGAGCTTTCCTGAGCGTGAAATCCGCGGGTTCGCGGGCGTCGGCATTTTTCTTTGGCATGGCCGCTACGGAGGCCTGCGAAACGTCATCGTAGGCGCGAAGCAAATATTCGCCCAGACCATCGTCCGAGCCGTGGGCGAGCCGCCAGACATTTCCTAGTTTCTGCCGGATCTCACGGCGGCCGGCGCTTCCATTCGTCGCGTCTGCCAGTGCGAACGCGCGCGCGTATTGCTGGATCGCACCGTTCGAATCCTTTTTCAATTCGGCGATTTCGCCGAGCTGCTCCGCGGCCGCGGTGCTGGGCAGGATCGCGTAACTCGCCACGAAATCCTTTTGAGCCGCTGCTGTGTCCTTCAATTTCAGTTCGAGTCTTCCCCGCAACGTCAGCACGGACATGCGATCGCGTTTCTTCTCCGTGACCCACTCCTCCTGGGAAACCCTTGGCGATTTTTCCCCGGAAGAGCTGCGCTCGACAAATTCCAACACGTGCGTGGCATAGTTTGCGGCCCGGCGCAGAGCGGCTTCGTCGCCGTTCTGTTCGAGCAACTGGATCGTCAGGATGGTCATGGAGATGTCGTCAGGGCTGAGAGCGACGATTCGTTCGGCGTAACCGGCGGCGCGCGCGTTGTCCCGCAATTGCAGGCTAGCTTCCACAAGGGCACGGTAAATCTGTGGACGCTGGCGCGAATCCGGATATTCCTTCAAGAAGGCCTCCAGATTTCGGACCAGCGCCGCGCGGTCGTTTCCAGCTTTGCTGATGGCTTGCTGCAATTCCTCTGCGGGCGTGGGCTGCTTGGCGGAGGAGGCCTGATTGGAGGCGGCGACTCTGGACGGGTTCTGACTCTTTTCGTCTTGCGCGGGGGCCAGACTGCAGAGTGGAGAAGCCGTCGCGCAAAGAAGAAGAATCGAAGTCGCGCACGCAGAGAAGAGCCGGGAAGTCATACAGTTAAATTCTAAGGGTATCGGAAAGAATTGTCGCCCGCTCTTAGGTGTTTTGTTCGAGAACGAAAGCTTGAATCTGTACGAGGCTATTTCATCCCGCTCACGCGAATTTCGCCGGAGACGGTATGCACGTCCACGCGCCCGCCACCGCTGCCCATGTGGGCACGAAGAGTATGCTTGCTCTTCTCCTCGATGACGATCGGAATGTCGGTGCGAATTTCACCGGAGACCGCTTCCGCCGAGAGATGTAGATTCGCAGAAGCTGGGATGCTGAGTTGTACGGTACCGGATACCGTTTTCAGTTCCCAGTAGCTGTCCGCGCCTGGGTTTCCCTGCACGGAAACCCCTCCCGAGGCGGCATGCGACTTCACGTCTTTTGCCGCGCCCTGAATCTCGACTTCGCCGCTGGCGGTATCCGCTTCGACGCGCCCCCCAGGATTGGATACGCGAATAACGCCGGAGAGGTCGTTCACCCGCACATCGCCCCGAGTGTTCGAGACCGTCACACTTCCCGAGGCGGATGATACGCGGACATCATTGCCTATGTCAGAGGCCGACACCGACCCGCTGGCGGTGGTAAGTTGGACGTCGCGCTCGATTTTTTCGACACGGATGGCCCCCGAAGCGGCCTGCACTTTAACGGGGCCGCGCACGCCGCGAATCGTCTGCGCACCGGACGCGACGGTGGCGCTGACTTCCGAGTCGTGCGGCACCTGGATCGTGTAAGCGATGCTGACGTTGCGCGTGCGAGACATTTCTTTGCCGATGCGAATGGTATCACCTCTTTGCTCGATGGGAGGATTCGCGAGGGAATCGTCCAAGCGCTTCTGCGGATTGTCAAAGCCGAATCCCGAAGCGCGCACTTCACCGCGCACGTGCACTTTGCCGTCGGCGCTGCCCGTGATATCCACGTCACCAGAAGCGTTGGTCAGTTCCAGACGGAGTGGAGCGCTAACGTCATAGCTGCGATCGAAGGCGCCGCTAACAGAAGGCCCGCTGTTGCAGCCGGCCAGCACAACGACGGCCGAAAATAACACGAGCGGCAAGAAAAGACTGCGGTGGCGCGCCATTCATCCTCCGTAACGGTCGAGAAACTTGCTCTGAGCTGTCCCACATATAGCTACGCAATTGCAGAGAATTATGTTCCCTGGGCAGCCTTGGCGGAACGCTGGCCGACGGGCGAAAGAGCCTCGTTGACAGAGCCCTGGCGATAACCCTCAAGGTCCAGGGCAACGTAAGTGAAGCCTACTGCTTTCAGCCGGTCCGCCATGGCTGCTGCCATTTCGGGCGAGAGTGCGCGAGGCATTTCTTCGGGCGATATTTCCACGCGTGCAAGCCTGTCGTGGAGCCGCAAGCGGAATTGGCGGAAACCCAGCGCGCGCAAAGCCGCTTCTCCGCGCTCGACAAGTCCAAGACGCTCTGCTGTCACCTCCGTGCCGTAGGGCAAGCGCGAAGCGAGGCAAGCGGAGGCGGGACGGTCCCAGGTGGGCAAACCGGCAGACTGAGAGAGAAGGCGGATTTCCGACTTGGGAAGGCCAACGTCGAGGAGCGGCGCAAGCACCTGATGCTCCGTGGCGGCGCGATGGCCGGGGCGAAAATCGAGCGTGTCATCGGCGTTCACACCGTACGCGACGGCGGCAAAACCGCGCTCATGCGCTAATTCGTCCAACGCGGAAAAAAGCTCGTCTTTGCAGAAGTAGCAACGGTCGGCCGCATTCGCGCGATAAGCGGGGTTATCCATTTCGTGCGTTTCGATAAATTCGTGGCGCATGCCCAACTTATTCACAAACTGTTCCACTATGGCGCGATCGTGGGCGGAGTAACTCGGCGAGAGCGCCGTGACGGAGAGGGCGCGGGCACCCAGCGCTTCGTGGGCTGCCCAAGCCAGATAAGCGGAGTCCGCGCCACCGGAGAGCGCGACGATGAGCGAAGGAATTTCGGCGAGGCGAGCGAGCAGAAGATGTTGTTTTTCTTGCGCGGACTGAGCAGCGGCATCTGCAGGGCGAATATGAATGAGCTCTTTCATCCCGGTGCTGAGTATATCTCAGAGTGCCGCTTAGAGAGCAGATTGGGCCGCAGGAGGAGTCACTTGAAATCCAGAAGCACATCAACCGTGTTGTTGCCCGCATCCGTTTGCAACCAATGCCCGACGTTTTCGTAGTGCACCGGCAACTCACCGAATACCTGCTCCTGGTGCGTTTGCAGCTTTGCCAGTAGATCCTCGAACTTTACTTTGTCGAAGATTTCACCAGCAGCGAAGGGCCATGCATGTTGGAGCTTTCGCTCGGCAGCAGGGGAAATTCCCGTGAGGACCATTTTGCCGAAGTGGAATTGCGGCCCCTCTTGAATGCTCACCGAATAGGAAACAGTGTGTGCCTGATCGTCATACGCTGGAAGCGGATCAAGCTTTGCCTCGAGGTAGCCGCGATGGGCGTATTCTTCGCGAGCGCGGTCCCAGGCTGCTTCGATTCGCATGCCATCGGCGGTATCCCCGTTCTTGATCCCAAGCAGGCCGTTCAGCGTGAATTCCGACATGAGTGTGTTTCCCGTCCAATGGATTCCCTTCCAGCGATATACCGCGCCTGGCGCTACCGGCACATAGACTGGGATTTGCGAGGGCAGCTTCTTATCGGGATCGCCCGTCAGTCGCACCTCCGGCGGCCCGAGTTTCGCGCGCAGGAATCCTTGCTGGAGATAGATGGGCTTTATCGCTTCGGAGAGAAAAAGATCAATGGTCAATCGGGAATAGGGTTTTCCCAGTATCTCGGATAGATGTTGCTGTACGGCTTTGGAGGCCAAAACGGAAGGATCGCTCAATTCCAGCTTTGCGATTTGGAGTGCGGTGCCTTCGACCCGGATTTCCTGCACGTTGCCTTCACCATTTGGGTTCGGGATCACGGTGTGCTCGAGCGACGCTTGCACTCCGCGCGTCGAGAGCAAATCCTTCACAGCTTCGCCGGCCTGCTCCACTGCGGCCCCGGCTTCGGGCAGTGTTCCGTCAAAGAAAGGAAATTTATTGCGGATCGCACCGCCCAGCTCTGAATCCGAAAACCACGGAATGTTGTCGAAGTAGACGGGGATTCGAGGCGATTCCTCCACGTGATAGGTCACCAGGATGCCGGCGACCTTCGTCTGGAAGTTGTAACTTACTTTGGCGAAAAGCCCGGTTTGCACGAGCCTATCGGCAGCGGTTTGCAAATCATTCCGGCCGATCTGGGTACCGGCGACCAGGCCGGTTATCGCGATCACCTGGGCCTCGGTGAGGAGTTTTTCACCGTCGGCGTGGACTTCGCGCAAAGGCGCCGCGTCGGCATCCGGAGCTTGCGCGGAAACGGGGAATCCGGTCAGCGACGAGAAGAGCAAGAGAGTTGCGAGACATGCGCCAAAATAACGAAGCATGTTCCTATAGTAGCGGAAACGGCCCTGACTACTCCACGGTGACGGATTTGGCCAGGTTGCGCGGCTGGTCGACGTCGCAACCGCGCCGCACCGCGATGTGATAAGCGAGCAATTGGAGAGGGATGATTTCCAGCAGCGGCACGAGCAACTCCGGCGC
>JGI12635J15846_10004088_pt1 | contig 12621 bp, 7 predicted proteins | sample BlaSpr_A8_OM2_M2_FD_15846 | JGI IMG/M metagenome (IMG submission 15846) | reverse complement strand
CACGTGAGGATTGTGAAGTCCGTCCTTGAAGCCAAAAGGATTGCGTCCATCCGGAAGCTCACTGAACTTCAATCGGTAGACAACGGAAATTTGCGGGAGATCTTGATGACTCTGTCGTGCTCGCTCCAAAACCATCTCTAGGCTTTGGTCATCCGTTGAGTAGATCGCCAAGGCGACGTGCATGTCCGCGGTGCCGAATGGATATTCCCAGTTCGCCGGAGCGTTATTACCGACATCGTTCAGAATGGAGGCTCGTGCCGCCATGCCTTCGCGAAATTCGTGGGGAAAACTCTCCAGAGACGCCTGAGGAACCCCGAGTGCCTTGAGACCTTGATAGGTGAAGGCGATGCCCAGCCAGCCAGGGAGAGTTGGTGTCCACCAGTCGTTCGCCGGTGCCACGTGCGGGATGATGCGGCGCAACATTTCACGTCCCTGCGCCGCGTTGTCTATGCGAAGTATGACGTATTGTCCTTTGTATGGACGCGGGCGCGGACGCAACACCGTCGCCTGAATGTCGCTCACTTCGAGAGTGGGGACATCCGTCTTCGGCGTGATGGTTTCAATCTGCAATTTCGATTCATCCTTTTGGCTGGCGTTGAATTCGCCTCGACCCTGAAATTACACCGAGACAATAATGTTCATTCCGAAATGTTGACCGCCGACGTGATGCGCCAGCCTTGCGGAGTAAGAGCCATGAGATAAATCACACCGAATCGCGCCATCACGGTGCCTGTGGTGTTCCGCCGCACCCACAACGCATCGATGAGTGCTGCCTGGGTATTGAGAATTTTGATGTCACACCGATCCAGCGCTGACCCGGCAAAATGCGCATGCCGCAACCTGTCAATTTCGCCGCCCATTCCCTCCTCACCTGTAATCTCCGCGTCGTCCTTCATAACCATGTGGAAGTTCGAACCAATGAACCTGAGTGGCGCTCCGTAGAACTCGAGCAGCGCGTTGAGATCCGAGCGTTCCCCGTCTGCTAGTTCCACAAAAGTGGGGCCGTAACGCGAAAAGAATTCATGGATTTGAGCGAGGATCGCAGGCTCGTTCGGGACCGCCGCAGTCTTGATCGCCTCTGTTAGACCCATCGTCGGAATTCCTCCCTGCGGTTGTGGCGTTACACAAAAAACTGGAAAACTTGCGACCCGCCGTTTTAGGAAACGTTGGTCGAAGCTACGCTCGCCGCTGCACCCGGAATGCAAACCGCGCGACCACGCACCTTTCCTCCCACCAAATCGCGGTAGGCGTCCGCCACGCGGCTGAGCGGATAGCGATCTTCGATCGTCTCGATTCGCCCAAGCCGCGCCAGTTCGATCACCTCGCGCAAATTGACCGTCCCACCGTTCATGCTGGTTGCGAGCTGAGCGCCCCACGGGACTTCGTGCAAACCAAACGGAACCGTTTTTAGCGCGGCCCCGACAAGGGTCAGTCGGCCGAGTCGTGCCAGAGCAGCCACGCCGGTCTTTAGAGTCGGTTCGGCACCAACGCAATCAAGAATGAAATTAGCGCCGGCGCCGGAGGTGAGGCTCCGGATCTGTTCCGCCGTGCTTGCGTCACTCGGAAGCGTGTTGTCGGCGCCGTGTTCCTTCGCCAATCGCAGATGGGTTGCATCGCTATCAACGGCGATGACTCGCGCAGAACAGAGAGTCCGAAGGAATTGAACGGCAAGGAGTCCCAGACCGCCGACGCCGATCACCACGGCAGTGGTGCCGGGAACAAGTGAAGGCAGAGCCGGCTTCATCGCGGTATAGGTGGTGAGGCCCGCATCCGTAAGCGGTGCAGCGAGGACCGGATCAAAGTCGCCCATGGGAACGGCGAAGCGCGCATTCACAAGAATATATTCCGCAAGACCACCGTCGAATCCGATGCCGGCTCCATTGAGGGTCGAAATGTAATAGCAGAAGTTTTCCTCTCCGCGGCGGCATGGCGGACAGTGTCCGCAACTTCCCCACACAGGAACCACAGCAACAGGTTCGCCAGTTTTGAAGCCGACAACACCTTGTCCGATTTCTGCCACCCAACCGGCAATTTCGTGACCCAACGTAAATGGAGGCGTCGCATGCCATTCATCGAGCTGCGCTTTGGTTTTTCCCATTACGGCGATGTCCGTGTGACACAGCCCACAGCCACCCACCTTAATGAGTAGCTGGCCCGCGACCGGCGTCGGTTTGGGCACATCTTGCAACTGCGGCGGTTGTTGAGCTTGTAGTAGGCGATAGGCAATCATCTATTCATCTCCATTCAATTGAGAGTTACTAGCGCCTCTCCGCGGCCTACCTGAATCCGAGGCAATTGAAGACCCGAAACCACCGCATACCCATTTGTCTCAAAACAAGTGTCTTGTGCCGTCGACTCCGTTGGAGGTCGAAAGACATCCGTTAATGGGCTCGCATTTGTGTAGATCTTGACACTCGCTCGGACAACGCAAAAGATTCACTAGCGAATTGTCCGAGTGATATTCCTGGCCCGATGTGCAGGGATAAAGGGAATATAATGCGCCCTGGCTTGGTTCCGAGCGTACTCGGCGAGCCTCTATCATTGGCTCGTCAGCTGCATGGCAATAGAGACCTAACTTGGAATTCGGATTTCTTCGGCGGCCCTTATATATGTGTTCGTGGATTGGAGAACAACACAACTGTCGATTCGCTGCAAAATTCGACTGGTTTGCACGGTCTGGGTCATCTTGTGCGCATACTCCCCAGGCTCAGCCCAAACTGTCTGCGGCTCTGTCGTAGGGTATATTTTTGACATCAGCGGAACTGTGATCACGCATGCTGCGGTCACTCTTCTAAACACCGAAACGGCAGAACAGCGAAAAGCAGAAACCGACAGCCGAGGCGGTTATCAATTCACGTGTCTCCCTCCCGGGTCCTATCAACTGGACGTTGTGAGCCAGGGATTCCAACACGTCACGAGGACACCTATTAAAGTCACCGTGGGATCGGTAGTGCCTATCGATGCAGTGCTCATCGTAGGGAGTGCCAGTGACTCAGTGCAGGTGAATGCCGCAGCTCCGCTCCTGCAAACTCAGGAATCCGCTTTAGGACAGGTGATTGAAGGAAGGCAAGTTCAAGATATTCCGTTGAACGGCCGGAATCTTGTGAACCTCGTCGCGCTTGTGCCTGGCGTAATCCCACAGGGCGGCACGCAGGGAAGCTCGGCGGGAAATTATGCTGCCTCAGGAGATTTTACGAATGTCGCGGGATTTGGAAATTATCAAATCGGAGGAGGGTTAGCTGGTCAGTCCGCCTTTCTTTTCGACGGGTCGTCACTCAATCAGGTGATGAGCAACAACACCGTCTTGGTGCCGGCACAGGATGTGGTTCAAGAGTTCCGGGTTGTAACGAGTGTCCCGAGCCCGGAGTTTGGAGGCTCTGCCGGAGGGATCGTGTCCTTTGTTTCGAAATCGGGAGCGAACGCCTTTCATGGTTCCGCGTATGAATACCTCCGCAATACGGTTCTGGACGCCAACAATTTCTTCAACAATGCGAGTGACGTTCCGCGGTCGAAACTGGTCCAGAACCAGTTCGGTGCCGCTCTCGGTGGCCCGATCGCGAAGGAGCGTACCTTTTTCTTTTTCAACTACGAGAGATTTACCCGTCGGAATGGAATTCCATTCGAAGGTCGAGTTCCGACACCGGCCGAGTTAAGCGGAGACTTTCGCGCCGATCCTCCAATCTACGATCCGCAAACCGGTCAACAATTTGCATGTAATGGGAAGTTGAACGTGATTTGTCCAAATCGAATCGATCCGACATCGAATGTCATGGCAAACGTTCTTCGCTACTGGCCTGTACCGAACGCAAACCTGGCGGACGGCTCGGTCAACTACAGCGTGAATGCGGCGGCCGGTGCGGACACCAACCAGTACAACGGTCGCATCGATGAAATATTGAGCGAAAAACAGCGCCTGTTCGGTCGCTATACTTACTGGCGGATAAACACGATGCCCACGCAGTATGTATTTGGCACGGCGGGGAGCGGCCCGACAAGTCTTGTCAACGGCCTCGTCGCCGATCAGCAGATTGTCATCGGGGATGTCTACGCGTTCAGTTCTAGCACTCTTGCGGACGTGCGTCTCTCCTATTTGCGCGCGAGCACTCCCATTACTCCCGCGGACAACAATGTCGACTTGTCACAGTTCGGACCCTTCTGGGCAGGAATCTCAGGCAGCCTCACGCACCGGCAATTTCCCGACCCGATTGTTCTCGGCACCATCCCGTACCCTTATGCCGGTTTGGATGTAACGAATGATGATGCTGCGAACGACTACGCGATATCGGCGTCCCTTACTAAAATCTGGGGACGACACACCCTAAAATTTGGAACGGATCTTCGCCGGTATGATTTCCGCGAAGCACAAACCATCTCAGCATCGGGCTTGTTCGTATTTGCCGGCATCTTTACCAGTGGGTCTCTCTCTCCCCCGGGTTCAGGCGCAACCGCTATCGCCGATTTCGACCTAGGAGACATTACCCCCGTTCCGGGAGCGTCGGGCTTTCAGACCGCCGTCGACAGCCACGCCCGCCAGTATTACCAGGGCTACTACGTAAATGATGATTTCCAGATTTCTCGCAATCTTTCGTTAAATCTGGGCCTGCGATGGGATATCCCTGGCTCGTATGAGGAAGCGAATGATCGCAACACCGCGCTACTTCCCCTGCTGCAGAATCCACTGGTGTTGGTTCACAGCCCGCAGTACCCGAGCCGCAACGATCTCGACACTCACTACCGGTTGTTTGCTCCTCGAATTGGCTTCGCGTACCAGTTCCTTCCAAAGACGGTTCTGCGCGCTGCCTATGGGATCAATTTCCTGCCGCAAGGAGTCGGTGTCGCAGGCCCTTGGGAATCCCCTATCAACTCAGCGAACACTGACGTTCCGTTCGGTGGCACACTCAGCGATCCGCTGCCGGGAACCGAACTGCTGCAGCCCATCGGCCGCAATGAGACCGCATTCAGTACGTTCCTCGGTCAGAGCATCCAGAGCAGAATCCCCAATCAACCTTTTCCTTATGTACAACAATGGAACCTCAACATCCAAAGAGCGTTCGGAAATGGCGAACTGTTTCAAATAGCGTATGCAGGAGCCCGCGGCGAGCACATACCCCTGGGAGTTCCCACTCTGGAGATTGGCGACGTGGGAGCCAATCTGAATCAACTCTCTCCCCAGTACTACTCCCTCGGTGCCACACTCCTTCAGCCGACGACGAACGGGCAACTCTACGGTCAAACGCTTCGTCCCTATCCTTCCTATCAAAACGTGGGAGCCGATTCTGACTTCGCCGGAGACACGTACTACAATTCCCTGCAAGCTACGGTCGAGAAGCGATTCTCGGGAGGTTCGATCATTCTGGCGAACTACACTTGGTCAAAGCTGATTTCAAATACCGAGGGCGTAGCACCGTTCCTTGAGCTCGGCACCGTCGGAGCGATTCAGGACTACACGGACCTGAGGAACGAAAGGTCTCTGGCGAGCTTCGACGTGCCGCACAGGTTGGTGTTGAGCTACATTCTTGATCTACCGTTCGGCCAGGGCAGACGATTCCTCACTAACGTCGGGGGCGTCTCCAACCGGCTCCTGTCGGGATGGACCGCAAGCGGCATTGCAACGTTTGCGAGCGGATTTCCATTGGCGATCACGAGCGCAGCACCGAACGATCTATCAACCTTCTTTGGAGCTGGAACTGTCCGCCCCAATGTAGTGACCGGTTGCCAAAAGTCGCGCGGTGGATCAATCGTGCAAAACGTTGGTTCCGGCAGTCCCGTGCTCAATGCGGCGTGCTTTGTCGCTCCGGGACCATTCAGCCTCGGCACCGAGGCGAGGGTCGATCCAACCTTACGCGCTCAAGGGATTAACAATTGGGATTTCTCAGTCTCAAAGAGCACTCCATTGACCGAGCGCATCAATCTCGGTTTCCGCGTGGAATTCTTTAACCTTTTCAATCGAGTTCAGTTCGGCCCGCCCAATACTTCGTTTGGAGGCCCATCATTTGGGTTGATCACCAGCCAAGCCAACACTCCCCGCCAGATTCAGTTCTCCTTGAGGGCATCGTTTTGATTAAGGAACACAAACCATGACGGGCCCAAATCAAGGTGATGCCCCCCACACGCTTAAGACTCTTCAATCAATGAACGAGTATTCGAAAGCGGTCGAGAACGGCCTTGATGAAAAGCAGTTGCTCCAACGCACGTGTGAAGTCTTCGTAGAATTCGGGGATTTTCGGATGGCCTGGGTCGGATACCTCGAACCGGGGAGTGACGGATCGATTACGCCGTTGGCCCACGCCGGGGATGAATCAGCGCGTGTCGATGATCCTGAGACAAATTTAGAAAACACCGCGATTGTGGCGGTCCGCACGGGCCAGTTGGCTTGCAGGGGAAACATTCTCTCCCTACCACTCCGGTCGAACGAGCTTGTGCTGGGCGTACTCACACTTTCCGCTAAGACCCCGGACCAGTTAAATCCTCAGAATGTCGCATTGCTGGACGCATTCTCCAATACCGTTGCGCGCGAACTGGCCGGAATGCGCACCCAACAGCAGCGGAAGGAAACGGAGGAAACGCTCAAGCAGAAAGAAAGTGGAATTCGACATCTCATTGACGCCATCCCTCAGCACCTCCTAATCAACTCGCCCGATGGTCTGCCTTTGTTTGCGAATCGAGCGTGGGTGGACTTCCACGGACACACTCTCGAGGAGATGCGCTCGCCCGAGGCCGCCATGAAGACCATTCATCCAGACGATCTTCAGCGCATGCTGGTCGAATGCACCCGAGGATATGCAGGCAAGGTCGCGTTCGAAACGGAATTCCGTCTGCGTCGCAAAGACGGGCAGTATCGAGCATTTCTTTTCCGTCTGAATCCACTTCAAGATCAGCACGGAAATATTGTCCGGTGGTATTCCTCCGCGACGGATGTGGAAGATCTGAAGCAAGCGACGCACGAACTCAAGCGAAGTGCCTATTACCTCTCCGAAGGACAGCGGCTTGCTCGCATGGGCAGCTGGGCGTTTGATCCTTCCGGGTTTTATGACTATTGGTCGGCGGAGCTCTTTGAGATTTACGGACTCGACCCCGACAAGGGAGCGCCGAGCCTCGACGAATATCTGCAGACCATACACCCGCAAGACCGCGCGTCCATGGCCCAGACCATCGGAGAAATGCTGTCGCAACACTTAGGATGCGACATTAAGAAACGCATCGTCCGGCCCGACGGCATGCTGCGATACGTTCGTTGCGTCGGCGTACCCATCGTCGAACATGGAAGCTTGAAACGCATCGTTGGCACGGCTATCGATGTGACCGAGCAGGAACGACTGACTCAGGAGCTGCAGAATCGCGAAGCTTACCTGGCGGAAGCGCAAAGACTCAGCCACACCGGTAGTTTCGGCTGGAATCTATCGAGTGGACAAATCTTCTGGTCTGAGGAAACGTTTCGCATTTTTGACTACCCCCCGTCGCTCACCCCTACGATCAACCTAATATTCGAACGCGTTCATCCGGCAGACCTGCCATTTGCGAAAGAGACAATCGATCGGGCATCGGGGGACGGAAAAGACTTTGACTTTCAACATCGATTGCTGATGACTGACGGCTCCGTCAAGCATGTTCATGTGACTGCACACGCGTCACGCGACGAATCGGGTAAATTGGAGTTTGTCGGAGCGATAAGTGATATCACTGCCGCAAAGCGTGCCGAACAGAAACTGCGGCGTAGCGAAGCGTACCTGGCCGATGCACAAAGACTCGGTAAGAGTTGTAGCTTTGCCACCGATACCGTGCGTCATGAGTTTTCCTACTGGTCTGCGGAAATGTACCGGATGTACGAATTCGACCCGAGCAAAGGCCTGCCCTCTCTCGCGTCAGCCCTGGAGCGCTTACACCCTGAAGATCAGCAGAGGGTTCAAGAGGCATTTCAAAAAACGGTCCAAAGCAGGGCCGGGATTGAAATTGACTACCGCCTGCTTCTTTCTGATGGATTGATCAAACACGTCCATCAAGTAGCCCAGCCCGTAGTTAATGCTTCCGGAGATGTCATCGAGATGGTTGGTACTCTCATGGACGTCACGAAGGCAAAACAGGCAGAGGAAAAGATCGCGAAGAGCGAAAGGGAACTTCGGCTGACGATCGAGACAATTCCGGCCTTCGTAGAGACCTCTCTCCCCGACGGTACTTGTGACTTCATAAGCCAAAGCTGGCTGAATTATCTGGGGCTGTCGCGCGAGGAGTGGCTGGATTGGGGTTGGATGGCCACAGTACACCCTGACGACATCGAGCAGTCAGCGGCAAGATGGCGTGCGGCCCTTGCATCTGGCGAACCTCTGGAACAGGAAGCACGTTGCCGGATGCCTAATGGTGAATATCGCTGGTTTCTGGGCCGCAATGTGCCATTGCGCGACGAGAAAGGAAACATCACAAAGTGGTACGGGACACTCGTCGACATCGAAGACCGAAAGCGCGCGGAACTCAAGTTGCGCCAAGACGAGCAGGAGTTCAGACGGATCGTCGATGCCATCCCGCATGCTATCCACGTCTTGAAACCGGACGGTTCCTTTCTCTACGCAAACCAAGCCGTGCTCGACTACACCGGCTTCACCATGGACGAAGTGATGGCCCCCGACTACCGCACACGCGTCTTTCATCCAGAAGATCTGGAGAAGATATATGAAGAAGGGCAGGAGGCACTTTCGCGAGGCCTTCCTTTTGAGCAGGAGCAGCGTGGCCGCCGGAGTGACGGACAGTATCGTTGGTTTCTCATCCACTACAACCCTTTGCGTGATGAGCAGGGCCTAATCATTCGTTGGTATGCAACAGGGATCGATATCGAGGACCGCAAGCGGGCCGAAGAGAGGATGCGAAACGAAAACCTGGCACTACGCGAGGAGATTGACCGCTCTTCGATGTTTGAGGAGATTGTCGGAACCTCGCCGGCCCTACGGACGGTTCTCACCCGCATTTTCAAGGTCGCTCCCGTTGATTCCACTGTTCTCATAAGCGGCGAAACCGGGACTGGCAAGGAGCTTGTCGCCCGCGCGATCCACAGGCGATCCCCACGCTCCTCACGCGCATTTGTGAGCGTAAACTGCGCTGCCATCCCACGCGACTTGATCGCTTCGGAGTTATTTGGCCATGAAAAGGGCTCTTTCACCGGAGCCCTGCAGCAGCGGTTGGGCCGGTTTGAACTTGCCGAGGGAGGCACGATCTTCCTGGACGAGGTCGGCGAACTTCCTTTGGAAACTCAAATTACCCTGTTGCGTGTGCTCCAGGAACGAGAGTTCGAGCGTGTCGGTGGAAGCCAGTCTATTCGCGTGGACGTACGAGTGATTGCCGCCACCAATCGTGATTTGGAAACCGCCGTCTCTACCAGTGCATTCCGAAGCGACCTGTACTATCGCCTCAACGTGTTCCCCATCGAAATTCCTACTCTCGCCGAACGAAAAGAAGATATTCCGATGCTCGTGGAGTACTTCATCGATCGCTACGCACGAAAAGCGGGGAAGAAGATTCGAACCATAGAAAAGGACACGCTCGAACTTCTGCGGTCCTATTCATGGCCTGGAAATATTCGTGAACTCCAGAACGTGATTGAACGGTCCGTCATCGTCTGTGAGTCGGAGACTTTCTCGGTCGATCAAAGTTGGCTTTCTATTCAATCTCCTCGGGCTCGCTCAGCAAACCAGCCTCTTGCGAGATTGTCCACCACCCGAGAAAAGCAAAAGATCGAAGGAGCTTTGGCGGAATCCGCAGGCAGGGTTTCCGGGCCTTCAGGAGCCGCGGCAATCCTGGGGATACCCGCTTCCACTCTAGAATCAAAGATTCGGTCGTTGAAGATCAACAAGTTTCGATTCAAGGCGCGCTAACTCCGAACACTGCCCTCGAGTTCGAGTTCCCCCATTAAAATCCTAAAGCGTTCCTTCGCGAAAAAACCGCGAATTCGCGACTTTCGCGAAAAATAGATTTGCCAAGACACTATCTTTCAACCGCTTACCACTGGTCCTCCGATTGCACACATAGAAAGACAAAGATAGTTTTATGGAAAAGATGTCATGCTGAAAATCCAGCGATCAGCGAACGGAAGCGTGGTATTTGCCCTGAGCGGCCGAATCGAGGCGGACGATGTTACCGAGTTGCAGCGGCTGCTCGAGTTGGAATCGACGTCTCGCCACCTGGTCATGGACTTGAAGGATGTCACTCTTGCGGATAGGGACGCAGTGAGTTTCCTAATGCGCTGCGAAGAGAATGGCATTCGGATCAAGAATTGCCCGCCCTATATTCGCGAGTGGATTGAGCGGGAAAAGGGAACGCAACAATCGGTAAAAAGGCCGAGCCAACGTAAGCGTTCCGCAGATAGGCACAGCGAATGAAAACGACTGGAGTATTGCGATGAGCTTAAACGGCTTCCCTTTGGTCCGCGACCAAGATCCCCATTTCACCNGTGGCCCTCTGAGAACGGTGAAGATAAGCGTTTTGGACCAGCATGATCGCTGTGAGACCGCGTTCGAGGGAATCGTAGGTCAGAGTTCAGCCCTGCGACGCGTGCTGCAGCTGGTTGAAACAGTGGCCACTGGAGATTCGACCGTACTGCTCCTCGGGGAAACTGGCACCGGCAAGGAGTTGATCGCGCGCGCCATCCACTACCGCAGCCAGCGGAGGAGCCGCGCATTCGCAAAACTCAACTGCGCGGCGATACCGAGCGGCTTACTCGAAAGCGAACTCTTCGGCCATGAGCGCGGTGCCTTCACCGGTGCCATCACTCAAAAAACGGGGCGCATTGAGGTGGCAGATCAAGGCTCATTGTTTCTCGACGAAATCGGTGATATCCCCCTCGAGTTGCAACCCAAACTCCTTCGCGTTTTGCAGGAACGCGAGTTCGAGCGATTGGGCAGTACACGGACGAAAAAAGTTGACGTTCGGATTGTAGCCGCGACTCATCGCGATTTGGAAGATATGATTTTGAAGAAAGAATTTCGCAGTGATCTTTATTACCGTCTAAATGTTTTTCCGATTTCCATTCCTTCCTTGCGTGAGCGGCCTGACGACGTGCCACTGCTCGTGCGACATTTTGTCCAAGAGACCGCGCGAAGGATGAACAAAACGATTGATACGATCCCGTCTGGAACGATGGAAGCCTTAACTCAATACGGCTGGCCGGGAAACATCCGCGAACTAGAAAATGTTATTGAGCGTGCAGTAATTCTTTCCCCCGGCTGCGTTTTGCAAGTCCCACTTAGAGACCTTCGTTCACGGATTGCGCCCGGGCACGGAAATGAAAAACCGCAAACCCTGGCAGATGTCGAGCGCGAGCATATCCGCTCGATCCTGCAAGAAACCAAGTGGGTCCTTTCAGGACCAAAAGGGGCGGCGACGCGCCTCGGATTGAACAGGTCTACTCTCCACTTCCGCATGAAAAAGCTTGGCATCGTTCGATCCTGTGCATGAAGGTTGCGTTGATAGGAGTTCACAAGCGCTGGCATTTATCAGCTGGGCGCGGGTGCAGATATGGCATTCCCTGATCGGCGGACGTCGAACGTTTTCCTCACCATCCTTCTATTTGCTCTTGTGTTCGCAGTTCTTTACGTTGCGCGACGCGTCCTTCTCATCTTTGCTTTTGCGATCCTCTTCGCATACTTGGTCGATCCGGTTGTCAGATTCCTGCAAGCGCATTCTCTCTTTTTCAAGAACTTGCGAGGACCCCACGTTGTGGAAGCCTATCTGGTCTTCCTCATCTTCGTTGCTCTTGCAGCGCAGGGCCTTTCCCCACTTGTTTCGACCCACGCCGACAAACTATTTAGGGAAGCGCCCGTCTGGTTAAACAGCGTCACAACCGGTGACGTTGCCATAACGATTGGAAATGCCCAGGGCTGGAACGAACTCGAAGAACTCCGATTGAAGTCTTTCCTTGTCGATCATCGCGAAAAGATCGCATCACTCGCTAACTCCGCAGAACATTTCGCTTCGAATGCGCTAGTGGCATTGGTTGTGGTTCCTATTCTCGCGGTCTTCTTTCTGGCCGACGGCAGACGCGTAACCGACGAATTCATCCAACTCGTTTCCACAGAAGGAAATCGCCAGACCATCAGCGAAGTGGCCGAAGAACTGAACACCATGCTAAGAAAATACATCCGGGCCAAAGTAGTTCTCGGCGCTTGTTCCCTGGTGTTCTATTCGGCAGCCATGTTTTCGCTTGGTTTCCCCAACGCGATTTCACTGGGTCTCCTTGGCGGAGTCCTGGAGTTCGTTCCAGTAGCTGGTTGGATGAGTTCGGCGGCAGTCATCTCCGCAGTCGGTATTCTCACGCATCGTCATTGGATCTGGATGGCCGTCCTCTTAGGTGTCTGGAGGATGGCTCTGGACTACTTCATCTCGCCTCGCGTCGTGGGACGAAACTTGGAAATTCATCCGTTGATGGTGCTGTTCGCTGTCATGGTCGGCGCCGAGTGTGGCGGAATTGTGGGCATCTACCTCGCCATCCCTTTGATGGTGGTGATTCGTGTTATCTGGCGCAGAGCGCTCTCTCCGGAAGAGCGGCTGCCACTGCCTTCTGAACTTCCTCAAGCCATTGGGAATCGCTGACCACAGCCGAGAAGTCACTCTTTATAGATGGACGGTCGACTCTCCGGC
>JGI12635J15846_10004087_pt1 | contig 12623 bp, 9 predicted proteins | sample BlaSpr_A8_OM2_M2_FD_15846 | JGI IMG/M metagenome (IMG submission 15846) | reverse complement strand
CACCCGGCGGCGGCGGGCGCGGAGGGGCTGGCGGTCAGACCATGCATTCGGCTAGGGCATCTGGCGGTGGCGGACGTGGTGGCGGCGGATTCGGTAGCGGAGGCGCGTCTTCAGGCAGATCGTCTGGCGGGAGCACTGCGCACAGTGGAGGAAAACAATGATCTTGATATCACCCGGTCGTCGCCACTGTCGGGAACGGAGTAGAGACAGCTCTCGCCCAAATCCAACGTTCTAAGGGAGGCACGACAGATAGCGGAGCGTATTTGCGGCTCGGCACCTCAACTGTCGAAACCAGATTACAGTCATTGAGAATTGGCCGATCTACGCCCAACCCACATTGACCTTATCCCGCATCTGCTGACTGCACGACGGCTTCAAGTACCGCATCGTGCTTTCCATGTCCGAGTGACCCAATCACTGTTGCACCGTGCGAAGGCCTACCCCAGCCCACAGGCACCGGGCCGCAACAGCGTCACGTGTTGATGTTTATCCCGGTGAAGAACAGTTGCTCGAGGTAGCTGTACGCTTTGACGATGAGCCAGAGTGCTACGGCTGGAGCGATGAATCATACTTCCACGGCTGGCGAAATCAGAATTCGAAACTGCCGCCAGCGCGTTATCTTGCGAAGGTAGTCGTCACTTCGTCGGGACAGAAATGTATCGCGGTGTTCCGTCTGATAGATGATGTAGGCAACCGCACCGACTTCCGATTGCTGGCCGCGACCGCTGACGACCGAATGAAAATCTCTGTGTGATATTCAGGCTACGGAAAATCAGGCGCGCTCTTCTTGGCCGCCGTCGCGTTGACCCGCTAACGGGGGTGCGCTCATGCCTTCTTGGCCTCGCGGCGCGGACCACAGCGTTCGCCGTTTCCCAATCCTTAACTGAAAATTTACCTTGCGCGAGTTCACCTGCCTTAGTATTCCAGCCCGGAGAGAGAACCGCTTAACCGCTTGATTTTAGTATTGGTCGGGGCGCGCGGATTTGAACCGCGGACCCCCTGCGCCCAAGGCAGGTGCGCTACCAGGCTGCGCTACGCCCCGACTGTTACGAGATTCGATGATAGCTTCAATTATAAACGATCGTCGCTGATGACCTTCGCGATACCGGGAAAAGCTGAACTGCCTCTCCCGCTGCGCTCACGTTATAATTTTGTCGGTGGTGATGCCTATTTCACGCTACGCATTGGTGGCCTACGTACGGAATCCGGTTGGCGAGTTTGTCGAACAACTGCGCCGCGAACTCCATCCCACCACGCCGCACATGGCCGCACACCTCACCGTTCTTCCACCCCGCGAACTAAGTGGCACCGAAGGCGCCGCCCTCGAATTTCTGGAAGAAGTCTGCAGCCATGTCGTTCCGTTCAGCGTCGAGTTGGGAGACGTCGAGACTTTTCTGCCGACGACTCCCACGGTTTTCATCCAGGTGAAGCGTGCCGCGTATCGTATTCGCGAACTTCACGACCAGGTCTGCGGCAAGGGCCTGCTCTGTGCAGAAAATTGGCCTTACATTCCGCACCTCACGATTTTGAAAACCGAGACAGACGAGCAAGCGCGCGCCGCCTTAGCGATCGCGCGCCTGCGCTGGGCCAAGTTTCCCGGCGAGCGCCGAGTTCTGGTGGGGCAGTTGATGTTCGTCCGCGAGAATGATGGCGCTTGGCACGACGTGGCGCAGCTGCCGTTGGGACGCGGCCAATTGTCCTCCAAATCGTAATTTTCCCCCTCCCCTCGCCATCTGTCTGGCGCACGCACATCACACGATAACCCCCGAAAACCCGCAACTAGCGGCCTGTTTCACGGTCCGTCGGTACATGTACTTTCTAGCCGTTGCCATCCTAATTAGCGCGATTACCATAGATTGAACGGGCTGCTGCACCGCTAGCGCCGGATCCCAGGCTGCGGACTTGATCGAAATTAGATCGAAATTAGATCGAAAAACTAGATCGCAAATTAGATCGGAAGAGTGCCTATGCAAATTGGGGTTTATGGATCCGGCTATCTCGCTACCGTCATCTCCGCCTGCCTTGCCGATTTCGGCACGCCGGTTTGCTGCTGCCATGCCGATGGCACGCGCATGATGGATGTCGCCAAGGGCAATATTCCTTTTTTCGAAAAAAATCTTCAGGAAGTGATTCGGCGCAACGTGCGCTCCGGACGCCTGGTGTATTCCGCCGACCCCGATGAACTGGCGCGCCGCGCCCAGGTAATTTTTCTCGCCGAGGATTCCGCGCAGGGACTGGAAGAACTTGTCGTACGCCTTTCGACTGCGGCGGGACGCTTCCAGGTACTATCCATCGTCACGCCGGTCCGCGTAGGTTCGACCTCGGCGATTGAAAAGCTACTCAAGGGAAAAGGACTGAAGAGTCTGCTAGTCTGCCAGCCGATGTTCTTCACCAATGGATGCGCCGTCGAAGACTTCAACTGGCCCGACCGCATTATTCTCGGAACGCCCTCCAGCGAAGCGGTGTCTTCTCTCAAGCAGATTTTTCATCCGCTCGTCATGCGCGGAGTTCCCGTGCTGGTCACGAATTACGAAACCGCGGAACTGGCTCGCGAGGCGACCACAGCGTTTGTCGCGACCAAGATTTCATTCATCAACGAAATTGCCAGCCTCTGCGAACACGTGAACGCCGACGCCGTCAGCTTGTCACTAGCCCTCGGGCTCGATAAAAAGATTGCGCCACGCTGCCTGCAGCCCGGCGCCGGCATGGGCGGAATTTTCGCCGAGAGCGACATGGAATCGATTACCGGGCTGGCGCGAGACAACCACGTCGACCTAAAAGTCCTGAATGCAGCTCGCGAAGTGAATCTCGCTCTAGCCGGCCGGCTCATGGAAAAAGTGGCCGCCGCGCTCGAGACGGTGCAGAACAAAGACGTGGGCATTCTCGGTTTGTCCTTCAAGCCGCACACGAACTCCGTTGCCGGTTCCGCCGCGCTGCAACTAGCGCAGAATCTGCTCGCCGGAGGAGCGCGCGTGCGCGCCTACGATCCAGTGGCGATTCCCGATGCGCGCCTGCAACTGAGCGGCATGGTGAAATATTGCGAATCGGCCTACGGAGTCGCCGAAGGCGTCGACGCCCTGATCGTTGCCACCGGCTGGCCCGAGTTCCGAACGCTCGATTTCGCCCGCATACGCCATCTGGTCAAGCATCCGATCATCATCGATACCAAGAACCTGCTCGACTCGTCGCGTCTGCGCGCCATGGGGTTCCGCTACATGGGAGTAGGCCGCGTATAACTGTCGACGATCTGTCCGTTAAGCTCGCGCTCCCGCGGTGGAAGTAGCGCAATCGGTAGAGCCATCGGACCGTGGCTCTAGTCCCAACCCATTCATCTTTTCTCGCGAAACCACAGTAAACGTGCGGCTTTTCAGAGAGTTACCGGAAAACTGAGCGCACGTCCCGCGAGTGGTTCTGTGCCGTCTTATCCCTTCTTTTTTCGAGCTCATGGGCAGAGTTCGGGCAGACTGATCGCCCTGGCGCGACCTCATTGTTTTTCGACAGGCGGGCCGCCGGGTCAGATCACGAAATTCCGGTCGGCGATTTCTTCACATGCACCATCAAGCCCGGGAACGGAGAACCTGCCGTAATACCCATGTACCTCAACTCCCTGACAATCTCTCTGCGTTCACGAACAGGTCGATCGATGGCCCGGAGGTACTTTTTCGTTTCTGTCTCCTTCGACTCGATGTACGACTCAATATCGTCGAGGCTCGTAACTGTCGCGGCGTCCCGTTGCGGAATCATTCATTTCGGTGATCTGTTCTGACGGTTCGTCGTTGAACAACCGTGCCGATCTTGCGCCGGGAGTGCCTGTCGTCACGTCTTCCGGTTCAACCGTGTCGCGCTTGAACGATTATTTCAATGCCGCAGCCTTCGAAAATGTTTCTGACCCCTGCTCAGAAGCTGACAAATGTCGCACCCCCTTCAGAACATCTTCTCGCAACTTCCCGCGCGGTCCCGGACAGAAAAATGTGGACTTGGGCGTGATCAAACTTTTCTCGGTAACGGAAAAATGGAAGATCGAGTTTAGAGGGGAATTCTTTAACATTTTCAATCTGGTGAGTTTCGTGCCGCCGAACCACAATGCGTTTTGTGGACGCGATTGTCGACGGGAAGCCAGCGGGCCCTCTCGGCTCGCAGTTGCGCGACAGCTATCCTTCACACCAAGCCGATAAGGATTTCTGGCGAACCCAACCGCATTTCCCCGCCGGAGAATGGAATCCATGGGTGGAAGCACTTCTGGATTTATGAAGTCGGTGGCGATTCACCGGTGCAGCCCAAAGCATCAGAGGAGGCGGTTCTTGCCGATCTGCGGGAAGCGTTTCAGCCGGACGCAATCAACGAACGCCTCAAACTTATTCGTGCGCCAACCCTTTTACTCCGCGCCGAGAGCGGTTTCATCCCCGGCCAGCCGCCGCTGTTCCCGGGTGCGCTCGAAGAGCAATTTCGGTCCTACCTGCCCCTATCGAGGATCGGAAATTTCCCGGCACAAGGCATTACACCATCGTGTTGAGTGAACGCCCGGCCGCGATGATTTCCGATCTTCGTCTGTGGACTGGCCGGCCGATCTGGTTCTTAAATGATGGCGCGGTGGTTTCGTATCAGCGTATCTCTACGAGCAAGAGCAATCGTTTGTTACCCGAAGGAGCATCGTTCTTGTGGACTGTTGCCCAAACACCTCGTCGGTTTCTACTTGGAAGCTGGTTAGCTTCGCGCTTCCGAATGAGGTGGTGATGGCGCAATCGGTGGCATCGCGGCCGGTGGCCATTAAGACGCGTCCGATGCGGCGGGCGTTGTGGCGGGCGTCGAGGGTCCACCAGCGGTCGCCTAGATAAACTTCAAACCATGCGCTGAAGTCCATGGGGCTCGGAGCAACGATCACGCCGATATCGCCGAGGTATCCAGTGGCGTAGCGGGCGGGAATGTTGAGTGCGCGGCAGAAGGTGATGGCTAGGTGCTGGAAGTCGCGGCAGACTCCGACGCGTTCGGTGTAGACACCCAGGGCGGTGCGAACCGGGTTGGAAAACTCGTATCCGAAGGTCACTTTGCTGTGCACCCAAGCGCAGACGGCCTTAACGCGGCCCCATCCCCGGGGAGCATTCCAAAATAATTCGGCGGCGGTATTGGAGAGAAGATCGACCTCGCAATAACGGCTGTTCATCAGATAGGGCAAAACATTCACGGGGAGTTGATCGATGGGAACTTCGGCGGCATCGAGGCCTTCGAGGTCGAGTTCGCCAGAGTCTTCGATCAGCGTGGAATTCTGGAAGCGAATCTTGCCGTGGGGCGCCAGGAGGCGGCAACTGTGATTGCCAAAGGTATCCTCGTAATTCTCAACTTTCACCAGCGGATCGGTGTGGAGTTCGTCAGGTTCGCGCAGGTCTTTTTTTCGCGAGGGGTGAACGTTGAGCAGGGTTACGATCGGCACTTCTCCAACCGTTTCGAATTGAATATCGTAGCCAAGACGAATCAACATAAGAGTGCAAAAGAGTGCAAAGTTTTCTTGCGGAGATGAGATGCTGAAAATAGCATGACAATCGGCGAGTCTTCCATCTTATTTCTTGCTGGGCTGCATTACAAATTTGGTATAGGCAAGCGGTGTATGATTCGGTAAGTTTATTGTAGAGGGAAAAGTGACCTATTGTTTGGGAATCGCCACGCGGGAAGGGTTGGTACTGGCCTCGGATTCAAGGACCAACGCCGGGTTTGATCAGGTCAATGTCTGCCGCAAAATGTTTCGCTTCGTGCAACCGGGACAGCGGGTCTTTGTAATTTTGACCAGCGGCAGCCTCTCGATAAGCCAGTCTGTGATCACTCTGCTGGGAGATGATTTCGACTCCGGGCGGGGGCTTGCGCAAGCAAATTCTCTGTATGACGCGGCGCGCATCGTGGGCGACTGCGTGCGGCGAGTCTCGGATATTGACCGCGCTTCGCTGGAGCGCGATTCTTTCAGCTTTAATGTGCATTTGTTGCTGGGCGGGCAGGTTCGCGGGCAGGAGCCGAATCTTTATCTGATTTATCCGCAGGGGAACCCGCTGGCGGCTACGGATGATTCTTTGTACCTGCAACTGGGCGAATGCAAGTATGGGCGGCCGATCTTAGATCGCGGCATTCAACCTACGACCTCGCTGGAGGTCGCGGCGAAATATGCTCTGCTCTCGCTCGATGCCACTATGCGGTCAAATGTGACGGTGGGACCGCCGTTTGATCTGCTGCTATATAAGAAAGATAGTCTGCAAATCACGCGCTACCGGCGGGTTTCGGCCGGGGATAGGGACCTAAACTTGATCCATACGAGCTGGGAGCAATCGCTTCGGCGCGCGGTAGAGCAGTTGCCTGACATTGAATTCGAGAGCGCTGGCAACGAAATTCCCTCCGAAAGCACCATAGAAGTCGCGCGAATCAGAGGATAGGCGGGTCGGTCCGTTCGGACCGGCCAGCTGCCCAGGTCGCTCGACTGTTCGGAGTCGGGTGGCGCTGTTTCTTCGATTAAGCGAATCAGTTTTTCCCATCACCACCGCCCCGCCGGGTGGGCTATGCTGGCGGAGGTTTCGCACACCGATGATTATCGAAGCGGATACTTCCGATCGTGGCAGTGCGGAGATCGTACAACCGTACGAACTCAACGGCGCTTACGACGAGATGTTTTCCGCCGTCGACCATCCGCGAAAACAATATCGTCCCCTTCACAACCTGCTTCAGAATCTTGGCCCTGACGAGTTGAGGCGCAGCAAACAAGAGGCTGACCAGTCTTTTTTTAATCAGGGAATCACTTTCACGGTTTATGGCAACGACAAGGGCACGGAGCGGATTTTTCCTCACGATCTGCTGCCGAGAATTATCACGGCGGCGGAGTGGGAAAAAATCGAGCGCGGACTGACGCAGCGGATCACGGCGCTAAATTTGTTTCTCAAGGATGTGTACCACGAGGGCAAAATCATTGCGGATGGGGTGGTGCCTGGAAGCATCATCTATACCTGCAAGCATTATCGGCGCGAGATGCGCGGCATCAAGGTGCCTCGCGATGTTTATGTAACGGTGGTGGGCACTGACCTGATACGAACGCCGGAGGGTAATTTTGTCGTGCTGGAGGACAATTTGCGCGTCCCCAGCGGCGTGTCGTACATGCTCACCAGCCGCAGGGTGATGAAGCAGATATTCCCTTCCCTGTTTCAAAAGTGCCGGGTGCGGCCGATTGAGCATTACAGCCAGGCGCTATTGTCGACGCTGCGGTCGCTCGCTCCGGAGGGGCGTTCGGAGCCGACCGTCGTCTTGCTCACCCCGGGGGCCTACAACTCTGCTTATTTTGAACATACCTATCTGGCGCGGCAGATGGGGATTGAGCTGGTCGAGGGGCGAGATTTAGTGGTGCACGACAATGTCGTCTACATGCGGACGACCTTCGGGTTGCAACGCGTGGATGTCATCTATCGCAGGATTGACGACGACTATCTGGATCCGCTGGTTTTTGAGCATGGGTCGGCGCTGGGCGCTGTCGGACTTTTTAACGCCTATCGCGCTGGCAACGTGGCATTTGCTAATGCGCTGGGGACGGGGGTCGCCGACGATAAGGCGATCTATGCTTATGTGCCGAAGATCATTCGCTACTATCTCGATCAGGATCCGATTCTGGAAAATGTCGAAACTCTCCTGATGTCCGACCCGGGGCAACGCGACCATGTTTGCCAGAGGCTGGATGAGTACGTGGTGAAAGCGGTGGGCGAGTCGGGCGGGTACGGGATGCTGATCGGCCCGCATAGCACAGAGCAGGAGCGGTCGGAGTTTCGGGAGAAGATTCTGGCGCAGCCGCGAAATTATATTGCGCAGCCGACGATCAATCTTTCGACGGCGCCGTGTTTCGTGAATGGGAGCATCGAGCCGCGCCACGTCGATCTGCGGCCTTATGTTCTTTATGGCGAAAAGATCACGATTGTGCCCGGAGGGCTGACTCGCGTGGCGCTGCGAAAGGGCTCGCTGGTGGTGAATTCGTCGCAGGGCGGCGGGTCCAAGGATACTTGGGTTTTGCAGAATTGATTTCGGATCGAACAATCTCTTTGAAATCCAGAATTGGAAATTTAGACGAAGTGGGTGGGGAGTTTCATGCTTTCGCGCGTCGCCGACAGTCTTTATTGGATGAGCCGCTATTTTGAACGGGCGGACAATGCCTCGCGCGTGTTAAAGGCGACTTACGGCCTGATTCTGAATCCGGCAAAATTTACGACGGAGGAGCGCTGGTTTCGCGCTGTGTCATCGCTGGCTCCTGGCGCGGCCGCCGGCAATGTCGACCCGCAGCGGGCGCTTTTTCTTTTGGTCGCCGATCCGGAGGGAGCATTTTCGATTGTGAAGTGCATCGGCGGAGCTCGCGAAAATGCGCGGCAGGTACGCGAGGCGATCAGTTCGGACATGTGGGAGCACCTGAATCGGCTCTTCCATGACGTCAACGGTTTCGAGCTTCAGCCCGATGATGACGCGGGCGCGATGCGCGTGGTCAGCCTGGTGCGGGAAGGTTCGTACCGGTTCAGCGGAATCACCGGCGCGACCATGAATCACGATGAGGCCTGGCATTTTATTCAGCTCGGCAAATATATAGAGCGAGCCTGCAATCTCTGCGTTCTACTGGACGCTTATTTTACGGTTAACAAACATGCGGACGATCTGGACTGGGTGGGATTATTGAGCAGTTGCGCGGCGTTTGAAGCGTATTGCAAGGCGTGCACGGCGGAACTGAAACCGGGTCGGATTGCGAATTTTCTTTTGTTGAAGCCGGAGTTTCCTTATTCGGTGCGTTATTCGCTGGACCGAATGCATGAGGCTTTGACCTCGATCAGTAATCTTTCGCTGAGCCGCCGGACGGAGAAGGTTGAAAGATTGATCGGGCGTTTGCGATCGATGGTGGCGTACGTGCAGGTGGGCGAAATCATTGCCGGGCTGCACCAATATCTGGCGGGGATTATCGAGCAATGTCGCGAGCTGCATGCAGCGGTGCACGAAGTTTATATCGAATATCCGATTGAAGTTGCTTTCGAAACCTGATGTTTTACGCCATCCGACATTTTACGAGATATCGCTACAGCCAATTAATCTGGCAGAGCATGATGGAAGTGCGCATGCATCCGCGGAGCGAGGGCAATCAGCGCTGCTTTGTGTTTCAGCTGTCGGTAAATCCGCAGGCGCGGATTTTTGGCTATACCGATTCGTATGGCAATCTGGTGCATCATTTCGATCTGCCTTCGCGGCACGGGCAGCTCACGATCATTTCCGATGCGCTGGTAAATATTGACGCTCAGCCCCAGGTTCCGGAGGTCATGGAGTACGGAGGATGGCAGGAGTTGGAGTGCCTCGTCGAAAAAAACGACTACTGGGACATGCTCATGCCGAGCTTTTATGCGCGCTCGTCGCCGGAACTGGAGGAGCTAGCAACAGAGATCGGCGCGGACAAGCGGGAAGGCCGAAGTCCGTTGGCGTTTCTCCAGGGAATTAGTTCCGGAATTCATGACAGTTTCAGTTATGTGAAAAAGAGCACGGCGGTAAATTCTCCGATCGAGCATGCGCTGAAATCAAGGCAGGGCGTGTGCCAGGATTTTGCGCACATCATGATCGGGCTGGTGCGAAACGCGCGAATTCCCTGCCGCTACGTGAGTGGGTATCTTTACCACGGAGGCGATAGCGTGAATGCGGCGGGGGACGGCGCGACGCACGCTTGGGTGGAGGCTCTGCTGCCCGGTTTGGGGTGGATAGGATTCGATCCGACAATTAATCGACTGGCGGGAGCGCAGCATATCCGCACAGCGATCGGCCGCGATTATGCCGATGTTCCGCCGACCATGGGCGTGATGAAGGGGAAGGCTGAGACTCAGCTTCAGGTTCGAGTGCGAGTGACACCGTCGCAAGCGGTGCTTCCTCCTGACGAGGAGTTCGCCGCGGACGAGGAATGGTCACAGTTTCTTGATGAGACGCAGCAAGTGGAGTTTATAGAGGCGCAACAACAGCAGTAAGCCATTTCGCCGCCAGAAAATTTGCCGACAGGAAGGCCAATCTGAGCTCTTGACGCCGCGATCAGAACGAAGTTAGAAGTTACCGCTGCGATTCAGGTGACCAGATGGGCCACCCGAAAGCGGTCACGCTCCACCGTTTGCGGTTGAAGTAAAATCTTCGCCGTTGCCCGGGTGTTCGTGAATAAGGCGAAGGCTCTCTTCAACTCTTCACTTCCCGGAAATCAAGGCCTCCGTCACGAAGTTCGATTCAGATTAGACAATCCGAGTCTCCGGCAGAGAACGGCCCTGAAAAGGCTGGCGTCGGGGGTTTGAATTCTGTGAATTACGCCTCGACATCGTTTTTGAGCGCAGACTTTGGCATGCTGCGCTCCGACGGCTAGCGGGGACATTGTTACCGCCGAAGGTCGCATCGGAATCGTCGCCGATTCTGATTGGGAAGAACTCGCGCGGGAAGACGCCCCAGAATCATCAAATGTTGTTGGTGCACCTAGAAGTCGAATTCTGAGTGCCAGATAGTCGTTGCACGCGTGGAGCAGTGGGTTCGCGGACGCTGCCTTGTCGCAGACAGTGGCCAAGTTTCCGCTTGCCGTCGCGCTCCAGCGTCCGCAAATCACTTGCCGCCTGCGGCGTTTTGGCGGTGGGTTCGGAAAGGTTCAATAACGCCCGCCGTTTATTTCCTCGGAGTTACGTGAAACAATCTTGGGCGCGATAACCGATCATGAGTTCCTGGAGACCTTCGCCGTTGAAAGGCGAGATCCCACGGACTATGGGCGAAGCTGAAGTCGCTGTCCGATTTTGGCGTCCGAATCCCAGGTTGCTCCTGACATATTTAAATCGAATTGGTGAACAACCTTGGGCTTCGATCGCATTGTCGGGCTGCACGATCTTCTGCACGCTGGCAATCACTCGCGCGGTCGCCATGAACAGAGCCACAAGAATGAGGACTGGGATGACGGGCCAAGCGAGCTCTACCTGATTGCATTGCTGCCGTACACCTGAGGAGGCTCGCGTCCATCATCATTGTTTCTCTGCCTGAACTTCACAACGGAATAAAGCAGCAGCGCGAAGACGACTAGAAAAATGGCTCCTGTGACCGCGAGTACGAACAGAGACAGTCCGAAGATCGACTTTGCCGGGGTCGACGCGGGCGCAAAGATATCGTCGGGCTCAAAGGCTGCTCGGGATCTGCAAGCGCAGCCGTTGCACCTCCGAGACAAACAAGAATCTGCGAACCCAGGATGCGCAAGGTAGTTGAGCCACGTGATCGCAATTTGTCTCCTTAATTCCGCTGAAGTGACGGCGAAGCGAATCTCCTCGGGTCAGGACTTATGCCTTGGAGTCCTGGAATCCAGCATCGAAATCATCGCCTGAGCTGCGGGCGGGATACCGACCTGCCCAGACAGAACGATCTGCCTTGCTGGTATTTCCTGTCCGTAAATCTTGCGATTGGCGCCATTATCGGGACCAATGGTTGATCCCTCGAGTGACACGCCGACAAATGCGCCGCGGGCTCGGGAATAACTCAAGATGTCCGCACGTAAGGTGGCGTCCGTTTCCGCTGAGGCAGTCCGGCCGACCGGGCCTGCCGCAACCGAAGCATCCGCTCCAAGCTTCACTTTGCTGGCGAGAATTCCGTTCGCACCCCGCTCATTCATTATCAGCAGCACGAAGTCTGTTGCCTCGCCTCCTATTTGAAGGCCAAAGCTGCCGCCCTCAAGCGCCATCATCGTAGGCGCTCCCCACGATCCTCTAAAGTCTTCACCTCTGCGGCAGGACATCGCGCCGCCTCGATCGTTCGCGGAGAAGTCTCCACAGCCTGGGCGAGCACCCATCGCCGGCTCTGGTATGAGCAGGTCACGAAAAACCTGTCCGCGCGAGGAAATGAAGGCGGCGATGAAAGCCATGCCCGTCGATACTTTCAATGTCCGGGTTCGGACGATAAAGGATGGCATCTCGTCAGTTCATTCGGACTCGCTTGCCGTCGAGGAGCCGCTGCAGTTTTGTCTCAATGGCACGTCCCTTTCGATTACTATGCGCGATGGGCTGCGCAGAATTTTCGGTAGAAACAGAAGATGAGGTATTGCGAAATCGGCGCCATGAGGGTAAGATTGTCTTACCATGCAGACCAAAGTTTCCACGAAGGGACAAGTCGTTCTTCCGGGGCCACTTCGGCGCCGCCTCGATATCCGTGCAGGCGATCCGCTGGACGCCAATATAGAGGATGGGAGTATTGTATTGACGCCGCGCAAGAAACGGGCTCATCGACCAAGACTTGTGACGGATCCGGTTACCGGGCTACCGGCTCTGAGCGCGGGCCCAAACGCGCCGACGTTAAGCAGCAAGGAAGTTGAAGAGATCTTGGCAAACTTCCCATGATCTACTTGCTCGATGTGAATGCTCTGGTCGCCCTCGGGTTCCTCAATCACGAATTCCACGCTCGCGTTGCTTCCTGGGTCCAATCGAGTCATTCACCGCAGTTGGGGAGTTGCTCGATCACCGAGCTCGGATTTCTGCGTGTGCTAGCCCAAGCCCCGGCCTATGGATTCACCGTCGCTCAAGCGCGCACACTGTTGCTGCGTCTTAAGGAGGGCCGCACCTCTCGCCTCACATTCATTGCAGACGAACACG
>JGI12635J15846_10004086_pt1 | contig 12623 bp, 4 predicted proteins | sample BlaSpr_A8_OM2_M2_FD_15846 | JGI IMG/M metagenome (IMG submission 15846) | reverse complement strand
GCGTACTGCAGCACCTGCCGGGCGGGCTCTTTGAGATGGTCGATCCGCGCCGCGAGCAGGGCTTCGATCGTGGCCGGCAAAGGGATCGTATCGATCCCGCCGGCGAGTCGGTATGCGCCGCGCTTGCCTTCGAAATCACCGCGCTCGATCAGCGAGTGGACCAGCTCTTCGATGAAAAACGGGTTGCCCTGAGCGCGCTCCGCGATGTGGCGCGAAATCAACGCCAGCGAGGGATCCTTGCCCAGCAGGTCGTGCAACAGATCGTTTACCTCCGTCCGATTGAGAGACGACAGGCTGATCTGCCTGTAGTGGGTGCGCTGCATCCAGGGCGCTGCGTGGTCGTGCCGGAAATTGAACAGAAGCAGGGTTGTCGTGCCGATCACCGCATCCACCATTGTCTCGACAAATTCGGCGCTGGCGGCATCGATCCAATGCAGATCCTCGACGAGAACGACGGTGGGATGCTCGCGCCGGCCGGAGCGTACGATGTTGCGCACCAGTTCGATGAGCCGCACCTTCCGCGCGGCGGGATCCAGCCTGGGCGCCGGGTGAGCCGGGTCGGTCAGACCCAGGAACTCCAGAAGCAGCGGAAGCGTATCGCCGGCGGCGGGCAGGCTTGCGATCGCCTTGGCCACCTGATCCCGCGCTTCGTCCAGCGGCTGAGCCGCCTTGATGCCAAGATAGTCGCGCAGCAATTCGAGGATCGGGTGGTAAGGCGTAGCGTAACCGTGGGCCATTACCCGGGCCTCGTACACGCGGATGCCTCGTTTGCGGCAGCTTTCGGCAAACTCGAAACAGAGCCGGCTCTTGCCGGATCCCGCCTCTCCCACGACACCGACGACGCGCGCCTCGCCGTCTGCGGCGCTCGCCAGCTCGGCTTCGAGCGCGTTGAACTGCGCGGTGCGACCGATCAGCAGGCTGAGATGCGGCTGGCTGCGGAAAATCACGCTCGCTGGGGCATGCGTGAGGCGCAACAGCCTGAAAACTTCAACCGGCTCCGACAGACCGCGAACCGTCCGCCGGCCAAGTGACGTGGCTTCGACGTATCGCCCGGTGGCTGCAGCCGTATCGCCCGTCAAGAGGATGTCGCCTGCTTCTGCCATCTGTTCCATGCGGGCCGCGAGATGCGCCGCCGAGCCGGCAACGTCGTAGGTCTGATAAAGGCTGTTTTCGACCGCCTGGACCACGACCACGCCGGTGTGGATGCCGACCCGGATCTTCAAGTCCGGATCCCCGAGCCCGGCGATCGATGCTTGCATGGCCAGCGCGGCCGCGCAGGCACGCACCGCATGGTCCTCATGGGGCCGAGGTGCTCCGAAGAGCGCCATGATGCCGTCACCTGTCATCTTATTGACCACGCCGTCGTAGCTTTCGACAGCGCTCTTCATCGCGTCTATGGCGGGCTGCATCCGGCCCATCGCATCCTCGGGGTCGGCACGATCAATCAGACCCGTCGAATTGCTGATGTCGGCGAAGATCACGGTCAGGCGCTTGCGCTCTCCGCCACTGGCACTCAGAACGCGGAGCACCTCTTCCGCTGACGGCCGCGGTGGGGCCGCCGAGCCCAAAGGCGCGCTGCAATTGCCGCAAAAATGGCTATTGGGCCGGTTAATATGGCCGCAGGCTGAACAGGCAGGCCCGAGGGGCTTCCCGCAGGCTTCGCAGAATGCATTGGTCGCGCTGTTGTCGCTATTGCAGTACTGGCAATGCATCCGCGAGACCTTGAGCCGCCCAAAACGGGCGCCAACCAGACTACCGCCGGATCGACGGCGTTTCCATGGTTAAGACGACGCGGAGCGTCGCATCCTTAGGCGGATGTAACAGAAATCCTTCTTGCTGCCCGTCCGGAGTGCAGACCCGTCAGCGCTTGAGGAAGGGGATCCAAAGGACGACCGGCTGAAGAACCAAGGAGGCGGCAAACGAGTCGATCGAGCCGGTACTGCCTCGTACAAATTTGACGAACACCGGAAAGTCCGTGCCGAACCCCTCGACATCGAACCGAAAGACCGTATCCGACAAAGGCTGAAGCGGCCAAGTCAAGCCGTAATAGCTGACGTTCAAATTACTGCCGGAACGACTGACCACCAGGTCGCCGTATCCGGGATTGCTGAACATTCCTGTGTAGTCGCCTGGAGAAGCAAGAGCCGGTGCGACAGCGGGTGCGGCAACCGGCGCGGCATTGGCGGCAGCTGAAGCGCCAACGGGCAGCCCAGCGCGCGGGGGAAGGATCAACTGGCCGGTGACCCGACCGTGGAGCAGGTGGTCGTAGATGGCCGTCGCCACCTTGTCCGGCCATATGTTGATCAGGCCTGGTGTGCAATGTTGATTGGTGAGCACGATCACCCCTAGCCCGTCGTCCGGCATGAACGAGACATAGGCGGAATTTCCGTCGGCATCTCCGGTATGAAAGATGATCCGCTTGTTCTGGTGGTTGCTTTGAACCGTGCCGATGGTCCACCCGAGACCGTAGCTGGTCCCGGTGCCGTCGCCGGTGCCGATGAGAGCGGTGTACATCTGCTCAAGCGAGGCTTGGCTGATCAACACGCCGCCGTCTGACGAAAGCCCTTTCCTTAGAAACAACTGGACCCACTTTGCCATATCGAGAACATTGGAGTTGATCTCTGCGGCAGGGCCGATGTTGGCGAAGTCCTTCAACGGAAGCTCGTCCGCCTTCTCGTATCCCTTGGCGTAATTGGTGCTGCCCGTGAGGTCGGCAAGCGAGAGGCTTGTCGCCGTCATCCCCAGCGGACCGAGGATGCGTGCTTCGACAATGTCTTCGTAGCTCACGCCGAACAGGATCTCCAGGAGATGGCCGGCGACCATGTACATGATGTTGTTGTACAGAAACATGGTGCGAAAGGCTGTTCCTCCCTGGACCGGGAACGGATCGAGGTAGCGCAGCCGGTAAAGCAACTGGGATCTGGTGAAGGGGCCGAGGTACCAAAGTGAGTTGTGCGGCGCCAGGCCCGACCGGTGACAGAGGATATCCCGCAGCGTCGTCTCGCTCGCGGCTTGCGGATCCTTCATCTGGAAGTCGGGAAGAAGTTGCTTGATCGGCACGTCGAGGGAGATCTTGCCCTCTTCGACATGCATCGAAATCGCCATACTGGTGAACGCCTTGGTCGCAGAGCCAACGGCGAAGCGCGTTTTGGCATCGACTTTCGCTGCGGCGCCTCGATCGCGAAGACCGAATCCGCCCGCGAAGCTGAGTTGCCCGTTCTTGACGACGGCGACGGCGACGCCGGCGTCCTCAACCGGCTGAAGATCCTCAATGGCGTNCTTAACGATTTTCGCGAAATCCGGTCCAAGGTTCGAGCAATGAATTTTCATGGCCAACTCCGTTTCAATGGTNCATTGCGTTTAAATAAAATGTNGGAAAATACCAGGCGTCCGGGTCACAGCATAGCGAACCTGANCGGCAGAGTCTTGGGCCCGCCGAGAAAGACCGACGCCGAACGGCGGGGCACGCCCGCAATTTCGATCCACGCGAGCCGGGCAAGCAATTCCTCGAAGAAGATCCGCATCTCCAGGCGAGCGAGGTGCTGACCAAGACAGGCATGTGCGCCGTATCCAAAGGCCAGGTTGCGGCCCAAGTCACGATCGACGCGAAACTGATCCGGTTGGTCGAAAGCTCTCTCATCGCGGTTGCCGGACAAATAACACAACATCAGCCAATCGCCCTTGGCGATACGGCGTCCGTGCATCACGGTGTCCTCGCTCGCGGCGCGCATCATATGGTGCGCCGGTGTGGTCCAGCGCACCGCCTCCTCGACGAGTTGAGGCACCAGGCCGATATCGGATTTCGCCTTGCAAAACTCGTCGGCATTCTCGCTCATCGCCCAGATCGCGCCCGATATCGCCGCCGCCGCCGTGTGGTGGCCGGCTGTTACGATGACCATGTAATAGCTGATCGCCTCAAAATGACTGATTGGTTTTCCGTCGATCACGGCATTACTGATAAAACTCGCGAGGTCGTTGCGCGGTCTTCTGCGACGTTGCTCCAGCAACGGTGTAAAATACGCGTCGAAGCCGTTGAACGCGTCGAGCAGGCGCCTGGCGTGCCGTGTTGGATCCCGGCTCGCTTTGGTATCGCGGCTCGACGGTTCATCCTGACTGCGAAAGAGCTGCTGGATGAGGTTGAATAACAGCGGCTCGTCTTCCTCAGGAGTTCCAAGGATATCCATGACGACCCGCAGGGGGTAGTGGAGCGCGACGTCGCGGGCGAAGTCGCAGGAGCCGCCCCGTGCGGCCATGAGATCGATGGACCGGCGAGCGAGCGGGCGAATGCGGTGCTCAAAGGAGCCGACATTCTGTCGCGCGAACCAGGCTTGGGTAACGTGTCGATACTGCACGTGCTCCGGTGCATCCATCTGCAGGAGCGTACGCATCAAATGCGGGCTGCCGCCGGTCAGGGAACGAGCGAGTTCGTCNGCCGCGCGTGGGACCAGNGCGGTCGCGCGGTCGCCATTGCAAAAGAGGTCGTTCCGACGGCTAATCTCGAGAATGTCGGCATGCGTGGTCACTGCCCAGAATGGATCGAAGCCTTTCGTCTCGATTAGCGCGAGCGGGTTATTCTGGCGAAGCCATCGGAAGCCCGCCATCAGCTGTTTTTGAGTGGCATAGGCCTTGGGGGAAACGATGAGGGCAGCGATATTCTCAGGCAATTTCTCCGTCTCATTCATCGCGTTTTCCTGCGCGAGAGCGCTGATCCGCCGCCGAGTGTTGCGCCGGCCGCGACCCACCCTGGACATCGAGTGTTGCATGCTAGCACGGAAAGCAGAGGGCGAAGCGGTCGGCAGGCAAGCAGTGGCCGGGCGCGTGCGCGGGGTCGCGGCGCGCTGTTTGCCGTCCAGGCACCATACCGCCGCGCCCGCCATTAGCTGGGGCCGGGCGCTGCCGCAGCGGAATTCCGCCTCACGCGTCGGCGGATCTCGAAGCCAGCTCGGCCGCGTTGCCATTGACGGTCAGATTTTGGTGACGGTTGAGCGGTCGCGTTGCCACGCCCTGCATGAGCGGGACCGATAGCCGGCAAATCAAACCTTCCGATCGCCAGTCGAACTCGGCTTGTCCGCCGAGTTGCGACTCGATGCTGGCGATTACGCTTCTTGTTCCGAATCCGCGTGATGCCGGTTTCTCAACAAGCGGGCCATCCCTCTCTTCCCACACCATCTGGAGAACATCTGCGTGGATTTCCCACTTGATTGTGAGGCGGCCGGACAGCGTTGACAGAGCTCCATACTTTGCCGAATTGGTGACCAGCTCATGCAGGGCCAGAGCCAGCGTTTGCGCGGTTGCGGGCTGCAGCTGAATCTCCGAACCTCGGGATTCGATCTGATCGCCGGTAGAATAAGGCGCGAGCTCCTCATCGACCAGCTTTCCTATTTCCGCGCCTTGCCAACTCGACAATGAGAGGATGGTATGCACCCGCGCAAGGGCACTGATCCGCCCTTCCACTGCCTGAACGTAAGCCTTGACGGTTTCGCCCCGCGTCAGTCGAACGATGGATTGCGCAAGCGCCAGCGCATTCTTCGCGCGGTGATCGACTTCCCGAGCCAACAGATTTTGACGTTCTTCCGCCCGCTTCCGTTCAGTGATATCGACGGTGACGCCGCTGACGCGTATTACACGGCCGCCCTTGTCGAGGGTTGCAGCGGCCGTGCCAACGCACCAGCAAGTCTCGCCGTCCGGTCGGGTGATCCGAAACTCCGCTTCATATGATCTTGCGCCTTTGGCAAACTGGGCCATCGCCTTGCGCAGTTCGTCAATATCATCCGGATGAAGCAACGCCTGAACGCTTGCCGGGGTCACCACAAAACTTTGCGGATCGACTCCAAAGATACGGAATTGTCCTTCGTCCCACATCCAGTCGCCGTTGACCCAGTCCCAATCCCAGGAACCCATTTTTCCCGCTGCGATGGCCAGGCTACGGCGCTGCTCACTCTCGAGAAGTCTTGCGTGGGATTCCTCAAGCTCCGCCGTGCGAGCGCGAACGCGGTCCTCTAGCTCGGCATTAAACCGCTCCAGCTGTCGGGTCTTGCGATACAGTTCGGCGAACACCCTGATCTTTGCGCGCAATACCTCGGGAACTACCGGTACCGGAACGTAGTCCACCGCGCCCATCTCGTAGCCCCGAAGGCGGTCTATATCGCTGACTTGAATTGCCGAGATGAAAATCATCGCCGTCTTCTGGAAGCGGGGATGCTCGCGGATCATGGCGGCGAGCTCGAATCCGTCCAGTTCCGGCATGCAAACGTCGACCAAAATAATGGCAACTTCGTTCTTGAGAAGGTATTCGAGCGCTTCCCGGCCGGAAGAGGCAACGACGAGATTTTCTCCAAGCTCCTTCAGGATAACCTCATAGGCAAGCAGCTTGGCCGGCTGATCGTCGACCAGAAGAATGTTTACCTTTTCATGGTCCATCATCGAATGCATCAATCAGCGGTGGAGCCACATGCGGATGGCGAGAAGAAGTTGCTCTGTGTTGACCGGCTTGGCCAAATAATCGGAGGCGCCGGCCTCAAGGCACTTCTCTCGATCCCCTTTCATGGCTTTGGCGGTAAGGGCGATGATGGGAAGCCGACGGAACGACGGGTTTTCGCGGATAACACCTATGGTCTGATAGCCATCCATCTGCGGCATCATGATATCCATCAGAACAATCGCAATCTCCGGGTTCGACTCAACCAGCGCGACGGCCTCACTTCCGGTCGTGGCGGTGAGAACCTTCATGCCGCGCCGCTCCAGCACGCTGCTTAGCGCGAAGATGTTGCGGGCATCGTCATCCACAAGCAGTGCGGTTTGACCAACAAGATCCTCATCGGAACTGTTGAGTTTCTCGAGCATGCGCTGCTTCTCGATTGGCAATTCCGTGATGACACGATGTAAAAACAGAGAGGTTTCGTCCAATAGGCGCTCCGGCGATTCCACGCCTTTCACCACGATGCTTCGAGCCATCGTATGCAGCTCCGCGTCTTCCTCGACCGAAAGCTCGCGGCCGGTAAATACGACGACGGGCACATTGGACAGTGAATCATCGTGGCGGATGCTATCGAGCACCTCGAAACCGCTCATGTCGGGCAACCGTAAATCGAGCACAACGCAGTCGCACGGGTTCTCGCGCATAGTGGAAAGCGCACCCGCGCCGGTGCCCGCTGTGACGATCTCGATGTCGTGGTGATCCAGGAGCTCCCGGATGCTCATCTGTTCCGCCGCATTGTCCTCCACGATCAGCAGGCGTTTGCGGCGGGGCTTGGCGTACTCCTTGATCTGAGACAACGCCGCGCTAACCCCCTCGGTCGTCGTTGGCTTGCTGACATAGGAAAACGCACCGCGGGCCAGTGCGTGCTGACGGTCTTCGTCCAGCGTGATGATTTGAACCGGAATATGTCGCGTGAGCGGGTTATGCTTCAATTGGCTCAGCACGGTCCAGCCGAGCATGTCGGGCAGGAAGACATCGAGCGACACGGCCGTAGGTTGGAATTGCTTGGCGAGATCGAGGGCTTCCGCGCCGCGGGCCGCGACCAGGACTTTGAAACCCTTGTCGCGAGCCAGATCGACCAGGACACGCGCATAATGCGGATCGTCCTCGACGATCAGAAGAATTGTATCCCCCGGTTCGAGATCCAACCGGTCGTCCGGGAGCTGTTCGATGACCCGCTCCTGCGTCGCCACCTGCAGCGCCGCAGTGTTGTATTGGGACGAAGCACTGACCCGCGGAGCCACCGTCGGTCCGGCATATTTCAGCGGCAGGTAGAGAATGAAGGTGCTGCCCTTGCCGGGAGTGCTCCGAAGATGAATTTCGCCGCCCAGCAGGCTCGCAAGCTCGCGGCTGATGGCCAAGCCCAAGCCGGTGCCACCGTACTTTCGGCTGGTGCCTGCATCCGCCTGTTGGAATGCCTCGAAGATCAGCTTCTGCTTTTCCAAGGGAATACCGATGCCGGTATCGGATACCTCGAAGGCGACAACGGCAGGAGAATGGTTGAGGACCGGATGTTCGGCGCTCCAGCCGCCCACGGCCGCCGAAACGCTGAGACGCACACCGCCCTCAGCGGTGAATTTGAACGCGTTCGACAACAGATTCTTCAGCACCTGCTGCAGGCGCTTGGAGTCGGTGACGATACTGCGCCCCAGATTGGGATCGACATCGATGTTGAAGGACAACTGCCGGTTTTCCGCTTCGTGCCGGAACGGGCGTCCCACGGTGTCCAGAAGATTGGATGTGAGAATTTCTTCCGCGTCCACGGTCACGGTTCCGGACTCGATCTTGGAAAGATCGAGGATGTCGCTAATCAGGTTCAGCAAGTCGGTGCCCGCGCCATGGATGGTTCGCGCGAATTCGACCTGCTTGGCAGACAAGTTGCCGTCGGGATTTTCGGTAAGCTGCTGGCCGAGAATCAATATGCTGTTGAGCGGCGTTCGCAGTTCATGCGACATGTTGGCAAGGAATTCGGACTTGTACTTCGATGTCAGTGAAAGTTCGGTCGCCTTTTCCTCAAGCGCGCGCCGCGCCTGTTCGATTTCCTGGTTTTTGCGTTCCACTTCAACGTTACGCTCGGCAAGCTGTTGAGCCTTTTGCTCCAGCTGCTCATTGGTCTGCTGCAGCTCTTTCTGCTGCGTCTGCAACTCTCCGGCGAGCTGTTGCGATTGCTTCAGCAGTCCTTCCGTCTGCATGGTCGCTTCGATGCTGTTGAGCACGATCCCGATGCTATCGGTGAGTTGCTCGAGGAAGGTCATTTGCGAAGTCGTGAATGCGCTGACCGAAGCCAGTTCGATGACGGCTTTGACCTCGTTCTCGAACAAGACCGGAAGCACCACGAGATTCTTCGGTACGACACGCAGGAGCGCCGAATTGATCGGGATCGCATCGGTCGGAATGTCCGATACAAGTCGCTGGCGCTTGTCCATCGCGCATTGCCCGATGAGGCCCTCACCGAATTGCACCATTTGCTGATGAGGATTGGTGCCGTCGCCTGCGTAAGCCGAAAGCAGATGCAGTTGCGGACTGTCTTCATTTTCGACCTGATAAATCACGCCCATGTGCGCATTGACCAGGGGTGTCAACTCGGTCAGAAGCAGCCGGCCGACGGTAGTAAGATCACGCTGGCCTTGAAGCATGTTTGTAAATCTAGCCAGGTTGGTCTTCAGCCAGTCCTGCTCGGTGTTGACATCGGTGGTGAGCCTCAAATTGCCAATCATCGTATTGATGTTGTCCTTTAGCTCCGCCACCTCGCCTCTGGCGTCCACCTGAATCGAACGGGTGAGGTCGCCCTTGGTGACGGCTGTCGCCACCTCGGCAATAGCGCGCACCTGCGATGTCAGATTGGCCGCGAGCAAGTTCACGTTGCCCGTCAAATCCTTCCACGTTCCGGCCGCGCCGGGCACGTTGGCTTGACCGCCAAGGCGGCCCTCCACGCCGACTTCGCGGGCGACGCTGGTGACCTGATCGGCGAACGTCGCCAGCGTGTCGGTCATATTGTTGATGGTCTCGGCGAGCGCTGCGACTTCGCCCTTCGACTTCACCGTCAGGTTCTGCTTGAGGTCTCCGTTGGCGACGGCGGTCACGACTTTCACGATGCCGCGCACCTGTTCGGTCAGGTTGGCCGCCATGAAGTTCACGGTATCGGTGAGATCTTTCCAGGTTCCGGCCACTCCCGGAACTTCCGCCTGTCCACCCAGCTTGCCTTCGGTGCCGACCTCGCGCGCAACGCGGGTCACCTCACCGGCGAACGCGTTCAATTGGTCGACCATCGTGTTGATGGTGTTCTTGAGTTCGAGAATCTCGCCCTTCACGTCGACCGTGATCTTGCGCGAAAGGTCTCCGCGCGCCACCGCCGTCGTGACTTCGGCGATGTTACGGACTTGCGTGGTGAGATTGGCTGCCAGCAGATTGACGTTGTCGGTCAGATCCTTCCAGGTGCCGCCGACGCCGGGCACCACGGCCTGGCCGCCCAATCGACCTTCGGTGCCGACCTCACGCGCGACGCGCGTCACCTCGGCTGCGAACGAGCGAAGTTGCTCGACCATGGTATTCAAGGTGTCCTTGAGCAGCAGGATTTCACCGCGAACGTCGACCGTGATCTTCTTGGACAGGTCGCCGCCCGCGATCGCGGTCGCCACTTCGGCGATGTTGCGAACCTGCGCGGTCAAATTCGACGCCATGAAGTTGACGTTGTCGGTGAGGTCCTTCCAGGTGCCTGCGACCTCAGGCACTTCGGCCTGGCCACCCAGCTTGCCTTCGGTGCCGACTTCGCGCGCCACGCGCGTCACTTCCGAAGCGAACGCGTTGAGTTGATCGACCATCGTGTTGATGGTGTTTTTCAGCTCGAGAATTTCGCCTTTCACGTCCACGGTAATCTTGCGCGACAGGTCACCGCGGGCGACCGCGGTTGTCACTTCGGCGATGTTGCGAACCTGCGCGGTCAAGTTGCCCGCCATCGAGTTCACGCTATCGGTCAAATCCTTCCAGGTGCCGGCCACGCCGGGCACGTTGGCTTGACCGCCGAGGCGGCCTTCGGTCCCGACCTCGCGCGCCACGCGCGTCACCTCACCGGCGAACCGGTTGAGCTGATCGACCATCGTATTGAGCGTCTCCTTGAGCTGCAGGATCTCGCCGCGCACGTCGACTGTGATCTTGCGGGAAAGGTCGCCGCCGGCGATGGCAGTCGCCACCTCGGCGATATTGCGAACCTGCGCCGTCAGGTTGCCGGCCATCGAATTCACGCTGTCGGTCAGGTCCTTCCACGTACCGGCAACGCCGGGCACTTCGGCCTGACCGCCGAGCTTGCCGTCGGTACCGACTTCGCGCGCGACGCGCGTCACTTCGCCGGCAAAAGCGTTGAGCTGGTCGACCATCGTGTTCAGCGTTTCCTTGAGCTGAAGAATTTCGCCCGACACGTTCACCGTGATCTTTTTCGACAGGTTGCCCTTGGCCACGGCGGTCGCGACTTCGGCGATGTTGCGGACCTGGCCGGTCAGGTTGCTGGCCATCGAGTTCACACTGTCAGTCAAATCCTTCCAGGTGCCGGCAACGCCGCGCACCAAGGCCTGGCCGCCCAATTTGCCTTCGGTACCGACCTCGCGCGCGACGCGCGTCACTTCGCCGGCAAACGCGTTGAGCTGATCGACCATCGTGTTGATGGTGTCTTTCAATTCAAGAATCTCGCCGCGCACGTCCACCGTGATTTTCTTGGAAAGGTCTCCATTGGCGACCGCGGTCGTCACCTCTGCGATGTTTCGAACCTGAGCCGTCAAATTGCTCGCCATCGAGTTGACGCTCTCGGTCAAATCCTTCCACGTGCCGGCGACGCCGAGCACGTTGGCCTGACCGCCGAGTCTGCCGTCGGTACCGACTTCGCGCGCGACGCGCGTCACCTCTCCGGCGAAGGCGTTGAGCTGGTCAACCATCGTGTTCAGCGTTTCCTTGAGCTGAAGGATTTCGCCGGACACGTTCACGGTAATTTTCTTGGAAAGGTCGCCGCCGGCGATCGCGGTTGCGACGTCGGCAATGTTGCGGACTTGCGCGGTCAGGTTGCTCGCCATGAAATTGACGTTGTCGGTGAGGTCCTTCCAGGTTCCGGCGACGCCAGGCACCTGGGCCTGGCCGCCGAGCTTGCCTTCGGTACCGACTTCACGGGCGACGCGGGTCACTTCCGATGCAAATGAATTGAGCTGATCGACCATCGTGTTGATGGTGTCCTTCAGCTCCAGGATTTCACCACGTACGTCCACCGTGATTTTGCGCGAAAGGTCGCCGCGGGCGACAGCGGTCGTGACGTTGGCGATATTGCGCACCTGCGCGGTCAAGTTGCCGCACATCGCGTTCACGGAATCGGTCAGGTCTTTCCATGTCCCGGCGACGCCGGGGACAATGGCCTGCCCACCCAGCTTGCCGTCGGTACCGACTTCGCGGGCGACGCGGGTGACTTCGGACGCGAAAGAGCGGAGCTGATCCACCATCGTGTTGATGGCTTCTTTCAACTGCAGAATTTCGCCGCGGACGTCCACCGTGATTTTTTTCGATAAGTCGCCGTTGGCGACGGCGATGGTGACCTCGGCGATGTTTCGAACCTGGCCTGTGAGATTGTTGGCCATGGAATTGACGCTCTCGGTCAAGTCCTTCCAAACGCCCGTCACCTCGGGGACCTGCGCCTGGCCGCCGAGTTTGCCCTCCGTCCCGACTTCGCGCGCGACGCGCGTCACCTCGGAGGTGAATACGCTAAGCTGCTTGATCATCGTGTTGACGATGGTAGCCGACTGCAAAAATTCGCCGCCCAGCGGGCGGCCGTCGACGTCCAGCTGGACGGTCTGCAACAGATCGCCCTGCGCAACGGCGGCAACGGCTCTGGTCACTTCACGTGTGGGCCAGAGCAAATCATCTATCAGAGTATTTACGGAGCCTTCCATGTCGGCCCAGGAGCCGCTGGCAAGACCGAACTTGACGCGTTGCCGGGTTTTTCCCTCTCGACCGACAACTTGACCCACACGTTCCAGTTGCTGCGCCATCCGCTGATTGGCAGCGACGATTTCATTGAACGTATCGGCGATCTTTCCCTCGATCCCGAGATGGTCGCCGGTCATTCGTACCGAGAAGTCTCCACTTCGCATCGCCTGGAGGGCGTGAAGCA